>Ga0182021_10004616_pt1 | contig 16224 bp, 18 predicted proteins | sample 612E3MmetaG_FD_120493 | JGI IMG/M metagenome (GOLD analysis project Ga0182021, IMG submission 120493) | Permafrost microbial communities from Stordalen Mire, Sweden - 612E3M metaG (Illumina Assembly) | ecosystem: Environmental > Terrestrial > Soil > Wetlands > Permafrost | place: Sweden...
CAACGGTTCCGTCTACCTCAGGTCGGAGAACGGACGCGCCCACCTGCTGACCAGTGGTCAGCAGGTCGGCACAACGAACGTGGTGGTGCTGCGTGTGAAGGTGACTCACTCAGGAATCATCGACGCAGCGGGCAACGAGGACCCGTTCGTGCTCGCCTACGGCAGCGGTGCGGCCGAGGTCTTTCGTAACGGTGTTGTGGAGCACGGGCACTGGAGCCGCCCCGCAGTAGCCGACGGATACGATTTCACCTCCACGGCGGGCGGCCCGCTCACGCTGTCCCCCGGACCGAGCTGGATTGAGCTTGTTCCAGAAAGCGGCTCCGTATCGCCTCTCTAGACTCTTATGGTCTTGATCAGCGGTAGGGCGGTCCTTGTCTGTGGCTGCGACCAGCTCGGTCGTCATGGTTACCACGCTCACCCGCTCGGCTCGGCGCCGTCCTCCAGATATGCCGTGGCTTCGGACGGGTGCTCGAGACTGCCCAGCATCCGGGCGAGGTAGGGAGCGGCATGTTCCTCGACCTGTTCGCGGGTACACCAGCGCAGGGACCGGAGCTCGCGTGGCTCGAGCTGGGCCCGGGCGATTATCTGATCATCGACACCGAGGTCGAACACGAACAGGACTGCGTCGTCCCAGCCGCGCCACCGCGGCAGCCAGTTGACGGCAACCAGCGACTGAGCGAGCACGTCGACGTGCAGCTCCTCCCGGATCTCTCGGTTGACCGCCTGGGCCGGTGACTCGTGCGGGTCGACCACCCCGCCCGGAAGGTCCCACTCCTGCTTGTAGGTCAACTCACACAACAGGACCTCGTGAGCGTTGTTCCGGATCAGTGCCTGGGCGATGAGACGCTTGGTCGGTAACCCGGCGTTTAGGACGCCGATGAACCCGTCGCGGGATGTGGGTTCTGGGTCGGTGGCCAGACGCGCCAACTGCACGCGGTCCTGACGCTGCGCGCCGTGTTTGTCCGAGCCGCTATCCGCGGTCTCCTCTGATGAGGCCCGCACGATGCCCTCTCTGCGCAGCCCGGCCCTGCCAGCTGTCCGCAGCGAAACCTGGTCCCGGGGGTCTATGTATGCCACGACTCTGTGCAGTCCCAGCTCGTCGAAGGCGTAGCGGATCAGCAGTGCTATCGCTCGCCTCGCCACGCCCTGACCCCGATGGTCGGGCAGTACGGTCCATGACAGCTCGCCGTTGCCGCTGCCCGTCTGCCTGACCTTGGCCGTGCCGGCGGCTCGACCTTGGTGCTCGACCAGAAAACTGACGGCGTTGCGCGCGCTGACTTGCTCGCAGCGCATCGCGACGTCACCGTCATGCAGGACTGTCTCGGGAGGAACGCTCACTCGTGCACCATAGGTGAGTCGCCGGTCTACCGCCTTGCCTGAGCACAGCTGGCGGATCCGTGAGTCGTTTCAAGATCAGGAGTTTCGTAGGATCATCGACTCAGCCTGAACAACCCATCCGGGAGTGTCGATGACTCAAGATCAGCAGGGTCTACAACCAGCCGACGCCTTCGTCGCGTTCGGGATCACCGGGGACCTGGCCCGCAAGATGACCTTCGTGTCGCTGTATCAGCTTGAGCGTCGTGGGCTGCTGGACTGTCCGATCATCGGCGTCGCCGCCCAGGACTGGACCGACCAGGACCTGCGACGACACGCCACCGAGTCTGTGGCTGCTGCTCTTGGCACCGAACAGGCTCAGGCGGATGTCCTTGCCCGTCTGGTACAGCGGATGAGGTACGTCGGGGGTGACTTCGCGGACCCCGCCACCTTTGCGGCGGTAGCGAAAGCACTCGCAGGGGCGACGCTGCCGGTGTTCTACCTGGAGATCCCGCCCTCGTTGTTCGGCCCTGTGGTTCAGGGCCTGGCTGCAGCTGGCCTGACCGAGCATGCCCGGGTTGTGGTGGAAAAGCCCTTCGGCCATGACCTGCTCTCGGCCCAGGAGCTGAACGCCAGCCTGCGCTCGATCCTGGATGAGTCGCAGCTCTATCGGATCGACCATTTCCTGGGGAAGCTGTCTGTGCAGGACATCCTCCATCTGCGGTTCGCGAACACGGTGCTGGAGCCGCTGTGGAACCGCAACTACGTCAACAGCGTGCAGATCACCATGGCCGAAGATTTCGGGGTGGAGGACCGCGGTGGCTTCTATGACCGTGTCGGCTGCCTGCGTGACGTCGTCCAGAACCACCTGATGCAAGTCTTGGCCATGGTTGCGATGGAGCCGCCGGCACGCAGCGACCTGGAATCGTTGTCTAACCGCAAGCGCGATGTGTTCGCCGCGATGCCAGCGGCCAACCCCGACCACTACGTGCGTGGGCAGTATGACGGCTACCAGGGCACGACAGGAGTAGCTGCGGGCTCGAGCACGGAGACGTTTTCAGCCTTGCGCCTGGAGGTCGACAACTGGCGATGGTCTGGTGTGCCGTTCTTCATCCGCGCGGGCAAGTCGCTGCCGCTGAGCCAGACGGAGGTGCGCCTGATTTTCCGCTCGCCGCCCTCACTTGGCTTTTCTGAGTCCGACCAGATCGTCGACCCGAACGAGATCGTCCTGCTCATCGACCCCCGGGCAGGTGCGCGCTGGGTACTGCATGCCAAGAAGAGCGACGGGCCCGGACTTCGGCCGATCGACCTGGATGTGGTCTTCGGCAGCGACCGCGAGCGCGTCCCGGCACCCTACGAAGAACTGCTGTGTGCGGCCATGCGTGGAGACCAGGGTCACTTCAGTCGCGAGGACTCGGTCGAGGAGACCTGGCGGATTCTGGACCCGTTGCTTGACTGGCCAAGCCAACCGAACCCGTATGCCCCCGGTTCCTGGGGACCCTCGGCGGCCGAAAAGCTCACCGCCGACGTGGGTGGCTGGCATCAGCCCTGGCTGCCGCCGGGGCCATCCTGATACCTGACCGTCGCCGCTGCGGACCGGCCAGGAACTGTTGATCGGCGACCGGCGATGTCCTATGACTCCCAGCGCCCCGCCGGTTGGGTTCGAGCTCTAGCCCCGCACATGCGTGGCGGTGCTCATGTGCACCCTGCCGATCATCCACGCCACGACGGCCGTACTCTCGGGTCAGGCGCGTCGTGTGGCAGGGGTCTGCGGCTTAGTGTTCATTGCCGGCGACCGGGTTGGCTCTGGTCCACGGGGATTACCACATCGCATGGCTGATGGCTACGCCGAGGAAGGCTGCGCCCAGTCCGGCAACGATGCTGGCCACCACGTTGGCGGCCGCGAAGAACCGCGCGTCGCCCTCGAGCAGGCGAAGGGTCTCATACGAGAACGTGGAGTACGTGGTCAGCGCACCGCAGAAGCCGGTGCCCATCGCGAGGTCGACCTGCGGGGGGAGGCCGCCTTTGGTGACGGCCCCGCTGATCACACCCAGGATCAGCGACCCGACCACGTTGACGGCGAAGGTCCCCCATGGGAAAACCGTATCGTGACGAGTTTGGACGGCTCGGTCGCTGAGGTACCGCAAGGGCGCCCCGACGACCGCGCCGGCAATGACCAGGATCAGGCTCACCGGTCCGGCCCTGGAGTGTCCAGGGGCGGAGTGTCGACCGGGGAGTGGCCGCCACCGGTCCCGTCCGGGTTTGTCCCGACGTAGCGGATCACCTCGCAGTCGTCCAGGATCACCAGCCCCTCGCCCACCAGCTCGTCCAGCTGCGGCAGGAAGTCGCGGATTCGATCATGGCTGTCGACGATGATGATGACCACCGGCAGGTCCTCGGACAGACTGAGGATCCTTGACGTGTGGATGCGGCTGGTGGCGCCGAATCCCTCGACACCGTGCAGGACCGTTGCTCCCGCCAGACCTGCTGCGTGGGCACGGTGGACGATTTCGGTGAACAAGGGTTTGTGGTGCCAGTGGCCGGAGTCCCCGACGATGATGGTGAGTCTTTGTGCAGTTCCGGTGAGTCTCACGGGGTCCTCCAGCTGACCAGGCGTCGTGTTGCGGATGCCGTCACCCACACGGCCAGGAGAGCGCCGATGGGAGTGATGGCCAGGTAGAGAAGCCCGGTGCCCACATGGGCGCCGGCAACGAGCTGTTGGATATCGACCGTGTAGGCGGAGAACGTGGTGAATCCGCCAAGGATGCCGGTTCCCAGGAACGGTCGAATCAGCCGCTGGCTGCCCCATACGTCGGTGCTCAGAACCATCAGTACTCCGATGAGGGCACAGCCGAGGACGTTGATCGCCAGAGTGCCCCCAGGAAAGGCCCCGACGGGGGTTGGCCACTGTTGTCCGATCAGGTATCGCGCGCTGGCACCGATCGCTCCACCAGCGGCGATGACGGCCAGGACGGTGGCGTCCTGGCGTCTGTGACCTCTGGGTCCGCCTTGGCGAAGATCGACGTCCGCGTCGGGGTCTATCGGCTCGCGGGCTGCGGCACCTTTGGGCTGCTGTTCGGGCACTGGCACGGTCTCCATACCTGGACGGGCTCGCGGGGGTAAGGAACATCGCGAGGGCTGCAGGTAGGGACTGTTGGCTACCTCAGGCGAGGTGGCAGTTTGGGTACGGCGAGCCCCACCGCCGGTGCTACCGCCGAAAGTTTACACATGGCCCCGTTGTCGGTGGTGGCACGACCGGAGTCCGGCGCTCTCACCTGCTGCTGCTTTCGCAGTGAACGCTCTGGCGCCTGGGAACAACCCGTCGTTGCGAACCTCCCGTGGATCTTCATCGCCCCTTCAGGCACTCTCCACCGTTCGGTACTGGAAGGTGCAGCAGGCAGGGCAAGTCCTTGCGCCTGGGCCGGGTGGGAAGAGGTGGTCCCGCGTCGCCGCGCGGCGCTGAGAAATGATGGACCCTGAGCGTCGGGAGAGGCAGGACTCATGTTGGGCGCCATGGCGGGTTCCCTTAGGTCCCCCCGGTGAGCCGGGGGCAGACCCCGGGCGTGCTTCGCCTGGTCAAAGGGCCAACTCCGAGCCAGCGGCCGGGCGCGGGCAGACGACGTGCAGGGGCCTCGTCTGACGAGCCTGCGCCGCGAGGTTCGAGGCCGTCGTGGATCTGGCGAGGTCCTGGTCCTGCTGCGCTGCTCGTGGCGATCACGACGGCAGGGCATCCGCGAGGTCAGCTGTGGATCAGGAGTCCGGGACAATGGGGCCATGAGCCAACACGGCGACAAGGCGACTTCGATTCCAGCACGGACGAGCGGCTTGCGCGTGTTGGTGGTCGATGACGAACGAGCGTTGGCCGATCTGGTGGCGTCGTACCTGACCCGTGACGGCTTTGAGGTGTCGATGGCCCAGGACGGGCAGCAGGCGATTGACCAGGCCCGTCAGGTTGACCCGGACGTGATGGTTCTGGACCTGGGCCTGCCGGTGGTCGATGGTGTGGAGGTCTGCCGGGTGGTGCGCACCTTCTCGGACTGTTACATCATCATGCTCACGGCGCGCACGGAGGAGATCGACAAGCTCATCGGACTCTCTGTGGGCGCCGACGACTACCTGACCAAGCCGTTTAGCCCCCGTGAGCTCCTCGCCCGGATCCATGCGATGCTGCGCCGCCCCAGGACCGCTATTGCGAGCGGACAGTCCCTGCAGGAGGCGCCGCCGCGGGCGTTCGGCGCGTTGAGTATCGACGTTGCCGGACGCGAGGTCCACCTTGACGGTGAGACAGTGGCACTGACCCGTACAGAGTTCGACGTGTTGGCTGCGCTCTCAGGGCGACCCGCGATGGTCTTCTCGCGCAGACAGCTCATTGACGCAGTGTGGGACCAGACCTGGGTTGGCGACGAGCATCTGGTCGACGTCCACGTCGGGCACCTGCGCAAGAAGCTCGGCGATGATCCCGGCTCGCCGCGCTATGTGCGAACGGTCCGCGGCGTTGGCTATCGCATGGGCGATGGACGATGAAGTCCCCGGCTGGCGGGCCAGCGCGTCGAGGTGCCGGTCTGGCCGGTCGGCTGCTCCTTGCTCAGACTCTGGTCCTGCTGACCGGCGGCCTGACTGCGTGGACGATCGCGGCGATGGTCGGCCCGTCGTTGTTCCACAATCATCTGGCCATGGCCCATGTCGGTTCCACACCTACCCAGATTGCGCACACCGAGATGGCCTATCAGAGCGCCAACGTCATCTCGCTGGCGTGGGCGCTGCTGGCGGCGCTGGTTGTGGCTATGGCCGTCAACGTGTACATCGCGCGCCGGATAGGCAGATCTGTTGCGAACATCGCCGACGCGGCCAGAGACGTTGCCAGTGGTCACTATGACATCAAGGTCCCGGCTCCGGGACTCGGTGGGGAGTTTGACGCCCTCGCATCCGGTTTCAACCAGATGGCCGACCGGCTCGGGTCGGTCGAGCGCACTCGCCGACGACTGCTGGCCGACCTGGGACACGAGATGCGCACTCCGGTCGCGACGCTGGAGGCTTACCTCGAGGCGTTGGAGGATGGTGTTGCAACCTTGGACTCCGCCACGGTGGAGCTCCTGCGTTCCCAGACCCGGCGCCTGGCCCGGTTGTCCGAGGACATCGGCACAGTCTCACGCACCGAGGAGGGGCAGGTTCGCCTGGATCTGCGCACGGTGCACCCAGAGTCGGTGATATCGGCGGCCGTTGACTGCGTCACCGAGGCGTTCGGTACCAAAGGTGTTCGACTCCTGTGCGACGTCGCCCCCGGCCTGCCTGAGCTGGTAATGGATCCGGAGCGGATCGGACAGGTCCTGGCCAACCTGCTGGACAACGCCTTGCGGCATACGCCCGCCGGCGGAACGGTCACCATCTCGGCAAGTCGCCATGCTGGTGGCGTGGCATTGTCCGTGGCGGACACCGGCGAGGGTATTCCGTTCGAGCATCTTGCGCATATTTTCGAACGCTTCTACCGGGTCGACGCTGCTCGGGATCGGGCACACGGAGGGTCCGGTATCGGGCTGGCCATCGCCCGTGCCCTCGTCCAGGCCCACGGCGGGCAGCTCACCGCGACCAGCCCCGGACCCGGGCAGGGTTCCACGTTTCGAGTAACCCTGCCCCGCCGATGACCAAAGCCAGGTCCCGCAGTGCCGGTGCCCGTGCTCTCGCTCTGCCTGCCGGCTTAGTGCCGTGCACCGGCGCGAACGACAGCGAGGGCTTTCTGTTTGTTCCACTCCCGCCACGTCAGCCAGACGATGAAAGCGTCGAAGGCGGTCAGCGCGCTCAGTCCGATGCCAGGTGACAAGGCGATCCGGTAGAGCTGGTATCCGATGAAGATCAGCAAGAAAGCGATCATCCAGGGGTAAGCCCACATCTGGTTGCGCAGCAGTGCAATCACCAGCAGGATCTTGGTGACCCCGTGCAGGAGAAGGTACACGGCGGCGAACGTGACTGCCGAGCCTGTCAGGCCATGGGCATAGTGCAACAGGTGGTTGGCGATGAAGTCATGGGGATCTTCGGACAACTCGTGCTGGGTCAGACGCGAAGTCAGACGGTTGATCGTCGCGGGGCTAACGGCGAGCAGCAGCAGGCCGCCGATCGTCTCCAGGAGGCCGTCCAGCCCTTTGAGGATGATCCCGATCTCGAACAGCCGATCGAGTCGGTCGCGTGGCTTGAACATGGTCACGACGCGAGCGCGTTGCCCGGAGGAGGTTTCACAGCGCCAAGATAGCCCGTAACGTGATGGTTCTGGAGGGAAAGTTGCAGGGTGGTGCGTGAATCGACAGGGCGCTCGTGTTCGTGGGTGAGCCAGTTTGGCGATGTCAGGACGCCACCCGACCTTGGAGTCACGTTGAGCAGCAGAACAATGGCCAGGAGTCGGAATGCAGACGTTTCCGCCGGCGCGGACATCGGTGCTGGCGGGTGATAGCCCATCTGGATGACGCGTCTTCTGGGCTCGGGGCGCTTGCTGGAGCTGCCTTTCGATACGGAGAGCCTGTGATGGCTCCGGGCTTAGGTCAGTTGAGGTAAGCGCCCGTGGACGGCGAGCGGAAAGGCTGGGATCCTGGCGGACTTCACGTCGGTATCTCCGGCTGGCGCTACCCAGCCTGGCGCAGCACCTTCTACCCGCCCGGGCTGCCCCAACGACGCGAGCTTGAGTACGCCTCACGCGTGCTGGCCTCGGTGGAGGTCAACGGCTCGTTCTACGCGCTGCAGGCGGCCGGCTCCTACAAGCAGTGGCGGGAGCAGGCTCCGTCCGGCTTCGTCTTCTCGGTCAAGGGGCCCCGGTTCATCACACACATGAAGAAGCTTGTCAACGTCGAGGTGCCGCTGGCGAACTTCTTCGCTTCGGGAGTGCTGGCTCTGGGAACCCAGCTGGGACCCATCCTGTGGCAGCTCCCGCCGACGATGGGACTCGACTCCGCCCGTCTGGCCGCGTTCTTTAGGCTGCTGCCGCGCACGACGGGCGCCGCAGCCCGGGTGGCTACCCATCACGACGCCAGACTGGATGGGCGCGCTGTCACCGTTACCGACGCTGACCGGCCAGTGCGCCATGCGCTGGAGGTGCGGCACGGGTCCTTCGAGTCGGCCGACTTCGTGCAGCTGTTGCGCGAGAACGACATTGCGCTGGTCTGTGCGGACACGGCGGGCAGGTGGCCGCTGCTAGATGATGTGACCTCCGACTTCGTGTATGTGCGGCTGCACGGCGCCCAGGAGCTCTACGTCAGCGGATATGGCGACCTGGCCCTTGACCGGTGGGCCAACCGCATCCGCATCTGGCAGCATGGGGGCACGCCGGCTGACGGACGCACGCTGAGCGTGCCTGCCTCCCAAGCTGAGCGTGAGGTCTTCGTCTACCTCGACAACGACGTGAAGGTCCATGCCCCGTTCGACGCCATCGCGCTCGCAGGCCGACTGGGCGTCGAGCCGCTTATCCGGTCAGCGTCAGAACTGCAGCCCCCCGCACGCGCCCCGCGGCCAGATCACGCAACGCCAGGTCTGCCTGATCGAACGGGACCGGCGTCGTCGTGACCTGGATATCGAGCCGGTTCGCCAGGACCAGGAACTCCTCGCCGTCACGGCGGGTATTGCTCGTGACGCTGCAGAGCGTGCGCTCGCTGAACAGGTGCCGCTGGTAGTTCAGAGCCGGGATGTCGCTCATGTGGATCCCGGCAAGGGCCAGCGTCCCACCCGGGCCCAGGGACTCCAGTGCCAGCGGCACCAGCTCTCCGGCAGGCGCGAAGATGATGGCTGAGTCGAGGGGCACCGGTGCGCGGTCGAACGGCCCACCCACCGACGCTGCGCCGAGCAGGGTGGCCAGTTCGCGCGCCGCCTCACCGCGGGTCAGGACGTGTACCTGCGCGCCCTGGGCTATGGCCAGCTGTGCCGTGAGGTGCGCGCTGGCGCCAAACCCGAAGATGCCGAGCCGGCCGCCGGCCGGCAGGCGTGCGCGCAGCAGTGAGCGGTATCCGATGATCCCGGCGCACAGCAGCGGCGCGGCGTGCTCGTCGGTGAACGAGGCGGGTATCCGGTAGGCGAAGGCCTCGGGTACGACGGCGAACTCGGCATAGCCGCCGTCAGCGTCCCACCCCGTGTAGCGCGACTGCGTGCACAGGTTCTCGCGACCGGAGCGGCACCACCGGCATGCACCACAGGTGTGTCTCAGCCATGCGATACCGGCCCGGTCGCCAGTTTGGAAACGATCGGCATCCTCACCCAGCTCGACGACCTCCCCGACAACTTCGTGGCCGGGGACGACCTCGCGGTGTCTGGGCTGCAGGTCGCCCTCGGCCAGGTGCAGGTCGGTCCGGCACACTCCGCAGGCCCGGACCCTGACTAGGACCTCGCCTCGCCCCGGGACAGGTACCGGTCGCTCCACCAACGCTAAGGGAGACTCGTCGATCGGGCGGGGGTCACGGACCACCCACGCGCGCATCATGTTCGTCACGACAGCCTCCGCAATCCACAACGTCTCTGGGTTGATGATCCGCAAATCGCAGAATATCTTGCGCGCTGACAAACATAACGAGCGTTAACCGTTGATTGAGGCAACCATTCTGCCTAGGCTCCGCTCATGAGGAATCTGGCCAGAGCCAGAGAGGGGCTCATCAGCAACATGGCACATGACCAGGCGCGCGAGCGTCTGATCCGCCAGTATGCGGCGATGCCGCCTGGGACTCCCGCACGGCTCGCCAAACGAACGTCCAACCTCTTTCGCTCACGCGAGCCCAGCAGCGGACCGGCTTTGGACGCGTCGGGACTTGATCAGGTCATCTCGATCAACCCGGTGTCGCGCACCGCCGACGTCCAGGCCATGACAACCTATGAAACGCTCGTTGACGCGACGCTCGCGCACGGACTGATGCCGCTGGTTGTTCCTCAACTGAAGACCATTACGATCGGCGGCGCGGTCACCGGACTGGGTATCGAGTCCAGCTCTTTTCGCAACGGCCTGCCCCACGAGTCTGTTCGAGAGCTGGAGATACTGACCGGTTCGGGTGAGGTCGTGGTGGCTGCCCCTGAGGGCACGTACGGCGACCTGTTTCACGCCTTCCCCAACTCCTACGGGACCCTCGGGTACGCCCTGCGGCTGGTCATTGACCTCGAGCCGGTGCACCGGTTCGTGCGGCTGCGCCACGTCCGGTTCACCAACCTGGAGGCACTCACCGATGCCGTCGAACGCATTGTCGCGGACTCGGCTTTCGACGGTGATCCGGTCGACTTCCTGGACGGGACGGTCTTCGGCGCTGACGACTGCTACCTGACGCTGGGCACGTGGGCCGACACGGCGCCCTACACCTCGGACTACACCGGCGCGCGGATCTACTACCGGTCCATCCGTACCCGTCGCACCGACTTCCTAACCGTCCGCGACTACCTGTGGCGCTGGGACACTGATTGGTTCTGGTGCTCACGCGCCTTCGGGGCACAGAACCGGCTGGTGAGGGCTCTATGGCCCAAACGGTGGTTGCGCAGCGACGTGTACGCAACGCTCGTCAGGCTGGAGTCCCGGTACCAGGTGGTCGGGCGGTTGGACCGCTGGCGTGGGCGACCCGCCCGAGAGCGAGTCGTGCAGGACGTTGAAATCCCACTGGCGCGCACGGCTGAGTTCCTTCACTGGTTCTTGCATGAGGTGCCCATCGAGCCTGTCTGGTTGTGTCCTCTGCGTCTGCGTTCGGCAGGCTCCACGGTTTCTCCGAAAGTCGCGACCGAGGTGTCCGCTGTGACGGACCTGGTCGCCCCAGTCGAACAAGGACCGTGGCCGCTCTACCCGCTGGACCCCGACCAGACCTATGTCAATGTCGGTTTCTGGTCCACGGTGCCGATCGCACCGGAGGGCCACGAGGGTGAGGTCAACCGTCGGATCGAGAAAGCCGTTGCCGACCATGACGGCCATAAGTCGCTGTACTCCGACTCCTACTACACTCCCGAAGAGTTCTGGGCCCTCTACGGGGGAAGGGACTATCGCACGGTGAAAGCGCGCTACGACCCCGAATCCAGGTTGCTCGACCTCTACGCAAAGGCGGTAGGAAGGCGATGACACAGTGGTTGGACCCCGGTCGTGCCGGCGCGGCTCCCGTGGAGCTGGGCGAGATCTTTGCCGGACTGTTCGGCGCTAACGCGCCGGTGCGGTTTAGCGCGTATGACGGCAGTGCAGCAGGCCAGCTGGACGCCTCTGTAGGCATCCGGCTGACTCGCCCTCGTGCGGCGTCGTACCTGGCAACGGCACCTGGCTCGTTGGGTCTGGTTCGTGCATACCTGCGCGATGACATCGAGGTCCAGGGGGTGCACCCAGGGAACCCCTATCCACTGATGCGCCTCTTCGAGGACGACATGCAGATCCACACCCCCTCGCCCATGCAGGTGTTTCGATGGCTGCGGGGTCTGGGCTTGCGCACCCTGGTCCCACCGGCACTTCCCCCGCAGGAGGTCCGGGCGCGTCCGTTCGATCCGCGCCACGGCAAGCGTCGTGACGCCGACGCCATCAGACATCACTACGATGTGTCGAATCGGTTCTACGAGATGGTTCTGGGCCCGTCCATGGCCTATACCTGCGCGTGCTACCCAGACCAGGACGCGACGCTGGAACAGGCCCAGGAGTACAAGCACGACCTGGTCGCCCGCAAGCTCGGTCTCCAGCCCGGGATGCGGCTGCTCGATGTTGGCTGCGGGTGGGGTGGCATGGTGCGCCACGCGGCAAAGAACTACGGGGTATCGGTACTGGGTGTCACGCTCTCTGGCGAACAGGCCAAGTGGGCCCGGGAACGTAACACTGCTGAGGGCCTTGATGACCTGGTCGAGGTCCGCCATCTCGACTACCGCGACGTCACCGAGAAGGGGTTCGACGCCGTCAGCTCCATTGGGCTGATCGAGCACATTGGCGTCAGCAACTACCCGGCCTACTTCCGCTTCCTGCGTTCCCGGCTTCGCCCCGGTGGCAAGATGCTCAACCACGGCATCACCCGCCCGGACAACCGTCACCCCGGGTTGCGCCGCCGAGGCTTCATTGGCAAGTACGTCTTTCCGGACGGGGAGCTCACCGGCTCTGGCGACATTGTGCGTGCCATGGAAGACGCTGGTCTCGAGGTACAGCACCAGGAGAACCTGCGGATGCACTATGCACGCACGCTGGCGCGGTGGTGTGAGAACCTCGAAGACAACTGGGAGGAGTGTGTCGCCGAAGCCGACCTGGCCACCGCAAAGATCTGGGGGCTGTACATGGCCGGGTCCCGGCTGGCTTTCGAACGCAACGGTATCCAGCTGCATCAGGTCCTGGCCACCAGAACGAGCGATCTCGGCGACAGCTCCTACCCCCTGCGGTCTCACTTCGAACGCTAGGGTCCCTGGAAAGGCCGAAGTCGCAGTGAGCGCCGAGAACAAGCCTGACGGGTACAGCCGGGTCGAGCATGAGCTGGCCATCCTGCTGCGCCGGGCCCAGGCCAACTCCGGAGTCCTCGCCTTCGAGCTTCACCCCGACCTGCAGGCCAGCGCCTACGCCCTCCTGGCCCGGTTGCATGATCTGGGCGGTGCCAGGGCTGCGGACCTGCGCGACTACTTTGGCATCGACAAAGGAGCCTTGAGCCGGCAGCTCAAGCTACTCGAGGACCTTCAGCTCATCACCCGACACACTGATGCCCAGGACCGTCGCTGCCATCGGCTCAGCCTCACGGCAGATGGCCAGCGACAGCTCGCCGAGGCGCGCGCGGCTCGTCATCGCCTCATCCGCCGAGAGCTCTCGGGGTGGGCCAGCCAGGATGTGGAAACCTTCGGGGACCTGCTCGTGCGCTTCAACTCCTCGGCCGGCGAGGAGACCTGAGCCCGCCGGGACCAGTGAGCCGCGTTCTGTCAGTGGTCGACGCCTGCTAGCTGGCGGGGGGGGGCATCTGCGCGGGTGGTTTCTGGCACCGTGCGATTGAGCTGCTAGTGCACGCTGAACTCCTCCTTGTCGGTGTCCTTGCCGCCCACCACCAGAACCGCACCGTCAGCACTGTCTTTCATGTGCTGGGGGGCCAGCGCGCGGGCCATGTGGTAGGCCGCGATGGCCACGATGGTGCCCAGGGCGATACCGCTGAGACTGAACGTCTTGCTAAACACCAGGCTCGTGTTGCCGATGCCGATGACGATCCCGGCCGCCACCGGGACCAGGTTGATCGGGTTGGCGAAGCCGACATCGTTTTCTTTCCAGATCTTGGCGCCGAGCAGCCCGATCATGCCGTAGAGGATCACGGTGATCCCGCCCAGGACGCCCCCGGGGGTTGCCGCGACAACAGCCCCGAACTTGGGCGAGAGCCCGACCACGATGGCAACGAGTGCGGCAACGTAGTAGGCCGCGGTGGAGTAGACACGGCTTGCCGCCATCACGCCGATGTTCTCGGCGTAGGTGGTTGTCGGCGAGCCACCCACGGCGCTGGCCAAAATGGTGCCGAAGCCATCTGCAGCTATGGCCTTGCCCATCACTGCGTCCAGGTTGGCTCCGGTCATCTCGGCCACGGCCTTGACGTGGCCGGTGTTCTCGGCGATGAGCGCGATCACTGCAGGAAGCACGAGAAGGATGGCCGCCATCGACAAGGTGGGTGTATGCCACCCCACGACCTCCTTGCCAGCAACCATGGAGGTATGCGGCGGAAAGCCGATCCAGGAGGCGCTGGTGACAGTGTCCCAGTTGACCCGCCAGTGGGTGGTGATCTTGCCCGTGCCCGGGTCCAGAGACGTGATCATGCCGAAGACGCGGTCGAACACCCAAGACAGGGCCGTGCCGACGATGAGCGCGAGAAAGACGCAGATTCGACCATAGAAGCCACGCAGCCCCACCGCGCAGGCGATCGCGAACACCATTACCAGTAGCGCGACCCACTGGTCCTGCGGTCAGTAGACGTTCGCCACGACAGTGGCGAGGTTGAAGCCGATCAGCATGACCACCGCGCCGGTGACCACCGGCGGCAGCACCTTGTGGATGATCCCAGACCCGAGAAAGTGGATCGAGATGCCGACCAGGGCTAGCACCACGCCAGCGACCAGGATCGCGCCGGTGACCGTCGAGGAGTCGCCGCCCTGGGCGCGCACTGCCGCGACGGCGCCGACGAAGGACGCGCTGCTGCCCAGATAGCTGGGGACCTTGCCATTGACGATGAGCAGGAAGCAGATGGTCGCAATACCGCTCATCATGATCGCGAGCTGGGCATTGAGCCCCATGAGAAGCGGAAACACGAAGGTGGCCCCGAACATCGCCACGACATGTTGGGCACCCAGGCCCACAGTCTTGCCCCACGACAGCCGCTCGTGCGGGGCCACGATGTCGTTCGGGCCCAGAACGCCCTCGTGCAGTTTCCAGCCGACCAGCATCTTCTCCTCCAAGGATCGCGTCCTGTGGGTGAAGACGGTCACGCACTGTCGCGCGATGAACTTTAACTTGTGGTCGGCCCATACTTGGCACAGGGCGAATCAACCGAACCCGGGAGCAGGTATGAGTCACGTGGTGATGGCCGAGATGGTCGCGAGTGTTTCTGAGGTGGTGGCCGGCTCGGGGGACGTCGTGGAGCCTACTGATGCCCTGGTGATCCTGGAGTCCATGAAGATGGAGATCCCGGTGCTGGCCGAGGTCTCGGGGGTTGTCAGGGAGATGACGGTCGTTGAGGGGGACGTCGTGAATGAGGGCGATCCCATCGCGGTCATCGACCAGTCCTGACCTGCTGCATCCGTTCCGCAACCCCAGACTGCAGAGCGGCTCTGCGGGGGTCCCTCATGCCGACCTCGCCACGAAGGCCAGCCTGGACGGCGCATCTGCGGTGAGAAGGCGCAGCCGCCCTAGGCTTGTCGATGTGGCGTCGCCAAGAGGCATGGATTAACGCATACCGCACCCACGTACGCGACTGGAGTTGGACGTCGACGCCTGGGTGGCGACCAGCGGCCCGGATCGTCCTTGGCTGATCCCCTTGTCTTTTCTCTGGCACCACGACTGTCTTTTCTCTGGCACCACGACCGGCTCCTGTTCGCGACCCATGCCGACTCCGCGACCGTGAAGAATATCGCCCTCGTGTCACGGGTCCGTGTCGCCCTTGATGGGGTGCGGGACGTGGTCATCATCGATGACCAGGCTGAGTTGGCTTCGTCAGCGGCGTTGTCCAGCAACGAGATCCAGGCATGCCTAAACAGGCACGGCTCTGATCCGCGCACCTGGGCGGACACCGTCATCGGCCTCACGCCGATGCGCATCCAGGCGTGGCGGGAGGAGAACGAGATCGCCGGGCACCATCATGCGAACCGGTGCGTGGGTCTCGGATCCATCCTGATGACCTGCAGGGGAATCAGTTGACGGACTCCTGTGTTGCAGGGATGGTTGAAAACGCAACCAGCGAAGGAGTTTGCCGTGCCTGCCATTACCGTCCCTGACCTGACCGTCCTGCCGCGACTGCCGGGCCTGGTACCCGACCTGACACCCCGCCCGGTCGTGTCGATTACCAGCGCGCCATCGTCTGTGGAGGGCCTCGGATTCCCCGTCAAGCGAGCATTTGCCGGTGTGGACCTCAGGCTGCTGGACCCGTTCATCCACCTGGACGAGATGGGCGAGGTTGAGTACGCGCCGGGCGAGCCGAAGGGAACCTCCTGGCACCCGCACCGTGGCTTCGAGACGGTCACCTACATCATCGACGGAATCTTCGACCATCAGGACTCCTTCGGTGGTGGCGGCACGATCACCAACGGCGACACCCAGTGGATGACTGCCGGCAGCGGCATCCTCCACATCGAGGAGCCGCCGGAGCACTTGGTTGTCTCTGGTGGCACGTTTCATGGGTTCCAGCTCTGGGTCAACCTACCCAAGATCGACAAGCTGATCGCCCCCCGCTACCAGGACCTTCGCTCCAGTGAGGTGGCCTTGGTCAGCTCCCGTGATGGCGG
>Ga0182021_10004617_pt1 | contig 16223 bp, 2 predicted proteins | sample 612E3MmetaG_FD_120493 | JGI IMG/M metagenome (GOLD analysis project Ga0182021, IMG submission 120493) | Permafrost microbial communities from Stordalen Mire, Sweden - 612E3M metaG (Illumina Assembly) | ecosystem: Environmental > Terrestrial > Soil > Wetlands > Permafrost | place: Sweden...
ATGCAGTCTTTGGTTCAAAACTGACGCCGGATGTTCTTGCAACACTTGATACGGCGAAAACCTCCGGATATTTGCCCGGCAGCGCGCTGACCCCGACGTTTGCCAACCAATGGTGGATGCGCTCGGGCATTGCCGGTTTCGTTGACGAGCCAAAAAAACACTTTTATCTTCCCACCGAATACAAGGATCCCTTTGGCAATAAGACGAAGATCACCTACGACGGCAAGTACGATCTTTTCATCCGCTCCAGCATGGACGCCATGGGCAATACGAGCGGTGTGGCTACTGATCTGGTCACTCAAGCACTTCGTTTCGACTACCGTGTACTTGCACCAATCGAAATGGTGGACGCCAACGACAATCATACGGAGGTGTATTTCGACATCCTCGGCATGGTGGTGGCCTCGGCTGTAAAAGGCAAAGGAAGCGAGGCCGATGAACTGACCGGTTTTGATGACGCTCTGGCCAACCCGTCAGCAGTGGCTGTGCAAACGTTTTGCACGGATAACGTGATGAATGAGCAGACGGCTTCTGCCTGGCTCAACCGTGCAACGAATCGTTTTGTCTATCATTTCGGCGAAAAACGCGACTCGAGTGGAACTGTAATCAAGTGGGCGGATCGACCGGCTGGCGCTTGTGCAATCATGCGCGAACGCCACGCCAGCAAGGTTGCACTCGATCCGCAGCACGAAAACCCGCTCCAGGTTTCACTCGAATGCTCCGATGGTTCCGGCAATGTGCTGATGAAAAAGGTACAGGCCGAGCCGGAAAACATCAGCGGCGCGTTGCGCTGGATCGTCAACGGCCTCACCGTACTCAACAACAAGGGCAAACCGGTCAAGCAGTACGAACCGGCATTCAGTCCAAATTTCGGCTGCGAATTGCCGCAAGCCAATGGCGTGACGCCAATCATGTATTACGATGCAGCCGGGCGAGTGGTACGCACCGAGATGCCGGATGGCACCTTCAGCAAGGTCGAGTTTTCGCCGTGGCATGTGAAGACTTTTGATGCGAACGATACAGTGCGCGAGAGTACGTGGTATGCCGAAAGAGGTTCACCCGATCCGACAGTTGCATTGGAGGTCGATGCAACAGGCAACTACAAGGCCACTGCGGATTTTCGCGCTGCTTGGCTGGCCGCGCATCATGCCAACACTCCGGCGCAAGTGCATCTCGACAGCCTTGGTCGCGAGGTCATTGCCATTGCTCATAACCGTACGCCCGATGCCAGCGTGTGGCATGACGCTTTCTACACAACCTATACCAAACTGGATGCGGAAGGCAAACCACTGTGGATACGCGATGCGCGCGGCAACCTGGTGATGCAATACATCACGCCATCCAAGCACACGCGTTGGGCAGACGAACCCAATGAAGACATGCCCGCTGGTAGCGTTCCCTGCTACGACATAGCCGGAAACCTGCTTTATCAGCACAGCATGGATGCGGGCGACCGCTGGATGCTGACGGATGCCGCAGGCAAGCCGATGCTGGCATGGGACCAGAATGACAAAGGCGCAAATACTCCAATGCAGCAACGGCTTTACAGCACACAATACGACAGTTTGCATCGTCCAACTGAACAGTGGCTCAAACTGGATGCGGCAGCCCCGGCGCTGATCGAAGCCTTTGAATATTGCGATACCAGCCAGTCCAATCTTGGCGGCGGATTGTCCGATGCGAAGAAATATAATCTTATAGGTCAGGCCATCAGCCATTGGGACCCGAGCGGAAAATCGACCGTTGAAAAAATCGATCTTGGCGGCAAGCCTGCACACGTCACTCGTACCCTGATCAAGGCAACCGAAGCTGGAAACGTTGACGGAGTTCTTGACTGGCAGCCAAGTCTTACTGCACCGCTCGAAGACGAAACCTTCATCCAGCTTACCGAATATGACGCGCTCGGGCGCATGACCACGCTCTACAACTGGCACCGCGATATTACCTTTTCCGCTAACGGCACAATGACAATGACACCCGGTTCAACCAACCGCGTGGCTGTGTACGAGCCGAGCTACAACAAACGCGGTGCGCTGATCTCTGAATGGCTCTATGTGCGAGCCACCAAACAAACAGCGGGGGATCAGGTTACTTTCGCAAAGAGCGCTGTTCCGGCTCATAACACACAAGCAATCAAAGGCATTACCTATAACGCCAAGGGTCAGAAACTCACACTTGATCTCGGCAACGGCACCACAACCCGTTACAACTACGACCCGCAAGCATTTCGCTTGCAACATTTATACACTCGGCGCGATGCAAGCTTTGCCAATGATTGCACCAGCAACACAGCCGATGCGGCAACACCATTGCGCTCGTGCGGCGTGCAAAACCTGCATTACACCTACGACCCGGTAGGCAACATCACCCACATTCAAGATGATGCGCAATACTCCGTGTTCTTCAAAGGTCAATTAGTTGAGCCGAGCAATGACTACACCTACGACGCGATCTACCGCCTAATCGAGGGCACAGGTCGGGAAAATATTTCGACTGAACTGTTGCCACCAACAAGCGAAGGGCCCTGGCTTCCCGGCAATATCCCATCTGCAGACTCGCTACGCAATTACACGCAGCGTTACACGTACGATGAAGTCGGCAATTTCGTCGCGATGAATCACGTACCTGCCACGGGGAGCCAGTGGACGCGAAACTACACGACGAAGCCGGATAGCAACCGCCTGGATCAAACCTGGTATGGCAGCAGCACGACAGATGCCGTGACCTATCGCCACGATGCTCACGGCAACATGCTCAATCTGAATCAGACACCGGAAGACTGGGGTCTCGACCTCAAGTGGGACTGGCGCGACATGATTCGCGGCTTCGATTGCATCGGCGGCGGTATCGCATGCTATCACTACGGCATTGACAAGCAGCGAACACGCAAGCACATCGCAAAGAAAACAACAGCAGGCACCGAAATTACCGAAGATCGTATCTATCTTGGTGGCTATGAGCTGTACCGTCGCAGCAATGCGAAAGGTGAGGTGGTAGAGGAAATTGAATCGGTACATTTGTTCGAGGGGGAACAGCGGGTGTTGCTGGTGGATGATGTAGTAAAAACCGATCGCACGCATGCAAATGACATTCCCTACAAAACCGAACCGATATTCCGTTACCAGTACGGCAATCATTTGGGTTCCGCGTGTCTGGAACTGGATGATCAGGCGGAGATTATTTCGTATGAGGAATATCTCCCGTATGGGACGAGCGCGTATCGGGTGACAAAGAGCGGGATTGAAGCGCCGACGAAGCGGTATCGGTATACGGGGATGGAGAGAGACGAGGAGAGTGGGCTGAATTATCACGCCCACAGGTACTACGCTTCAGGGCTATTGAGATGGTTAAGCACCGATCCAATAGGTATTAGCGGAGGGATTAATCTTTATTCCTATTCATCTCGGCCTACGTGCGCGGTTGATCGATCGGGGATGGCACCAAAACCATGGCTTACAAAAGGCTTGACGCCACAAGACTTTACAGATGAACGTTCTGTAGAAATTGTTGTTGAAAAAATCTATGAACACTATGGGTGGCCTTGGCAGCCTCAGGTTCGGACTGAAGTTAACGTGGGGGGGCAGCCATTGAAGGGCAGAACAGACTACCTTGCCCAGCCTCCGGGGGCAAAACTTACTCATTTGAACGAAGTAAAGAAGGCAAATCCTGAAATTAAAGGATCCGGCGCGAAATTTACGAAGGCACAGGGTCCCCATGGATACCTAGAGGCCGCAGCTAAGGGACAACTTGTTTCAGTTCCGGATGGATCTGGAAACCTCACAGGGATAAAGCCCGGAGCACAGATTAAGGTAGAAGTTGGCGTTACACATCCTGATGTTATTCAAGATTTCGAGGGCTTCGTGCGAGCTAATACACCAGGCGTAGATTCTTCTGTGAAAGCGGTGCCACCAACGATCCGTCCGGGCGGTAGCAAGGTCGTAAGCCCAATAGCTGCAACGCCAAAGCCAGTGTCTGCACCAGCAGAGCTGAAAGCAGCGACAGTCTCAGGGACAGCAAGCGTCGAAGCTGCCTCCTCCCTCAGTACTTCTGGGAAAACATCGATCGAAGCCAGTAGCGCTCCCAAAGTGGCACCGACTATTCGGGTTTTTGGTTTTGGCCTGGACCTTTACTCGGCGTATACGATGGCTAGGGATAAGCGTATTGCAGAACAGTTTGCCGGCTATGCAGGCTCACCTGCGCTAGAGGATGAAAGCGGGCAATACACGTTGGCTCGTGCTAATACCGTATTTACGTTCTACGACAAGACCTACACTTCAGGAGTTCTAAAAGGGAAAACTTTAGAGCTTGGATATTTTGATTCGAGAAAAGAGACCGAGAAATTGGAGAGCAAATACGGACATTTCGATTGGATGGGAGAATTTATTCAGGGGAGGGTTCCCCCGATCTATGTAGATCCACACAGAATATAGATGAGTAAACGAAGATCAATGAGATTCAATGGGTCGTAATCAGAAGGGGCAGTTTTGAATACGTTTCGGGGAACTAAAAAACTAAAGAAAACTAAAGGGGTCTAGAAAACTAAAGGGGTTAGCTCAGCTTCGAATAATGTTTTTATAAGTCGACAAATCGAAGGTGGCGTGCTCGATTGATTGAGTGAAACAGATTTCACAGGTGGGTGATTCCAAATATCGTTTTTTTCTTTACTCAGAACAACAGCAATAAAACGCATTACGACTTGAGTTACTAACGAATCTTAATTGCACTTTGGAGACGGGAAATGGCTAAGAAAAGTATCGCAGGCGAAAAAGCAATCAAATCCAAAAAATCGACAGTCACAACGAGTGTGAAGCGTGCTGTGAAACCCAAGCAAAGCAAATCGACCACACCTCCGCGCAAGCCTGCATCTACTCCCAAGTCGACTGCTACGTCGCGTATCCAGAAAGCAAAGTCAGAAATACTTCCGAAATTGAAAGAAGAAGTCAGTCAGGCATCGACGCAACTCACTAGTCTCGAAAAGTGGGTCAACGTCCTGAATTCCGTGTTGACCAAGAAGGATGATCAAGACGTTGTTTCGAATGCGCTCCAGGAGGCGCAAGGCGACTGGACGGTGGCAGTGGCGAGCTTGAAAGATAAGCTACCCGATGCCACAGTTCAAAAGTTGGATCTGACGCACAGCCTGGCGGATTGGTCAGGCGACAACATGCCGATAGTTAATACACTTGTGAAGCAGGCCGATGTGTCCAGCATGCGCGATGTTGCGTTGCAATTTAATGTCGACAAACTGGCAGCTGTAATCGATCCCATAACGATACCGGAAACCACGACTGGTAGCTCTCCCGAAGAAAAACAGCGCAACTTTGCCGTTGACCTGCACAAGAAATTGTTTCTCACCGAAACCAGCGCCGTGCTGCAACGCATGGCGCAGGATGCCGAGTTGCCAATGGCCAATGATGCCGTGCGTTCAAATGTGGCAACGATTCTAAATAATGTTCCGCAATTCAACATTCGAACGACCTCGATATACACCGCACTTCAACATCCCGAGTGTTTCAAGGGAATTCCTGTAGAGCAGCAGGGTGAGACCGTGGCGCAATTGAAAACGCTGGCGTTAGTGCAGGCCATAAGTCCGGTGCCGGAGGCTGTGCCCGCATTGATGAAAGCAAACCTGACGTCCGCTTTTCACGTGACTGAAATGCCGGAATCGACGTTCATGAGCGCGCATAGCGAGGCATTGGGAGGTGAAGAGGTGGCTCGCCAGATATATGCGAATGCCATCGACAGTCGTGTGCGCAATGAGCATGCATTGATGTCCATGCATGAGACGGTGCGGGGATCTGGCATGGCTATTATTGACGGGCAAGAGACGCGGGCAACACGCATGCGAAAATTGCAGGACGTTACCGACAGACTGAGCGTACCGCTTAATCTGGAATCATTGTTTGGCGGGGTGGATTATTGCGAGTGCGGCGAATGCTTGTCTGTTTATAGCCCAGCTTCGTATTTTGTAGAAGTTCTTAATTATTTGCGCAACAACAATTTGGGCCCTGACCCCAAGGATCCTGGTAATCCCAATTCGGGTACCCGGAACGATTCCAATGACATTTCAAATACACCTCTGGAAAAATTGTTCCGTCGCCGTCCGGATTTGGGCAATCTGGAGCTGACATGCGAAAACACTTTCACGGTGATGCCGTATATTGATCTGGTCAATGAAGTGATGGAAAGCTTTGTTGTTCATTTGGGCGAGTACCATGCTGACACAAACAACCCCAAACAGGCTACGTTGGAAGCATTCAATGTCGTCAATGAAACCAGCAGCGAACTGCTGGCGATACCGCAACACTTCAACTACGAGGCTTACCGTATCCTGAAGGACGCGGTCTATCCTTTTACGCTGCCTTACCATCAACCGATCGACGCGACCCGCATCTTTCTGAATTATCTTGGTACCAGCCGTTATGAATTGCTGGATACGTATCGCACGGCTCATGAGAGTGCGAGCAATTCAGCTACACAAACGCCGGCGGACAAACAGGTGCTGCAAACGCTGCATGAAATCGTGCTGGAACGGGCAGTGGATGCGGAGTTCCTTGGGTTAACCCAGGAGGAATACATCATCCTCACCCAAGAGGCTTTCTGGCCCAAGCACTATTTTGAAATAGTGCAAAAGAAGTCGATCAGCGATACGGAATACCTCAGCAATATCGGTGTCAAGGCGGTCTATGAGTACTTTGGCTATGCGAACGATACCGACATGGTCAGTGTGGATGAATCCATCACGAACGGGCATAAGGGACTGACTTTCGTCAAGGAACAATTCCTGCGGCGCACCGGCATCCAGTATGTTGACCTGGTCGAGCTGCTTAAGACCCGGTTCATCAACCCTGATTTTCCCCAAGGCAAGGCTTTGACTATTCTGGAAAGCCTTCGTTTCAGCTACCGCTTTCTGCAAACGCTCGTCAACAGCAGCAGCAATGATCCGAATGTTCGATACAGCAAGTTGGTTGAATTCCTACAGAAGGAACAAACTGGCGAAGGAGAGGAAGGAAGCATTGATTGGCGTCAATGGGTGTACACCTATTTCGAGAGGCTTGGGAAGCTGTTCGTTCTGGAATCCGGAGAATCTTCTACTTTGGTTATCAAAACGCGTGATGAATCAGGGGCAGATACGGTTGTTCCTTTAGAAGGGAAGCTCTACAGTCAACCGAAAAATGAACTTGTCGGGTATGTGAGCAGGGAGGGAGTTATTTTTAATGCCGAAAAGACCAAAGTCATTGGTCAAGTCGGTATTGATGTCATGATCAGTTGGGAGGACGGCAAGACTTTTGGCGAAGAATTTGGTCCCGGAGTTGATGGGCTCGATGTTCGAAACGATTCTATCTCCAGCATTGCCTGGATAGGAGAATACGGCATTATGGGACCATATGAAAACAGCCCGACCTGGACGGAAGCCCGTGACACCTGCGATCTGGATAAGGTACGCCTGACTCGTCTTGATGGTTCTCCGCTGATAGACAAAGACTATGAACGCATGCATCGCTTCATCCGCCTGTGGAAAAGAATCGGCTGGACCATAGACGAAACCGACAAGGCATTGACAAGCGAGCTTCATATCCAGATTGATGCAGGAGCTGTCGGAGGGTCGACCGTGCCCCCTGATCCAACGCGTATTGCAGTTTGGGATATTACCGTCGGATTTCTGCACCAACTTGCTGCCATTCGTAAGCTGATCGACCAAACTGGTTTGTCGCTGCCTGTGCTCCTGACCTTCTGGGGGGATATCAGCACAGCGGGTGAAAAGTCGCTTTACTCGACACTGTTCCTTGCGCATAACATGGTTGCCATCGATACGGTATTTCAGGCAGACAAGAACGGCAATTACCTGACGCAGACGGCCAAGATCACCGAGCATTTACCGGTGCTGATGGCAGCCTTCAAGCTGAAGGCTGACGACATCACAGCAATCATGCGGTACCGTAATCTTACGGATACTTTGACGTTGGCAAACGTATCGGCAATTTATCGGTATAGCCTGCTGGCAAAACTTCTGCACGTAAAGATAACGGATTTGGCCGATTTGATTGGTTTGTTTGGCGACCCATTCCTGAGCCCGCAGGCAACCCTGAACATGCTAGGCGTATGGGGCAAGATGGAAGATGCCAGTTTTACGTTCCGGCAACTCAATTACCTCATACAAAACCATGACGATCCGCTAAGGCCTTTGGCACCCTCAGAGAAGACGATCCTGACCGTCGCCAAGATGCTCTTCGATGGCCTGAATGGCATCGACAAGGATAATCCGGATATTCCGGAAGACCAAAAAGATTTGGCGACTGACGACTTGATTCGGGCAAAGGCTGGGTTGTTGTTTGAGCAGCAGGTCGTGGAGAAAGTTATCGCCCTGCTGGACGGCACTTCGATCTATACGACCAATGCGCCGATCAATCAGACCATCACGATTCCTGCCGATCTGTCGAAGAAGCTGAAATACAGCAACCAGAATGGAAGTGCCTCAATTCAGGTCATTGGTATATTGACCGGTGCAGAAACGGCGGAAGCCAAAACATTGTGCAACCTGCAGGCGTGGAGTCAGGCAATTGATCGGATCGCCAAGCAAGTGACGAATTTGTTCAACGATGTGCTCTTCGGTATTTTCCCGGATGCGATTGAAGCCAAGCTGCAATTGCTGGCCGGTGACGTCACCGTATCTGATCCGAAGGACCCGGCCAATACTGCGCCTCAAAAACGCCTGTATTTCCTGAAGTGTTTCATGCCATTCCTGCGTACCCGTATGTCCCATCGCCTGACTGTTGATATCGTATCGGGCGTTTCAGGATTGACCAGCGAAATCACAGACATTCTGCTCTCCGATATTCTGGTCGTGGGCAGTCCAAAACATTCCGCCATTGACGCGTTGGAGCAGATCAAGAATAGGCCTGCCGGCAGCGCCACGGGATGGAAGGGTTATCTCATTCCCTCGGTGGAGGACGCGTATACTTTTGTTGCAACAAGCGATACACAGCCGGCGCCCCTCGTTATCGACGGACAGACAGTTCCATTCTCGGTTCAGCAGGAAGATCCATCCAACATATGGTCTACCGATCCTTCCGCGCCGATCAAGCTTAAGGCCGGCAAGCTGTACTTGCTGGAGGTTGCCGACCGGTCGTTCGACCAACTTTCCTGGAAAACAGCCTCTTCGCCCGCAACCATTATCCCTTCTGCCAGCCTGTTGCCGGATTACTCGGCAAAAGGTGTGGAAGAAGTGTTCATCAAGTTGACCAAGAGTGCGCTGCTCGTTAATGGTTTCAGTTTAAGTGCGGAAGACGCGAGCTACTGGCAGAGCCATGCGGCTGACTTTGACGGCTTTGACTTCAATGCGATGACGATGAAACACTGGAAGCGGATGCAAGCGTACACCGATCTGCGCGACAAGTTGCCGAAGACCGGCAAGTCTCTTTTGGATCTGTTCCTGTGGGCGACGAAACCGGATATGCCGGAGACCCTTAGCGCCAGGATCGCGGCTGCTACGCTGTGGAAGAAAGAGAATATCGACAAGCTTCTGACTGCTGAGCATTTTGCCTTGAATAGTCCCGCGAACTTCCGGAGTGAAGTCAATCTGATCAAGTTGCGCAAGGCGATTGAAGTGGCTGGCAAGATCGACGTGGATACTGATCGGCTATTCGATTGGGCAATGCCGGGCTCGCAATTTGCGGCATGCCAGGTGACTGCGGAGAGTATACGGAACGCCATTCGTGCCCGGTTCAACGAGGATGAATGGGAGCAAGTGGTGAAGCCGCTCAACGACCAGTTGCGGGAAAACCAGAAGCAGGCACTGATCAGCTATTTGGTGGTTCAGCAGGACTTGATTGACTGGGGAGTAGTGGATGCCGACAGCTTGTTTGAGTTCTTCCTTATCGACGTCCAGATGGGCGCGTGCATGGAAACGTCGCGGATCAAGCAAGCGATTTCGTCAGTACAACTCTTCGTTCAGCGCTGCATGCTGGGCCTTGAGGCAGATCACCATGTTCCCAACGATGTGCTTGATCGCGAACGCTGGAGCTGGATGCAGAAATACCGGGTATGGGAGGCGAATCGCAAGGTGTTCCTGTATCCCGAAAATTGGATCGACCCACAGTTGCGCGATGACAAGAGTCCGTTTTACAAGGAACTCGAATCCGAAATGCTGCAGAAAGATATCAACACACAAAATGTGACTGATGCGCTGAAATCCTACCTATACAAAGTAGATGAAGTGGCAAATATGGAGGTTGTGGGGCTGTATGTTGATGGAAAAATAGAGGGAGGATTCTGGAGTAAAGGTACAAAACTCCATGTGTTCTCGCGCACACGCAATGCCCCCTATTTCTTCTATTACCGCTATCTCTCCGTGGATGAGGGGAACTGGTATCCGTGGGAAAAAATGCAGGTGGATATCCCCAGTTATGATACGGAAGACTCCGGCGCCGGCAAAATTACCAATGGCTGCTATTTAACTCCGGCGGTTTGGAATGGGAGGCTGTTTGTATTCTTTCCGCAGTTCACGAAGAAAACAAAACCCAATGAAAGTACCCCCGGTAAATCTTTTACAGATATTGCAAAGGATACACCCAACAGTTCAAAGCCGACAGAATACTGGGAAATAAAAATGGCTTGGAGCGAGTGCAGGAATGGGAAATGGACACAGAAGCAACTTAGCAAGGATGCGATATATGATGTTCCAGCACCAGCTTCTGGTACTGCAGGGGCAACCTTGTCTGATGTGGTCACAGCAGTTCAAACGGCCAGGAACGAAGCTCAAAACGCGAACGATAAGACTGATAGTGCCCTGACAGCGACTGGTCAAGCCTTAATTCTGGCGGAAACTTCAAGGGCGGCTACGGCTTCTGCAACCAATACTATACCGCCGCTCCTCATTGGTGGCCCTCTGACAATGGCTGCCGTTATAGCAATTGTGAATGATGTTCATGATAAAGCCGTGTCTGCCAAGTCGGGGGCTGCAGCAGCCAATTCCGCATCTGCTACAGCCAATAATGCTACTGCATCCTCTTTAGGGAAAGCTGATTCAGCGGTTACTATTGTGGATAGTTATGCGAATGCCAGTGGTGCTAATGGTCCCGCGCCTTGCGGTAATATTTCCAAGTATGAGTTTGTTCCTGTTTTTGCAGATGACAGCAGTTCATTGGCGATACGGGTTTTTTATAACAACAATTCAACTTTTGAGTCGACTGAGAGGGGGAAATTCGAGTTTAACGGGAATAGCCTGCAGGTTTCGGATAAGACATTTTCCGGCAATAACAATATTTTTCCAGATAGTTTCCACTATCAAGGCGATACTATCCGTTCTCTTCAACCTACCACTCAATCTCCCCGTATCTTGGAATGTTCCTTCACTCGCGGGCCTGGGGTGGTAAATTTTGAAGGCGAAAAATTCTATCATCCCTATATTCATGATCTTCTCGCACGAGTAGGTGGTGAAAATCTGGACCCGCTTTTTGGGTATTACCAGGATCATGCACTTTCAGCCGCTGATGAGCAGGAAGCGTTTGGTTGGGGCTACCACGAGTTGGCACGAAGCTATTCAATTTATAACTGGGAGCTTGGTTTTCACGCACCGATGGAATTCGTTGATCGCATGCTCAAGGCCCAGCAGTTCGATCAGGCGCTTAATATGATTCATTATGTTCTGGATCCCTCTGCTAAAGGAGTTGATGCCACACGTTTCTGGCAATTTCCGCCATTCAAGGAAATATACGCAAAGAATGTGCTTGAAAGCCTATTCCTTGGGTTGAAGCCGAATCAATCGGATGGTCCGTATGGCCAGATCAGCGAGTGGCGTAACAAACCGTTCCAGCCCCATGTGATTGCCCGTTCACGTCCATCTGCCTACATGAAGTATGTGGCGATGAAATACATCGAGATACTGATTGCCTATGGTGATTACTATTTCCGCCAGTTCACGCTTGAAACGATTCCGCTAGCTATTCAGTGCTACGTTCTGGCTTCCCATGTGTACGGTTCGCGCGGACAGAAGATCCCCAAACGCGGCAAGATTCAGCCGCAGAGTTACAAGGGCCTGCTTGATAAATGGGATGCCTTTGGAAATGCGATGGTTGAAATGGAGCTGGCATTTCCGTTCAGTAACCAAACTCCGCTACCCCCCGGAGGGGGCAATGGGGTAGTCGGGTTGTCTAATGTGTTCGGGTTCGCTACCTCGCTGTATTTCTGTATTCCGGATAATCCTCAGATGAGGGCGTTGAGGGATACTATCGACGACCGATTGTTCAAGATCCGGCATTGTCAGGACATTGAAGGCGTCACCAGAAAGTTGCCTTTGTTCGAGCCACCCATCGATCCGGGCTTGCTGGTGCAAGCGGCGGTACAGGGATTGAGTTTGTCGAGCGTGCTCAATGACCTCAACAGCCCGATGCCGAATTACCGGTTCTACTATCTGTTGCAAAAAGCTTTGGAACTTTGCAGCGAAGTGAAAGCATTGAGTAATGCGTTCCTCTCGGCCAAGGAAAAAGGCGACGCTGAAGCATTGTCGCAACTGCGTGCCATGCATGAAACCAATATTCACAACTTGGTAATGGAGGTCAAAAAGCAGCAATTGGACGAGGCACAAAAATCTCTCGGTGCTTTGCAACAGAGTCGACTCGGGCCAAAATCGCGCATGGAGTATTACCTCAAACTGATTGGAGAGGTTGCGGGCAAGGTTCCGGATGCCGATACGGACTTTAGCGAGTTGGCGAACCAGATTGAGCAGCCGGTTGACGAGAGCGGGTTGAAATTAATTTCTTACGAAAAAGAGGGGATGGATAAAGCCAATACTTCGGCGGATTTGCAGCTTGCAGCTGGCATAACGGAGACGTTGGCAAGTATTTTGTACGTTATTCCAATGATGAGTGTTGATGGAAAACCTGTGGGCGTAGGTGCAGGTGTTGAGTTCGGGGGCATTAATTTGGGGCAATTGACTCAAGCGGTAACAAAAGGACTTCAAATTGCTGCTGGTCATCTTCAGCACCAATCCTCCAGTGCTTTTAGCAAGGGGGGGTTCCTTCGCCAGTTACAAGACCGAGTACAGCAAGCCAATGCGGCTGGCTACGAAATAAAGCATATCGACAAACAGATCCTTGCTCAGCAAATCCGTATCGATATGGCCAATCAGGAGATTACCAACCAGCAGCAGCAAATCGACAATGCTCGTGAAGTCGAGGATTATCTCAAGAGCAAATATACCAATCAGGAGTTGTATGGCTGGATGGAAGGGCAAATCCGTACACTGAACTACCAGGCCTATACCCTGGCCTATGACTTGGCCAAACGCACCGAAAAAATCTTCCGTTTCGAGCGCGGCCTAAGTACTTCGAACTTCATTCAGTTCGGTTATTGGGATGCCGGACATGACGGTTTGATGGCCGGGGAGAGGCTCTATATTGGCCTTAAACAACTGGAATCGGCGTATCAGGAAGAACGCGGCCATGATTTTGAAATTTCATCGTCGTTCTCCTTGCGGCAAATCAACCCGCGTGCGCTGATTCAGTTGAAGGAAACCGGACTTTGCGAGTTTTCATTGCCAGAAGTGCTGTTCGATATGTCGCGTCCCGGAGACTACATGCGCCGAATCAAGTCCGTTGCCCTGTCGATCCCATGCATCGTCGGGCCCTACACGGGTCTAAATTGCACATTGCGTCTTCTGGAACACGAGTTCCGCAACAATACCATCGTCACGAGCGGCTATCCGAAGAAAACCGATGAAGCTGACGATCGTTTCAGCACGGTAAATGTGCCAATAACTTCAATCGCAACCAGCACAGGGCAGAACGACAGCGGAGTCTTTGAGCTTAACTTCCGTGACGAGCGTTACATGCCTTTCGAGGGTGCCGGTGCCATTTGCAAGATGAGGTTAGAGTTTCCCGGGACCGCCTTGCGACAAGTTGATTACGACACCATCACCGATGTTGTCATCCATTTGCGCTACACGGCCATGGATGGTGGAGATAAGCTTAAGGGGGCGGCGGACGGATTTGTAAAGGACTACATCAAGAAAGTGGAGGAAATCAGCAGCGAAGAAGGACTGTTTACGGTGTTTGACTTGCGGCACGACTATCCTGATGAGTGGTACAAAGCGACACATCCGGCAACGGGTTCAACCGAGCGAGTAATGGTGCTCGACAAACTGATAGAGCGGTTGCCAGTATTTACCAAAGGCAGGCCTGCCAGCGCGATTCAGGCGACCGCCGTGTCCTTGTTTACGCCTTCTGGCCCGGCTTCTCCTCTGAGTTCATCCTCGTTTAAGCTAACCACAACTTCTGGTGAAATGTCTTTTGAGGACGGCGTTGCCGTCGGAAACATGAAATCATTTGTGATTCAAGATGTGGGACAGTTATCGGGCTGGCAATTGCACATAAATGACTTGAATGCACCATTGGATAAACTCTGGATGATCGTAAGATATACGCTGCAATGAGAATGCAGATTGATGGCAAAACGTGAAGAAAAAGGGCAGGCCGTCGGTCTGCCTTTTTTTGTGCTTCAAATTATTATCATAATTTTTCCGCGAGCATCTTTTCCAGCTTGATCTGATCGACGGTAAAACCGCGAATGCCATCGGCAAGTTTTTCCATCGCCATCACATCCTGATTCATTTCCCAGCGGAACTCGGCTTCGGTCATGGAGGCGGGACGCGGTTTGATCGCACCGGTGTATTGCAGGCGGCGTTGTAGTTTTCCTTCGGTGCCTTGCAGTTCCTTGAGCAGGGCAGGGCTGATGGTGAGGCGGTCGCAGCCGGCCAGGGCCAGTATCTCTGCACTGTTGCGGAACGACGCACCCATCACGGTAGTCGGGTAGCCGTGCTCTTTGTAGTACTGGTAAATTTGGCGTACTGACAGCACGCCCATATCCTCTTCCACGGGAATATCAGTGCGGCCTTCCTTGGCTTTTTGCCAGTCGAAAATGCGCCCGACGAAAGGCGAGATGAGTGTGACGCCAGCTTCGGCGCAGCTGCGTGCCTGTGCGAAACCGAACATCAAAGTGAGATTGCAGTGGATGCCTTCGTGTTCGAGTATCTCTCCGGCGCGTATGCCTTCCCAGGTCGATGCGATCTTGATCAGCACACGCTCATTGGAGATGCCTGCTTCGTTATACAGGCGGATCAGCTTGCGGGCTTTGGCGAGTGTCGCCGGGGTATTGAACGACAGGCGGGCATCCACTTCGGTGGAGACGCGGCCGGGCACGATCTTCAGCACTTCCACACCGACACTTACCGCAAGTTTGTCCATCGCATCGCGGGCTTGCTGTTCGCGGTCATTGCTTTGCGACTTCGCCCAGGCGATGGCATTGGTTATCAACGGAGCATATTCGGGCAAGGTTGCCGCCTTGAGCAAAAGCGAAGGGTTGGTGGTTGCATCCTCCGGATGATTGTTGCGCATCGCTTCAATGTCGCCGGTGTCGGCAACGATGGCAGTCATGGATTTGAGTTGTTCGAGAAGATTGGTCATGTTCATTCCCTAATTGTAGTTTGTGGTCGTCGTGGCAAAGCACTTCATTCTAACTGCCAAGGACCGGAATTACATACTACTTAGGGACGCACGCCTGCAAGTCTTGTCCGGGCTTGCTGCAACGCCAGTCGGTATATCTCGACAAGAACTTCTTCGTTTACGTCAAATTCGCTATCCATCTGCTTTAACGCCCATTCGAAGTCAGTCTGCTCGAGAGCAATGAACGGGGCGGGTTTGGGCGGGGGCTGACGGTGGATGGCGTGCATCGGATAGGTTCTGCCGGGTAGCAGGTTATTGATGGTCAGCGCCAGCAACAGCGAGATGACCACATTGATAGCCACGATTGCTATCGCCCAATGCCAGTTCATTTCATGAAATTGCGAGTTGCCGAGCACCATCATGAGTGCCGTGGCGGCACTGGGCGGATGCAGGCAACTCAGAAATTCCATCAACATGATGGAAGAGCCGACGGCGGCGCCTGCGGCGATGGTTGGCTCGGGAATTAGCATGCCGCAAACCACACCGGCAAACGCCGATATGAGGTGACCTCCAACGAGATTCCAGGGCTGCGCCAGCGGCGAGTGCGGCGTTGCGTACAGCAGGGTGGCCGAGGCGGCCATCGAAGCGACGATGAGCAGGGGGAAACCTGTCTGCGGCAGATAGTGCAATGCCAGCGTCAACAGCAGGATGGCAGTGCCGCCAGCGAGGCCGCTGCGCAGTTTCTCGGCGACCGAAGTTTGCGAGACGTGGGGTTTGAAGGCTAGC
>Ga0182021_10004618_pt1 | contig 16223 bp, 11 predicted proteins | sample 612E3MmetaG_FD_120493 | JGI IMG/M metagenome (GOLD analysis project Ga0182021, IMG submission 120493) | Permafrost microbial communities from Stordalen Mire, Sweden - 612E3M metaG (Illumina Assembly) | ecosystem: Environmental > Terrestrial > Soil > Wetlands > Permafrost | place: Sweden...
ATCAAGCACTACCTGGCCAACCGATAAAGAAGGAAAGCGATGCGCCTCTCGCTTGCTGCGACGGCCCTGACTGTCGCCCTGCTCGCAACAGCCGCCTCCGGATGCACGACGACGACGCCCACTGCGCCCAAGCCGACCACAGCGCCCGAGCCGACCAAGCCCGCACTCACGCTCATCGTCGAGCCGAAGGCCGGATACCAGCCAATCTACGACTTCATCTCCGGTGCCCGTGTATCGCTCGACATGACGATGTACCAGCTGTCCGACACCAAGGCGCAGGACGCCCTGAAGGCAGCAGCCAAGCGGGGAGTCAAGGTCCGGGTGCTACTCGACTCCGACACGGCCGGCGGCGGCAACTCGACGATGAACCAGGCCGCCTACAGCGACCTGGCTGCTGGTGGCGTCGCCGTGAGATGGGCCTGGTCCGGAACGCTCTGGCATCAGAAGAGCATCAGCCGGGACGGGGCTGCGGCTGCGATCATGACGTGCAACCTGAACGCGCAGGACTACCCGGTAGTCAGGGATTTCGCGGTGATTACCGACAACCGCGCGACGGTTGCCGGTATGGGAGCCACGTTCGACAAGGACTGGCAGGCCACGAGCAGCCCGCCGACTGCAGGCGTGGCGCCCAGCGGTTCAGACTTGGTCTGGTCACCCGGCGCGCAGACGCCGCTGGTCGGCCTGATCGACTCGGCGCGCTCGGGAACCACGATCTGGGCCGAGGACGAGCAGCTCAACAGCCAGCCAATACAGCAAGCGCTCGTGTCGGCGGCGAAACGCGGCGTAACAGTGAACTTCCTCATGACCTACTCCTCTGACTGGGCCAGCGGACTGGCAGCCCTCAGCCAAGGCGGCGTGCACGTGAAGGTATACCAGCCGAACGCCCCGATCTACATCCACGCGAAGGCACTCACAGTCAACGACAACACGGCCTACGAAGGCAGCGCCAACTTCACAACCGCCATGACCAGCCAGAACCGCAATGTCGGGATCATCACGAAGGATCCGGCAGTGGTTGGCGGGATCCGCTCGACGATTGCGAGCGACTTCGCAGGCGCTGCGCCGCTCGCCCCCGGCCACTAGTCCAGCCCGACGAGATCCCGAAGGGTCATCCAGGTTGATCCGGTGGCGCGAGGCGTTGAGAGGCGATCACGCACGGAATCAACAGGATTCGCGCCAATGCGCACACCCAGCTGGCTCTTTGATCCGAGATGGCTCTTTATTCTGTAAGTCGTCGGTTCAAGCCCGACAGGCCCACCACACACGATGGCGAAGATGCACTCACCCAGTGGCTCGTACCCACTCGCCCACCATCAGTACCGCAACGAAGTACCGCAACACCACCACCGCGATCTGGCGTCCAGCCGGGCTGTGTGGCACTCTTCCGTGCTCAGCGATCAACATGGTTAGGGCTGCGTGAAGTTCGGGACGAAGAGGCCGCAGGTTCAAATCCTGTCACCCCGACCGTGTTTCCGCAGGTCAGAGGCCCGCACCAGAAATGGTGGGGGCCTCTGTGCTGCCGGTACAGCAGCAAAAACAGGGCAAGTACAGCAACGACAACAAGATATAACCTGAGCGTCGGAGGGCTCCCCTCAGCCTGGTTTGCGCTTCGCACGGGACGAAGAGGCCGCAGGCAAAGATGTCCCCTCAACCAGAGTTCCCGCAGGTCATCCCTGAAGTAGGCGTCCCATGGATACCCGACGATCCGGCGCCGGTGAGCCGAGGCGGTCAATAGCGGGCATCGCCGTTGACATCGTTGTCGTCTCCGCGCTGACCGCGCACGGCGCAGCGGTGAAGGCGGTTGGGTTCACCGATTCCGACCGACTCGATGGCGCCCGGATGGAACCGGCAACTTCCTGCTAGCCTCGGCGCCACGTCGCAAGGTGTCCCTACCGAGCGGTCCCGTCACAGGGCCTGGACGGTGGGGGAGAATCGGGAAGCCGGTGAGAATCCGGCGCGGGCCCGCCACTGTGACCGGGGAGTCCTCTCCGGTGTGCCACTGGGCCGCTGGCCTGGGAAGGCGGGAGAGGGCGGCGATCCGGCAGCCAGGAGACCGGCCTTGCGGATAGCTGAACCGCTCGTGGAACCGGCGGAGATGAAGCGGAGACCCCTTCACCATGTCCCCTCGCACGCGCCATCTGTCTGAGCATCCGACTGCAGACCGACCCTGGTCGGTAGAAACCGCTGGCATCGAATCAGTCGCCGACGACGACCGGCACGGCACCGCCTCAGAACTGTTTTGGGTTTGGCTGGGCGCCAACATCGGCATCGTCGGAATGATCTACGGAGCGGTCCTGACCACTCTTGGGCTCAACCTCTGGCAGGGCGCCGCGGCGGCGGTCGTCGGGACCGTCCTGTCTTTTGTGGTGGTCGGCGTACTGGGGGGTCGCGGGCAAGTGGGGGGCGCCCCGATGCTCGGGCTGTCCCGCATACCGTTCGGGCGCAAGGGCAACCTTGCACCAGCCTTCGTGAGCTGGATCAGCCTGCTCGGCTGGGAGACGCTGACGGCAGTCATCGCCGCGTACGCGGTCCTCGCACTGCTCGCCACGGCCACTGTTCACCGAGCCGCTGGCCGTCGGAGTCTTTGCCCAGAGCAGCCTCGGCTACCTGCTCGGCTGCACGGTCAGCGCCAGCCTGTACGCAATCCTCGGCCGGGACCTGCTCCGCCGACGCGAGGTCGAGCAGCCTGTCGGTGCGACCAGTCAGGATGAGGCCGTGAACGTGGCCTGATGCTCCGCCGGGCCGCGGCTGGGCCACTTCGGAACTCAGAACAGCCTCGCGGGCGGACTCTGGCCCCCGCTTTGACCGCTCCTGCGCCTTTGTGATTGAGTTCCGTTCACGACGGCAGTGAAGGAAGTCCGGTGTGAATCCGGCGCGGTCCCGCCACTGTTACCGAGGAGCGAGTCCCGCAATGCCCGGCCGTATGGCTGGGACGTGGGGTGAGTGTTGATCCGGAAGCCAGGAGACTTCGGCCGTCGGGAACAGCCCCAGGGCGTGGACACCCAACGGAGGTCTCGATGACTGTATCTCCTGCTCGCCAGCCGACCCGTCAACCCAACTAGGTGGCCACGGCCGATCTTGGTGTGTTGCGCGGAAGCCGGGTGACAATACGCGACCTTCTGGTCGACGCCGTAACTGACCGGGATACCGACGCGATCGAGAGACCCCTCAACGAGCGTCTTCCCCACAACCCTACTTCTGTCGCACCGGAGACCTTTGTCGCCCTGGGAGAAACTGGGCGGCGGACATGATTCTGCTCCTGTCGACATCGGACACCGATCTGCTGGCGGCGCAGTCCAGCGGGGCGGACTACCGATGCGCGAATCCGTCCCGGGTCAAGGTGGCAGAACTGCCCGCGTTGTTACGCGATGCGAAACTGGTGGTGGTCCGACTGCTCGGCGGCCGGGCAACCTGGCCGCAGGGCCTGGCTTCGGTCCTCGGGTCGGGGGTGCCCACCGTGGTGCTGGGCGGTGAGTCAGGCCCGGACGCGGAGCTGATGGCCGCCTCCACGGTGCCGGCAGGTATTGCGCAGGAGGCGCTGAGCTACCTGGTTGAGGGTGGACCGCAGAACCTGGGTCAGCTGGCTGCCTTCCTGTCCGATACGGCGCTGCGCACCGGCGAGGGTTTCCTCGCGCCGGTCCCGATGCCCGAGGTGGGCGTGCGCTGCGGAGCATCGCTGCCCGCCCCGGACGGGCGTCCGCGGGTGGGGGTCATCTACTACCGGGCGCATGAGCTGTCTGGTAATACCGCCTTCATTGATGATCTGGTCACTGGGCTCGAGGCCGCCGGCGTCCAGCCGGTGCCGATCTTCTGCGCCTCGCTGCGTGGGCTGGACCGCCGTGATCATCCGGTGCTGCAGCTTGTGGAGGGCTGCGATGCGCTGATCGTCACGGTGCTGGCCGCCGGCGGGGTGGTGCCGGCTGAGGCGTCGGCAGGTGGTGATGGAGGCGCCTGGAGTATCGGTGCTCTGGCGGAGCTGGACATCCCGATCATGCAGGGGATCTGCCTGACCACCCCACGCGAGGACTGGGCAGCGGCCAACTCGATGACGCCGATGGATGCCGCCATGCAGGTGGCCATCCCGGAGTTCGACGGCCGCATCATCACGGTGCCGTTCTCCTTCAAGGAGCTTGACGAGGACGGGTTACCCCGCTACGTGGCCGACCCGGAACGGGTGCGGCGGCTCGCTGGCATCGCGCTGCGCCAGGCCCGGCTGCGCCACATCCCGGCAGCGGAGAAGCGGATCGGCATCACCTTGTCCTCCTATCCCACCAAGCACGCCCGGGTCGGTAATGCCGTCGGTCTGGACACCCCCGCGTCCGCCGTCCGGTTCTTGAATGCCCTGTCCGCATCGGGGGTCGACGTGGGCGGTCCGGTGCCCGAGGACCCGGACGTCTTGATCCACCGGCTTATCGCGGCGGGTGGCCACGACGTCGAGTGGTTGACCGAGGCACAGCTGTCCGCCGCGCCCGCGCGAGTCCCGCTCGCGGACTACCTGAGGCACTTCGAGGCACTTCCCGAGAAGCTGCAGGCGGAGATCCGCGAGCATTGGGGTGAGCCGCCAGGCGCGCTATACATCGACGGCACCGACATCGTGCTGGCCGGTCTGCTGCTGGGCAACGTCGCGCTGATGATCCAGCCGCCGCGGGGCTTCGGTGAGAACCCCATCGCGATCTATCACGACCCGTACCTGCCCCCGAGCCATCACTACCTGGCCGCCTACCGGTGGCTGGCCGCAACACCGGCAGATGGCGGGTTCGGTGCCGATGCCGTGGTCCATCTCGGCAAGCACGGAACGTTGGAGTGGCTGCCCGGCAAGGGACTAGGCAACTCAGCAGAATGCGCTGCGGATGCGGTGCTCGGCGATCTGCCGCTGGTCTACCCCTTCATCGTCAACGATCCCGGCGAGGGGACCCAGGCCAAACGGCGCGCCCATGCCGTGGTGGTCGATCATCTGATTCCGCCGATGGCGCGAGCCGACACCTATGGCGACATGGCCAAGCTTGAGCAGCTGCTGGATGAGTACGCCACCCTTGCCGCGCTCGATCCGGCCAAGATCCCGACGGTGCGAGCCCAGATCTGGGAGCTTGTGCTGTCCGCCCAGCTGCACCATGACCTGAACGCGGATGAGATGCCCGACAAGGACGACTTCGATGCCTTCGTCCTGCACCTCGATGGCTATCTGTGTGAGATCAAGGATGTCCAGATCCGCGACGGCCTGCACATCCTCGGCGACGCGTCGGTGGGCGAGGCGCGGGTGAACCTCGTGCTGGCGATTCTGCGCTCGGCGCAGCTGTTCGGGGGGTCCTACTCGGTGCCCGGGTTGCGCTCGGTCCTGGCCCGCGAGTTCGACCTGTCCGAGGCTGACCTGCTCACCGAGCCGGGCAAGCCGGCACCCGTTCGACCGGAGCTGGGCGAAGTGATCGACGGGGCGTCGGCCACCGGGTCGGACGTGATCGACCTGATCGAAGGTCTCGCGCGCCGGATTGTGCTGGGTATGGAAACCCTTGGCTGGCATGTTCAGAACGTCAGCGATGTCGTCGCGGAGGTGCTGGGTGGGCCGGCGCCGGCTGTCGAAGCCGTCGTTCGTTTCGCTGTGGATGAGGTGGTTCCTCGACTGGCCGCTACCACCGACGAGATCGCCCGGACGGTCGGCGCGCTGAACGGCCGCTTCGTCCCTCCCGGGCCGTCCGGATCACCGACCCGTGGCCTGGTGTCCGTTCTGCCGACTGGGCGCAACTTCTACTCGGTCGACCCCAAAGCGATCCCGTCACGCAATGCCTACGACGTCGGTGTTGCGCTCGCAGACTCGCTGATCGCCCGCCACCTGGCCGACACCGGGGAGTATCCGGCCTCGGTAGGCCTGACAGTGTGGGGCACCTCGGCGATGCGCACCCAGGGCGATGACATCGCCGAGGTACTGGCGCTGCTGGGCTGTCAGCCGATCTGGGATGCAGCTTCGCGTCGGGTCACCGGCTTCGAGATCCTGCCGCTGGCCGAGCTGGGGCGACCCCGGATCGACGTGACGGTCCGGATCTCGGGCTTCTTCCGCGACGCCTTCAGCCACGTGATCAGCTTGCTGGACGACGCGGTCGCAGCGGTAGCCGCGCTGGACGAACCCGCCGAACAGAACTTCGTCCGCGCCCACGTCGAGTCAGATCTCGCCCTGCACGGGGACCGGCGTCGTGCCACCCTGCGAATCTTCGGGTCCAAGCCGGGCGCCTACGGCGCAGGTCTGCTGCCGTTGATCGATGCCGGTAACTGGCAGAGCAACGCCGACCTCGCCGAGGTCTACGCGGTCTGGGGCGGATATGCCTACGGCCGTGGGGTCCCCGGCATCGCGGCGCGCGCGGACATGGAACGCAGCTTCACCCGGATCGCGGTCGCGGCCAAGAACGCCGATACCCGCGAGCACGACATCGTCGACTCTGACGACTACTTCCAGTACCACGGCGGAATGGTCGCGATGGTGCGTCACCTGACCGGTCAGGCGCCTGCCGCCTACATCGGCGACTCCGCGGTGCCGTCGGCAGTGAAGACCCGCTCGCTGGCCGAGGAGACCCAGCGGGTCTTCCGGTCCCGGGTGGTGAACCCGAAATGGATCACCGCGATGCAACGACATGGCTACAAAGGCGCCTTCGAGCTGGCGGCCACCGTCGACTACCTGTTCGGTTACGACGCGACCGCCGGTGTCGTCCAGGACTGGATGTATGAACAGCTGGCCAAGTCCTACGTCTTCGACCAGGACGTCCGCGAGTTCATGGAGAAGTCCAACCCGTGGGCGCTGCGAGGCATCACCGAGCGCCTCCTGGAAGCAGCCGAACGCGGCATGTGGGCCAAGCCCGAGCAAGAGACACTGGATCAGTTGCGCGACGTGTACCTGACCAGCGAAGGCGATCTGGAGGACCAAACGTGACCTTGACTGTGATTGACGGAGCCGAGACGAACAAGAGAGTGCTAACCAACCAAGGTTTTCCGTTCACCGCGGTCGTCGGCTCGGAATCCATGCAGCTAGCCCTGATCCTGAATGCCGTGTCGCCCGCGATCGGCGGGGTGCTGGTCCGCGGCGAAAAGGGAACAGCCAAGTCGACGGCCGTACGCGGCCTGGCCGCCCTGCTGCCCGAGGTGTCGGTGGTGACCGGATGCCGCTTCGGCTGCGACCCGGCCACGGTCGAGGCGGGCTGCCCGGACGGCCCGCACACCAACCCGGTGGCATCCCGGCGCCCGGCCAGGCTGGTAGAGCTGCCCGTCGGCGCCTCCGAGGATCGCGTCGTCGGATCCCTGGATCTGGAAAAAGCCTTGTCGGAAGGGGTCCGGGCCTTCGAGCCCGGTCTGCTGGCCGGCGCGCACCGCGGAATCCTCTACGTCGATGAGGTCAACCTGCTCGCCGACCATCTGGTCGACGTGCTGCTGGACGCGTCCGCGATGGGCCGCAACCAGGTCGAACGCGACTCGGTGTCCGTCAGCCACCCCGCACGCTTCGTCCTGATCGGCTCGATGAACCCCGAGGAGGGGGAACTTCGTCCGCAGCTGCTGGACCGGTTCGGGCTCACCGTCGACGTCACCGCCAGCCGTGACCCCCAGACCCGGGTCGAGGTTGTCAGGCGGCGCCTGGCCGCCGACGCCGACCCGGCCGGATTCGCCGGGTGCTGGGCAGGTGCCGAGCAAACCCTCGCCGCTGCGATCGTCACCGCCCAGATGCTGCTGCCAGAGGTGCAGATGCCGGACTCGGCGCTGCGACAGATCGCCGAGGTCTGCGCCGCGTTCGACGTTGATGGCATGCGCGCCGACATCGTCACCGCACGCACAGCCGCCGCGCATGCCGCCTGGCAGGGCCGCACCACGGTCACTGCCGAGGACGTCCGAGCCGCGGCCCTGCTGGCACTTCCCCACCGGAAACGCCGCAATCCCTTCGACGAGCCCGGCCTGGACACCGACGCACTGGACGAGGCACTGGATCGGGCCAGCCAGAACGAACCGGAGCCCGAACCAGACCCGGACGACGATGGCGGTCCCGGTGGCGGCGGCAAGCCCGGCGCGGATGCTGAACCTTCACCGCAGGAGCCGAGTCCCGGCCCCGGGTCCTCCACCCAGGAGACCGACGATGACAGCAATGACTCCTCGACCCTGAGTTCAGGCGAGGACTCCTCGACCGGGAGTTCCAGCAGATCACCCACCCCGCAGACGGCGCCGATCGGGCACGCAGTCCGGGCTCCGCTGATCCGTGGCACTGGCAAGGCCGCCGGCACCCCGGGCCGTCGTTCAGCGGCCCGGACCGGTCGCGGCCAGACCGTGGGGACCCTTCCGACGGGTGCGACGACCGGGCCCATTCACCTGCCGGCCACGCTCGCCGCGGCGGCACCGTTCCAGCTCGGCCGGGGTCGCCAGAGCGGCCGGATCCTGCTGGCAGCCACAGACCTTCGACGGGCTGAGCGGCGCGGCAAGGAGGGGAACCTCGTGCTCTTCGTGGTCGACGCCAGCGGTTCGATGGCTGCCCGCGCCCGGATGACCGAGGTCAAGGGCGCCGTCCTGGGGCTGCTGCTGGATGCCTACCAGCGTCGGGACAAGGTGGGCCTGATCACCTTCCGGGATAAGGGCGCTGAGCTCGTCCTGCCGCCGACGAGCTCGGTGGAGAACGCCGCTCGCCGACTCGATGCGATCCAGACCGGCGGTCGCACGCCACTGGCCGCCGGTCTGGCCAAAGCCGTGCAGGTCATCAATACCGAACGGTTGCGGGATCCGCTACGCCGCCCCCTGGTCCTGCTGATCACCGACGGACGGGCCGACGCTGCCAGTGCCGCCCGTGCGGGCGCCGGGCTGCGCGCACACGATGTGGTGGTGCTGGACTGCGAACGCGGTCCGGTCAGGCTGCGACTGGCCGAAAGACTGGCCGTGGACCTGGGCGCCGAGTATCGACGTCTGGATGACGTGGCCACGGAACCGCTGGCCGCAATCGTCACAGAAAGGCGGTCTGCCTGATGAGCCTGCTGATCGGTGTCGGTGTCGGGCCCGGTGACCCGGAGCTCCTTACCCTGCAGGCACTTCGGGTGCTCCGCGAAGCGGACCTCGTCATGGTGCCGGTTCGCGACGATCGCGACGAGATCGGGTATGCCGAGGCGATCGTGCGCGCTCATCTGCTCCCGGGCGGCGACGACGGCAACGATAGCCGCGACAGAGTCCGGATCGTCCGGGCACCGTTCGCCCTCACTGACCGTGGGGGGGTGTCCGAGCGACGGACCCGCGCGTGGGAGGCCGCAGCTGCCCTGATTGTCAAAGCCTTCGATGAGGGCGCCACGACAATCGCCTTCGCCACCATCGGCGACCCGAACATCTATTCCACCTTCAGCTACCTGGCCGGGGCGGTTCGAGAGTCCCGACCCGATCTCGAGATCCGAACCGTGCCGGGCATCACCGCCATGCAGGCCTTGGCGGCGGCAAGCAGCACTGTGCTGTGTGAGGGAAACGAGCCGCTCGTGCTCTTTCCCGCGCTCGGTGGCGCCAGCGCGATCAACGAGGTGCTCGGCCACGGCGCACTCACCGGGGCGACGATCGTCGCCTACAAAGGTGGCCGGCACTGGCCGGACATGCGCGAGACGCTCGCCGCCCACGGGCGCCTGGACGCCGCCGTCGTCGGCAGCCATCTCGGACGCCACGATCAGGCGCTCCGCCAGGGGCACGAAGTCGAAGGCGAAATCCCTTACCTGTCAACGGTGATCGCACCGTCCGGCCGTACTACCCGCGGAGGCAAGCTCGGATGACCGGTTCAGTCTCATTCATCGGTGCCGGTCCGGGAGCTCCGGACCTCATCACCCTTCGCGGCGCCAAGGCCATAGGCCGCGCGGACATCGTCATCTGGGCTGCGAGCCTGGTCCATCCGGGCATCCTCGAGCACGCCAGGCCGGGCGCGGAGGTCGTCGACTCCTCGCAGCTGCCCATGGAAGGTGTCGTGCCGCTGTACGAACGGGCCGCACGGGATGGTCTGACCGTGGCGCGCATCCACTCCGGCGACCCGGCACTGTGGGGCGCCGTCGGCGAACAGATCGCACAGTGCGACCAGCTGGGACTCGCCGTGGAGATCATCCCCGGCGTCTCGGCGTTCAGCGCGCTCGCAGCCGCCGAGCACCTCGAGCTGACCGTCCCCGAGATCACCCAGTCGGTGATCCTCACCCGGCTGGAGGGCGGCAAGACCCCCATGCCGGCTGGGGAGTCCATCCGAGCCTTCGCCAGCCACGGCACCACCATGGCGATATTCCTGTCGGCGGCACGCTCCGGAGTTCTGCAGTCCGAGCTGCTCGCCGGGGGTTACCCGCAGGACACGCCGGTGGTCATCGGCTACCAGGTCAGCTGGCCCGACGAGCTCATCGTCTGGTGCACGATCGCCACCCTGGCCGAGACCACGAAGGAGCACAAGCTGTGGAAGCACACGCTCTTCCTGGTCGGACCGGGCCTCGCGTCGCACGAAACCCGTTCCCATCTCTACCACCCCGGCCATTTTCATGGCTTTCGCAAAGCCGATCATGAAGCGCGCCTCGAGCTGAAGGCCGAGCGCGGAGACCGGCGCGACGACGAAGTCGGCGGGCGGGGATGACGCGTTGCGGCGGGTCCGTAGGCGTCGTTGCCGTCACGAGGGCTGGAAAACGGCTTGCCCAGCGGATTGCGGACGCCCTGCCCAGCCGGGCGGCGGTGATCGACCGCCCGTCCGCGGCAGATGCTCTCAGGGTTGGCTTCACCGACTACGACGCGGTTGTCGCGGTGATGGCGGCCGGTGCGGTCGTGCGGATCCTCGCACCACTTGTCACCGTGGGTGACAAGTCATCCGATCCAGCGATCCTGGTCGTCGACGAAGCTGGACGATTCGTCATGCCCATCCTCGGCGGCCATGCCGCAGGAGCCAATGGGCTTGCTCTCGAGCTCGCCGACCTTCTCGGCGCCGACGCGGTGATCACCACCGCAACCGATGTCACCGATGTGCCAGGGCTGGACGATCTCGGCTGGCCGGTCAGCGGCGACGTCAGCGGCGTGAGCCGGGCCATGCTCGACGGCGAGAAAGTCACTCTCACCAGTGCGCAGAGATGGCCGCTGCCGGCGTTGGGTGAGAACGTCGTGGAGGATCTCGGCGGGGAGATCACGGTCGATCGCCCGACCATCTTGATCAGCGACCTCGCGACGCAAACGGGCGGCGAGGGCACGGTGGTGCTGCGGCCGCCTTCGCTCGTGGTGGGGATGGGGGCCAGCCGAGGTGTCTCCACTGATGAGGCACGACGACTTCTCGACGAAGCACTGCACGATGCCGGTCTGGCCATCGAGTCTGTCGCCGCCATCGCCACTGCCCAGATCAAAGGTAACGAACAAGCCCTGATCGACCTCGCCCACGAGCTCGGGGTTCCGCTCGTCACCCACTCCGCTACGGCGCTCGGCCAGGTTACGGTGCCCAACCCCAGCGAGGTCGTGCGCGCGGCAGTCGGAGTACCAAGCGTGTCAGAAGCCGCGGCCCTTCTCGGCGCCCGAGAATGCCCCGAAGGGCCGATACAGAGCGGCCAGAAGACTGCCGATCTCATCGTGACCAAGACCGCCAGCGCGATGGCCACTGTGGCCATCGCGCGACACCGACCGCGCGGGCGGCTTGCCATCGTCGGACTCGGGCCGGGGTCGCGCGACCTGCTCACCGCCGCAGCCAGGGATGAGCTTCGCCGGGCCAGCGTCATCGTCGGGCTGGATCAGTACATCGATCAGATCCGCGACCTGCTGCGTCCCGGGACCGAGATCCTGTCATCTGGTCTGGGACAGGAAGAAGAACGCGCCCATAGCGCGGTGGCCCGGGCTCGGGACGGTTTCGCGGTGGCGCTGATCGGGTCCGGTGACGCCGGCGTGTACGCGATGGCCTCCCCGGCGCTCGAGGTCGCCGACGAGTCGATCGTCGTGGTCGGCATACCCGGGGTCACGGCCGCATTGGCCGCGGCAGCGGTTCTCGGCGCCCCCCTGGGGCACGACCACTGCTATCTCAGCCTGTCCGACCTGCACACCCCGTGGCCGGTGATCGAGCAACGAGTCCGCGCGGCCGCGCAGGGCGACTTCGTCCTACTCTGCTACAACCCGCGCAGCGCCAAGCGGGACTGGCAGCTGGGTCGCGCCCTGGAGCTGTTGGCCGAGCACCGGCCGCCGACCACGCCGATCGGAGTGGTTCGCAACGCCAGTCGCCCTGACCAGAGCGCGATCCTGACCACGCTCGCCGACTTCGACCCTGCGTTGGTCGACATGTACAGCCTGGTCGTGATCGGTGCCAGCCAGACCCGGATCGTCGGCGGTCGGATGGTCACCCCTCGTGGATATCGATGGGCACAGTGAGGTCCAACCGGGTGCACCGCAACCCGGTGAACGGCAACCCCGTGAGCCGCTGGCCCGTGAACCACCGCCCTGATCAGTCTCACGTCGTGGCTACTGCCCCCAAAACGTTCTTCTGCACGGACAACGATAAGGAGATGACCTCATGACCGGTCTACCGATGCTGGTAGTGGGCCACGGGACCCGCAGCGACTCTGGAGTCGCTGAGTTCAACGCGTTCATGGGCCGGCTCCAGCGCCGCCAGGACGCCCCATACCGGGCCACCGCCGGTGGCTTCATCGAGCTGTCCCGGCCGCCCGTGACCGAGGCCGTGGCATCCCTTGTCGGCCAAGGCCATCGGGACCTCATTGCCCTGCCGCTGGTGCTCGTCGCCGCTGGCCACGGAAAGGGCGACATCCCGGCAGCACTCGTGCGCGAGCAGGTACGCCACCCCGGAGTGACCTACTCCTACGGGCGCCCGCTGGGGCCACATCCCGCACTGCTCGACATCCTTGAACAGCGGATCGAAAAGGCGCTCGGCGACACCGAACGCGCCGACACCCACGTGCTGCTGGTCGGCCGCGGATCCACCGATCCCGACGCCAACGCCGAGATCGCCAAGGTGGCCAGATTGCTGTGGGAGGGCCGCGGATACGCCGGCGTCGAGCCCTCCTTCATCAGCCTGGCCGATCCCGGCATCCCGGCCGGGCTGGACAAGCTGCGGCGGCTCGGCGCAGACCGGATTATCGTCGCGCCCTACTTCCTGTTCCCCGGGATCCTGCCGGACCGGATCGTCAGTCAGACCGAGGAATTCGCCCTCGAACACCCGTTCATGACAATCGATGTCGCCGAGCTGATCGGCGACTGCGACGAGCTCGCCGACCTCGTCATCGAGCGCTACCTCGAGGCCGTCAGCGGAGACATCCGGATGAACTGCGACACCTGTATCTACCGCGTAGCCATGCCCGGCTTCGGCGACCGGGTCGGCCAGCCCCAGCGGCCGCACCACCACCCAGACGACGCCAGCCACGGACATGACCACAACCATCACGATCAGGCGGACCTTCACGACTGAGGGCCCGGGGGCCTCTACCCGGCGACGAAGGCGGCGACGGCTCCGATGACGATCACGGCGGGAGAGTGCAGCTCGGGTGGCGGACCTGAGCCGGCGACCTTGGAAAGGCTGGTCAGGACGGCCTTCTGGCTTGGCAGGCCTCCGTCCATGACACAGGCAAGCGGGGTGTCCATGTCGAGGCCGGCGTCAACCAGCGCCTCGACTATCGGCCCCAGGTTCTGCACACCCATCAGGACCACAAGCGTGGTGCCGCCGCACGCGAGGGCATCCCAGTCCAGGGTGCTGCGCGGGTCGCCGGGGGCTGCATGGCCGGAGACCACCGTGAAGCCCTGTGAGATGCCGCGGTGTGTCAGCGGTATGCCGGCCAGCTCGGGTGCGGCGATGGCAGACGAGACCCCGGGGATGACCTCGACAGGGACTCCGGCCTGCGTGCATGCGATGACCTCTTCCATGCCCCGGCCGAAGATGAACGGGTCCCCGCCCTTGAGCCGGACCACGACACGGCCCTGCCGGGCCCGGCTGACCAGGAGGTCGATGATCTCCTCCTGGGGCGTGAACCGGCCGCGCGGGATCTTCGAGACGTCGATGATCTCAACACCCTCCCGTAGCCCGTCCAGAACCGCCAGCGGCGCCAGCCGGTCCACGACGACGACATCTGCCTCGGCCAAAGCCTGAGAACCCTTCACGGTCAGCAGTCCCGGATCCCCCGGGCCACCACCGACCAGGGTGACCATGCCGAAGCCGGCGGGTTTAGCTCTGCGCCGGCTACGCACTCCGGGGTACTGGCGCAACGCCGCCTCCACCGCGGCAAGGGCAGCATCACGCAGCGCAGCTGCCGAGCGCGGGTCGCGATCACCATGGACACTGACCGTGGCCCGCCCGGTCCGGCCGGTGACCGGCATCCAGGCCGAGGCCTGTGACGCGTCGTCGGCGCGCAGACAGAAGATGCGCGCCCCATCCGCGGCGGCGAGCACCTGCGCGTTGACGCTCGGATCGTCCGTGCAGGCCATGGCGAGCCAGGCACCCTGCAGGTCACCGGGCTCGTAGAGCCGCGCCAGCCACTGGATCTGGCCGCGTTCGGCGAGGTCCTCCAGCGCAGCCACAGCGGCGGGCGAGATCACGGTGACGCTGGCCCGGGCTGCCATCAGGGCAGCGACGCGGCGAAGCGCCACCGGTCCCGCACCGACGACTACGACCCGGCGGCCGCTCAGACGCAATCCCAATGGCAGCAATGGCTCTCGGCGCTCAGAGGTGGTCATTGCTTGTCCGTGACACCGGCCGAGTCGAACGTGGCAACCTCACGCAGGATCCGCGCCGAAGCCTGGACCAGTGGCACGGCCAAGGCCGCCCCCGACCCCTCGCCCAGACGCATCCCGAGGTCCACCAGCGGGACCAGGCCAAGGTGGGCAAGGGCCGCGCTGGCGCCGGGCTCAACCGAGCGATGACCGGCCACCCAGTAGTCGGCGGCGTCCGGTGAGATCGCCTTGGCCACCAACGCCGCCGAGCAGGCGATGACCCCGTCCAGGATGACTGGAGTGCGCAGTGCGGCGGCCGCCAGCAGGAAGCCCACCATCCCGGCGTGCTCGAATCCCCCGACACCGGCCAGCGCCGCGACCGGATCCTGCAGGCTGGCCGCGTTGAGCCTCATCGCGGACTCGATGACGCAGACCTTGTGCGCCAGCATCAGCTCGTCGATCCCGGTGCCGCGCCCGGTGACCTGCACGACGTCCAGACCGGTGAAGACGCTAATCAGCGCCGCCGAAGCCGTGGTGTTCGCGATGCCCATGTCACCGGTGACCAGCAGCCGGTTGCCCTGTGCGACAAGGTCCCTCGCGACATCAATGCCCACCTCCAGGGCCGCCTGCACCTGGCCCGGCGTCATCGCCGGACCCTTGCTCATATCGGCAGTGCCCGCAGCGACCTTGCGCGCCATCAGACCCGGAGCAGCCGGCACCTCGCCCGCCACACCGATGTCCACCACGACAACCTCCGCGCCGACCTGACGGCCGAAGGCGTTGATCACCGCCCCGCCAGCCAGGAAGTTACCAACCATCTGGGTCGTGACCTCCTGCGGCCACGGCGACACCCCCTGGGCGTGGACACCGTGGTCTCCGGCGAACACCGCGACGGCCACCGGCTCCGGCAGCGGCGGTGGGCACTCGCCATACATGCCACACAGGCGGGTCCCAAGATCCTCCAGGGCGCCCAGGGAGCCACGGGGTTTGGTGAGCGTCGACTGACGCTCCTGCGCGGCTGCCATCGCATCGGCAGAGGCAGGCACTATCGCGGCAACGGTCTCGGTCAACAAGGACACAGGTACTCCTCCAGGAAGGCGACGATCGCCAAAGGTTTCATCATGGACCGCCCAGGCCAGGGGGCGTCTTCGCGCCCAGCCCGAGAGTGCTAGCTCGGGTGCGGGCGGGAACTGCTCGACGTGACCGACACACAGATAAGCCACGACGTCGAGGTATGCCGGCAGGTTCAGCTCGCGGGCCAGCTCGTCGGGGTCGAAGAAGCTGACCCAGCCCACTCCGATGCCCTCGGCCCGTGCCGCCAGCCAGAGGTTCTGGACGGCCAGAGCCGCCGAGAACGGCGCCATCCGCGGGTCCGCGTGCCGCCCCAAGGTGTAGGGACCGCCTCGGGTGGGGTCACAGGTGACCACGATGTTGAGCGGGGTGGCCAGGATCGCCTCGACCTTGATGCCATCGAACAGGCGGGTGCGTCCGGTCGGCAAGGATGCTGCGAAGGTATCGCGCTGGCGGGCAGCCAGGGACTGGATGCGCTGGCGCTTCTCGACATCGCGAATCAGCAGGAAGTCCCACGGCTG
>Ga0182021_10004619_pt1 | contig 16218 bp, 17 predicted proteins | sample 612E3MmetaG_FD_120493 | JGI IMG/M metagenome (GOLD analysis project Ga0182021, IMG submission 120493) | Permafrost microbial communities from Stordalen Mire, Sweden - 612E3M metaG (Illumina Assembly) | ecosystem: Environmental > Terrestrial > Soil > Wetlands > Permafrost | place: Sweden...
ATCAGATGCGTATTATCTTCCATTATACGAAAACCCTCACTTGTTTTACTGTTTCTTTAGTTTGCTGAGTTCAGCAAAGCAGGCGCGATAATGATTATCTCCGACCTTTTCCAGTGGTGGATATTCTACCTTACATCTGGGCATCGCCCAATCGCATCGTGGATGAAAAGCACAACCGCCGGGTAAACGCGCCAGGTTCGGCGGTAAACCTTTTATTACTCTGAGCGATTTCTTTTTACTGATATCCAAACGTGGCACCGATGCCAGTAACCCAATGGTGTATGGATGGCAAGGATTGGAGTAAAGCTCTTCGGTAGGTGCTGTTTCAATCATCTTGCCGGCGTACATGACATTGACCCGGTCTACGTAACGGGCGACGATACCAAGGTTATGAGTGATAGTGATTACCGAAGTACCGAATTGAGATCTCAGGTCATCGATTATTTCGAGTAACTGTGCCTGCACAGTAACGTCCAGAGAGGTGGTAGGTTCGTCGCAGATCAATAGAGCAGGATTACAGCTCAATGCCATAGCAATCATTATTCTCTGTTGCATACCGCCGCTGAACTGGAACGGGTAATCATTGGTTCTTTTCTCAGCATCTGGAATGCCGACAAGTCTCAGAAGTCTGATAGTCTCCTGAGCCGATTCTTTCTTATTCATATTGCGGTGAAGTTCCAGCGCTTCGGTTATCTGTCTCTTTACCGTGAGTACCGGATTCAATGATGTGGTGGGCTCCTGAAAAACCATAGCGATGCGGTTTCCTCTGATATGACGCATCTCCGCTTCGGTGGCTTTCAGCAGATCTTTCTCCTGGAAAATTATCTCTCCACCGACGATTATGCCCGGTGGATAAGGGATCAACCGCAGAATAGAGAGCGCACTTACGCTTTTTCCGCAAGCGCTTTCACCAACTACCCCTACGCTTTCCCCTCTATTTACATAGTAAGTAAGCCCGTCAACTGCCTTTAGCTCACCTTCTTGCGTATAAAAATAGGTGCGCAGATCTTTGACTTCCAGAACTTTTTCGTCTTTTACTACAGTCGTCATCTTTTAGAGCAAACTCCGAGACTTTTCAGTTATCATCAAGTAGCTTCATTGATCAATTGATGTCTGAATGCGCCCTGAGTTTAACCTCCTTTATTGTAATGTCTTAATTAACTAATTACAATATTTGCCATTAGCGTGAAATTGTAACATCATCTATGAGCAATGTCAAGAATTGTGCCGATACTAAAATACACAGTCTTGGTTGATAACATAATATTTACTCATGACGCATTAATATTTCATCGATTGAGTAACGATGTCCGACCATGTTTTAAAATGAGTTCCCCCCATTTTTTGAGCGGGCGGTATGCGCGCAGTTTTCTCATTTCCCGAAATGAAATTGTAATGGACTTGCCATGCCCCGGTAAGTATTTGCGCGACTTCGATGTTGTTAAAGCTGCGTATTAAACGGCTTCGCTTTTTTAAAAGATCATTACATTGTCCTTTGATTTCTTTGTCGGCTTGTTTAAGTACGAATTTAGAGGTGGTTCCCTTGTTTTTTATTTCCAGCGTCGAGTCGAGATCCCCGACTCCATCAGGCAGCAGCAAAGTGATTGTTTGGCCGGGACTATAAATCGATACCGATGCTGGCTTGATCAGGTTGATCAGACTCGTCTTGTTCCCGTTTTCGAATATCCTGGAAATCAATAGGAATTTGCTGCTTATATCGAAAATATCGTAGATCAAACTTTGACGTTTTTCTGTTTTTATTGGCGTAATATAAAGGCACCATACATCACCTGTTTTTGGATGGAAAGACTTCCCCTGTTCAACGGCTTCTTTTGAGAAACGGAGTATCCAATTATATATGCTGGACTGCGCATAATAAGCGCCATGTCGCTGATCAATTTCTTTCTGTATTTCCCCGATCGACATCCCTTTATAATAACTGTCCAGCACCAGGGATATTATCCAGACTGGAGTTTTCATTTTGGGCAAAGCGTCATTATCGGCAAATTTGCGCCGGCATTCTTTGCAGAAATATCTCTGCATCCCTTCAAAAGTACCATATTTCACAATAGCGGTAGATTGACAGTACTTACATTTGATCGCTTGGTTACGGACAAAATTTTTCAAAAACCACTCCGTAAGCCCGATTTCGCTAATTGCTACATTCTATCATTTTTTTATTTGACGTAGAAAGAAATTGTTTGTTAAAATTCAGACACTTCATCGCTTCCTGTAAAAAACAAAAATAGGGAGGACATATGGCGGTCGTCGAATATCAAAAAGAAGGCAGAATTGCTTACATCACTATCAACCGACCTGAGGCTATGAATTCCCTGAATGAAAAGGTCTTCCACGGCCTTCAGGAGGCAATGATCGATTTCCGCGATAACGATGACCTGTGGGTGGCAATATTATCCGGAGCCGGCGATCGGGCCTTCTGCGCTGGAGTTGATATCAAATGGTTTGCGTCCGGTCCGGGAACTTCAGAATGGGTAAAACCGGTACGGGCAGATGCGATCTGGAAGCCGTTTATCGCCGCAATCAATGGCTATTGTCTGGGCGCCGGTTGTGAATTGGCAATGACGTGTGATATCCGGATTGCCTCTGACAACGCGCAATTCGGGCAACCGGAAGTGAACATCGGTTTTATGCCCGGAATGGGCGGAACGATCAGGATGCCGCGTTTCATTCCCCGCGCATTTGCAGCCGAATTATTACTAACCGGTAACAGAATAAACGCGGAAACAGCTTTACGTTATGGCCTGATCAGCCGCATTACCACCGAAGACAATTTGATGAGGTCAGCCAAGGACATTGCCGATACTATAATTGCCCGCGGCCCATTGGGAGTCAGAGCTACCAAAGAAGCGATGGTGCGCGGTTATAGTATGACACTGGAAGAAGGTCTGGAACTGGAAAGGGTGTTAGCTAATTATATCAGTGGTACAGAGGACTTTATTGAAGGCATTAACGCCTTTGCTGAAAAACGGCCACCTCGATATAAAGCCAGATGAAAGGCAAGAGGGCTTTTTACAGATTATCTGCTCTATTGCTTTTTAAAAATCGTTTCACTATGATATGGGTACAATAACACCCACTGGCGGCTATATATAGTCCCAGTAGACATTCAGAACAGTACTATGTCGCAATCTGCATCGGATTAGTGAAAATAATCGGGAGGTGCAAGATGACACAGAAAGCTCTTTCTGATAGACTGATGGACTTGTGCAATCAGAACGCCGGATTAATAGCTGAACAATGGCACAAAGCCGTGATTGCTAATCCTCGAACTCCTACATTTCACGCTAATCCTAAAGAAAGCTGTTTGCGTCACGCCTGTTTCATGTATCAGAACTTGAGAAGGATGTATTTTGCCAATAATCCCTATCAGGAGGTATTACATGTATTGGACGCGACCGGATATGCGGAAGAACTTTTTAGCCGTCGCATACCGTTATCGGAAGCTATTTACGCGCTAGTATTGATGCGTAGATTTGTCTGGCTTTACGCTGAACAATCCGCGCTCTTTAATACTGCTTCTGAGATGTATCTTGTATTACAAAGTTCTAACCGTATTTTGCTATTATTCGATTATGCGGTATATATCGTTACCGAGAAATATGAAAAAATGTCGAAATAATAAAAACTCAGCGGTGATTTAAAAACACTTGATCACCTGAAGTTAAAAGCGGGGATATTATGTATAAAAAAATCGTAGTGACACTGGACGGCTCAAAACTGGCAGAATGTGTATTACCTCATGTGGAGAATATTGCCAAGGGGTGCGGAGCTGAAGAAGTTTTACTCATAACCGTGACTGAAAGAATTGCCGGTTTGGTATCAAACTATGAACATGCCGCAATTCCCGGAGGTAGTGAGGTTCATCACCCGTTTTTAGCTTACAACGAACGGCCATATTCGGGAAAACAATTCGAACTCGACCCGGATCTGAAAATCCCGCTGGTGACCGGTAAAATCCTCAAGCAGGGACAAAGGTACCTTGCCAGGGTTGCCGACCAGCTTGGGAAAAAGGGAGTTAAGACGGGCATTGTCATTCTAATGGGTAACGCCGCTGAACAAATTGTAGATTTCGCCGGCACCGAAAAGGCTGATTTGATTATTATTGCAAGTCACGGTCGCTCCGGCTTTAGTCGATGGGCAATGGGAAGCGTTGCGGAAAAAGTCTTTCACGGCAGTGACGTGCCGATTTTACTTATCAAAGCCTCACCTGCGGAGATGGGAAAACAATAGCATAATAACTTATTATTGTTTGTAATTTACTGAAGGAAAGAGCTTCGCGTCAGTATGAGGCAGGAATAGCGCAGCCACGAATTCATGCATAAACGGCACATAGTTTGAAAGTTCGATATTAGTCATGCGTCGCGCGATCTGCAGCGATTTCTCGTATGCGGCGATAGAAGCCAAAGACATACGAGCTCCGGAAAGTGAGCTGTTGCCTATAAATTGAATTCGTCTTACATCGATATCAGGTATCAAACCGATGGCGATTGCCTTCGGAATGTTAAGTGAGCTGCCAAAACCGCCGGCTACGTAGACATTTTCCAGTTGATTGAAACTGAGACCGACATAATCTACCAGTGATTTGATGGCTGCAAAGACTGCTCCCTTCGACTTTATGAGATTCGCGATTTCTGATTCAGAAATTGAAATTGCCAGACCGGTCTCGGTTTCCTCCGGATAGGCCAATACATACTTTAATTCTTCATCTTCGGTGATCAGCCTTGGACTATGAGGAGACACGTTGAATTTGCCATGCTGCTCGATAATATCATTTCTGACCAATTCATACAGCGCATCGATGAATCCTGAACCGCAAATACCTCTCGGTTTTGCTTTTCCGATTGTTTCGTAGGTGACTTGGCCTTTATGGATTTCGATTTTTTCGATAGCGCCTTTGGTCGCCCTCATGCCGCTTTTCGCGCCCCCGCCTTCGAACGCTGGTCCGGCAGAAGCGGAACAACATACCGACCACTCATTATTACCGATAACTATTTCGCCGTTAGTGCCGACATCTATCAGACAACGTATTTCCGGTTTATCCGCCATCCCGCAGGCAAGTACTCCTGCCACAATATCTCCGCCGACATAGCTGGCAATACTGGGAGCTATTTCCAGAATGCCTTTCGGATTGATATCAATGCCTATTTCAGCAGCAGATATTTGCGGATAGACCGTAGTTGTGGGAACATAAGGTTCCAGCCGGATAGAACATGGCGTCAGGTTTAAAAGAAAATGACTCATTGTAGTATTACCGGCTGCGAAAACGGCGTTAATATCTTTTGTGTAAATATGATGTTCCTGCGCCAGAGCCTGAGCCAGATTGTTGATATTGGTGATCACGGCTTTATGTACCGGTTCCAGAGAACCGCGGACGCAAGCAAAAACCATTCGTGAAATGACGTCCGCGCCATAGCGCGCTTGGAGATTATGACTGCCTTTGACGCCCATGGTTTTACCTGTCTTGAGATTAATCAACTGCACGACCACTGTTGTCGTGCCCACATCTACCGCTAAACCGTAGTGTTTGTCTGAAGTGTCACCGCCTTCTATCTGCAATATTCGTCCGGAACTATTGTGATGGGCAAATGTGACCGTGATTTTCCAATGATAAGCTCGCAGTTTTTCTGTCAGGTTTTGTAGACAGGAGAGAGATACTTCAAAATGCTCGTAAGTCGATACTTTACTGAGTTCTCTCGTGATACGGTCGATGTCAGAAGCGTTATCTTCAAGCGTAGGTTCCGGGAGTTCAAGATAAATTTTCTTCACTAAAGGGTCGAAAGAAAAAGACGGTTCATGAGTTGTTTTGTGGAGTACCAGTTTTTCAGGTTCGCTATAAGTAATATTAGCGCCATCAGTTAATATCTTTTCCAGTTCTATCCTGGATTTTGGAGGAATCATGACCGTGAGGTTGTCTTCTACCTTGGTCCGGCAAGCTAGAACATAGCCATTTTCAATTTCGTTCTTAGAAAAAAGACCGATTGTGTTCTTGTCTGCCATTGCTTTACCGTTGACTACCTGTAATTGGCATTCGCCGCAAAGTCCCTCACCGCCACAGAGACTGTTGATAATTATTCCTGCCCTTTCAGCTGCCTGTAATAGGGTAGCGCCGCTTTCCACTTCGATCTTTTTATTATCGGGCAAGAAATTGACTGTATATCTAACCATCTTTCCTTCCTGGGTGTTGTGTTAGTAACGAATTTGATTGTGTTGTTTACCTATCGGTAGGAGTATGATACAATCAAAACTACCTTGTTAGCAAATGAGCACACATATGTTCTTGATTAAATAAAGGGAGGACGGAATCATGAATTGGGTTGATATTGTAATTATTGTTTATTTACTCATTTCGGTAGCGGCAGGTTTTGCCCAGGGGCTTATCCGCTCCCTATTATCTATCGTCGGACTTATTGTCGGTATTGTTTTGGCGGCGCGTTTCTATCAGCAGTTGGGAGGTATTCTGACCTTCATTCATAATTCGAATACCGCAAACATCGTGGCCTTTGTGTTAATTTTGTTAGTAGTCATTGGAATTGCAGCCTTGATTGCTTTAGCGTTGAAGTCCATTCTCAAAGCTATAATGCTAGGTTGGGTGGACAGACTTGGCGGCGCTATCCTGGGTTTGATACTTGGAGCATTATCGGTCAGCGCTTTCCTGGCGATTATCGTGAAATTCACAGACTCTCCGCTGATCACGAATTCTGCGTTGGCCGGATTTTTCCTCAATAAATTCCCTATAATATTGGGATTTCTGCCCAGCGAATTTAAGGGTATTAGCAACTTCTTCAAATAGTAGTTTCAAGTAGTTTCGTAGCTATTAATCTTTCACGAAGGCGGAAGAGCGCGGCCACAGCGGCGCGCTCACGGGAATCAGCACGATCCGGCATGAATTGTTGCTGCCAACTTTGTGTGCCAAGAGCGTCGGCAATTCCTATATAGGCGATATCCGCTTGGTTTGTCGATTTAATGTCTTTTATTATTCCTGTAATACTCAGGCCGAAATCTGTAGAAAATTGCTCTTTGATGGAGACTGCCATGGCTTCGGCAGCCTCCTTGCTTACCGGTCCCTTTCTCCTGATTACATTCGCAGGGATTTCCAATCCTATTTCAGTTAATTCTGAATTAAATATCAGACCGCCCCGATAATATTGAGAGCTTAACGTGGCATCAGTGATAAGATGTCCCAGTAGGCCTCCGGTGAAGCTTTCCATGGTTGCCAGACTCAACCCGCGTTTGCTTAGTTCTTGACCGATGATTCCATCCAGCGTATCGTCATTTGTTCCCCAGACATAAGGCGCTAGTAATTGCTTGATTTTCTTTTCGGTAGCATCCAGCAGTTCGTCCGATCCTTTTCCTTGAGCGATCAATCTGACTTGAATACCATCCGGCTTGGCATATATTCCCATTGACGGGTTGTTAGCTTTGAAAAACGGCATGGTCAACTCCCCGACAGTAGCTTCAGGAATAGAAAATGTTTTAATTGTTCGTATCTGGATTCTATCACCCGGAAAGCTGTTTTTTAACCTGGGAAAGGCTTCATTCTGCCACATCGGTTTCATTTCACGCGGCGGTCCTGGCATAATGATAATCACTTTGCCATTCTTTTCCACCCACCAGCCGGGAGCCGTGCCTTTCGGATTAGGTAACGAAGTTGCCGAAGGGATGCGCATTGCCTGTTGAATGTTATCCGGGGGCATCTCTCTGCCTGCGCGGATAAAAATGGCTTTAAGATCCTTTTCCAGAGCCGGGTCAAGAAATAGTATTTCGTCCAAAGATATTGCAATTGCTTCACGGGTTAAATCGTCAGCGGTGGGACCCAAACCGCCGGTCGCTATTATCAGATCACAACGTTTTAACTCCTCATTAAATGCCATTGACAGCATCTTAATATCGTCGCCGGCGGTGGTCATTTTTTGCAGTTCGATACCGAGCAACGGCAATTGAGATGCAATGAACATTGAATTAGTGTCGGTGATTTCACCTCTCAACAGTTCACTGCCGATAGACATGATTTCTGCTTTGATTGGTTTGTTCATTGGCGCAAGTCCTTTTTTCAAATTTGGTGGCCTTTCGGTTATTTTAGCTTTTTTTCGCTGAGGTGTCACTTCATTCCTTTGTTGTTGAAAGCGGGAGAGCCTATAATATTAGTTAGTGGACATTATTATTTAGGAACAATAAGTTGCGCACAAAAGATTTCGATTATGATTTACCACCCGAGCTGATTGCCCAAAAACCGATTGAGCCGCGTGATGCATCCCGGCTGCTGGTGGTTGATCGACAAAGCGGATCATTGGAACATCGAACATTCACCGGACTTCCCGGCTTTTTGCGCCCGGGGGATGTTATGGTTTTTAATGATAGCAGGGTAATTCCCGCGCGGCTATCAGGCACAAAAACAAGTACCGGCGGTGTGGTCGAGATATTACTATTGCGTCGAATCGGTCCGAATGTCTGGGAAACGCTGGTCAAACCGGGGCGACGGGTGAAGACCGGAACGGCACTGGAACTGGCAGATGGAAAGAAGAAAATAATTATCACCGCTGAGATCATCGAAGAAGGTGAAAACGGTATCCGCATTATCAGTTTTTCCGATGAGTCACTGCTTTCGAATATAGGCTCCGTGGCTTTGCCTCCTTATATACACGAAACTTTGCATAATCAGAATCGTTATCAGACGGTTTACGCCGATCAAAAAGGTAGCGTTGCCGCACCCACGGCTGGCTTGCACTTTACCCCCGAATTGCTAAAGAAAATAGAGCAACAAGGCGTGATAAAATTGTTCGTCACTCTTCACGTCGGTCTGGATACTTTTCGCCCCGTGCAGGAAGATGACCCGAAGGAACATCGGATACACAAAGAGTTTGGATTTATGAGCGCTGAGGTTGCCGCTGCGATTAACCTGGCTAAAAAAGAAGGGCGTCGCATTATTTGCGTGGGAACCACCAGTGTGCGATTGGTTGAAGCGGTCGCGAAAGTTAATGATGCCAATGCTTTAAAGCCTTTTGAAGGGTGGGTTGATTTGTTCATTCTGCCGGGATACCGTTTTAAAGTCGTCGATACGATGGTGACGAATTTTCACCTCCCGAAATCAACTTTATTAATGCTAGTTTCAGCTTTTGCCGGTAAGGAATTAGTTGACAAGGCATACAGGGCAGCTATTACTGAAAAATACCGTTTCTACAGCTTTGGTGACGCGATGCTGATTTTATGAATAAGGAGAATATATGCAAATCTTGATGATATCCGGGAGCAGAAACAGGGAAGGAAGAACTGGACGCGCAATGGAAGCTATAGGAAAAGGTGTTGTTAAAGCCGGTGGAAAATGGGAATCCATTTTCTTACCCGAACTAAAAATCGAAAGATGCCGTCAGTGTAATCAAGATGGCTATGGAATTTGCCGATCTGAATACAAGTGTGTTATCGACGATGATTTTGGCATGGTTAATACCAAAATAACAAAAGCCGACGTGGTCGTCTTCGCTACCCCGGTATATTTCTTCGACCTGACGGAGAGTATGCGGGCTTTTCTTGACCGGCTGCGTCGTTTAACCCCCAGACCTGGGCCGGATTCAAAAGGGAATTTTTCGTTGGATCTGCCGGGTGTTTCCCGGTTTATGCCTCCCAAAGGAGCTACTCCTGCGATCGGAGTTTGTCTGGCAGGGGGCGGAGGACGTGGCGCATCACATTGCTGCGCGGTTCTGGAACGATATTTGCCGGAATGCGGGTTTGACGTAATAGATATGATTACTCTTCGGCGTCAGAATCTGGAATTTAAATTACCATTACTGGAACTCACCGGCGAATGGCTGGTAACCAAGCCGACATCAGATAATAGTGGTTTACCAAACCAGAAATAAACCAATCACAACTGGAGTCCGCCGTCTACCTGCAACACCGCTCCTGTCACATAAGAAGATTCCGGAGTGACGAGGAACTCAACCGCCTTGGCAACCTCAATAGGACGTCCATAACGATCCAGCGTACCATCGGTCATCAGTTTATCCTTGTCGATAGGTCTTGTTGCTACGAATCGTGGTGTGATAATTACGCCTGGCGCAACCACATTGGCCCGGACATTGTATGGCCGTAATTGAGCCGCCAAACAGCGTGTGTACTCGTGAACCGCCGCCTTTGCGGAACAATAGATCGCCCCTTGAGCCCGGGCAGAAAGCGCGCCAAGGCTGCCGATGTTGACGATCCAACCCTCTTTACGTTCGATCATCTCCGGAGCTACTTCACGGCAGCATAGAATGCAAGTCATTAGATTACGGTCTAATACTGCACGCAAATCTTCCACAGAAATAAAGATAGCGTCATTAGATAATGGTTTTCCGGAATTTTCACCCATCGCACCTTGCGCCCCAATATCACCGCCGGCGCAGTTCACCAGTATATCGATTCTACCGAACTCCTTACGGATTGTAGCAACGATTCGCTGTACAACAATTGCATCGGTTAGATCGCCTGAAACAGGTAAAACTTCGCATTTGTGAGCGCTCGCAATGGCTTGGGCTACTGCTTCCAAAGAATCGGCTTCATCAAAAGCACGAGTTGAAATGGGCGTAGTGCCGTGAACTATTATTCTTGCTCCTAAAGAAGCCAGATGATCGGCGATCACACGTCCCATACCTCGAGAAGAGCCGGTTACCCAAGCGACTTTACCTGATAACGTTTTCTCTTTATTTTTAGCGGCCATTTTTCTCCCTCCGATGCATAGCAGTGAGCTTTCTACTCTTTGAATGTATCATAGCAAATGATTTCATTTAACGATTTTCTTGTTTTTGGTGTTGGCGGCTGGTTCGGGAAACCCAGCGGAAGTAATGACACAACCTGATATTTCTTGGGAATACCCAGGATTTCATGCACTTTTTCCTGCGAAAACGCGCCGATCCAGCAGGTGCCGAGTCCTTCATCCGTGGCGGCCAGAGTCATATGATCGACCGCAATTGCAAGGTCGACGGGATAATCCGGCACTTCGCAGATCATCATTAGATCAGGCATAGTAGCAATTGCCGCAATAATCACCGGGGCTTTAGCCATCCATGTTTGATTCATCGCGGCTTTCGCCAGTTTCTGGCGAGTTTTACTATCTCTGACGACAACGAATATCCACGGCTGTCTGTTTGATCCTGATGGAGCCATTCGTGCTGCTTCGAGAATGCTCAGCAGTTTGTCTTCAGGAACCGGATTGTCTTGATAGTCTCGTATGCTTCTTCGTTGCTTGATGGCTTCCTTTAATTCCATTTTTAACTCCTCTTGTTCTTCTTTAGAGTATACTACGGAATGAAAATTATAACATAGCTGTCATGATGGGTGTATAATGGAAAAAGTCAAACGCCCATTAGAAAGGTGAGAAAATGGCCAAGATGAATGCAGCTGTCTTAAAAGGCGGAAAAAATAAAAGAAGTATTGAAGACTTGGAATTAAAACAGGTCGAAATTCCGGCACCAAAGGAGAATGAGGTTTTAGTCAAAGTATATGCCTGCGGTTTTTGTCAGACGGATTACAAGGCAATTGCCGGAATCAGGGAAATCCCGATTCGCGGAGACCATATTGTCGGGCATGAGCCTTCCGGAGTCGTAGCACAAGTCGGAAAAAAGGTCAAAGAGTTTAAGCAGGAAGACAGGGTGGCTGTCAGTCCGCTTTATTACTGCGGAGAATGCTCCGAATGCCTGAGAGGCAACGAATTTACTCACTATTGTTGGAATGCGGAAGTATATGGCGGAGATGGGCCGAAGATTGTAAAAGATGGCGCTTTTGCGCAATATATGGTTGTCGATAAAAAATCTTTATATAAGATCAGGGATAATACTTCCTTTGAAAGCGCCGCGTTGCTGGAGCCGACCGCAGGTTCATGGAAAGGTTTACATAATTCACAATTTAAACCGGGTAATGATGTCGTTGTCATCGGAGTTGGCGGAATTGGGATGCTGGTCGCGCTATTGGCAAAACACAACGGCGCCGACAGGGTGGTTGCTGTTGATATTTCAGACTACGCTCTAGGTATGGGTAAGAAGCTCGGCATTGATATCATCATTAATCCTGCGAATGTCGTCGGGAAACCCAATTACGACCGCAGCGATTATGGAAAAATCACCAAAGCCGTATATGACTCGCTAGGGAAAAACCCCGATCTTATTTTTGAATCGGCCGGACCGGTATCCGCTACCGAACTCTTTTGGGATATGGTTCTTTCCGGCAGGGGAATCAGAGGTAATGTTTTTGGTATCACAACCCACGAACCGATACCTGTCGATTGCGGCAAACTTCATTTTGCAGAACCCGTGATTACTTCGTCATTTAATGTCAGCCTGCTTTCTTTGGAACAGGCGTTAAAAACAATTGAAAAAGGATTTAACCCGTCAACAATTGTTACTCATACGTTTCCGTTAGGCCGAATTCACGAAGCCTTTGAATTAATGAAAACACCCAATCGCAATAAAGTGATCATTTACCCGAACCCCGATTCATACTCAGGGAGAAGTATATGAATAAAAGGATACCTAATGCCCCTGGAGCTCTCGCGGGTGTTATCTGGTTTATCGGCTGGTTGTTTACGATTGGTTTCGCTCATCTGGTATGGTGGAAAATAATCATCGGTATTGTGGTATAGCCGTTATTTCTGGGTCAAATATTAAAATAAACGCACTAGATTAGAGCCATCCCTTCCGTTCTCAGCCGCTTCGCCATAGTTTTACTATTTTTGACGTATAAATCGAGTTCAATCCAGAATTTCTTGCTATGATTATGTATCCGCGTGTGAACCAATTCATGCAAAATCACGTAATCTGATAGCGACTCCGGTAAAAGCACCAGTTTGAAATTCAGGCTGATATTATTATTCGGAGAGCAACTTCCCCACCTCGTTTTCTGCGCACGAATCGTTATTTTATTATATTTAAACCCATGTAAACCGGCTAGATAGACCAACCGTTCTTTGATCTTTTTTTCAGCTGTTTCCTTATCGATCGGTTGAAGGAGAATTTGTAATTCTTTCTTTTGATTTTCATTATGTTTGATTTTTGCCAGATGTTTTTGTATCCAACCTTTTTTTAGATCGATAAACTCCAATGCTTTTGAAAACGAAGTCCGTCTCGGTATAGACACTCTAACACCTTTAGAATCGCCCACAGAAATGATAATACGTCTGGCGCGTCTGCTATAGCAAAAGCATACAGGTCCGATCCCATCCACATCGTGGTAAAATGAGTTCATCATAGGAAAATATCCACTACGAAACCAAAAAACATTACTTGTTCCAAACACGTCGGGAACAATTCGTTATTCTTAGTTAAAAATTATTACCAGTTTAAGCTGAGTTTAACTCTTTTAGTTTAGCAGTCAGCGCCGGTACTACTTCCTTATAATCCCCGACGATACCGAAGTTGGCTACGTTGAAGATATTGGCATCTTTATCCTTATTGATTGCAACGATACACTTCGATCCCAAACAACCTGTGATATGTGACATCGCCCCGGAAAGAGCGACGGCAATATATACTTTAGGACTGACCACCTTGCCGCTTTGACCTACTTGTAGCGTTACGGGAGTCCAACCTTCATCACAAGCGGGCCTGGTTGCGCCAACAGCTCCGCCAAGAACACGGGCAAGCTCGTAAACCATTTCGAAATTTTGCTTGCTGCCGATGCCTCGTCCCCCGCTGACAACAACTTCGGCGTCTTCCAGTTTTACCCCTTGTACTTCCTCTTTTATTCTCTCGACGACCTTGATTTTCAGCATTGAAGGGTCAATCTTATCTTCGACGACAATAACCTGACCCTGCCGGGTTTCATTGCGTTCTGTCGCGGGCATTGTTTTCGGTCTGATGGTCGCCATTTGCGGACGGGAAGTTTTGGATACAATAGTGGCAATAGCGTTACCGCCAAAAACAGGCCTCGTCGAGACCAGTAGCTTACTGATGGGATCAATAGACAATGATAGACAATCCATCGCCAGCCCCCCGGCTAAACGACCGGCTAGTCTCGGCGCTAAATCACAACCGATGTCTGTGTGTCCCAGAAGCATAATCGAAGGCAATGATTTCCGATACAGGTTAGTAACGGCTTGTGCGTAAGCGTCGGAATTGTAATTATCCAACAGACTATCTTCAAGGATATAAACTTTGTCAGCACCATAGGCAATTGTCTCCTGGCCCAGACCGGCGATTTTGCTTCCCACCAACAGGATGCTTAATTCTTCACCCAGGTCATTTGCCAGTTTTCGTCCGATTCCCAGAAGCTCTATCGTGATCGGGGCTATATTCCCTTCAACAATTTCCCCGCAAACTAAAACACCTTTTTGATTGTCCATTAGTATCCCTCCATTCCTTTTTAGAATCAAATCAGCTTAACTATTCTTTGCGCTAAGGCTCCCGCAGCCTCGCCGGGAGTCCCTGGAATGAACTCACATTGGCTTTTGCGATTCGGTACAGACAGATTAGTTACCTCGGTATGGGCATTGGCTTTGTCCAATTTCGATGATTCGGCCCCAATATCCTGAGCTTTCCATGTTGGAATCACTTTGCGGCGTGCCATCATCAGGCCCATTCCCCCGGGAAGACGGGGTAACCCGATCTCACTACTTACGGTAATTACACTGGGCATTGGCGCTTCCAGTACTTCGTAACCATCTTTAACCATTCTTTTGATCTTGACGGATTTATCGATCGTCTCAATATTGCAAGCCAAGGTAACACACGGGATTCCAAGTATTTCCGCGAGAATAGACCCAACCTGACCGGCACCCCAGTCAGCAGCTTGTCTGCCGCACATAACCAAGTCATACGCCCCGATTTTCTGAATAGCTTTTGAAAGCACATAAGCGGTACCAAAACTATCCAGGTTTTCAAAAAGCGGATCATCGAGCACAAATCCGTCGTCGGCACCCATCGATAAAGCATGTCTTACTACGTCGGAAGCTTTCGCCGATCCCATGCTGATAATGGTTATCTTGCCTTTGTTTTTGTCTTTGAGACGCAGCGCTGCTTCGATCGCACGTTCATCAAATACGCTTATTACCGGAGGAACGCCGGGAGGAGGTATAACCCGTTTAGTTTCCGGGTCGATTTTAAATTTTGCGGGTGGTATCTCCGGGTCAAGCACTTGTTTTACACAGACAATCGTATGCATATTACTCCTTTTCTGATTTGGATTACTTCATTGCCTCTTCAACAATTTCAACCAGGTCTTTTGCCTTTAATTTATCCTGAATACCTTTATTCTCGATGCCTTCCTCGAACATTTGTAAACAATAGGGGCAAGCTGTTACTACGGTATCAGCCCCCGTCTTAAGAATATCTTCAAGCCGCATATGATTAATCTTAGTTGTGCCGGGCTGTTCTTCTATCCACATCAGTCCGCCGCCACCACCGCAGCAGAAACTCTTATTTCGCGAGCGTTCCATCTCTTTAAGTTTGGCCTTGGAGATAGATTGTAGAATCTGGCGCGGTTCCTGGTAGACGTCATTATATCGGCCTAAATAGCAGGGATCATGATAGGTAAATGTTGAATTTAATTCTTTAGTCAGTTTCAATTTACCCTGTTTCACTAAATCGGCGATAAGTTGTGTATAATGAACCACTTCAAAATTGCCGCCATATTTAGGATATTCATTCTTCAGTGTGTTATAGCAGTGAGGACAATATGTGACAATTTTATTGATGTTATGGCTTTTGAAAACCTCGATATTCTGCTCGGCCATGATCTGGAATTGGAATTCGTACCCTGCCCTTCGCGCCGGGTCGCCGCAACAACTTTCCGCGTCTCCCAATACTCCGAAATCGACTCTGGCGGCTTTAAGCACTCTGATCATTGATAAAGTCGCTTTAACATTACGTTCTGCTAAGGCTCCGGTACAACCGACCCAAAAAAGAGTATTGGTATTTTGGCCATCAGCTAATATTTTCACGTCCAGTCCGTTTGTCCAATCACCCCTTAATCTCATTGACTGGATACCGGCCCACGGATTTCCTCTTGATTGCATATTTCTGAGCATAAGTTGGGCGCTTTCCGGCATTTTATTTTGCGTCAGTACCAGGTTCCGACGCATGTCGATTATCTTACGAACGTGTTCGATGTTAACAGGGCAAACTTCCTGGCAGGCGCCACATGTAGTGCATGCCCATATTTCTTCTTCGGTCACCACACCCCCAATCATTGAACTGGGACGGCCGTCCGCTGCAGTTTCAGGTTTAGCTTTCA
>Ga0182021_10004620_pt1 | contig 16218 bp, 10 predicted proteins | sample 612E3MmetaG_FD_120493 | JGI IMG/M metagenome (GOLD analysis project Ga0182021, IMG submission 120493) | Permafrost microbial communities from Stordalen Mire, Sweden - 612E3M metaG (Illumina Assembly) | ecosystem: Environmental > Terrestrial > Soil > Wetlands > Permafrost | place: Sweden...
GATCCCCATCTTTCGCCGTCGGCTGGTCACGGTGCCTTTGGGGCTCGACCATCCGTACTGGATCGACGACCAGGACTTTGACATCGAGTTCCACATCCGGGAGCTGGCCCTGCCCGCCCCCGGCAGCGACAAGCAGCTGTCCGAGCAGGTTGCCCGCCTTCATGCCCGCCCCCTGGATCGCAGTCGCCCGCTCTGGGAGCTCTACCTCATCACCGGGCTAGCCGGCGGGCGTGCGGCCATCTACTCCAAGATCCATCACTGTGCCCTCGACGGTGTTTCCGGAGGGGACCTTCTCTCTGCCGTGCTCGACATCTCCCCCGAGGGTCGACCCTGCCCGGTGGTCGAGGACTTCATCGGTGAGCGGCCGCCTGACCCGACGTGGCTGCTCGGACGCAGCGTCATGGCCCTTGCCCGTCAGCCGCTGCAGGCCGTTCGGGTTGTTGCCGACCTGGCACGGTCGATTCCTGGGCTTGCCAACGCGATTGGTCCCTCGCTCGCCGGGCGCCTGCCTGGCAAGGACAGCGAGGAGCTGCTCTCCGCGACCGGGCTACATGCCCCGGGCACGCCCTTCAACGCGCCGCTGTCCGCACACCGGAGGTGGGCCTTTACCGACCTGCCGCTTGCCGAGGTCAAGCGTCTGAGGGCGGGCAGCGACCTGACCGTCAACGACGTCGTCATGGCACTGTGTGCCGGCGCTCTGCGTCGCTGGCTGGCGCTGCACAGCTCGTTGCCGTCTGCTCCGTTGGTCGCAGCTGTTCCCGTCTCGGTGCGTGCCACCGACCAGAAGGGCACGATGGGCAACAAGGTGTCGATGATGCTGGCTCCCCTGCCCACCAACCTGTCGGACCCGGCGGAGCGACTGGAAGCCATGCACGAGGCCATGCGTGCGGCCAAGGAGCAGCATGGCGCTATCCCGGCTAGCCTTCTGGCCGACGTCACCCAGTTCGCTATGCCAGCGGTCGCCAACCAGGCTTGGCGGCTGTCCGCCAAGCTGAGGTTGCTGGAGCGGGTCAATCCCTTCAACCTCTTCATCTCCAATATCCCCGGTCCTAACGTGACTCTCTACTACGCTGGCGCCAAGGTGTTGGCCTACTACCCGGTGTCGGCCTTGGTTGACGGCCAGGGGCTCAACATCACGGTCATGAGCTATTGCGGCAACTTGTACTTTGGGCTGATCGCCTGCCGTCAGCTCGTGCCCGACCTCGACGTCATGGCGGGTTTTCTGCACGACGAGCTGGAGGCCCTCACCTCGGCTGCGGCAACGCAGCCGGGCCCCGCTCGCGCAGCCGGATGAACCCCCTGCACGAGCGCACGACCGACGAGGTCAGCTGGGGCTTTCAGGTCACGGCCGCCTGGGCGTTGCGCTTCCTCATTGTGATGGCCGCCCTGTTCGTGCTCCTGGTCATGCTCAACTCGGTCAGCCTGGTGACCATCACCGTGATCGTCGCGGTGATGATCTGCGCGCTCCTGCAGCCCGTGGTCGTACTGCTGACGAACTACCGTGTCCCACGGACCCTGGCCGCGGTCCTGGTGTTCGTGCTTGGCATGACGACGCTGGTCGCTGCGGCCTGGTTCGTCGTTCAGCAGGTCTCGTCCAACTCGTCAGCGCTGGGAGGCCAGCTGTTGGACGCCGTGACCACGATCCGCCACTGGCTGGTCAAAGGTCCGGCACGGATGTCCGAGCACCAGGTCAACCAGCTGGTCAGCGACCTGACCAACACCATCAGCCAGAACCGCGCAAGCCTGGCCCAAGGCGCCTTCGCTACCGCCAACAGTGCGCTTCTGGTCATCAGTGGGGCGGTCTTCTGCCTCTTCGCCACCTTGTTCCTGCTGAGCGACGACGGTGGCATCTTTGCGTGGGTCGTTCAGCTTTTCCCACAGGAGAGCCGGGTGAAGGTGGCACACGCCGGGAACGTGGCTTGGCGCACGCTCATCGCGTACATGCGCAGCACGGTCCTGCTGGCCTTGATCAACTCGTTCACCATGGTCGTGATCATGCTGATTGCCGGCATGCCCCTGGTGGTCCCCCTGGGGGTACTGCTCTTCCTCGGCTCGCTGATCCCCCTGCTCGGCATGCTCGTGGCGGGGGTTGTGGTCGTCCTTGTCGCCTTGGTGACCAAGAGCGCGCTGATGGCCTTGTTCATGGCGCTGGCGCTGGTCTTGACGGTTCAGCTCGAGGGCAACCTGCTTAACCCCCTCATCATGGGCAAGGCGGTCAACATCCATCCGCTGGGCATCCTGATGGCGGTCACCGCTGGCACGATCCTGGGCGGTATCTTCGGCGCGTTTATCGCCGTCCCGCTGGCGGCCATCATCAACAACGTGGTCAACGACATCCGCGCTCTCCCGCCGGGGCAGCCGGCGAACGAGCCCCAGACCTAGGACTGCCAGGTGGATAGATCCCGGCCTACGGAGCGCTCCTGTCAAGGGGTTCTCGCCATCGGTAGCCCCCGGGCCTGGCGAAGCGCCCGGCAGGCCCGGGTCTGGCAGCTGACTCAGCGTGTGTCGCTGCCGCCGACCCCATTGGCACGTCCGGCCTCGAGTCGGGCCACCGGCACCCGGAACGGGGAGCAAGACACGTAATCGAGACCCGCGTGATGGAAGAAGTGCACCGAGTCCGGGTCGCCACCGTGCTCACCGCAGACGCCGACCTTGAGCCCGGGCCGCGCCTGGCGGCCTTCGTCGACGGCCATCTTGACTAGTCGACCGACACCTTCGCGGTCCAGGGACTCGAAGGGCGAGATGCCGAAGATGCCCTTCTCCAGATACCGTGAGAAGAACGCCGACTCCACGTCGTCGCGCGAGAAGCCCCAGGTCGTCTGGGTCAGGTCATTGGTGCCAAACGAGAAGAACTCCGCAACCTCGGCAATGGCACCCGCGGTCAGGGCTGCCCGCGGCAGCTCGATCATCGTCCCGACCATATGGGCGATGTCCACCCCGGAGGCGTCGCGAACCTCCTTGGCAACAACCCTAATCGTCTCTGCGATGTGCTCCAGCTCCTGGACCGCACCCACCAGTGGCACCATGATCTCGGCGCGCGGGTCACCGCCGGCCTGGACGCGCACCACCGCAGCCTCCAGTACCGCGCGCGCCTGCATGGCGAACAAGCCTGGAATCACCAGGCCAAGACGTACCCCGCGAAGTCCAAGCATCGGGTTCTGCTCGTGCAGTCTGCGCACTGCCTTCAGCAGTCGCCGGTCCCCCTCGTTGGCGTCCCCGCGGGCATCCGCAAGAGCGACCCGTACGGACAGCTCGGTGAGATCGGGCAGGAACTCGTGCAGTGGCGGGTCAAGCAGGCGGATGGTCACCGGCAGTCCGTCCATGGCCTCGAAGATGCCGACGAAGTCGTCGCGCTGAAGAGGCAGCAGCTCGGCCAGGGCCTCGTCCCGTTCCTGGTCGGTATCAGCCAGGATCAGGGCCTCGACCATCGAACGCCGGTCGCCCAGGAACATGTGCTCGGTTCGGCACAGGCCGATGCCCTGGGCACCAAAACGACGGGCGCGGGCTGCGTCCTCGGGGGTGTCCGCGTTGGCTCGCACGGTCATCCGGCGAAGCGCGTCGGCCATCCGCATGATCCGGTGCACAGCCTTGACGATCTCATCGGCGTCGGCCGCGTTGGGGTCAACCTCACCCTCGAAGTAGCGCACCACCGGCGAGGGGACCACCGGCACCTCGCCCAAGAATACTTCGCCGGACGTACCGTCGATCGAGATGACGGTGCCCTCCTTGACGACCCGTCCGTCTCTGGTGGTGAACTGCCTGCTCGCGGTGTCTACGGTGAGGTCGCCGGCGCCGCAGACGCAGGTCTTGCCCATGCCGCGTGCGACGACGGCTGCGTGTGAGGTCTTGCCGCCGCGGCTGGTCAGGATGCCTTCTGAGACGATCATCCCGTTGAGGTCGTCAGGGTTGGTCTCGCGCCGAACCAGGATGACCTTCTCACCAGACTGCGACCACTTCACGGCGGTTTCGGAGTCGAAGACGACCTTGCCGACGGCCGCACCCGGGGAGGCGTTCATTCCCTTGCCGAGGTGCTCCAGGGTCGCGCTGTCCTCGAAGCGGGGGAACATCAGCTGTGCCAGCTGGGCGCCGGTGACGCGCTGCAGTGCTTCGGCCTCGTCGATCAGCCCTTCGTCGCTGAGATGGGTCGCGATGACGAAGGCAGCCCTTGCGGTCCGCTTGCCAACCCGGGTCTGCAGCATCCAGAGCTTGCCGCGCTCGATGGTGAACTCGATGTCGCACAGGTCGCGGTAGTGCTTCTCGAGCTGGCTCATAATCAACATCAGATCGTCGTACGACTTCTTGTCTAGGCCCTCGAGCTCGGCTAGCGACAGCGTGTTGCGGATCCCGGCGACGACGTCCTCACCTTGGGCGTTCTGCAGGTAGTCGCCGTAGACGCCCTGGGTCCCGGAGGCTGGGTCGCGGGTAAACGCCACGCCGGTTCCCGAGTCCGAAGACACGTTGCCGAACACCATGGAGCAGATGCTCACCGCCGTGCCCAGGTCTGAGGGGATTCGTTCCTGGCGACGGTAGAGGACCGCGCGATCGGCGTTCCATGAGTCGAAGACGGCACGGATGGCAAGGTTCATCTGCTTGCGCGGCTCCTGGGGGAACTCCTGTCCGGTGTGCTCGTGCACGATCTTCTTGTAGGCACTGACCAGCGCCTGCAGGTCTTCGGCGTTCAGATCGAGGTCGTTGCGGGTGCCCTTGGCTTCCTTGGCTGCGTGAAGCGCAGCCTCGAACAGCGTGCCGTCGACGCCCAGAACCGTCTTGCCGAACATCTGGATCAAGCGGCGGTAGGAGTCGAACGCCAGCCGCTCGTTCCCGGTCTGCTTGGCCAGCCCCAGCACCGACTCATCGTTGAGCCCGACGTTGAGGACCGTGTCCATCATCCCGGGCATCGAGAACTTCCCGCCGGAACGCACGGACACCAACAGCGGGTTGTCCGGCTGACCCAGCTTCTTTCCCATGACCTCTTCGAGCGTGGTGAGGTGCTCGATGATCTCGGCATCCATCCCGGCGGGAGCAGATCCCTCGCTCAGGTAGGTCCGGCACGCCTCGGTCGTGATGACGAAGCCTGGAGGAACTGGTAGTCCCATCCGGGTCATCTCGGCGAGGTTCGCCCCCTTGCCTCCGAGCAGGTCTTTGAGGTCCTTATTACCTTCGGCGAAGTCATAGACGAACTTAGGCACAGCAGGGCCTCCGTGGGCGAAGATGCGGTTGTTTCTCGCAGGTTAGACCAGCCAGAGGTGTGACGGGAACCGCGTGTCACGGACGTCATACTGAGACACTCTCAAGGTTTACCGGTTAATCAGCCGCAAACTCCCTTGTTTCGTCAGGTCGCAGCCCATCGCGCTCCTAGATCAGCGGATGAAGAAACGCGGCCAGGCTGCCGATATACATTGCTGGATCCTTGGCACCACACAGTTCGCGAGCTGAGTGCATGGAAAGCATCGGTGCCCCGAAGTCGACCGTGGTGGCACCGACCAGCGCCGCGGTCATCGGGCCCACGGTCGAACCGCAGGGCAGGTCGTTGCGGGATACAAAATGCTGCACCGGGACACCCGCCTGGTCGCAGGCCATGATGAACGCGGCTGCGCCCACCGAGTCGGTCGCATACCGGAGCTTGACGTTGGTCTTGAGTACCGGGCCACCGTTGACCGCGATCTGATGCTGTGGTTCGTGCTTCTCGGGATAGTTCGGGTGGGTGGCATGGGCCATGTCACCGGACGCCACAACGGTCCCGGCGAGGGCGCGGTGGAGGTCCTCGCGACCCCCACCGGCCGTGGTCACGATTCGTTCGAGCACCGAGGGCAGCAGCGTGGACATGGCGCCTCGTTCGGACTGGCTGCCGACCTCCTCGTGGTCGAAGAGCACCAGAACAGGGGTGGACGGGTCTGAGGAGGCCGTCGACTCCCCTGATGCACGCGGGGGGCCGCCGTGGGTCATCGACTGCGTTGCGTCGATCAGCGCCCGTACGCCGGCGTAGCTCGTCGCCAGGTTGTCCAGGCGTGGCGCGGCGATCAGGTCGAGCTCGCGGCCGATGCGCCGTGATGGTTGAAGGTCGTGAGTCATGACGTCCCAGGCAAGGACGTCGGAAGTCTCTGCGCCCACTGCGGCAGCAAGGTAGCTGCGGAAGTCTGCGGGCTCTGTGCTGACCCCCCACAGTGGCGTCAGGTGCTGTTGGGGGTTCAGCACGAGACCTTCGTTCGCGCCGCGGTCAAGGTGTACCGCGAGCTGGGCGACTCTCAGTATCGGTTTGTTGATCGTGACCAGCTGGGTCTGGACCCCGGCCGGGCCGCGGACCGCGACCCGGCCGGAGAGTCCGAGGTCGCGGTCCAGCCAGGAGTTGAACAACGGCCCGCCGTAGAACTCGATGCCGAGCAGCTGCCAGCCCCCACGGGCCAGGTCGGGCTGGGGCTTGATCCGCAGGTTGGGGCTGTCCGTGTGGGCACCGACGACCCGGAAGGGCGTGGCCGGGCTGCCTGCCGCCTCACTGCTCCAGGCGATCAGCGAACCGCCCCGGATCAGGTAGTAGCGGCCGCGCTCGGCCGGGAACGCGTCGGTCTCCGCCAAAAGGTTGAAGCCGGCGGCCGCAAGCCGCCGCCCGGCCTCTGAGCAGGCGTGGAAGGGCGAGGGCGAGGCATCGATGAAGGTGCACAGGCCATTGGCCTCGGAGTCTGTGTCGTAGAGGTGAGCCATGATCGCGACCCTATCCATGGGCAGGAGGTGAGGCGTCATGGGACGTCGTTACTCAGCCCTGACTGCGCGAGGCTCGCATATCAACCTACGTTCGCGAAACCTACGGTAGCGTAGGTAAGTGTCACCTTAGGAGGAATCAGCATGGTGAAGACGATGACCCAGACCGCACTGCTGCGAGAGCTCGACCAGGTGGTGGTTGGCGAGCTCAACCGGCACGAGGGGGTCGCCAAGCAGTGGTTCCCCCATCAGTATGTCCCGTGGAGCCAGGGACGTGACTTTGACGGGCTGATGGGCGGTGACCAGTGGAGCGAGAGTGACTGCGAGATCTCGGACGTGGCCCGCTCGGCGTTGATCGTCAACCTACTCACGGAGGACAATCTGCCGAGCTACCACCACGAGATTGCGCTGATTTTCGGACGTGAGGCAGCCTGGGGCGAGTGGGTTCACCGCTGGACGGCAGAGGAAGGTCGGCACGCCATAGCCATGCGCGACTACATGCTGGTCACCCGGATGGTGGATCCGGTCGCGCTGGAGCGTTTCCGGATGCAGCACATGTCTGCGGGATATGAGTCAGCCCATTCCGGTGAGCTGATGGCCTCCCTGGCCTACGTCTCGTTCCAGGAGCTGGCCACCCGTGTCTCACACCGCAATACCGGCACGTTCACCAACGACCCGATGTGCCAGAGACTGCTCACGCGCATCGCCGCGGACGAGAACCTGCACATGATCTTCTACCGCAACCTGATGGCCGCGGCCCTGGAGGTCTCGCCGGACCAGGCCATGGTGGCGATCCTGGATGTCGTCAAGAACTTCGAGATGCCGGGCACCGGAATCCCCGGGTTTGCGCGCAAGGCCGTCGAGATGGCTGTCGAGGGCATCTACGACCTGCGTCAGCACAAGGACGAGGTTCTGGATCCGGTGCTGCGGTTCTGGAAGGTCTTCGAGCTCGAGGGGCTGTCTCCGGAAGGGGAAGCTGCGCGCGCTGAGCTCGCCGAGTTCATGGCTGGGTTGGAGAAGCAGGCGCGGCGTTTCGAGGACAAGCGCGACATGCTGCGGGCCCGCATGGCGCCTCGCTGAGCTGCACGTCGTCCAGGCGCGGGGATTTTCCTGTCTGGTCACGGTGATCTCCTGCCCCGGACGCAGCGGAGCACGTGCTCGACGGTGCAGGATGGGGATCATGAACGCAACTCAGGACGAGCAGGGCCCGGCTGAGCAGTACCGTCATCAGCGGGGAGTCGTGGTGGCCCAGGACGGGAGGGACGCGTCCACTGAGCGCACGGGCGGCGAGGAGACTCGTGACCCCTCCGAGCTCGTTGAGCAGCCCGGCAAGGTCATGCGCATCGCCTCGATGATCAAGCAGCTGCTCGAGGAGGTGCGTAGCGCGCCGCTGGACGAGGCCGGTCGCACCCGCCTCGCCGAGATCCACCGCCGCTCGATCAGCGAGCTGGAAGAGGGTCTTGCTCCGGAGCTGATCGAGGAGCTTGAGCGCATCACCTTGCCCTTTGATAATGAGGCCCCCTCCGACGCCGAGCTACGTATCGCTCAGGCACAGCTCGTCGGCTGGCTTGAAGGTCTGTTCCACGGCATCCAGGCCGCGCTCTTCGCCCAGCAGATGGCCGCCCAGCAGCAACTGCAGAACATGCGTCGGGCGCTCCCGCCGGGTGAGCCCGGTCAAGAGGGCGGTCCCGGTCAGCCCGTCGGATCAGTACGCGGTATGGGGAGCCGTTCGGACCCGCGTGACGGCGGATCCACGGGGCAGTACCTCTAGGACACGAGCTGGGTGTGCCTTCACGGCCACTGCTGGTGGGCAACCTCTTGCGGCCAGCAGGTCGGGCTCTGTCGTGGTGGGGTTAGATCTCGTTGGCGCGATCGGTTTTACGTGAGATCGCAAGGGGCTCTATCTCGAACCACACGGTTGACCCGTCGAGCCTGGAGGTGTGACCCATCGCATCGGACAGGGCCGCCACCAGAGCCAGTCCTCTGCCCTGCGAGGAGGAGAGGTCCTGGCGACCGCTGTGAGGTGCGTTCCACGTCCCCGTGTCCTCAACGGAAACCAGGAGCCGGTCGGCAAGCTCCATGGTGACCCTCGCCGCTGTGCCTGCGTGTTGCATCACGTTGGTGACCAGTTCTGAGACGCCCATGACAGCGGAGGCTATGGTCTCCTCGTCCAGGCCCCAGGTTGCCATCTGCCCGCGAGCCCACTGACGGACTCCTCGAACGGCGATGGCCTCTGGTGGAACGAGAACTGAGATCATCGTGTGGGCCCGACGTTGCCGGACCACCACCAGCAGCGAGCAGTCCTTGTCTGGACCCTGGTCCGCTATCAGCGTGTCGACGATGTGCTGGGAGATGCTGCATGCAGCGGTCGCAGACATCGTGCTCAAGGTTCGCAGCAGGGCCGGCTGCCCCTGGGCCAGACTGCGTTCGTGGCGGGCGATCAGCCCGTTGGTGAACGCAACCAGCACATCACCTTGGCAAAGAGCGATCGGGATGACCGGGCGGGTGCCGCTGATTCCCAGCGGTGGCCCGGGCATGACCCGCGCGTACTCGGCCACGGGTCCGGGCAGTTCCGAAGCGCCACGCGTCCCTGGACCAGCGACAATCGCCGGCGCAATGTGCCCGGCACTGGCAAGGGCGAGGTCACCGGTGGTCGGATCGAAGACCCCCAGCAGGGCGGTGACGAACAGCTCGCCCCCGAAGCCGGCGGTCTGAGCCTTCGCCGAGGTCCCGCCCTGGTCACGCAGAGCCGGCCCGCCTGCGTCCAGGTGGCTCACCCGCTCGTCGAGCGCGTCGAAGATGACGTTGGGGTCAGAGCTCGTCAGCGCCGCCGCCCGCAGGCTCAGCCTGACCTGCGCCCTGACCGCGGCGGCAGCGTTCCCGGCACCCATCACCTCCCCGATCGTGACCGCGATTCTGCCGTCACCGGTCTCAAAGACGTCATAGAACTCGCCATTGCCGGCACTGTCGGGGGTGCGCCTGGCGGAGGCACGAAAGCCCGACCAGATCAGTGGATGGCGGGCGGCCGTCTGGTCCCACAGTTCGGCGCCCCGCCAGTGCGCGCCCTGGTCGCGGTTAGCTCCACCGTGCAACACCAGCACGGGAGCGATCTGGGTGACCACGATGAGCACCCCCAAAACTGAGCCGTCACTGTTGCGGACGGCCGAGTAGCTGCCAGACAGGTACGCCCAGCCTGCTCTCGGGCGGTGACGCCCGCCCAGATCAAGCAGCGCCTCGTCGAGGAACGAGGGTCCCCCGGCGAAGACGCGGTCAACGGAGGTGGCATAGCCGGGGCGTGACCAGCTCTCGGGCATCGACAGGGCAGCTGGCTGGCCCCAGGCGCCCGGATGCCCTGAGCCCAGCAGCTCGGCGAACCGGTCGTTGTACACCATCGCGTAGCCCGGGCCATGACAGTAGGCCATCGGGGCAGTGGTCTCCAGGAGCGTGCGGACGACGGCCTCGACGGCAGGTTCCCACTGCTCTCGCGGACCGAACTCGCTGCGTGACCAGTCGTATTCGACCGCAAGGCTGTCACAACCTGCCGCCGGCGGTTCGTCGACCGCAGAGGACGTTCCTTGCGACAAGCCGGCCACACCCATATTTTAGTCGGCTGTTCGTGCCCGCAGTGCCCTAGGGTTGCCCGCTCTGCATACCACAAACCGAGGCGTATGCCCCAGGGACGAGCACGGTCCTCTTCCACGAGCAGCGGATGGGGAAGTTCTCCTTGCCGAACCTCGAAGCGGCGGACGGCTTGCGGGAGTGCTCAGGTGGTGAGCAGAACCTTGCCGATGTTGCTGCCGGCCTCGAGCTCGCGATGGGCGTCGCCGGCGTGAGCCAGTGGAAAGGTTCGGTAGACGACCGGCTTTACCTGCCCCGCTTCGATCAGGGGCCAGACGTGCTCACGAACTGCGGCGACGATGGCAGCTTTCTCGGTGGCCGGCCGGCCGCGCAACGACGTCGCGATGACCGCCGCGCACTTGCGCAGGAGGATGCTGATGTCGAGATCGGCCTTGACCCCACCCTGCAGCCCGATGATGACCAGCCGTCCGTTGACCGCCAGCGCGCTCACATTGCGGGCCAGGTACTTGGCACCCATGTTGTCCAGGATCACGTCGGCGCCGCCCCCATCAGTTGCGCGGTTCAGCGCCTCGACGAAGTCCTGCTCGCGATAGTTGATCAGGATCTCGGCGCCCAGCTCGCGACATGCCTCGAGCTTGTCGCCCGAACCCGCAGTAACGGCGACGTGAGCCCCGACCGCGCGTGCAAGCTGGATCGCCATGGTCCCGATCCCACTGGAACCGCCATGGATCAGGATCGTCTGACCCGGCTGCAGATTGGCGGTCATGAAGACGTTGGACCACACCGTGGTGATGACCTCGGGCAACGCCGCCGCCTCCACCAAGGAGACTGTCTCTGGCACGGGCAGCAGCTGCGCGACGGGGACCGCCACCTGCTCGGCATACCCGCCGGCCGACAGCAGCGCGCAGACCTGGTCGCCGACCTTCCAGCCTGTCGCCCGTTCGCCGAGGATGCTGATGGTGCCGCTGACCTCCAGACCGGGGTAGGGCGAAGAGTTGGGCGGTGGTGGGTAGAACCCCTGGCGTTGCATCAGGTCCGCCCGGTTGACGCCGGCGGCCGCCACCTGCACGAGCACCTCGTCGGCGGCCAGGACGGGCTCGGGGACCTCCGCGAGGATCAGCGCGTCAGCGTCGCCAGGGGCGGGAATCGTGATGGCTCTCATCGGGTCTCTCCTAGGGTGGAAACTGGGTCGCTGCGGGCTGGGAGGAAAGCCTTCCGCCTGTCGGTGGAAGGGGAGACGTTCAGGTCTGTTGGGCGATAACCAGGTCCGGCACTGTGTAGCAGTACCGGCGTTAGACCGCGGCAGGCCATGGGCGCGGGCAGCGGGTGGTGACGTGGGAGTTCTGGCCCTGTCTGTGAAGCGCGAACCTGCACACGTTGGCTCCGGGTGAGCGGTAGGAATCCTGGTCATTCATGGCCGGGAGGATGTCAAGCCCCGACGATATGTCAGGGGTGACCCCTCACCCGACGGGTCAGGTCCATCGCGGTCCGGATGACCTGATCGACGATGGCCTGGCGCTGGTCCGCGGACACCTCCGAGGCGGGGTAGGTGACAGCTATTCCGGCCACTGGGTGCCCACTGGGGTCGAGGACGGGCGCGGCGACTGAGGCGAAGTCCGGGGTCACTGTCCCGTCCTCCAACGCGTAGCCATCGCGGCGGACCCGGGACAGCGCGGCGCGCAGGCCCGGGAGCGTCGTCGGGCCGACCCCGTGGCGCTGGACGAAGGCATCCCTGGAAGGAAAGAGAGCCCGAACCTGTGGGAGCGGCAGGGATGCCAGCATCGCCAGACCGCTGGCGGTCAGCTGGGCGGGAAGGCGCACTCCCACATCCGTGACCAGTGGTGGTTGGCCGGGCGCCCGCTCCTCGATCACGTACAGGACGTCTCGACCGTGCAGCACCGCGAGGTGGGCGTTGTGCCTGGTTGAGTCCACCAGGCGGACGAGCAGCTGACGGGCGAGGCGCTGCAGCGGAGCCTGCCGGGTGTAGGCCGACCCGAGCTCGAAGGCCGCGACGCCGAGACCATAGCGGCGTTCGTCATCCAGGTGCACCACGAAGCCCTGGTCGCACAGCACACGCAGCAGGTGATAGACGCTGGATCGGGGCAGGCCCAGGTCGCGGGCGATGGCAGAGGCAGGGACAGGTTCGGTATGCCGTGCCAGAAGCCGAAGGATGGCCAGGGCCTGGCCGGCGGCGGGGGCGTTGGCCATCAGGCAAGTGTCTCAGGCTGGTGGGTCGGTGGCACGAGTCGCTGCCCAGGCCGAGATGAGCGAACTGCAGAGTCTGGCTGAACCCACCCTCTTCGGAGTATCTTCTCGCTCACGCGCCCTGGAGCGGGGAGCCTGTAGATGCGGAGCTCGTGATGCAGAAGATCAGCCCATTTCTCTGGTTCGACGATCAAGCAGAAGAGGCTGCCAACTTCTACGTCTCCGTCTTCAGGAACTCCTGGATCCTGTCTGTCTCTCGATACGGCGATGGCGGGCCCGGCCTGCCGGGCACCGCGATGTCTGTGACGTTTACCCTCGATGGTCTTGAGTTCCAGGCCCTCAACGGAGGTCCTCAGTTCGCGTTCAGCGAAGCGATCTCTTTCTTCGTCTCAGCGGTGACTCAGGATGAGATTGACCACCTGTGGGACGAGCTCACCAGGGGCGGAGGTGAGCCGGGTCAGTGTGGCTGGCTCAAGGACAGGTACGGCCTCTCATGGCAGATCGTCCCGCCCATCCTGGGCGAGCTCATGGGTGATCCTGATCCCGACAAGTCAGGTCGGGTTATGCAGGCGATGATGGGGATGGGCAAGATCGATATCGCTGCACTAACGGCGGCATACGAGGGCGAGTAGGCACCGCATCAGGTTGTGCTGGCTCAGTCTGCCTAGCGGGCACGGCGACCCAAGAACCAACAGCGCGTCCGTAAGGGGACGACCATGGCCCACCTCACCCTCTAACGCCTCGGTGTCGGGCAGGGACACATGTCTCAGATTCGAGACACTAACCTCTGCTCGGGGATGGTTGAGCGGTCGCTGGTGGGTTCCAATTGACACATGACATCAGCCCACCTCACGACAGCCCAGCCGGACTCCGACGTCGCCGCAGTAGCTGTCGGTATCGGCCCGCTGTCATTTCAGGACGTGGTGGCTGTTGCCCGTCGCGGCGTCCGCATCGAGATCACCGCAGAGTCGCTGGCCCAGATCCGTCAAAGCCGAGCCATCATCGAAGCGCTGGCCGACGACGTCGAGCCCCACTATGGGGTGTCCACCGGCTTCGGCGCGCTGGCCACGAAACACATTGCCCCTGACATGCGTGCTCAGCTTCAGCGAAGTCTCATCCGTTCTCACGCGGCCGGCTCGGGTCCAGAGGTCGAGCGAGAGGTCGTCCGAGCGCTCATGCTGCTACGCCTGTCGACCCTGGCTACCGGACGAACGGGTGTGCGGGAGGAGACGGCCACCGCCTATGCAGCCATGTTGAACGCCGGGATCACCCCTGTGGTTCACGAGTACGGGAGCCTGGGATGCTCGGGCGACCTTGCCCCGCTGGCACACTGCGCGCTAGCCCTGATGGGCGAGGGGCCGGTCCGTGACGCCCGCGGCGAGCTGAGCTCCGCGGCCGACGCGCTCACCGCAGCCGGCATCATCCCGATCGCGTTGCGTGAGAAGGAGGGGCTGGCTCTCATCAACGGCACCGACGGCATGCTTGGCATGCTCGTTCTGGCCATCACTGACCTCAGGAACCTGCTCAAGGTAGCCGACCTCACCGCAGCGATGAGTGTCGAAGGCCTGCTCGGCACCGACAACGTCTTTGCCGCCGACCTGCAGGCACTGCGTCCCCACCCCGGGCAAGCCGCATCAGCGGGCAACCTGTTAAGAATCCTCGCCGGCAGTCCCATCCGGGCCAGCCATGACAACAAAGGGTGCACGCGGGTGCAGGACGCCTACTCCTTGCGCTGCGCCCCCCAGGTGGCTGGTGCGGCACGCGACACCGTCGAGCACGCCGCTGTGGTCGCCGGCCGCGAGCTGGCCGCGGCCGTGGACAACCCCGTGATAACCCTGGATGGACGGGTGGAGTCCAACGGCAACTTCCACGGGGCACCGGTGGCCTATGTCCTGGACTTCCTGGCCATCGTGGCCGCTGACGTCGCGAGTATGTCCGAACGTCGAACCGACCGCTTCCTGGACGTCGCTCGCAACAATGGCCTTAACGCGTTTCTGGCCGACGACCCTGGCGTGGACTCCGGACACATGATCGCCCAGTACACGGCCGCGGGAATCGTCTCCGAGATGAAGCGGCTCGCAGCTCCGGCAAGCGTCGACTCGATCCCCAGCTCGGCGATGCAGGAAGATCACGTCTCCATGGGCTGGTCGGGTGCACGTAAGCTGCGCCGGTCCATCGACGGTCTTACCCGGGTGCTGGCGGTCGAGCTGCTGACGGCCGCGCGCGGCATACAGCTCCGGTCTCCGCTGCAGCCATCGGCTGCCACCGGTGCGGTGATCAACGCTCTTCGAGAGACGACGGCCGGACCGGGTGCCGACAGGTTCATGGCTCCCCAGATCGAGGCGACTGTGCAGTTTGTCGCCACCGGAGGCGCCATTCGTGCTGTCGAGACCGTCACCGGCCCACTCAGCTGACACACGCCAATGCTGCGATAGTTCACCGAACTGTCTACCAAGGAGATTCGTCATGGAAGGCGCCCGTCCCGTCCGCGCACCGCGCGGCACGACCCTGACCGCCAAGTCGTGGACCACCGAGGCCCCGCTGCGGATGCTGATGAACAACCTGGACCCCGAGAACGCCGAACGTCCCGACGACCTGGTCGTCTACGGGGGCACAGGCAAGGCGGCCCGCGACTGGAAGTCCTTCGATGCGATGGTTCGCACTCTGACCACCTTGGAGAAGGACGAGACCATGCTGGTCCAGTCCGGTCGGCCGGTGGGCGTGATGCGCACCCACGAGTGGGCGCCGCGGGTGATTATCGCCAACAGCAACCTTGTCGGCGACTGGGCGACCTGGCCGGAGTTCCGCAGGCTAGAGCACCTCGGCCTGACGATGTATGGCCAGATGACGGCCGGTTCCTGGATCTACATCGGCACCCAGGGAATCCTCCAGGGCACCCATGAGACCTTTGCCGCAGTGGCTGACAAACGTTTCAACGGCACCCTGGCAGGCACGCTGACCCTCACCGGAGGTGCCGGCGGCATGGGTGGCGCCCAGCCGTTGGCAGTGACGATGAACGACGGCGTCTGCCTGCTCGTGGATGTCGACGAGGCAAAGCTCCAGCGCCGCGTGCAGCACCGCTATCTGGACGTCATCGCCACCGACATCGACGACGCGATCACCCGGGTCCTGGCCGCCAGGGCAGATCGCAGGGCGCTGTCCGTGGGACTGGTGGGCAACTGCGCCACCGTCGTGCCCGAGCTGCTGCGTCGCGGCGTGGAGATCGACATCGTCACCGACCAGACCAGTGCTCACGACCCCTTGTCCTACCTGCCCGAAGGCGTGGAGCTGGCCGAGTGGCACGACTATGCGCAGAAGAAGCCCGAGGAGTTCACCGACCGGGCGCGTGCGTCGATGGCTAAGCACGTCCAGGCCATGGTCGAGTTCAAGGATGGTGGCGCGGAGGTCTTCGACTATGGCAACTCGATCCGCGAAGAGGCCCGGCTGGGCGGCTACCACAGGGCGTTTGAGTTCCCGGGTTTCGTCCCTGCGTACATTCGGCCGCTGTTCTGCGAGGGCAAGGGTCCCTTCCGTTGGGCTGCACTCTCGGGCAACCCACAGGACATCTACAAGACGGACAAGGCGATCATGGATCTGTTCCCGGACAATGACCGTCTCCAGAAGTGGATACGGGCGGCCGGCGAGAAGGTCGCCTTCCAGGGGCTTCCGGCGCGAATCTGCTGGCTGGGATACGGCGAACGTGACGTTGCCGGCCTGAAGTTCAACGAGATGGTTGCC
>Ga0182021_10004621_pt1 | contig 16216 bp, 14 predicted proteins | sample 612E3MmetaG_FD_120493 | JGI IMG/M metagenome (GOLD analysis project Ga0182021, IMG submission 120493) | Permafrost microbial communities from Stordalen Mire, Sweden - 612E3M metaG (Illumina Assembly) | ecosystem: Environmental > Terrestrial > Soil > Wetlands > Permafrost | place: Sweden...
GTCCCCGAATCCGAATCGTTCCGCCGCCGATGACGGCGTCCCCCCTATAGAAAACCGCCGACTGCCCCGGCGTCACGGCCCTCAAGGGAGAATCCATCGCCTCCACGACCGCCCGGTCGCCCTCGACCCGGATCGAGCAATGGGCCGTGGGCGAGTGGGCTCGTATCTGGACTTCCGCCCCGAAAATGTCCGAGGGCGGCTCTCCGAGCGTCCAAACGAGGTCCTCAACAGCGAAATGCCGGGCCCATGTCTCCTCGTCGGATCCCACGACGATCGTGTTCGTCGCCGGATCCAGGTCGACCACGTAAACCGGCTTGCCGCCCGAGATCCCCAATCCCTCCCGCTGGCCGATGGTGTAGAACGCCGTCCCTTTGTGCCGGCCCAGGACGCGGCCTTTCCCGTCGACGATGGGTCCGGGCCGGGCGGCCGCCGCGCCGGGCGGCGCGGCGCTTCGAACGTAGGCGCCCGCGTCCCGGTCCGGGACGAAACAGATCTCCATGCTTTCCTTCTTGTCCGCCACCTTCAATCCATGCCGGGCGGCCGCCGCGCGGACTTCCGTCTTCGTCATCTCTCCGGCGGGGAAAACCAGCCGCGAAAGCTCTTTCTGCCCCAGGTGGTGGAGCACGTAAGATTGGTCCTTGGCCAAGTCACGGGCCCGGCGGAGGGCGAACCGCCCGTCCTCGGGGACGACCCGGGCGTAATGGCCCGTCGCCACGAGGTCGGCCCCGAGGGCCAAGGCCTTATTCATGAGCCCGTCAAACTTGATGAACCGGTTGCAGGCGATGCAGGGATTGGGCGTTTCGCCGGCCAGGTAGGAGCGGACGAATGGATCGCGGACTTTGGCCTGGAACTCGGCGGCGAAGTCCAGGACGTAGTGAGGGATGTCGAGCGCCTCGCAGACGGCGCGGGCGTCCTCGATGTCGCGCGTGGAGCCGCAGCAGCCGAAGCCGGTTTCCATCCCCAACAACCGCATCGTCGCGCCCACGACCCGGTGGCCCGCTTCTTGGAGAATCGCCGCCGCCACGGAGGAGTCCACCCCCCCGGACATAGCGACGAAAATATGTTTCCTCTCGTCTTTCATTCCTATATTCTACCACTCGGTCCAGACGAGGATTGAAAACCTGGGGATTTGGCTTGGATTTCTAAATAGATCGGCTGCGGGGCCGGGAGGTTCGACGGAGGCGTGCCTTCGAGGCGCACTCGTAGGTGCGCCGTCCGAGGCCCGAGCGGGGTTCGCCCCTGGCGAACCCCGCGTCCTCCGGCGAGCCTCCCGGCCCCACAGCCCTCCTCATTTCTTTGAATCTCAAACGGAACCGCAGAGACCGGTCAGCCTGGACCGACCCTTCACCACCGCCAAGCGACTTTTCCCCCCACGTCCCGGCCCCGGGGGAACCAGAAGCCGTTGTTGACGGCCATGCCGACGGCGTGCTGGTTGTCGAGGATGTTCGTGACGAAGACCGATAGGGTCAACCGGCCGTCGAAGAGGGAGGAATTGTCGTAGTTGGCGTCGAGGTACATCTCCCCCTTCAGGCGCCCCTCTTGAAACTCGAAGTCCCCCCTCGCCCAGGGCAGCATGACGTTCATGTCCCGCCAGCCGTTCAGGTGGACATTCACCGATTGGCAGCGGGAGGGCGTCCAGACAGCCCCCAGATTGAACAGGTGGTGCGGATAGTTCAGAGTCTGGCCGCTGCCGTTCGCGATGGCCCCCTGCTGGGCCGCCTCGTCGAGCGTGGCGAAGGAAAAGGAGTAGTTGGCGTACAACGACCACCGCTCCCCCCAGGGGATCCCTCCTTCGGCTTCGACCCCCCGCGTGTTGGCGTTGCCGAGGTTTTTGTATCCCTGCGGCGTATGGATCGCGTCGAAGGACATATAGTTGTTGATTCGCATGAAATATCCCGTCAAAGCCGCCCAGGCCCTGTTCTTCCGCCAATACACCTGAAGGTCGTGGCTGAGGACTTTCTCGGATTTGTTCACGACCAGGATCCCCTGGCTGGGCCCCCGGGTGGGATCCACGATGACGCCCGACGTCTTTGAGTAGGCGGCGGCCGGCCGCAAATATCCCGTGTTCAGCACGTACTTAACCGTCAGTTCCGGCGTGAGGGAATGGATGATCCCGCCCCGGGGCAGAAAGACGCCCTTCTTCTCCCGGAAGTCGTTGTGGTCGTAACGGGCCCCCGCGAAGGCCGTCGTCCGCTGCTCGTTGAAGGTATAAATGTCCTCGGCGTACAGGGCGATGTCGTCGTCGTGGCCCGATTCGACGCCGAGGTAATTGAGGGTCGTCGTCGAACCGTCGGCGTTATAGACCGTGAGGGCGGGCGTGTTGTTGACGACGTTGAACCGCGCGTCCCGGTTGGGTCCGATGATCGTCCGGACGCCCGTCACGCCGAGTTTAAGGTTGTGGTCGTCCGTCGGCTTCCAGGTCGCCATGACGTCCAGCCCGAGCGACTGCTCCTCGTTGGAAATATCCTGCATGTGGTCGGCATTCGGGGCCGTGGTGGTCGTGGACCTGAAAATAGCGCGGGCATCCGGGAACCGGTTCTGGAGGAGAAGGTCGCCGAAGATCCTCGAGTCCATCCGCACCCGGTCGCCGAGCTCGGAACTCCGCTCAAAGGACAAGGACGCCCGCCGCATCGTCAGGGCGGATCCCACGTTGCCCTGGAACGTATCCCACGGATAGACGACGCTCGTTTTGACGAGCCGGGCCGTCAGGCGATTGTCGGGCCCCGCCGCGACCTTGGAGTAGATTTCGTAGCCCTCGTCCTGCCGGTCCGCGGGAGGCCAGTCCCCCGCGATCCCCCACGGGAATTCCACGTTCCCCTTCACCGCGGGGTCGGGCGCGCCGCCGTCGGAGGTGAACCGCCCCGCCCCCGAGATCCCGTCGCGCGAATAGCCCCGGGAACGCCAGAAGCTGGACGAAACCATGCCTTTGACGCTCTCGCCCGCGGAAAATGAATGCATGTAGTTCGCGCTGAACATGCCGTCCTCGGCGCCGTAGGAGGTCGTCGCCTGGTCGCCGCGGTCCACCTCATCCTTGGTGATGATGTTGATGACGCCGAGGACGGCGCTGGACCCCCAAAGCACCGAGCCCGGACCCCGGATGATTTCTATCTTCTTGACCTTCTCCAAAACGGGGATCATGTCCTGCTGTTGGAAACCCTGGCCGATGACGCTGTTCTGAGAATGGCCGTCCACGAGGAGGAGGATCTGATCGTTGCCGTCGGAGATCAACCCCCGGCTGGCGACCACGAACCACGTGGCCTGGCGGGTGGGGAAGAACCCCGGGACCCGTTTCAACACATCTTGGAGGGTTCTCGCGCCCGAGGCTGCGATATCCTCCGCCGTGATCACGGAAACGACGGAGGTCGCTTTCGCCGTGTCCTGTTCCTCCCGGGAAGCCGTGAACACTTTCAATCGGAGGAGCTCCTCCATGGGCATCTGAAAAAGGGCGTCCTCCACCCCGTTCTTCTCCTCGGCCCTCCCGGGAACGGGAGCCAACAGGCACAGCCCCGTCAACAACCAAAGCGAAAGAAAGTCTCTTCGGAGACAGAAACCGGTAACCATAAGACCCTCCTTAAACCCTCATCGCCCTTTCGTCCCCCCGACGAAGCGGGTGTGATTCAATAAATTTCAAAAACGATAACCGGTCCTCGTCACGAATTCCCGCGAGGGTCCCGGATTCGGCGGGTTCCCGAGGTAGGAACCGGTGACGCTGGAATACTTCCGGTCGAACAGGTTGAACACGCCGATGCCAGCCTCCCACCCGTTTGAAAACACCCGCCGGACGTAGAGGTTGGCCAGGACCATCGGGCCCAGCACCTGATTGAAGGGAACGTAATCATCCGTTGTTCCATTCCAGTAATGAGAGGCGCTCCGAACGTACCGCCGGCTAAACCAGACGAGGCCGGGGTTGACGGATAGTCCCTCGGCGAACCGGACGCCGGCGCTCAGGGTGGCCTTGTGGGCCGGGAATCCCAAAGTCACGCCGTGGACGGGAGTGCCGTCCTCGTGTTCGGCCATGGCGTTTTCGAGGTCGTCGTAATGGGCGCGATAGAAAGAATAGGTCGCATCGAGGGAACCCCACCTCTTCTTAAGACGAGCCTCGGCCTCCATGCCGCGGGAGCGGACGGAGGTGTTGGAGAAAACCCCCGAGTATAAAATGACGGGTTTCATGCCGATGGCGAAAGCGTTCAACCGGAGCAAGGTGTCCGGCGATGGCTTGTACCCGACCTCCGCCTCGTAGTCACGGGCATACTCCGGCTTCAGCTCCGGATCAATCCACGCCAATGTCATGAGCGTCGGAGGATGGTAGGCCCGGCTGGCCAACCCCTTGACATAAAGATCCCCCCACCGCCGGGTCAGGGCCAGGCGGGGGAGGCGGGCGGCCTCGAATCGGTTGTTCTTGTCGTAGCGCGCCCCCGCGGTAATATCCACGATGGGCGTCTTTAGGTCGAATTCTCCGAAGAAGGAATGGACGTAGCCGTTCACTTTCGTCGGCTCGTTGCCGTAGAAAGTGTAGTAGTACCATAAGGCAGGATCGGCGTAGGCCTGCGATGGGAGGTGCGCCCGAAGCGTCTCCCGGTTGCACTCGCCGCCGAAGACCAACGTCATGTTCGGGGTCATGTCCCACGCCGCCGTCGCGCCGGTGTTGATCCGGGCGTCGGGAAAGACCTTGTAGAGCGCTCGATTGTCATAGGGATCGGCCGCGGTGTCGAAGACCCACTCTTTGTTCTTCTGCCAGGAAAAACTCTTGAAATACGTGGCCCGGGGCGTGATCGTCAGCGTCTCGAACGGCTTCCAGGCATACTTGGCGTCGAAGGTGGTGGAGTCGAACGTCGTGACCACCGGCCTCGACGGGCCGGGGAAGGGGTTCCCGCTGCCGTCGAAACCTCCTTGGGTATGGCTCTCTTGATTCAACGAGTCTCCGATGAAGCGGAGGGTGAGCCCCTTGTAATCCACCGCCGCGTTGGACATCCAATACTTCTGTCCGTTGAAGTCCTTGAGCGGGAACGTTTCCCCGTATTTGTCCCTGAAATCCCCGTTTCCCAGGTGGCCGGACCCGACCGTCCCGCTGACGGAGAGGCCCACGCCGCCGACACGGCCCCACCAGCCGGCGCTGCCGCTCCGCCGATTCCAAGTGTCCCGCCCCTGGCCGTACGTGGCGGACACGGCGCCGCCTTTCTCGTTCGGGCCGCAGGAGATGATGTTGAGGACGGCCAGCTCGCCGAACTCCCCGTAAACGGCGGAGGCCGGGCCGCGGATGATCTCGATGCGCTCGATGTTGTCCGTGGAAAACTGGCGGGCGAAGATGGTGTTGCCGTAAAGGGCCTCGTTCATCCGGACTCCGTCCAGCAGGATGAGCATCTTCCCTTCCATCGACCAGAGGCCCCGCACGCCGTACCCCCTGCCGTTCTCCTCGTCCTGGCTCGGCGTGATTCCGGGAACGAAAATGAGGAGATCGTCCAAGTTCCGGGCGCCGGAATTGTCAATCTCCTCGCGCGTGATGACGCTGATGACGCCGGGCGCTTCGCCGGCCGGCCTTTTCACCATGGAAGCGACGGAGACGTTGAGTTATAGGAGATCCTCCAAGGACATCTGAAAGAGGGAATCCTCCACCCCGGTTCCCTCCACGGCCTTCGCGGGGACGGAAATCGCCAGCCACAAACTCCCGAGGAGCCCGCCGCCCAGGCCTATTTTCCAGAGACGCTTGTTTTTCGCCATTTCATTGTCCCACCTTTTATTTCGCGATTCCCCCGACGATCCTCGCGTGCTTCAGCAGCAAATGACTGATCTTCAAATTTGAGTCCCACACGGACTGCACGTTGACGTCGAATCGAATGTTTCCCTCCTCAAAATAGAGGCCGATGTGCCCCCCCTTCTCGGCGAACGAGGGGCCGTCGCCCATAAGGAGGACCGGCTTCCCCTTGACCCGGGCCAAGACGTCGGACAAAGCGGCCCGATCCGCCGACGCGAAGTAAAGAAGATCGCAAGTTCCATCCAAATCCCCCGCGCTCACCGCGCGGTGGACAACCACCTTCTTTCCTCGGATGGTTCGCTTCGAGTAGATCCGCTCCATGACGGAAACGAATGAATTCCTCCCGACGACGCCGACGACGAAGGGCCGGGACGGGTCGGAGACGTCGGAACGCTCCGGCCATTCGATGAAACGGGTGAACCGCTCCACCATGACGGCTTTCACGGTATCCTCGTCCACGGGCGGGGCGGCGTGGATCGGGGAGACGAGGAGGGAGAGGAGGACCGCCGGCACCGTCCACAAAAGGCGCGGGCGCCCCGTCATGACAGGGCCCGCTTGACGGCTTCCAGGAGGGCATCCAGGGCGTAGGGCTTCGGAAGAAAACCGAATCCTTTATTCTTGATCAACCCCTCGCGGGATTTGTCGTCCAGGTATCCGCTCGTCAGGAGCACCCGAAGGGAGGAATCCCCCTCCCTCAGCCGCTCCGCCAGGGCGATGCCGTTGTCGTCCGGCAGGACGACGTCGCAAAGCAGAAGTATCGGCCCTTTCCGGTTTTCGTTGAACAGCCTTTCGGCCTCCTGCGCCCCGTGGGTGGAAAGGACGCGGTAGCCGTTGTCTTGGAGGGCTCGGGACATGAACCGGTTGAGAGGAACGTCATCCTCGACGAAAACAACGGTTTCCCCCGCGCCCTTGATATCGACCGTCGGTGGAACCTCATCTTTCTTTTCGGCCTGAGCCTCCTCCAAAACCGGGAAATAGAGGTCGAAGGAAGTCCCCTCTCCGGGCCGGCTGTAGACCCGGATCCACCCCCCGTGTTGCTTAACGATCCCGTCCACCACGGACAATCCCAGGCCCGTCCCCTTTCCTTTCTCCTTGGTCGTGAAAAAAGCGTCGAAGATCTTCGGGATCGTCGCCTCGTCCATTCCCGCCCCATTGTCCGTCACCGTCAGGCGGACGTATTTTCCGGGACGCCGGGACGGGTCGGCGGCGAGATCCGCCTCGCCGATGTCAACGTTGGAGGCCGCCAGGACGATCCGGCCCCCCCCGGGCATGGCGTCCCGGGCGTTCAGGACGAGGTTCATGACGACCTGCTCGATATGGCCGACGTCGGCGAGAAAGGGGCGAAGGGCGGGGTCCACCTCGACCCGGATCTCGATGTTCTCCTCCAGGAGGCGGCGCAGCATCCGGGTCATCTCCTCAAGCGTGGTCCCCAGGCGCACAAGCGTTCTCTGGGGGGGCTGGCCCCGGCTGAAGAGCAGCAACTGCCGCGTCAAGGACGACCCCCGCATCCCCGCGTCGTCGGCCTGCTTGAGGAGGTCGTGCAGAGGGTCTTCCGGCGGCGTCCGGGCGAGGGCCATCTGCACGGCCCCCAGAACAACGGTCAGGACGTTATTGAAGTCGTGGGCGATGCCGCCCGCCATGACGCCGACGGCCTCCAACTTCTGCCGTTGAAGGAGCTGGCCCTGCATCACCTCCTTCTCTTTTTCGGCCGCCTTGAGCTTCCTTTCCGTCTGCAACTCTTCGTAAACCCGGTTCACGACCGCGGGGAGAAATTCCAGGAATTCCGAATCCTTATACAGGTAGTCCCGCGCCCCCTTCTTCATCATCGTGACGGCCGTCTTCACGTCGCCCAGAGCGGTCATGATGAGGAAGGGTATCCGCCGCCCCTGCTCGTCCATGCCGTCCACCAAGGTTTCGGCCGTCATCGTTCCCAAACGGTAGTCGAGGATGAGGAGGTCGAACCGTTCCGTCTTCAAGCGCTCGGCCGCCCGGTCGCCGTCCGCGTCGGCGGAGACGTCGTAACCCTTCCGCCCCAGGTGGATTTTGATTAAATCGCCGATCCCCACGTCGTCTTCGACGACGAGGATGCGGAAGTCTTTGGCCTCCTCCTTCGCCTCGGTCACGCGGACGCCTCCCCGCTCTTCCCCCCGCCGGCCCCGGGAGACTCGGGCCCTCGGGCGCCGGCCTGGGGCTTTTCACCCCGGCCGGCCGCCGCGGGAAACGCCACGAAGAACCGGCTCCCGCGTCCCGGCTCGGACTCCACCCGCACGGCCCCCCCGTGGCGTACGACGATCTTGGAAACGACGGTCAGCCCCAGCCCTTCGCCTTCCGTCTTGCCCGGGTCGAGCCGGTTGAAGATTTCGAAGATCCTCGCGTGGTGCTCGGGGGCGATGCCGATCCCGTTGTCTTCCACGCAGTAGACCACCCGCCCGTCCTCCGCCTTCCCGCTGATACGGATGACGAGCGGCCTCCCGGGGGCGCGGTACTTGATGGCGTTGTCCACGAGGTTGGAGAAGACCTGATTCATCTTGACCGCATCGCCTCGGCAAGGCGGGAGAGATCCGACCTCCACCACGATCCCCTCCGCCTTCATCTTGAACTCAAAAGCGCCCAACACTTCACCCAGGAGACTCTGAACGTCCACCGTGCTGAACGTCACGGGGTCCCGGCCCAGCCGCGACACGCGCAGGAGGCCCTTGAGGAGCGCGTCCATCTTCCGGAGGCTGTTGAAAATATACTCCATGTGGCCGGGGATCTCCGTGTCGAAAGCGCGGACGAGCCCCGCGCACTCCGGGTCCGCGAGCTGGTGCTTACGCAACGAGGGGAGGGCGCTTTTCAGGATGAAGTCGATTTCCTTGTTGAACCCCTGGATGTTGATCAAGGGGGAACGGAGGTCGTGCGAGGCGACGTAGATGATCTGCTCCAGTTCCTTGTTCTTCGACTCCAGCTCGGCGTTGAGCCGCTCCCGTTCCTCGTTGCGTTTTCGGATTTGGTCCAGCATCGCGTTGAATTCGTCGGTGAGGAGGCCGACCTCGTCGTCCCCCCACTTTTTCACGCGGATGGAGTAGTCCCCCCGACGGGAGATTTCCGCGCTCGCGCGGGCCAGGTCCAGGATGGGCCGGGAGATGAGGCCCTCCAGTTTCCGGGCCAGCAGATAAGCCAGTCCCATCAGTCCCAAAAAAGCCCCCGCCATGGCCGTTAGGAATTGCCGGACCCGGCGGCCGATGGGGGCCGCGGAGGCGCCCACGTAGATGGAACCGCATTTCTCTCCCTTGTAAACGACGGGGCGGAACACCCGGAGGAGGCCGCCGTCGAAGGCCTCCGATGGAACGGGGCCGGCGGTGGACGGGCCGGCCGGGAGGCCCTCCCGCCGAAAGGTGGCGAAAACCTTCATGTCGCCGTCGAACAGAACGGCCTCCCGCACGGACGGGATGGCGTTCAGCTTACCGAGGACTTCCCGGGCGCCTTCCCGATCCTCGAACAAGAGCGGGGTGGCGCAATACTCCGCGATGAGAGAGGTGTTCACGACGGCGCTGTTGCGCAAATCACGGCGGAAACTCCGGTAAGCGCCGACGACGAGGACGGTCGATCCCGCCGCCATGGCCAGGAACGTCACCGACAGGGTGATCAGGATGATCTTATTGCGGATCGGAAGAGATCGGAGCGTCCCGATCATGAGGCGGATTCGGAGGGTTTCGCGCGGCCGAGGGCGGGCACTTCGATGATCTTCAAGAACAACCCCAGCCGGTTGATCGCCTCGATGAATTTCCCGTAGTCCAAGGGCTTGGTGATGTAACTGTTGCAGCCGAGGGCGTGGCATTTGTCCACTTCCATCGGATCGTCCGTCGTGGTGACGACGACAACGGGCATTTTGGACAGCTCCGGGTCCTCTTTGACGAGTTTGAGGACCTCGATTCCGTCCCGTTTGGGCATGCGGATATCCAGGATGAGGAGATATTCCCGGCTCCCATCATGGGGCCACCGGCGGCTTTCCCGATACAGATAATCCAAGACTTCCTGGCCGTCCTTAAAATGAATAATCGGGTTGGCCAACCCGGCCCGTTCCAAGTTCTTCCGAATGAGGGCGGCGTGTCCGCAGTCGTCTTCGGCGATGAGAATCGTAGCGCCTTCGCGCATCCTTTCGACTCCAGGCCAAGCAGGTGAATGATTGAGGTTTTGAGTTTATCCCTCAAAGGGAAAAAAGGAAAGGGGGAATGTTCAAGTGCTTTTACGGCGGGGCGGAGAGAGGAAGGGGGACACTCCTGCATAACTATTCCGGATTTTTCAGTTGAAACAAGTTTTCCGTTGAAAGATGTGGATTTTATTGTCCGGGTATATTCCCCCTCCTTTGTAAGGAGGGGAGTAAGGGGAGGTAGAGTCTTGCCCGTCGGAGCAGAACCTCTACCCCACCCTCACCCTCCCCTTACAAAGGGGAGGGAAAAAGAGTCAACTGAACTTTTCGGGCTATTCAGCAATTTGTGTCGAAGGAAAAATAGTTATGCAGGAGTGTCCCCAAACAGATTAAGGGATCGTCTCCATCACCTGCTCAAGCTCTTCCTCCGGACGGCCGGCGATCTCGACGGTCTTTTCCTTCCCCTTCTCTCCCCGGACGATCTTCACGCCGCGGTTCTTGACCTCGAAGAAGTCCGACAGGAAACCGACCAACTCATTATTCGCCTTGCCGTCCACGGCGGGAGCGGCCACCTTCACACGGACGGTGGAGCCAATGCGCCCGACGACCTCGCTGCGGCCGGCGTTGGGAATGACTCGGACACGGATGATCATGGGTTTCTCCTTTCTGTCGCGCCCTCTGAAAGTTCGCGGGACCGGCGGCAAGCCGCCGACAACGCCCGCTGGAAAATGTCCGACCAACCGCCCTCGGCCAAGACCGACAGGGCCGCCGCGGTCGTCCCGCCGGGCGATGTCACGCGTTCCCGGAGGACCGCCGGGGATTCGAGCGATTCTCGAAGCAGAAGGCCCGCCCCGTACACCGTTTGCCGGGCCAGGGCTTCCGCCAAATCGGCCGGCAGGCCGAGGAAAATGCCGGCCGCGGCCAAGTCTTCCGCCAGGCGAAACACGTAGGCCGGACCGGACCCCGACAGGGCCGTCACGGCGTCCATCAAGTCCTCGGGGGCTTTCCACACCGAACCCACGGCCGAGAGCAACTTCTTCGCCGTCCGCTCGTGGGCCGCCGTCGCGCTCCGCCCCAGGCAATAAACCACGGCTCCGGCGCCGGCCAGGGCCGGCGTGTTCGGCATGACCCGAACGACCGGAACGCCGGCGCCCAGGGCCGCTTCCAATGTTTCCAGCCGCACGCCGGCGGCCACCGAAAGCACGAGTTGGCGCGGCGTCACCGCTCCCCGCAACCCCGCCAAGACGCCGGCCATGACTTGCGGCTTCACGGCGAGCAGGACGACGGAAACGCCCTTCACGGCGGACCGGTTGTCCGCGAACGTCCGGACCTTGAAATCTTTTTTAAGCCCCCCGGCCCGGCCCGGATCGGGCTCCGCGACGCGGAGGTCGCCGGGCCGGACCTGTTTGGCCCGGATCCAGCCCCCGATCAAGGCGCGGCCCATGTGACCGCCGCCGATCACGGCCGCCGAAAGTCTTTTCACGCTCGCTCCCCGAACAGGGCCGTCCCGATGCGGATCATCGTGGACCCTTCCGCGACGGCGGCCTCAAAATCATGCGACATGCCCATGGACAGAACCGGCCGGGGACCGAACACGTCGCGGCGCCTTTCGGCCAACTCGCGCAGGCGGGCGAAAAAGGGCCGAGCGACCGCCGGGTCCTCCGCGGCGGGGGCCACCGTCATGAGCCCCTCGAATTTCAGGCGCGGCCACCGGTCCCGCCGGTCCAAAAAGGCATCCAGAGCTTCGGGCGCCAGGCCCCCTTTGGCCTCTTCCGGCGAGGTCTTCACCTCCGCCAGACAACGCAAAGATTTTCCCGCCCGTTCCGCTTCAGCGTCCAGGGCGGCGGCCAGCCGGTCGGAATCCACCGACTGCACGGCGTCGAAAAGCTCGGCGGCCTTCCGGGCTTTGTTAGTCTGAAGATGCCCGATAAGATGCCACTCCACCCCGTCAAGCGCTCCAAGGTCCGGCCGCTTGGCGGCGGCTTCCTGGACTCGGGATTCGCCAAAAGCCTTGAGGCCCAACCGATAGGCGTCTCGGATCCGCCCCGGCGGAACGGTCTTGACGACGGCCAGGAGGGCCACGTCGCTCAAGCTTCGTCCCGAGGCCCGGGCGGCCCGGTCCACCCGCTCAAGAAGGTACGAAAGGCGCGAAGAAAGATCGTCAGGGATGCCGGACATGTTGACAACTCAAGGGGATTATATTAGCAAAACGGGCCGTTCCTCGCAAACGGGTTGAAAACGCCCTCCTCCTTTCGTTTAATGAAGGTAACGGAACCTAATCGGGTCAATATTTGTGTAACTTTGAACCGCTTTAGAGACCCTAATGAGGAGATGGTAGAATCACAAGGAGGACATCATGAAAATTTCTATCGGTTCATTTGGGGGAGGAGCGGTCATGTTGGCGGCCGCGCTCGCGCTGACCGGTTGCCCAAAGAGGGCCCCCGTGACGCCCGAAGAAGAAGCTCCCGCTCCCGAGGCCAAAACCGAGGCCCCGGCCAACCCGACACCGGCAGCCGAGGCGCCGTCACTTGATATCGGAACCGAATATGCCGGCGCCCCGCAATTGGCCGTCGTCCACTTCACCTACATGAAGGCCGAGCTCAAACTCGACGCACGGGAAACGCTCAAGAAGAACGCCGTGATCATCCGGGCGGTCCGCAAAACCGTCCCCTCCGTCCAGGTTCGCGTCGAGGGGCACTGCGACGAGCGGGGAACGCTTGAATACAACATGGCGCTGGGCCAGCGGCGGGCGAACGCCGTCCGGAACTATTATCAGTCCTTCGGCATCCCCACGTCGGCCTTGAAGACCATCTCCTACGGCGAAGAGCGGCCCGTCTGCGCCGAATCGAACGAGGCCTGCTGGAGCCAAAATCGCCGCGGCGAGACGACGCTCAAATCGTCGGAACCCGTGACGATCCCGTTGAGCGACATTAATCAGTGACGAGGGTTTTCCCTCTCATCGTCCTTTGTTCGCCGCTCCTGACGGGTTGCCTGGCCACGACCCAGGAGATCGAAGATTTGCGCGTGGACATCGCCCACCTCCAGCAAACCTTGTCCAAGGAGGAAGCTCACCAGGGAGAATACTTGGCGTCCCTTCAAGCCAACCAGGCGGACGCCCTGTCGCAGACGACCGCCTTGAGCTCCCGCCTGGAAACCTTAAGCGCCCGTTTGGAGGAGAGCGACGCCAAGATGGCCGACCTCGCCGTCAAGCTCGACGACCTGGACAAGAACCTCTCGAACCGAATGGACCTTTTGACCGAAGGGGTCGGCTCGGCCAAGAAGGCGGCGGCGGTGGCGCCGTCCCGTCTTTTCCAACTGGCCTATGGCGACTACATGAAGCGCCGATACTCCCAGGCCCTGAACGGCTTTCAGGATTACCTGGCGGTCTACGGCAACGGCGCCCAGGCCGCCGAAGCCCAGTTTTACGTCGGCGAATGCCGCTTTGCGCGCAAGGAATGGAGTAAAGCCCTAGCGTCCTACGAGATCGCCATTTCCTCCTTCCCGACCGCGGCGATCGTTCCGTCCGCCTATTTGCAAAGCGGCGTGACGCTGGAAAAGCTGGGACAGCGGAACGCGGCCGTGGAGACTTTCGAGACGCTCGTGAAGAAGTATCCCGGCAAACCTGAGGCCGAGACGGCGAAGGCGCGGCTGGATTCTCTGCGAAAAGCTCAAAGCCGCCCGGCGTCCCCGGGCGCCCCGGCCGCGGCGCCGGCGCCGAAGCCGGCGGACGAATCCCCCGCCTCGCCGGCGCCGTCCCCCGCCCCGGCCCCGCGGAAAGCGCCCGCCCGCCGGTCGACGATTAAGCCGCTTAATTGACGGCCCATCCGTGAAGCGTTTCTTTTTCTTCTCAGCGCTCGCCTTTTTCCTCGGCGGCCCGGCGCGGGCCGCGAGCCCGCTCTATCTGGAATTGTCGGCTCGGGGAAACCGCCTCGACATGGGACTGGCCGAGTTTTCCCCCGATTCCGCGGGGGACCTGCCCCGCGCCCGATTGATCCGCGACGTGGTCAAGTACGACCTCGATTTCCCCAAGCTCTTCAACCTCATCGAGGGCGGCGGGGCCTCCAACGAAGTCAAAACCTCCTTGAAGCGCTGGAAGGAGCTCGGCGCGGCCCTCGTCGTCACGGGAGACGTCGGCCGAACGAGCCTCGAGGGGGCCGTGCGGGAAGCGGACTCGGGGAACGTGCTTCTGAAAAAGAAATTCGCCCTGGACCCCGGCGGGGAGCGCGCGGCCGCCCACGCGTTCGCCGATGAGATCTTGCGGTATTTCACGGGCCGGCCCGGGGTGGCCTCCAGCCGGATCGTCTTCATCAACGACGCCACGGGCAAGAAAGAGGTCTGCGTCGTGGACTATGACGGCGCGGGATTCCGCCGCCTCACGGAGGACCGGTCCATCGCGCTCTTCCCCAAGGTCTCCCCCGACGGAAAGCGGGTCGCCTTCACGACCTTCAAAGAAGGGTGGCCCACCATCCAGCTTCTGAGTCTGCCCGGCCTTGAGCGTCGGTCCCTGTGCCGGTACGAGGGTCTGAACTCGGCCGCGGCGTGGTTCCCCGACGGCCGGCGGTTGGTGGCGACCCTCTCTTTGGGCGGGGAACCTTCGCTCCACGTCGTGGACCTGTCCGGACGCATCGAAAGGACCCTCACCAACTCGAGCTCGATCGACACGGCGCCGAGCCTGTCCCCCGACGGGCTTCAAGTCGCCTTCACCTCGGACCGGCCCGGCCGGCCCCAGATCTACCTCATGAACACCTCGGGGGCCAACATGCGCCGCCTGACCATGACCGACGACTGGGCGGACTCCCCCGCCTGGTCCCCCCAGGGCACGACCATCGCCTTCACCATGAGCGAGCACGGGAAGAATTTCGACATCTTCACCATCGAGGTGGGCGCGGGACGAACGGACCGGCTCACGTTCGGCGAAGGGGATAACGAGAACGCCGCCTGGTCCCCGGACGGGCGGTGGATCGTCTTCACCAGCACCCGCCGGGGGAGACCCGAGCTATTCATCATGGGAGCCGACGGCTCCCACGCCCGCCCTCTCGGGGACATCCCGGGGCGCTCGTTCACTCCCTGCTGGATGCCCTAGAGACACCGATGTTCTTCGCCGACTTCAACATCCATTCCAAATACTCCCGGGGCACCCATCCCGACATGGAGGTCCCCACTCTCGCCAAGTGGGCCAAGCTCAAAGGGGTGGGGCTCCTGGGCACGGGGGATTTCACCCACCCGCAATGGCTGGTGGGCTTGAAGAAATTCCTGAAGCCGGCGGGGCGGGGCGTCTATGAATTCGACGGCGCCCGGTTCGCCTTGACGGCCGAGGTCGTCTGCGTTTTTTCCCAGGGAGGCCGGTCCCGCAAGATCAACCACATGATCCTGGCCCCGAACTTCCAGGCGGCGGACCGGATCGTGGATATTCTGGAACCCGAGGGAGACCTGGCCACGGAGGCCTGCCCGGCCCTCCGCCTGACGGCCGAGGGTCTGGTCTCCGCCGTTCGGAAAACCGTCCCCGAGGCGCTCGTGGTCCCGGCCCACGCCTGGGGGCCCGGTCATTCCCTGTTTTCCGAATCTTTCGGATTCAACAGCCTTGAAGAGGCCTACGGCGCCGAGGCGGCCCACGTCCAGGTCCTCGAAACGGGCCACGCGGCGGACCCGGCCATGGCGCGCCGATGGTCCGCGCTGGACGCACGGGCTCTCGTGTCCGACTCGGACGCGCACCACCCGGCCCACATCGGCCGGGAGGCCAACCTGTTCGACGCCCCCGTGGATTTCCGCGACGTCGTGGAGGCCCTGACGTCCGGAGACCGAAAGCGCTTCCCGGCCACGATCGAGATGTTCCCCGAGCAGGACCGGCACTTCTTGACCGGCTGCCGCGCCTGCGGGCGGCCCGCCGAGGGAGCCGAGCCCTGCTGCCGGACGTGCGGCAAGACCTTGGTCCGGGGCGTCCTCGACCGGGCGGCGGCTTTGGCCGACCGGCCGCCGAAGGAGGGCGCCGCCCGAGCCGAGAAGTTCCACCGGCTCCTCCCTCTGGTGGACATTCTGGCCGACGTCCGCGGCGTTCAGTCGGACGCGGAGTCCGTCCAGAAAGATTATATGCGCTTGGTGACCCAGACCGGGCCGGAACTCGATATCCTGCTTCTTTGGCAGGAACCCCGTCTTCGCGCGCAACTTCCCGGGCGGTTGGCGGACGCCGTCTTGGCCGTCCGCCGGGGAGAGGTGACGCTCGAGCCCGGCTACGACGGCCAGCCCGGCCGAGTCCGGGCGATCCTGCCCCCGGCGCCGGCCGACGCGCAACTGAATTTGATTTAGCCCGGATTTTTCATTTGAAACAAATTTTA
>Ga0182021_10004622_pt1 | contig 16216 bp, 13 predicted proteins | sample 612E3MmetaG_FD_120493 | JGI IMG/M metagenome (GOLD analysis project Ga0182021, IMG submission 120493) | Permafrost microbial communities from Stordalen Mire, Sweden - 612E3M metaG (Illumina Assembly) | ecosystem: Environmental > Terrestrial > Soil > Wetlands > Permafrost | place: Sweden...
AGGAAATACGATTCAACTACAAAGTTTTGGCGGTTGCGATTCCGTCGAGACTGATTCTCCCATCGAACATCACCCTGGTAGAACAGGGGATAAAATGCTCACCCTTCGGGGTGAGCATTTCTAATTTGGGGCATACCCCCATTTCACGGGGGGTTTCCGCCTCTTCCGGGTGCCGCCGCCGCCAGCCATGCTGCGGGTCTCCAAACTCGTCATCGATGGCGTGGTGGCCTGGAATACGCGCCGCGGCGGCATTCTGGCGGGCGTCCGGAAGCTGGTGACGCTGGAATTGGCGCTGCCGCAGCGACGGTATGGTGATCCAAAACATTAATTTCACCTCGCATCCCGATGAAATATCGGCATTACTGGGCAAAATCGGAGGATCTACGCCGCCACACCCGCGCGATCTGCCAAGATTACATGCGTTATCACCCGATTGTTCGTGAGAACATTGGATTTGCCGAATGGGTACCATCGGATGGGCGGGTTATCGCGAGAGAGTGAAGACTGAATGAGTGATTTGAAGACTGATTTGAAGTTGCAGGTAATACCCCTGGGCGGACTGGGCGAGTTCGGCATGAACATGACCGCCATCCGCTACGGCGAAGACATCATCGTGATCGATTGCGGCATGATGTTCCCCGACGCCGAGCTGCTGGGCGTCGATCTGGTGATGCCCGACCTGACTTTCCTGAAGGAAAATCAGGCGCAGGTGCGAGCCGTGATTCTGTCCCACGGCCACGAGGACCACATCGGGGCCGTGCCCTATTTTCTCTCCGAGATCGACGTGCCTGTCTACGGCACGGCGTTCACGCTGGCTCTGGTGGAGCGGCGCCTGGAAGAGTACGATCTGGACACGGAGCCGCGGCTCATCAAGGTCAAGCCCAAGCAGGCCATCGGCATCGGCCCGTTCAAGATCGAGTTCATCCACGTCACCCACTCCATTGTGAGCGCGGTGGCTTTGGCCATCACCACCCCGCTCGGCGTGATCATCCACACCGGCGACTACAAAGTGGACCCCACGCCGACCGACAACGAGCTGTTCGACCTGCACACGCTGGCCGATTACGGCAAGCGCGGCGTCCTGCTGCTGCTCAGCGATTCCACCAATTCCGATCGCCCGGGATACACCGAGAGCGAGCGCGCCGTGAAGCCGCGCATGGAGGAGATCTTCAGCCGTTCCGAGAATCGGATCATCGTCTCCTGCTTCAGCTCGTCGATTCATCGCGTCCAACTGGTGCTCGATCTGGCCGAGGAATACGGCCGGCGCGTGGCCATCATCGGCAGAAGCATGGTGTCGGTCACGGAGATCGCCCATGCCCACGGGCTGCTCAGCATTCCGGACGGCATCCTGCTGCGGCCGCAGGATGTCATGGGCCTGCCGCGGGACAAGGTGGCGGTGCTGGTTTCCGGCACGCAGGGCGAGCCGATGTCGGCGCTGTCGCGCGTGGCGGTGGACAATCACAAGCACATCTCGGTGGACAAGGGCGATACCGTGGTGATGAGTTCGCGCATCATCCCCGGCAACGAGAAGGCGATTTTCCGCATGATCGACCACATGTCGCGCCGCGGCGCCGACGTCATGTACGGCTCCATGAATCCTCCGCTCCACGTCTCCGGACACGGCAGCGTGGAAGAGATGAAGCTGGTATTGAACCTGGTGCGGCCGCGTTTCTTCATGCCCATTCATGGCGAATTCCGCCAGCTTACCAAGCACGCCAAGCTGGCCGAGCACCTGCGCTTCGCCGGGTTGGAAGAAACCTTCATCATGGACATGGGCGAGGTGCTGGAGGTCGACCACCACGGCGCGCGCAAGGCCGGCAAGGTCACCGTGGGGCACGTGTGCATCGATTCGGGTTCGGTGGAGGACGTGGTGCAGGAGATGGTGATCCGCGACCGGCGCCTGCTGTCGGAAGACGGCATCGTGCTGCCCATTATTGCCATCAACCGCAGTACCGGGCGCCTGGAAAGCCCGCCCGAGATCGTCATGCGCGGGTTCCAGGCGGGCGATGACGGAGCGGCGTTCCTGGATGCGGCGCGGCAACTCGTGGTCAAAACGCTGGAAGGATCCAATCAGGAGGAGAAGACCGATTGGGGAGTCATGAAGGAGAAGATCCGCGCCGACCTCAAGCGCTACATCGTCAAGCAGACCTCCAAGCGTCCGCTGATCATGCCGGTGATTCTGGAAGTCTAGGGGCGGCCGCGGAAGTCCCGTCCGCCTACCTGGAGGACGCCTCCGGGTTGAAGGGCGGCCACGCCGAGCGGGTGATCGTGCCGGCGGACGACGCGGCGGTGGCCGCCGCTCTGCGCGCGGCTTCGGCGGCCGGGATCGCGGTCACCGTGTCGGGCGCCGGCACCGGCGTGGTGGGCGGCCGGGTGCCATTCGGCGGCTGGGTGCTCTCGCTCGAGAAGTTCACGCGGCTCGACGTCCACCGCGGGTATGCCGTGGCCGGCGCCGGCGTGCTGCTGCGCGATGTGCACGCGGCGGCACTGGCCTCCGGACAATTCTATCCACCCGATCCCACCGAGACCGGGGCTTCCATCGGCGGCACCATCGCCTGCAACGCCAGCGGCTCGCGGAGCTTCCGCTATGGCGCCACCGGTGCCTGGGTGGAGCGCCTGCGCGTGGTGCTGGCTGACGGGCGCATTCTCGACATCGGACGCGGCGACCCGATCGATTTCGACCCGGGCTCGGTCCCCCTCCCGGCGGTCACCAAGAATACCGCCGGCTACCTGTTGCGCCCGGGCATGGACTGGGTGGATCTGTTCATTGGTTCGGAGGGCACGCTGGGGGTAATCACGGAAGCCACGCTGCGGCTGCTGCCGGCGCCCAAGGCAGTGCTCGCGGGCTTGCTGTTCTTCCCCAGCGACGATGCGGCCGTCACCGCCGTGGAACAATGGCGCGCCACCGTGCCCGTTCGCATGCTGGAGTATTTCGACCAGCCATCGCTGGGCCTGTTGCGGACCCGCTTCCCGGAGATCCCCGCCGCGGCGCGCGCCGCCATCCTGTTCGATCAGGAGATGGAGTCGGACGACGATCCCGAGATCGACGTGTGGCTGGAGCGCCTGGAAGGCACCGGCGCCCTGCTGGACGACTCCTGGTTCGCCACCTCGGCCAACGACCGGGAACGCTTCCGGCGCTTCCGCCACGCCCTGCCCGAACTGGTCAACGATGCCGTGCGGCGCAGTGGCGCCATGAAGATGAGTACCGATTTCGCCGTGCCCCTGGCGCGCAATCGCGAGATGCTGGCCTACTACCGCCGGCGCCTGGAAGAGGAGTTCCCGGGACGCTACGCGATCTTCGGGCACATCGGCGACGCGCACGTCCACGTCAACCTGTTCAGCGATCCGGCGAACCCTGGGCCGGCGGCGGCGCTGGTCTCTGAATTCGCCCGGCGCGCGGTGGAAATGGGCGGCACGGTATCGGCCGAGCACGGGGTGGGGAAGCGCAAGGCCCACTTGCTCGCGCTGCAATACAAGCCCGAGCACCTTGCCGCCATGCGCGCCGTCAAGCGGCGCATGGACCCCGCCGGCATCCTGGGCCGCGGCACCATGGTCGCGTAGGCTGCTGGCGTAGACTCGAACAGGCAGGCGGCAAGAGTTGGTCGTTCGCGCCGGAAATCTGCCAGTGCGGTTTGGTGTCGGTACCTGCTTTTTCAACGGTCTAGAAGCCTTCGAGAGTGGCGCCAAAAATGCCAATAAGGAAGCCATGAGCATCGGTTTCCTTAACCCGCTTTCGAACAGCTATCTACAGTCGATCCTCACCAGTGCCGTCCAGAGCACCGGCTTGACGACCGACTCGGCCAACAACAGTCTGAGCGGCATCGGGGCGTCGTCATCGGTTTCCCTTCAGCCAGACAATACCCGGCTCTCGCCCTTCGCCCAATTGATGAGCCAACTCCAGAAGCTCCAACAATCGGACCCGGCCAAGTACCAGCAGGTTACCTCGCAAATCGCCACCAACCTCCAGACCGCCGCGCAATCCGCCACGGCGGCCGGCGATACCACGGCGGCCACCCAGCTCACCCAGCTTGCCACCGACTTCAACAACGCCTCCAAGAGCGGCCAACTCCCCAACGTCCAGGATCTGGCGCAAGCGATCGGCGGCCATCATCATCACCACCATCATGTCGAGGCAGCCTCAACCGATCCGGCTGCCAGCACCTCTTTGACCAACAGCGCCAGCCAGACGCTGAGTCAACTCCTGGGAGCCTACCAGACCAATGGGACGCAGGGCGCCTCTACGGATCCGATGAGCATCATTATGAGCACGCTGTCCAGCGCCGGGATTACTGGAGCATAAGGCAGCTCAAGACGCTCCCCAGGAGCTTGGTGTTCTCAGCGTTGTCCCGGCGTCTCCACGCGGAATTCACCGCCTCGCTACAATCGAAGATCCATGGTTGAAACCATCCACCCCGGCACAGCGGCGCCCTTCGCCCGTATTGCCGTCTTCGATTTCGACGGCACCGTCTCTCTCATCCGTGCCGGATGGGCCGGCATCATGCTGCCCATGATGCTTGAAGTGCTCACCGCTCTCGGCACCGGCGAAAGCCACGACGATCTGCGCCGCGCCGTCGAGCCCTTCATCTGGCGCCTCACCGGCAAAGACACGCTGTATCAGATGATCGCGCTGGCCGAACAGGTGACACTGCGCGGCGGCACGCCGCTGGATCCACGCGTGTACAAACAGGAGTTCCTCAACCGCCTCTTCGCCGTCTCCCGCCCGCACATTCAGCAACTCCGCGACCACTCTTGCGCGCCGGACCACTACCTGGTCCCCGGCACCCGCGCCCTGCTCGAAGACCTGCGCGCACGCGGCCTGCGCCTCTACCTGGCCAGCGGCACCGACGACGCCCATCTCAAGGAGGAAGCCGGCCTGCTCGACGTCACCCGCTATTTCGATGGCGGTGTCTATGGCGCGCTCCCCGACCCCAGCGCCTTCTCCAAGCGCATCCTCATGGAGCGCATCCTCCGCCGTCCCGGGATGCGTCCCCACCACGTGATCGGTTTCGGCGATGGCCCGGTGGAGATCGAGGAATTGAAGCGCGCGGGGGCTCTCGCCGTGGGTCTGGCCACCGACGAACCCCAATGCCGCGAAACCAGTCCTTGGAAGCGCCGCAACCTGATCGAAGTGGGCGCCGATTACATCATCCCCAACTACCTCTGCCGGGCTGTACTCCTGCCGATGCTGTTCGCCAACCATGAGCCGATGTGAACAGCCTGAGGTGGGACAGGCGCTTCCGCCTGTCAATCTTAGCCAAGCCCGGACCTTGCCCTACTGGGCCGGCGGCGGAACCATGTCGGGCGTCGTCTTGCCGCGATGGCAGGTGTAGCAACTGACGTGGACCTTGCCGTCCGGGAACTTCGCGTTGACCTCGTTGACCAGCTCAATCATTCTGCGCGCCATCAGCTTCTTGGGATTCTCGTCGCTGGCATTGTCGCCCTCAACGTGGCAGAACTCGCACCGCTGACCGAGAGCGCCGCGCATCGCCCCCATCACCGGACGCACCTGGTCGTCCTTCAGGACTTTCAGATTCTTATGCGGCTGCTGTGGTCCGCGCCCCCCACCCTGCTTGGGAGCATCCTGGGCGCCGACGGTCATGGCCGTCAGAAACAACACTATGGCTAAGAAACGCATGATCCAGGATACTCCAAGCCCACCGCGTCTGGCCAACCGTTTGTCGCGCCGCCTGAAGCGCATCCCCCGAACTCCGCGGACCTCTCTGCTAAACTGAGGTTTCCCAAATGCCCCGGCAACCCGCCAGCCGTCCCGCCGCCGCCAAGCCGCCCGCACGCGCTGCCGCCGCGCCCGCGGCGCCCACGTGGCTCCGTCCGCTCCTCCTCGGGCTGACCGCCATCCTGTTCCTCACCTGGTTCACCGGCGAGGTGGCCGACACCGATATCTGGCTCCACCTGATGACCGGGCGTCACACCCTCGAAACCCGCGCCCTTACAGTGCCGGACCCGTTCTGCTACACCAGTAATCTCTCCAGCGCCAAGTACCCCTCGGAAGCCAAGACGCGCTACTTCAACCTGACGCACGAGTGGCTGGCGCAGATCGTGATGTATCTGGTCCACGCGGCCAGCGGATTCCCCGGTTTGGTGCTGCTGCGCGCCGCGCTGCTCATCGCCTTCTGCGGGCTGGTGGGGCTGATGGTATGGTGGCGCACCGGCGGTTTCTATCGCAGCCTGGCGGCCGCCATCGCCGCGGGCTGGGTGGCCATCAACTTCCAGCAGAGCCGTCCCTTTCTGGTCACCTTCGTATTGCTGGCGGTCACCATGGCGATTCTGGAGCGCCGCCGCGCCATGTGGGCGCTGGTCCCGGTCTTTCTCTTCTGGGCCAATTGCCACGGCGGCTACTTCATGGGCTGGGTGATGCTGGGCGCCTATTGCGGCGAAGCTCTGATCCAGCGCCTGCGCCGCCGGCCAATCGCGGGCGAGCGCCAGCTCTGGCTGGTGACCATCGCCTGCTTCCTGGTCTCCGGGATCAATCCCAACGGGTTCCGCGTCATCCAGATCATGCTGCTCTACCGCGGCAGTGGAATCCAGTCGGGCAACCTGGAATGGCAGTATCCGGCGTTCTGGCTGCCGCCCTACAGCTACGGCGTGGTGCTGATCGGACCCCTGGCGGCGATGCTGCTCTGCTGGCGCCGCACCCGGCCGGTGGATTGGATTCTGTATTTCGTGTTCGGCGCGGCCTCCCTGATGGCCGTGCGCAACACCATCCTGATGGGCCTGGTCGGCGCGGTACTGCTCGGAACGTATCTTCCGGTCTCCAGGCGCGCCATTCCGGCGGCGGCGGAATTTGCGGCCGCTGGCCTCCTGGCGTTCGCCATCGCGCTCGCCGTGCATGGCGGCGGCGCCTTCCAGTTGCGCGCCGCCGAGTGGCTGCTACCCACCCGGGGGGCGGACTTCCTGCAAGCCCACAACGTGTCGGGCCGCATGTTCAATACTTACGAAAACGGCGGCTACCTGGTGTGGCGTCTCTGGCCGGCGCAACGCGATTTCATCGATCCGCGCGGCCTCAGCGAAGAGGCCTACGCGGATTACAGCCGCATCCTTTATTACGCCGATTCCAACGGCGGCCTCAGCGCCGACGAGTTGCTCGCCAAGTATGGAATTCAGGTGCTCGTGCTGGACGGTTTCGACCGCTTCAGCGGAAAAATACACACCCTCGCCGCGGCTCTCGCCGATCCCAGCCAGAAGGAGTGGAAGCTGGTGCAAGCCGACGACCGCAGCATCGTTTTCATGCGCCAGCCGCCTCCAGGCGTACAGCCGCTTCCCAGTCTGCAAGCCCTCGAGAGCATCGAGACGCAGTGCCAGCAGCAGATCGAACACGATCCCAGACAGCCCGCTTGTGCCCGCGGCATCGGCGATTTTTACACCCTGATCGGCCAGAAGCCGAGGGCCGCGCAATGGATGGCCTACTATGAATCCCGCTCCCATTAGACCAGCCCCGCCCGCCTGGCTCCGGCCGGCAATTCTGGCGCTCGCCACCATTCTTCTGATGGCCTGTTTCTCCACCGAAGTGGCCGACTCCGACACGTTCTGGCACCTCGAAACCGGCAAGTACCTGGTGCAGCGCCACCAGATGCCGATACCGGATCCGTTCAGCTTCACCACCTACCTGGGCACACCGCGGCCCGGCGAAGAAACCGTGCGTGATTTCAACCTGACGCACGAGTGGCTGGCCCAGATCTTCATGTACCTGGCATACGCGGCCGGCGGATTCGGCGGTCTGGTGCTGCTGCGCTGCCTGCTGATGACGGCCTTTTGCGGCCTGGTGGGCCTGTGGACGTATCGCCGGAGCGCGGGTTTCTATCGCGCGCTGGGGGCGGCGTTCGTCACCGCGTTCATCGCGTCGTATTTCACCTCGGACCGGCCATACCAGATTACCTACGTGCTGATTGTGGCCACCGTTCTGATAATGGAATCCCGGCGCTGGATGTGGCTGCTGCCGCCCATGTTTCTGTTCTGGGCCAACTGCCACGGCGGGTTCTTCCTGGGTTTTGTGGTGCTCGGCGTTTACTGCGCGGAATCGCTGTGGCGGCGCTGGCGCGGCCGGCCCGAGGCCGGTGAGCGGCGCCTATGGGGGGTGAGCGCCGCCTGTGTGCCGGCGGCGTTTCTCAACCCCAACGGATTCCTCGCGGTCTGGGTGCTGGCGGCGTACCGGCACAGCAACCTGCAAAACACCATCTACGAATGGCAAAAGCCGCCGCTGTGGCCGCCCACCTTTCTCAACCTGCTGCTGTTCGGCGCCGTGGCCGTGCTGGTGTGGCAGCGGCGCCGGACCAGGACCGTGGACTGGCTGCTGCTCGGACTGTTCGGGTCGGCCTACCTCACGGCGCTGCGCAACACCAACCTGCTGGGCATGGTGGCGCCCATGCTGATCTCTAGCCTGGTGCCATGGAAGCGGGTTCTGCCGGCGTGGACGGATTGGGCGGCGGCGGTGGTTCTGCTGGCCGCTCTCGCCGTCCCCTTCGCTCGCGGGCGCGCCTTCCAGTTGCGCGATGCCGAGTGGAAGTATCCCGCCGGCGCGGCCGGTTTTCTGCTGGCGCACCAGATCGCCGGACCCATGTTCAACACCTACGACAAGGGCGGGTACCTGATGTGGCGGTGCTGGCCCCTACAGCGCACCTTCATCGATGGCCGCTCCCTCAATGAAGCCGCCTTCGCCGACTATCAGCGGATCGCCATGTACCGGCCGGACGCGCGGGAACTGCTGGACCGGTACGGCGTACAAGTGGTGGTGATGAACGCTTTCGACAACAATTCCGGGAGCACCTACGTGCTCCCTCTGGCGCTGGCGGACCCGGCGGAGAAGGAGTGGAAGATGGTCTTCGCCGATGCCGGCGCCGCCGTCTTCCTGCGCCATCCCCCGCCCGGCGTCCAGCCGCTGCCCTCGCCGGAAATCTTCGCCAGCATGGAGGCGCAATGCCAGGCAACGCTGGACCACGACCCGGCGCGGCCGCGCTGCGCACGCAGTCTGGCGAACCTGTTCCGCAACCTGCGCGACATGGCGCGCGCCCGCCGCTGGATGGGTCTGTACCTGGACCACCGGCCGGACCAGAATCCGGCTGACGATGCCTTCTACCAGCAACTGTCCGCGTCGGGCCAGTAGGTTTCGTGATAGAATTCGAACGTCCCATCCCCGCGTCACTTCGACGACGAAGGTTATTCTCGAAAAGCGCACATCTATGCAGAAGCAGGAACCGAAGCGAGTCCTGGCGGTGGTAACCGATCTCTTTTTCTCCGTCAAACTGAGCGAAGCGGCCAAGCGCAATGGCCTGGCGCTGGAGTTTGTGAAGGAAGGCAAGGAAGTGCTGGAGAAGGCCAGGACGAAGCCCACCCTGATCGTCTTCGATCTGAATTTCGAAACCGTATCTCCCCTGACGCTGATCGCCAAACTGAAGGGCAATGCGGAAACTAAGGGCATCAGCCTGATCGGCTACCTTTCGCACCTGCAGGGCGAACTGAAGATGCAGGCGCAGCAAGCGGGCTGCGACATGGTGCTGGCACGTTCCGCGCTATCCATGAATATGCTACAGATCTTCAAGCGCCATTCCGGCGTCTGAGAAGGTGCGGCAATGGTGGGGCTGGCGCTTTCGTCTGCCAACCCTTCAGCCTGGGAACACCAGCTTGACGAACGCATCCAGCGGCGCGGAAACCGAAACACGCACCACGCGTTCCTCCCGGTCAATCCGGATGGAAGCCAGCAGTCCGGCGATCGTGGGCTGACGCCCGTTGGCGGCGATCCCAAGCGAGACCAGGGCGCGGAAGCTCCGTTCGAAGTGCAGCGCCGCCTCCGGCGTGGGACATCGCGCCACCAGCCGCAGATCCACGGGATCGCCGGGCTCGAGGGCCACCGTCACGTACTCGGCGGCGCGCAGCAGATTATTCACGTTGGCGAGGTTGCCTTCTAGCGGAAGCAAAACGCCGCCGCGAACCGCGATCCAGAGTGGGCTCGCGGCGGCGACCGATTCGCCTGCCGCGAGGATGCCCGCGGGCGGGTGCGCGGCGCTGGCTGCCACCACCAGGCCGGGCGCGCCCGACAGAGCCACATCGGGCGCAATTTGGGTTGCGCCAGGGACCACACCGCGGGCAACGGTCAGCAGTTCGACGCCCGTGGAAGAGATCAGCACGCGGTGGGAGTGAGCGAACGGCGCAAGAAACGCGAGCGCTCCGGGCGGAAGTTTCGCGTAGAGAGGCGACGCACGGAGCCGGTCCAGATCGATCCCGGCGAGCGCGACCGTGGCCTCGGGCACCCGCGCGGATAGAGCGGGATCGATGGGGGCGCGGGGGCCGGGAGTCCGGCAGGCGGCGAGGAGCGCGAGGGCGAACGAGGCAGCGAGGCGGGAACGGATCACCCACATGATGCTAGCATGATCGGTGCTGACAGCCATGCTACGCCCAACCACGCTAATCCTGTTTCTGCTGGCCGCGCCCGCCACCCGCGCGGCCGAAGTGCGCTTCGCCTTCCCCACTACGGACGGGCGGAGCGAGAGTATCGCGCTGGATCGTTTCCTGGTCGACGGGCGCGCCCCGGCAACGGCGCCCCGAGTCCGGCAACTCTCGCCAGGCGTCACGGAAGTGACGGCGGAGTCTCCCACTGCCGCCGAATGGTCCTTCGCCGTGGCCGACGAGAGCAAGTATTTCGGCTTTGGCGAGCGCTTCGACCGCCTCAACCACGCTCACACCGTCGTACGGAACGCCTCGCGCGACGTGGCGGACGAACGAGGCGGCCTGACCTACCAGCCCATACCGTTCTACATGAGCCTGCGCGGCTACGGACTCTGGCTCGACACCACCAGTGAAGCCACCTTCGATCTCAACGTCACCGAACCATCCCACATTCTGATCAGGTTCTTCGGCAAGCAACTGCGGGTGGTGCTGTTGGAGGGCCCCCGCTTCCCGTCGATTCTCGATCGATTCACCGCTCTGGTGGGCCGCCAGCAACTTCCGCCTTACTGGGCCTTCGCCCCGTGGAAGGCTCGCGACTATCATCGCAACGCCCAGGAGGTGAATGAAGACGTCGATCGCTACCGCGAGCTCGGCCTGCCGGCTTCGGTGCTGCTGATCGACAGCCCCTGGGCCACCAATTACAACACGTACGACTTCAACCCGAAGCAGTTCGACGACGCGAAGAAAATGATCGCCCACATCCACGACGAAGGCTACAAACTGGTTCTCTGGCACACCCCGTGGATCGATACCGCGACCGACAAACCGCATGAGGATGGTTTTGCCGACAAGTTGACGCCCGGCCCGGCGTCCAATTACGCCGAAGCCGAGAAGCTGGGCTACTTCCTTCACCGCCCCGACGGTTCCACGTATACCGGCCAATGGTGGAAGGGCATCGGCTCGCTCATCGACTTCACCAATCCGGCGGCAAAGAAGTGGTGGCAGGGCCAGGTATCCAAAGCCATTGCCATGGGCGCCGATGGGTTCAAAGACGACGACGCCGAAGGCAACTTCGTGGGCGACGTGGTCTTCGCCGGCGGCCAGGATCAGCGCACCATGCGCAACCGGTACGCGGTGGAGTACAACCACGCGGTCGCCGACGTGTTGCAGCAACGCAAGGGGCGGGACTGGGTGATGTTTCAACGCAGCGGGACCGCCGGTTCGCAGATGTTGCCGCTATTCTGGAGCGGCGACAACGACGCCACGTTCTCCCCGAGCAACGGCCTGCCCACCGTGGTCACCGCCGGGTTGAACGCCGGCATGAGCGGTATTTCGCTGTGGGTCAGCGATCTGGGCGGCTACATCAAACCCGCGCGCACACCCGGCGACGATGTGCTCTTCTGCCGCTGGACACAGTATTCGGCCTTCTCTCCCGGCATGGAGGTGATGAGCTCGATGAACCTCGGCCCGTGGGACTATGGCGCGGAGGCGCTGCGCATTTTCCGGACCTACTCCGTGCTCCACATGAGCCTGTTTCCCTATCGCTACGCAGCCGCGCAGGAAAGCGCCCGCACCGGCCTGCCGATGATGCGCGCGCTCGTGCTCATGCACCAGGACGACAAGGATGCGCGGGAGGCGGCCGACGAATACTATTTCGGTCCGGACCTGCTGGTGGCGCCGGTGCTGAGTCCGGTCACGCAGCGTGCCCTCTACCTTCCCGAGGGCAAGTGGATCGATTATTGGAGCGGCCGCGCGTTCGACGGGAAACAGACCATCTCCGTGGACGCGCCGCTGGACAAAACTCCGCTCTTCGTGCGGGACGGCGCCATCTTGCCGAAGATCCCGGAGGATGTGATGACGCTGGTTCCGCCAGGCGATTTCAAGGACCCCGGTGTCCGTGCGCTGGACGATCGCCGCGTTTACGAGATCTATCCCGGTCACGAGACCCGTCGCGTCACCGATTTCGAAGGCCGCGGCCTGGCGTATGAACCTCGGAGCGGCACGCTGACCATCACCGGGTCACCGGCCCGCGTCACCGTCCGCTTAAGATTCGCGCATCCCGCAAGCGTTACCGTGAACGGCCGGAAACTGGATAAGCTCGCGGCCACATCGGACGGAATCTCGGTGGAGTTCCCACACCAGGCAACCAGCACGGTCGTCTGGCGATAGGTTCCTTCTGTTGCATTGCCGCCGGGCGGCCCCTGCCTTTTGCACTATACTAGGGAGGTTTCCACGGATGGTCAAGCCAAGTAGGAAGATGGCATAACGATGCCGGCAAGCCCGCTCCACCGCGACGCTACCGGGCGGCAGGATCGACGCGCGCTGATTCTGATCTTCTGCACGTTCACGTTGTGCTACGCCTACTTCTTCCAGGGAGGCGGATATAACCAGAACAGTCACTTCGACACGGTTCGGGCGCTGGTGGAACGCGGCACGACGGAGATCACGGCCTATGCGGACAATACCGGCGACATCGGCGTTGTTAAAGGCCGCGTCTACTCCAACAAGCCGCCGGGGCTGGCTTTCCTGGGCGCGCCCCTCTACTTCGTGGCTTATCGTCTGGAACGGGGCCTGGGGCTGGACCCGGCGGGTGCCATGCAGGTCGCGGTCAATGCCCACCTGCTGACGTTCTGGACCAGCGGATTCCCCGGGGTCGTGCTTGTCCTGCTGCTCTACCGGCATTTCAGGGGGCAGGGCGCCACGCCGCGGGAAGGCCTGTGGCTGGCGGCCGCCTTCGGCCTCGGCTCGCTCGGGCTGCCGTATTCGGGGGTGATGATGAACCACTTGCTCCTGGCCTGCCTGCTCTTCGCCGCCTGGAGCCTGCTCATACGGGCACCATTGTCTCGCCAGGCGGCCCTATTGGCTGGCCTGCTGAGCGGCATGGCCATCATGACGGACTCGCTTTCGGTGCCGGCAGTGGTGCTGTTCTTCTTCTATGTCGCGGTACGGCGCGTGCAAGTCTCCCCTTTCTTTCTGCTCGGCGCGGCGCTGTTGACTGGCGCACTCCTGGCGTACAATTACGCGAGTTTCGGCAGCCCCTTCATCAACAACAAATCGATCGAGACGGCCGCGTTTCGGACCCCGGGCCATCTTTTCGGCCTGCTGGACTGGCCTCAACCGATCCGTCTCTTCTGGCTGACGTTCCATCCTTTTCGGGGGCTCTTTCTGTGCTGCCCCGTGCTGCTGGTGAGCTTCTTGTCGATCCGGCTATGCCGCCCGGTGTGGGCGGTACCGCTGGAGACGGCTATCCCGCTCGCCATCGTGGCCTATCATTTTCTGTTCAACATGAGCTTCAATGGCTGGACCGGAGGATACGGGGTGGGGCCGCGCTACCTGATTCCCGCGTTGCCGTTCCTGTTTTCATTCGCACTCGCAGGGAGCCGGCGATTCCGAATTGTCACGGCTGCCCTGGCGGCGCTTTCCGCGGCGATGATGGTCACGGTCAGCGCCGTACTGGTGATGGTGCCCGGGCCAAATGAAGGACCACCACCATTCTTCAGCCCGGTCCGATTTTGTCTCGACTACCTGGGCGCGGGTCTGATCTCGGTCTGGACGACCGGCATGCTTGACATCCGGCCCACATTTTCCGACGACCGGAAATGGGCCAGCTACAACCTGGGTGAACTGGTGGGATTGCACGGGGTGGCGAGCCTGATTCCGATCGGCTTGGTTTTGCTGGGCTTTGTGCTGTTGGCTCGCCGGCTGACGGGGGAGTCCGCGACGGGCGGGCACGGCCGGTTGACCCACACTTAAGTTAAGATAAATCAGTCATGCAATTTCCCCGCCTTCTAGTAGTTCGCCAGAAGTTTCCAGACCGCAAGATCGCCGATGTGGCCGCCAGTGTGCGCTCTCAACTCGCCGGCAGCGGTTTCGCCGGGCGCTTGCAACCCGGTGCGCGCGTCGCCATCGGCGTGGGCAGCCGCGGCATCCACAACATCGCCACCATCGTGTACCAGGTGGTGCAGTACTGGAAAGAGCAGGGCATGCAGCCGCTGCTCTTCCCCGCTATGGGAAGCCACGGGGCGGCCAACGCCGCCGGGCAGGCCGAGGTGCTGGCCAGCTACGGAATCACCGAAGCCTCCATGGGCTGCCCGCTGATCAGCCAGTTGGAAGTGGTGTCGCTCGGCAAGACGTCCGACGGAATCGAAGCCTTCATGGACAAGGTGGCGTACGATGCCGCTGGGGTGATGCTGGTGGGCCGGGTCAAGTGGCACACCGATTTCGCCGGCAAGATCGAAAGCGGACTGTTTAAGATGATGGCCATCGGCCTCGGGAAATTCGCCGGCGCGCAGCGCTATCACGCGTACGCTTATCGTCTCGGGCTGGAACACGTGATCCGCAGCGTGGGCCGGCAGGTGCTGAAATCGGGCAAGATTCTGGGCGGCCTGGCGATTCTGGAGGACGCCCATCACAATACGGCCAAGATCGACGCCGTGCCGGTGGAAGCGATGGAAGCGCGCGAGGAGGAGAACCTGGCGCTGGTCAAAAGCTGGATGGCGACCATCCCGATGGATCTGGACATCCTGATCATGGACGAGATCGGCAAGAATATCTCGGGCGCCGGCATGGACACGAAGGTGGCCAACCGGGGAGTTCAGGGGCAATACAATCCCTGGCCTAACACGCCGCGGTTTCAGCGCATTTTCGTGCGCAATCTGAGCGATCACACCTACGACAGCGCGGTGGGCATGGGCATGGCCGACGTGGTGACAGAGCGCCTGGTGAAGCGTATCAACTGGGAGCCGACGTGGATCAACTCGCTGACCGCGAACACGCCGGCGGCCATCCGTACGCCCATCCACTTTCCCACCGACCGCGAGTGCCTGGAGCGCATCGCGCCCACCGTGGGACGGCTGGACCTGGACGAGGTGACGTACGGCTGGATTCGCAACACGATGGAATTGACGCGCCTGGCGGTGAGCGAAAACGTGCGCGCCGAAGTGGAGAAGAACGACCGGCTGGAGATCGAGGCGGCGATCGATTGCGAGTTCGATGGCGAGAGAAATCTGATCAGCCCGTTCGTTCCAGTGGCGGCGCACTAGCGCACAAACAAGCATGAATGGCCGCCGATGAACGCTGATGAACGCCGATAAAACGCAGATAAGCGCTCTTGGTCTTATCCGCGTTCATCGGCGTTTATCGGCGGCCGTTTCTTCTTTGGTACTCAGCGGCGTTGGAACACCTGGCGGATCGTGTGGCGGCAGGCTGGAAACTGGCAGCTATCGAGTGGGAGCGGGAGACGGCCCCAGCGCCGTCCGCCGCCTCTGAGAACGAGGTGGAAGAGATCCCTTACGGCCTGCGCGTGTCCGGAGGAGGCAGCGGCTGCCACGGGCGGGGTAAAGCGGGATACACTCACACCTATGACGTCACGACGAACGCCCGTGTTCGTGGTCGCGGCAGTCCTGTTCGCATGCCTGCTGCCCGCCCAAACGGCTTCCAAAATCACCACCCCCAAGGAAGCGCTCGGCTTCAATCTGGGTGACGATTACCAGGTTGCCAACTACGCACAGTTGGAAGCTTACTGGAAGAAGCTGGCGGCGGAAAGCCCGCGCATGAAGCTGGAGAGCATCGGCAAGACCGAAGAAGGCCGCGACCAGTGGATGGCCATCGTCACCTCGCCGGAGAACATGAAGAAGCTGGCGCGCTACCGGGAAATCGCCGGCAAACTGGCGCGCGCCGAGGGCGTCGGCGAGGCGGAAGCGCGCTCTCTCGCCAAGGAAGGTAAGGCCATCGTCTGGATCGATGGCGGCTTGCACGCCTCCGAAACCGTGGGCTCGCAACAGCTCATGGAATGGGTCTACCAGATGGTGAGCCGCAC
>Ga0182021_10004623_pt1 | contig 16215 bp, 12 predicted proteins | sample 612E3MmetaG_FD_120493 | JGI IMG/M metagenome (GOLD analysis project Ga0182021, IMG submission 120493) | Permafrost microbial communities from Stordalen Mire, Sweden - 612E3M metaG (Illumina Assembly) | ecosystem: Environmental > Terrestrial > Soil > Wetlands > Permafrost | place: Sweden...
AGGAACGAGTCGGCTGGAAGTCACCCGCTTCCATGGTGGCGTGCGCCCTCTTCCTGGCAAAGCAGGACGCAAGCGGCGTCACGGGTTGCGTGGCCTTCGACGACGAGTACATCTGCTGGCACGGCCTGAAGGTCGAAGAACCGTGAGAGCCGTCGTCTACGAGGGCCCCGAGGACATTCGGCTGGAAGAGGTGCCGGAACCGGTTCTCACCGACCCCGAGGACGCCATCGTCCGCGTCACCACCACGAGCATCTGCGGCAGCGACCTGCACATCGTCCACGGCCTCCTACCCAAGATGGAGCCCGGTCGCATCGTTGGGCACGAGTTCACAGGGGTGGTCTCCCAGGTCGGCTCCGCGGTCACGCGGTTCAAGCGGGGGGACCGGGTGCTGGGACCGGCCGCGGTGTGGTGCGGCCGCTGCCACGCGTGCAAGAAGGGCCTGGTGAGCGCCTGCGAACGCGGCGCCACCTTTGGCCACGGCCCGCTGCTCGGCGACCTGCAGGGCGCGCAGGCCGACTACGTGCGGGTCCCGTTCTCCGACTTCACCCTCCAGCCGGTCACCGCTCCTGACGAGCAGATCATCTTTGCCGGCGACATCCTGCCCACCGGGTATTCGGCAGTGGTGGGACTCACCCCCGGCGGGCGGGGGGTGCGGACTGGCGACAACGTCGTGGTCTTCGGTCTGGGCCCAGTAGGTCTCTGCGCCGTGGCTTCCGCGCGCCTGTTCGGTCCGGCCAAGATCATCGCGGTGGACAACCAGACGCAGCGTTTAACGACGGCCCGCGACCTCGGGGCCGACGTGACCGTGGACGCTGCGATTGAGGATGTGCGCGAGGTCATTCGGGAATTCACCGATGGCTGGGGAGCTGACTACGTCGTCGAGGCCGTCGGCAAGGAGGAAACCCTGAGGAACGCGGTATCGGTGGCGGCTGCTGGCGGCGTTGTTTCGGTAGTGGGAGCGTTCCAGCAACCCACGATTTTGAACGCGCCCCGCATGATGGCGAAGAATCTCACGCTGGCCATGGGAATGGGCGATCTCGGGCGGATGAGGGAGTTGGTGGGCGTGATCGAAGCTGGCAACCTGGACTTGACCCCCCTCGTCACCCACCGTATGAGTCTCGATGACGCTATCCGTGCTTACGAGATCTTCGACAAGAGGCTCGAAAGCGCCATCAAGATCCTTCTCACGACTAGCTAGCCCTCACTGAGCAGGTGCACCAAGGATAAGCAAAGGAGCGCTCGAGTGGACGACAAGCAACTGGAAGGGCGGCTCGCCGCGGTGGAAGCAATGGTCAAGGAGCTGACTCGGCGAGTCCAAGTGACGGAGGATGCGAAGGAGATCCAGGAACTGCAGTATCGGTATCTGGACGCTCTCATGGCCACCCAATGGGACGTCTGCACCGAGTGCTTCGCCGAGGACGCTCTCATCGACGTGTATCTGCACGATCCGGTGCGGGGCAAAGAGAACATCCGCCAGTGGTTCAAGAGAGAACTCTCCGAGACGCACGCCGGTAAGGAGGGCGATGTATGCGTTCACCCGATCGTCACCATCGACGGCGACAAGGCGAAGGGCGACTGGATTCTCTACATGATGTACTTCTACGCCCGCACCGGCCAGTCCATGTTCTGGGTGCAGGGCCAGTACGACATGGACTACGTGCGCGAGAACGGACGGTGGAAGATCGGCGTGATGCGCTGGAAAGAGCTCATCGGCCTTCCCGGAGGCGGGCCTCCAACTGGGCTTTGGTGAACGTCTAGAAGACGCCGGGACGCACGGGGAGAAGCCTCTTGACACAGAAGAGTCACGCTGCCACAATGCGTAGAGCGAGCGCTCTATCGAAGAAGAGGGTCTTGGGTGCGATATAGATCAACCGGAGGATCGAGGAGGCCGCAGTCGCTATGACCAGTACCAAGCGGCAGCTTGACGAGATGCAGCAGCGGGTCGTCGAAGGTGGCCTGGCTGCGGGCCCTGCCGACCGCGAGTTGACCGAGATGAAACAGCGGCAGATCGTGGAGGGGGCGAGCGAGGTCCTCTTTGACAAGGGATTCGGCAAGACCTCCATACGCGACATAGCCTCGGCCTGCGGAATGTCCATGGGACAGCTCTATCATTACATCTCCTGCAAGGACGACATCCTCTACCTGATGCATGTTCGGAGTCAAGAGCTGTGGCATCAGCACCTGTCCGAGGCGGGATTCGATGCGATCAGCGATCCAGTGGCCAAACTGGAGCACGGCCTGAGGATCACCATCCGCTACCTTTCGCAGAATCGGGACCTCTATCGGTTCATATTCACAGAAAGCAAGTATCTCGATAGGGAGCATCTGGGAAAGGTGCTTGAGCTGGACGACCAGAACGTGGTGGGTTTCTACCGGCATCTGCTCTCGCTGTTGCCCGGCAAGCGTCTGCCGGGCCGGGAAGCCGACGTAGCTGCCAACCTGGTCTCCTTCATCTGTATGTTCCTGCCCTTGCGCGGCTGGAACCTCGAATTGACCACGCCGGACAGCTTCGACGCCACCGTCGAGTTCCTAATTGACTTCATCTTCCGTGGCCTGGGCTTGGATCGCGGACCGAGCGACGGGGAGGCCTAGAGAATGCAGGTGATTCGGAAAGCGGCCGTGCTTGGGGCGGGACGTATGGGCACCGCAGTCGCGGCCCATTTCGCCAACGCCGGCGTGCCGACGCTTCTCCTCGATCTGGCTCCGGGCGAGCTCGCCGAAGAGGAGAAGAAGAAGGGGCTCGATCTGACGCACCCGAGCGTGCGCAACCGCCTGGCCATCGCGGGCATCGCCGCCGCGGCGAAGGGGCGTCCCGCCGCCTTCGCGCATCCGAGCCGGGTCGGCCTGCTCACCCCGGGCAACTTCGAGGACGACCTGCCCAAGCTGGCGGACGTCGACTGGGTGGTGGAAGCGGTCGTGGAACGGCTGGACGTCAAGCAGGACCTCCTGGCCAGGGTAGCCAAGCACCTGGGGCCGAAGACCATCGTGTCGACGAACTCGTCGAGCCTCTCGGTCAACGCCATGGCGTCCGTCTTGCCCGATGCCGTCAAGACGCGCTTCCTGGGGACCCACTTCTTCTTCCCGCCACGCTATATGTACCTGCTCGAGCTCATCCCGGGCCGGGCGACCGATCCGGCGCTGGTCGACGGTCTGCGGGAGTTCGCCGAGCTGCGCCTGGGCAAAGGCGTGGTCATGAGCGAGGACACATCGAATTTTGTGGCCAACCGTATAGGGATCTTCTCCACGGTGTACGCCATCAACGCCACGGACAAGTACGGGCTGACCATCGAGGAGGTCGACGCAGCGAGCGGCCGCGCCATTGCCCGCTCGGTCACGGCAACCTACGGCACTTCCAACCTGGCCGGCACCGACGTGCTGGCCTACGCGGTGGGGAGCCACTACGAGACCACCCCGAACGACGAGATGCGCGAACAGTGGAGGCTTCCTCAGTGGATCCTCGACATGGTCGCCCGGGGATACCTGGGCGAGAAGACCGGGGGCAGCTTCTTCAGGGAGAAGCGTACCCTGGTGATCGACCCTGCGACCCTCGAGTACCGGCCGTGGCAGGACCCGCGGCAGCCGAGCCTTGCTGAGGTCGGCAAGATCTCCGACTCGGTGGCCCGGGTCAAGAAGTTCATCTCTCTCGACGACTCCGCCGCGCGATTCGGCTGGGACCTTCTTGCCGCGACCTTCGTCTACTCCGCCAACCGGATTCCCGAGATCTGCCACGACATCGCGCAGATCGACCGGGGCATGCGCTGGGGCTTTGCGTGGGAACTCGGTCCCTTCGAGCTCTGGGATGCCCTCGGAGTCAGAGGGACCGTCGAGCGCATGCTGGCCGAAGGGCGCGCCGTGCCGGAGTGGGTGCTGCAGCTCGCCGCCAGCGATTCGCCTTTCTTCTACAAGAAAGAGGCCGGTCGGATTGAAGTCTGGGGGCCGGGACAGACCGAGCACAAAGCTCTGCCTGCTCGCCCTCGGACCATCGTGTTGGCCGACCTCAAAGCGGTCGGCAAGACGCTGGACGAGAACGAACATGCCAGTCTCATCGATCTCGGTGACCGCGTAGCGTGCATCGAGTTCCACACCAAAGCCAACACCGTGGGCGAGGGCGTGCAGCTCTTCATCGAGAAGGCCATCCAGCAGGCCGGGGGCGCCTATGACGCCCTGGTCATTGGCAACCAGGGATCGCACTTCTCGGCAGGCGCCGACCTCAAGACGATGCTCGACAAGATAGCCGCCGAGGACTGGGACGGTATCGACTACCTGGTTCGCACTGCCCAGCGGGTGAGCATGGCTATCAAGTACGCGCCCATCCCCATCGTGGCGGCGCCGTTCGGGCGCGTGCTGGGCGGCGGTCTCGAGGTATGCCTCCACTGCCATAGAGTGCAGGCGGACGCCGACGTGGCTATGGGTCTCGTGGAGACGGGCGTCGGCCTGGTGCCTGCCGCCGGTGGCATGAAGGAAGCAGTGTTTCGCACCATGGCTCCTGCGCGGGGAGTCGCCTGGCAGTACTTCATCATGAGGCGCTCCTTCGACGCCATAACCCAAGCCAAGGTCAGCTCGTCGGCCTGGGAGGCGTTCGACCTTGGGTACCTACGTCCCGGCGACGGGGTGACCATGAATCGCGACGGCCTGATCTACGCCGCCAAGCAGGTGGCGCTCGGGATGGTTGAGACCGGTTGGCAGACTCCAGCTGCGGTCAAAGTCCGGGTGATGGGGCGGGACGGCGTCGGAAACTACCGTGGCCTCCTCAACAACCTGAGCAAAGGCGATTTCGTGTCCGACCACGACCGGCAGCTGGGCAGCAAAGTGGCCTGGGTGCTTTCGGGCGGCGAGGTGGACATCAACACCGAAGTGGACGAACAGCACCTGCTCGACCTCGAGCGCAAGGCCTTCCTAGAAGTATGCCGCACGCCCAAGACCGTCGAGCGCATGCAGGCCGTGTTGAGCACCGGCAAACCCCTCCGCAACTAGCCGATTGGTGAAGGAGAGCCTTCCGTGAAAGAAGCAGTGATCGTATCGGCCGTGCGCACGGCCGTCGGCAAGGCCCCCAGAGGGATGTACCGGACCACCCTGCCTGAAGTCCTGGCGACGACCGCCATCCGCGGAGCGCTGGAGCGCGCACCCGCCCTCGACCCGGCCGAGATCGACGACGTCATGATGGGGTGCGCTTTCCCTGAGGCGGAGCAAGGGCTGAACGTTGGCCGCAACTACGCCTTGCTCGCCGGCCTGCCCCAATCCGTGCCCGGTTTCACGATGAACCGTTTCTGTTCCTCGGGGCTGCAGGCCGTAGCCCTGGGCGCGCAGGCCATCATGAGCGGCATGGCCGAGGTCGTGTTGGCGGCCGGCGTCGAGTCGATGTCCCGCGTGCCGGGCGGCGGCAACAAGGAGATGTTCAGCAGCGAGATGTTGGACGCCAGCCCCGACGTCTACCTGAGCATGGGGCTGACGGCGGAGAACGTCGCCTCGCGGTTCAACGTCACCCGTGAAGAGCAGGACACACTGGCCGCGGAGAGCCACCGCCGCGCGCTGGCGGCCATCGCGAACGGCACCTTCAACGACGAGATCGTGCCCGTGGAGATCAAGCACTGGCTGCCCGGCCCAGACGGATCGGTGGTGGAGAAGAGCACCACGGTCACGGTTGACGAGGGGCCTCGCGCCGGAAGCACCATCGAGGCGCTCGCCAATCTCAAGCCTGTCTTCAAGAAGAACGGCACCGTCACCGCGGGCAACTCCTCGCAGACCAGCGACGGAGCCGCGGCCGCGGTGGTCATGAGCGCCGAGAAGGCGGCGGCGCTGGGTCTCAGACCTCTCGCCCGGTTCGTCTCCTTCGCCGCGGCGGGGTGTGACCCGGCGGTGATGGGCATCGGACCGGTCTTCGCCATCCCCAAGGCGCTCAAGCTCGCCGGGCTCGGAGTCGGCGACATCGATCTGGTGGAACTGAACGAAGCCTTCGCCAGCCAGGCGTTCTACTGCATGCGCGAGCTGGGCTTCGACCCGGCCATCGTGAACGTGAACGGAGGAGCGGTCGCTCTGGGACACCCGCTTGGAGCGACCGGCGCCAAGCTCACCGCCACGCTGCTTCATGAGATGCGGCGGCGGCAGAGCCGGTACGGGGTGGTCAGCATGTGCGTGGCCGGTGGCCTCGGTGCCGCGGCCGTCTTCGAGAGACTCTAGACGGGAGGAATCATGGCGCTGGGCAAATTCGCGGTCGACTACGAGCAGCGGGTCGACTATGTCCGTCTGCGGACGGAACGGCTGCAGCGAGCCAAGGACGAGATCAACAAGGCCGGTCTCGGCGCTCTGGTTACCTGGGACGAGGCCAACGTCCGGTACCTCACCGGCTACTACATCACCACGCCCAACCGTCCTCTCGAGGCGCAGTTCGCGTTCGTGGCCCGCAACGGCAATCCGCACATCATTGGGGGCAACGACCAGGAGGGCCTCATCAAGCGCATGCCTTGGATGGAGGGCCGCATCCACGCGCCCGCCGGCATTGCGAAGATCGCCGCGTTCACTCCCGACGACAAGGTTGTCCAGAACGTGGTCGACCAGATCGTCGGCTTCATGACTCAGTATGGGGTCGAAAAGGAGCCGCTCGGCATCGACGGCACCACGCTTTCGTATGTCTATGCCGAGGCCTTCAAGAAGAGGGGCATCGAGGTCGTGCATGCCAAGCCCATCATGGACTTCGCCCGCATGATCAAAACTGCCGACGAGATCGAACTCATGCGCATAACCTGCGCGAACTCCGAGAAAGCCTTCGCGGCCATCGTGGATGCCATCCGCCCGGGCATCCGCGAATGCGACCTGGTGGGCATCGGCATCAAGGCCCTCTACGAAGAAGGCGACGATCACACCGAGGATCTGGTCTGCTGCTCGGGGCACAACACCAACCCCTACGGCTGGTCGTTTACCGACAAACCGCTGCAGGTGGGGGACCTGGTCTACATAGATGTGGACGGCGCTTCCTACCAGGGCTATAAGTCCTGCGTCTACCGTACCTTCAGCGTAGGCAAGGCCAGCCAGGAGCAGAAGGACGTCTACGAAGAGTGCCGGGCCATGCTCTATAGCGGGATAAGCACCATCAAGGACGGCTCGACCGACTGGCAGGTGCTCGACAAGTGGCCGGACTCGCCCAAGTACTGGGGGCACAACACCTGGGCCGAAGTGGGCCCCTACGCCATCGGCCACGGCCTCGGCCTCACCCTCCACGACCGTCCTTTCTTCAACCGCATGAACCAAGTGGCGGGCGTTCCGGAACAGACCTTCCGCGAGGGCATGGTGCTGGCTATCGAGACCTACGCGGGGCGCAAGGGCGGCAAGTTCGGCGTCCGCTTGGAAGAGAACATCTTGGTGACCAAAGAGGGTTACGAACGGCTCAGCCTCTGGCCCATCGACGAGCTCATGGAGTGCTGGCTGCCCTACCGCTGAGATGAGATCTCGGGCGAGCAAGCGGGACGCGGGGCACCAGAGAAAGACGACAAGGTGAGGCAATGATGGCAGATCTTTTCAGACTCGACGGCAAAGTCGCGGTAGTGGTCGGCGGCGGTGGTGGTATCGGCAAAGCCTTGGCGCTCGGTTTGGCCAGGCAGGGCGCCGAGCTGGCCCTTGCCAGTCGCAACCTGGAGAAACTGGACGCGGTAGCCAAAGAGCTGGCGGCCGACCCCGACGTCAAGACGCAGGTGAGGGCCTTCCAGCTGGACTGCACCGACGAGACCAGCGTCACGAACGCCGCGAAAGAGATCGTGTCCGCCATGGGCACGGTGGACATCCTGGTGAACGCCCAGGGCCAGAACATCAAGGAGCCTTTCGAGAACCAGACCGTGGTCGACTGGAACACGCTGTTCGACAACAATGTCAAGGGCGTCATGCTCTGCTGCCGTGAGTTCGGCAAGGTCATGCTGGAGAAGAAGAAGGGCAAGATCATCAACATCGGCTCTGTCGCCGGCGACCGCGGCGTGCCGCTTGCCGGCAACGTCGGCTACTGCTCCAGCAAGGCGGCTGTCGGTAACCTTACCCGCATGTTGGCCTACGAATGGGCCAAGATGGGCGTCAACGTCAACGCCATCGGCCCCTCGGTCATCTTCACCCCGATGATGAAGAAGGCCCTGCCGCCGGAAGTCCTGGCCGGCGCGACCGCCCTGCATCCCATCGGGCGAGTGGCCGAGCCGGAGGAGCTCATGGGCACCTGCATCTATCTGGCCTCCGCGGCTTCCGACTACATGACCGGACAGGTCGTGTACGTCGACGGCGGGCGTAGTTGCTTCGCCTAGAGAGGGGCTGTTGGTGAAAGTGGAAGACGTCAAGAGGATCGCAGTGTTCGGCGCCGGGACCATGGGTCCCGGTCTCGCCCAGATGTTCGCCATGGCTGGCTACCAGGTCGCGCTGTATTCGCGGCGAGAGGAGACGCTCGCCAAGGCCCTCACCATGGTGCGGGCCAACCTCGCCACCCTGATCTCGCACGGGGCGCTCAGTCAACTAGCGGCCGACCAGGCAGTCACGCGCATCAAGACGACGCAGAGCGTCGCGGAAGCGGCGGCCGAGGCCGACTTCGTGCTCGAGACCATCGTCGAGAACAAAGACGCCAAACGAGAGCTCTACGACCAACTGGCCTCTCTGTGCCCGGCGCGAACCGTCTTTGCCAGCAACACGTCCAGCCTGAACGTGTTCGAGTTGCTTCCGGGCGCCATCAAAAGCCGGGCGGTGTGCGCTCACTTCTTCACTCCCGCCCACATCATCCCGCTGGTGGAAGTGGTCCCAGGGCCGGATACCGATGCCGAGGCGCTGTCCTTCGCCGTCGATCTGATGAAGGCCGCCGGTAAGAGCCCGGTGGTGATGAAGAAGTTCGGCCCGGGCTTCATCGTCAACCGCATCCAGCGGGCCATCGGCGAGAGCTGCATGGACATGATCGAGGAGGGTCTGGTGGACCCCCAGGAGATCGACAGCGCCATCAAGCTGACCCTCGGCATACGCCTCCCCATCGTGGGCGTCATGCAGACATTCGACTTTCAGGGTCTCGACATGCTGCTCGCCTACCAGCGCAACGTGGGCAAGGTTTACTCCTTCGTGGAGGAGCGCGTGGAACAAGGCGCCTTTGGGGCCAAGACCGGAAGGGGCATCTACGACTACCAGGGCAGGAGCGAGATAGAGATCCTGCGCAAGAGAGACCACCTCTACCTCAAGATGCTCGAGTTCCTCAAGGAGATCAGAGCGTTCGAGCCCGTGTGATGAACCAAGCGCGAGTCGGGAGCGACATGAGCGACCCCACAGAGTTCGCGAAACTGCTCGAACCGGGGCAGATAGGTAGAGTGAAGACGCGGAACCGCCTCTACAAGTCGGCCGCGGGCATGCACACGTTCTTCGATACCGAGTTCGACTCGATGAACGAGAACACGCTCGGCTTCTACGATGCGTTGGCCCGTGGAGGGGTGGGGATCATCTCCGTGGAAGCCCCGACCGTTGACTTTCCCGAGGGATGCCGGTGGCACTATCGCTACCGCATGGACGACGACAGATACATCCCCGGGATGAAGATCCTGGTGGATGCGATCCACGGTCACGGGTGCCCGACGCTCTTGCAGATGGAGCACGATGGTCCCTGGCAGAACCCCCTGTTCGACAACCATCCGGCTACGTACGTGGGGCCGCCCATCGGCGCGTCGGCGGTCAACATCCCCAAGCTGGGCGACTTTCACCGTGACATGATCCGGCCGCTGACTGTCCCCGAGATCCAGGCGATCGTCCGCAAGTACATCGAGGCCGCCGAACGGGCCCAGAAGGCCGGCTTCGACGGTGTCGACCTCAACATGGCCAGCAGCCACATCGGCCACAACTTCCTCTCGCCGTTCTGGAATAGGCGCGACGACGAGTATGGGGGCACGCAGAAGAAGCGGGCGCGGTTCGTGATGGAGATCATCAGAGGCGTCAAAGAACGTTGCGGCGCCGACTATCCGGTCGTGGTGTGCCTCAACGGGTTCGAGGTCGGCTACTGCATCGACGTTGCCGAGGATAGATGCCTCACTCACGATCAGGCCACCGAGAACATGAAGTGGGCGGTGGAGGCTGGCGCGGACGCAATCATGGTGCGCAGCCACTGGTTGGGCCTGCACGTGCCCGGTTTCCTCCCCGACTACATGTTCTATCCGGAGGCCCAGGTGCCGTCGGACAAGATGCCGCCCCAGTACTACTCGAAAGAGCAGGGCAAAGGCGCCATGAGGCTGATGGCCGACGAGTACAAGAAGATCCTCGGCAAGCCGATCATCCTTATAGGCTACATGACCCCGGAGCTAGGGGAGGCCGCGCTCGAGCAAGGCCAGGCCGATTTCGTCGGCATGAACCGGCCTCTGATCTGCGACCCCGAGCTCCCCAACAAGCTGGCCGCCGGACGGCCGGAAGACGTGCGGCCCTGCACTCGCTGCGGCACATGCCTCGACCAGAGCGAGACCTTCCTTCGCAAATGCCGTGGCAACGCCGCGCTCGGCTATGGCTACCAAACGCTGGACAAGGCGCCCAAGAAGAAGAAGGTCGTGGTCGTTGGTGGCGGCCCTTCGGGCATGGAGGCTGCCCGGGTCGCGTGCTTACGCGGTCACGACGTGACCCTCATCGAGAAGAACTCGCGCCTCGGGGGCCTGGTGCCGCTGGCTGGGCTCATCAAAGGGCTCGAACTCGAGGACCTTCCTTCTCTCATAGACTGGTTCAAGGGCCAGTTGAAGAGCTGCGGAGTCAAGGTCGAGCTGGGCAAGGAGGCGACCGCGGAGAACATCCGGGCGCTGAAGCCGGACACGGTGATCCTCGCTACCGGCGGTGTCCTCAACTCTCCGCCGGTCGAGGGCGACAAGAGCAGGGTGGTAACCACGCCCGAGCTGCACAAACGGGTGAAGCCCTGGCTGCGCCTCTTTGGCACGCGCCTCCTCGGCTGGGCGACCCATCTCTGGCTGCCGATGGGCAAGAACGTGGTGGTCATCGGAGCCGGCCTTCATGGGACGGAAGTGGCCGAGTTCCTGGCTAAGCGGGGCCGCACAGTCACCATCGTCGAACCGACCGATCGGATCGGCGAGGGTGTCATCGACTTCCGTCTGGGTCTGCTGATGGATTGGTTCGAACGGAAGGGCGTCAAGATCGTCACCGGGGCCAAGAACATCAAGGTGACCAACCGCGGTTTGGCCTACGAAGACAAGGACGGGGCCAAGCACGAGATCGAGGCCGACACCGTCATGCCCACGGCGCCGCTCTTGCCCAACGACAAGCTCTACAAGGCCCTGGAGGGCACGGTCCCGGAACTCTACCTCATCGGCGACGGCAAGGAATCGGGCATGATCGTGCACGCTGTCCGGTCGGGCTATCACACCGCGAAAGCGGTCTAGGAGGACAACATGGCTGATTCACCCGGCTACGAGGAGCTGCTCAAGAGACTCGAGAAGACTGAGCGCAATGCCCAGATCGCGCGTGACTACGTGGAGATCTCCAACCTACACGGCCGCTACAACCACCTGTGCTTGGGGCACTCCTGGGACAAGATCGTCGACGAGCTCTTCGCTCAGAAGACGCCCGGGGTCAAAGTCGAGATCGTGGAGAGCGGTGTGTTCCACGGCCTGGACGGTGCGCGCAAGGTCTTCGTCGACATGCTCGGCAAGCTCTACACTTACGAGGGCAACTGCGCCATCCACGAGCTGACCACGCCTATCATCCAGGTCCAGAAGGACATGAACACGGCCAAGGGCATGTGGTACCACGTGGGCTTCAACACCTTCCTGGACCCGGTGAAGGGCGTCATCCCCATCTGGCAGGTGATCAAGTACAACCACATCTTCGTCAAGGAAGACGGACAGTGGAAGTTCTGGGACTACCGGGCGCACCTTCTCATTCGCAGCTCGTTCGAGAAGGGCTGGGTGGACGAGCCGGTCATCCAGGGTAGCGCCATCCAGGGAGCGACACCGCTTGAGGCCCCCACACCGGATGAGCCCAGCAGCTTCCACGAGCCCTATTCGGGTCGCCACGGCAACCACTCCGGGCTACCCATGCCGCCTGAGTATGTAGACCTGGACAACCTCTAGGGCCGCTGAGCGCCCGCGAGCCAGCAACAGGAAGAAGGATCACATGGCTATCAAGACCCCACAGCAATACCTGGAAAGCTTGAGGGACGGCAGGGTCGTCTATTTTGACGGCAAGAGAGTGCTCGATGTGACCGCCCACCCGGTGTGCAAGATCACCAACGACTGGGTGGCGATGGATTACGTCATGAACAACGACCCCCGCTACCAGGACCTGCTGACCGATGTGAACGAGGAGGGCGAACGCGTCAGCTTCGCCCTGCAGCCCCAGCGCAGCCGGGACGACCTGCTGCGGCTTCGCGAAGTGGTGAAGCTCTGGGCGCGCGTCTGCTTCGGCAAGCCGTCGGGAGCCAAGTTCGTAGCCAAAGACGGGCTGAACGCTGTGACGGTGGTGGCCCCGCGGGTGGACAAGAAGAACGGCACCAACTACGCCGCCAACGTGGAGGCCTACCGCAAGCACCTGCAGAAGGACGACCTGGCCTTCGCGATGGGGCTCACCGACATCAAAGGCGATCGGAGCCTGCGTCCTTCGCAGCAGGTGCAGCACAAGGACTTCTACGTGCGCATCGTGGAAGAACGGCCCGACGGCATCATCGTGAGCGGGGCCAAGACCCACATAAGCCAGGCTCCGGCCTGTAACGAGGTGCTGATCGCTCCCTGCAGGGCTATGCAGGAGGACGATGCCGCGTATGCCGTTGCTTTTGGCGTCCCGCTCAACGCGCCGGGCATCACCATGATCTGCGCGCAACCGGATATCTCCGAGGGAGCCTCTCGGTTCGATCACCCGATCTCAGCCAGCGTGTACATCAACGACGCCACCATCATTTTCGACAACGTGTTCATCCCCAACGAGCGCATCTTCCTGAAAGGGGAGTGGGAGTTCGCGGGCGAGGTGGCCTACATGTTCGCCAACTTCCACCGGCTGAGCGCCGAGACCTACAAGGCCATGGAGCTGGAGCTGTTCACCGGGGCCGCCGCACTCATGGCCGAGTACAACGGCATCGAGAAGAAGCCGCACGTTCGCGAGAAGCTCACCTGGCTGGTGATGTACACCGAGGCGGTGGAGACGCTGGGTCTGGCTGCGGTGGAGCACTGCGTCGGGGAACCAGGCTCCGATCTCGTTTACCCCAACCCCATGATCGCCAACATCTGCAAGTTCTACTTCGCCGACAACTGGCATCAGGCGACCAAGTACATCCAGGACATCGGCGGCGGCATCATCGTCACCGCCCCGTCCTACAAGGACTACATCAACCCTGAGACCCACGCCTTCATGGAGAAGTACTTTGCCGGCAGCGCTCGGACCTCAACGGAGAACCGGCTGCGTATGGTGAAGCTCGTCCGGGACCTCACCTCCTGCTACGAGGACGTCCTCACCATCCACGCCGAGGGGTCGCTGGAGGCGCAGAAGCTATCCATTCTGCAACTGGCCGATTGGGGCCGGTATAGGGCGGCCGCCATGCGCGCCGCCGGTATCGCGGACGCGAGCAGCAATCCCCTGTTTGCCGAACTGCCGAAGTTCCCCCCGGATCTGTAAGGGCGGAGACGGTTGTCGAAGCGAGAGTCTACGTGACGATGATCTGCAATCACGCGGCGACCCCGGCGCAGGCGCCGGGGTCGCCCGCCGCGCGCGACAGCGCCGGACGGGACCCAACCCTGGTGTCCGGCCCGCCGCCCGGCGCCATCCGGCTCATCCAATTAGCCATGGCTTCCGGACGCACAGCGCTCGACGAGGTGGAATCCAAGTCACTTCTGTCGGCCTACGGTGTGCCGATCCCCGACGGCGTCGTCGCGCTCGACGAAGCGGGAGCCATGGCCGCGGCTGAGCGCCTGGGCGGCCGGGTGGCAATGAAGGCCGTGGGCCGCGATATTCTCCACAAGACCGAGGCCGGGCTGGTTGCGTTGGGCGTCACCGGCCGAGACGGGGCGGCAGAGGCCTTCCGCACGCTCAAAAGCCGGGCGGGGGACGCGTTGGAGTCCGTGCTGGTGGAGAAGATGGTGAGCGGCAACCGGGAACTGATGGTCGGATTGAAGCGGGACCCCGTCTTTGGGCCCGTGGTCGCTTTCGGCCTCGGTGGAGTGATGACCGAGGTGTTGGGTGACATCGCGCTTGCGCCCGTCCCCCTGAGTGAGCGCGATGTAACCCAACTTCCCGACATCATACGGGCAAAGCGGCTGCTTGGGGCGTTCCGTGGATCTCCCGCGGTGGACCGGGCCGCTCTCTCCGATGTGATCCGCGCCCTGGCCCAGGTTGCGCTCGATTTCCCCGAGATAGCCGAGATCGACGTGAACCCGCTGCTCGTGGAGGGAGACAAGCCCATTGCCGTGGACGCGCTGGTGATTCTCCGGCCCGAGCCACCTGATGGAGAGCGGTCTTCCGTGGAGGCCCGGCAGCCGGAGGTCCACGGCGCTGTCCGGCCGTTCCCCCTCGATCTACGGGCCGTGCTCGCACCTTCCTCGGTAGCCATCGTGGGGGCCTCCGACGACCCGCGCAAGTGGGGAGGCTCGGCACTGCGGAATCTTCTGGACGGCGGCTACGACGGCGCCATCTATCCCGTCAATGCGAAGGGCGGTGAGTTCCTCGGGCTGCGGGCCTATTCAAGTCTGGCCGAGCTGCCCGTAGCGCCCGACCTGGTGCTCATGGCGGTTGGCGGTCACCAGGTGAAAGGCGTCCTCGAGGACTGCGGGCGCAGGGGCGTGCGGGCTGTCGTGGTACTGGCAGCGGGCTTCTCTGAAACCGGCGAAGAGGGCGCAGCCCTTGAGCGCGAGCTCCTCGACATCGCGGGTCGGTACGGCATCACGGTAATCGGGCCCAACTGCATGGGCCTCCTTTCTAACGAGCGTTCTTTCCATGCCACCGGCTTCGTGGCGCTTCATCCTCCCAAGGGGAAGCTCAGCTTCGTCTCCCAGTCGGGCAGTCTCGGCCCAGGGGTGGTGCATACCTGTGAGCGGCGCGGCATCGGCGTGGACAAGTTCGTCAGCGTGGGGAACGAAGCCCAGGTGAGCGCCTTCGACGTGCTCGACTACCTGCGCGACGACCCTCACACCGAAGGCATCATGATGTACCTCGAGGGTATAGAGGACGGCCGCCACTTCCTCGAGGCCGCTCGGCTGACCACTCCGTGCAAGCCGGTTGTCGTGCTGCGCGGCGGGCTCACCGAATCCGGCGGAAAGGCAGCGGCCTCTCACACGGGTGCCCTGGCAGGATCGGCCGCCGTATATGCCGCGGCCGCCCGGCAAGCCGGGGTGGTCACGTGCGGCAGCGTCGAGGAACTGGTCGACATGGGGGCTTGTCTTACCTACTTGCCCCTGCCCAAAGGTCGCCGGGTGGCGGTGCTGACCAACGGCGGCGGCCCGGGGGTCCTGGCAGCCGACGCCCTGGCACTGGGCGGATTGGAGCTTCCCGAAGTCCCGGCCGAACTGGTGGCGGCCCTCGACGAGCTGCTGCCCGCCTTCTGGAGCAAGCGCAATCCCCTCGACCTGGTCGCGGCCGGCTCGGGTGACGTGGCCCTGCGGGCGATCGAACTGGTGGCGCGCTCCGCCGCGTTCGACGCCGTGCTGGTGCTCAACATCCTAGGAGTCCCGTACACGGCAGATAGCCGTGAACGCCTGGCAAATGGGGAATTCGAAGGCTTCACGGCTTGGGAGACGTTGATCTTGGCGCGGGTGGCTCAACTCATGGAGGAGACCGGCAGGCCGATCATCAACGTCCCCGACCGTCCCGTGCACAGCCGCGCGCTTGAGCTGGGCGGCAAGTACACCCCGGTAGTGCTCTCATCCCCTCAGGCAGCGGCGCGCGCGCTGGGCGGGATGGCCTGGCTAGCCAGCTTTCGCGAACTGCTCGGTACACAAGACAGACTGTGATATATAGAGTTGTATAGTGGCACGCACGCTGGGCAGATTTGCTTCTGGGAGGGAAGTAGTGTGGTCGATCGAGGGATGAGGCGGGCGCACTGGAACGACTATTGGTCTTTTGGTATAAGAGAGAAACCAAAAGGCTCGCATGTCTGCGCTTTGCCTGATAACGTGAGCGCAATGCGGCCGGAGGGTCGCAGCGGTGGGTCCACCAAATCGGCGCGGCGACAAAGGCGGGGGCCAGAGGGCATCGGCAACAGGCGCTCTCAGGGCTGGGTAGGCAAAGGGGGCTTTTCTTGAGCATGAT
>Ga0182021_10004624_pt1 | contig 16213 bp, 4 predicted proteins | sample 612E3MmetaG_FD_120493 | JGI IMG/M metagenome (GOLD analysis project Ga0182021, IMG submission 120493) | Permafrost microbial communities from Stordalen Mire, Sweden - 612E3M metaG (Illumina Assembly) | ecosystem: Environmental > Terrestrial > Soil > Wetlands > Permafrost | place: Sweden...
CCAATTGGACCGGCGTGACTAACTTCCCGCCCAGCGGCCATCCCATCGAGGCATTCGATGGCGCGACCCTTTTCGGATTTGACGCCGACACCACCGTCGTCACGGGTGGCGCCGGTTTCAACGGCGTCATTGACGAAGTGGCGATCTTTAACCGCGCACTGGGTGAAGGAGAGTTGTACAGCCAGTATGGGGCGGCAGTAGGCGGCTTGAAGCCCATCATTTTCGGAGACCTGCAAGGCCCGACTGCCCCCGTTGCGGTTGGCGACCCGATCGTCCTGTCGCTGGATTCGGGCGGGACGCCGCCGCTCACTTATACGTGGCACAGGGGCGGCACGAACTATGCCTCCACGTCCACCGGCGTCCTGACGATTACCAACGCAATTCTGAGTGACGCTGGCACTTATAATGTCAACATCTCGAACGGTTCGGGCAGCACCAACAGCCAGCAGGTGCAGGTCCAGGTCGTTATCCCCAGCACTCCACAGATCCAGCAAATCGTGGGATACGAAAGCCGGACGCTTTATCCGACCGGCACGCTGAGTTTTGCGGCTGTCGCCACGGGTGGCGGTCTCAAGTATCAGTGGTACAAGAATACCGCACCCATCGCCTCGGCGACGTCTTCGGACTACACCATCGCCCATGTGACCACTGCCAACGCCGGTAGTTACTCGCTGTCCGTCACCAATGTGGTGGGCGCCGCCACCAGCGGTCCGCCGGCCGTTATCACTATTCCCAGCGTGACCGCTGGCAGCTATGAAGCCGCGATCATCGCCTCGGTGCCCGAAGCCTGGTGGCGCTTGGACGAATCGGCGGGTTCGACGAACCTGTTCGACGGCATGGGCCGCCACCCGGGAGTCTATACCAACGCGGCTGGAGGCTCGACGCTTCCCACGCTAGGTGTCGCCGGGGCCCTCGTCAACGACGCAAATACCGCGGCCTCCTTTACCTCGGCCGGCCAGGGGATAGGCCTTATCCCCTATTCCGCCAGCTTGAACAACCCCGTGATGACTGTGGAGGCTTGGGTGAAAACATCGGTTATGGACGGGCAGGCTCCAGTCTCCAGCAGCTACGGCAGCGGGGGTTGGTGGATGCAGTCAATTAACGGATGGTGGTATGGGAACTGCAGCGGCGGGTATTTCGGAAATAACGGCGACGTCAACACGCTGGGGGCCATTGTTCCTGGCTATTGGAGCCATATAGTGATGGAGTATGGCAACACCGGAAACAGTTCTTATCCTTTCCAGGTATGGATCAACGGGGCGACGGATGGCTACATTTGGGGAGGGCCCAGCGCGGGACTCAACGCCGCCGGACCGTTCATCATCGGTGGCCGTGGCGTGAGTGCCACGACACTCGCGAATACATTCTTCGATGGACAGGTGGATGAAGTGGCCGTCTATACGCGAGGTCTGACAGGCACCGAGATCACGGCCCATTACACGGCGCGTGGTAGCGTCCCGGTGGTCTTCACCACGCCGTTGCTCTCCCAAACCGTGACCACTGGAAAGAGCATCAGCTTCAGCACCGGCATATTAGGTACAACTCCGATCTACCTGCAATGGTACAAGAACGGAGCGCCGATCAGCAGCGCGACCAACGCCAGCTATGCCATCACCAACACGGCCTTGGGCGATACCGGCACTTATACGCTCTGGGCGACGAATGCCGCCGCCACTAATTCCATAAGCGCCACTTTGGCCGTCTATTCCCCGTTTGCCCATGCCAATGTAACCAACGGTTTGGTCCTCCATCTCAAGTTTGATGGCGACACGACGGATTCATCCGGCCGCGGCAACAACGGCACTCCATCCATTACGACCCCGCCGGTCTTTGTGTCCCCCGGTATCGTTGGGTCGCATGCGCTTCAGTACACAACCACTACCGACACCGGGGGTAACTTCAGCAGCGCCAGCTATGTCACTTTGGGCACGGTCGGTTCGGGCCCGCCCGCCGACCTCCAGTTCGGCGCTACCACGAGCTTCAGCGTCGGCTTGTGGATCCAGCAAGCGAGTGGGGCCACGAACGGGGATTTGCCGTTCATTGGCACGGAGACCAACTCCGACAACAACCCCGGCTGGGTTTTGGCCCCAACCTGGCAGACGGGCGGTTGGCAGTGGGATCTGGATGACGGCTCGGCCAATATTGACATGAACGGCGCGGCTAACTCGTTCAACGACGGCAATTGGCACCACTTCATGCTGACGGTGGACCGCACCGCTAAGGTGGCTGACACTTATCTGGACGGGGTGCTCGTACAGACCACGAGCATCGCCTCGCTCGGCAGTATAGACAATAACAACTACTGGCCGATTGTCATTGGGCAGGACCCGACCCTCGTTTACGCAGTAGCCGGGTCGGCCAACCTGGATGACATCGGCATCTGGAGACAGGCGTTGACGCCCTTGGAAGTGGCGGAGATTTGCTCCGCCGGAAGCACCAGCGGCCGGAGCTTCGATACTGTGGCTCCGCCGCTCAAGCTCAGCGTCACCCCTTCGGGCGTCCTGAACTACTCCGAGGGCACGCTGCTCCAGTCCCCCAATGTGGGTCCGAACGCGCATTGGACGCCGGTTCCGGGCTCCAGCCCGCCGTCATTCACGATCCCGAAGACCGGCGCGGGCATGTATTACCGCGTCTTCGTCCAGTAAGGACGGGTTAGACTAAAGACTGATTCTGAAACCAAGCGGCCAGGATGAACTCCTGGCCGCCTTTTTTGGGGTGTGTCGCGCGGTCAGAACAAAGTTACGATTTCGGTGAGAAGTGCGGAGCTCTTCAGCAGCACTCTTAACACTTGAACGAGCAGTTCAGCCCGCCAAACACGCAACAAGACGCTAAAGAGAAGCACAGGTCCCGAACATCCCCGACACACCTTTGGGGTGAACATCTCTTCGGGCACATTTACTTGGTCCTTTTTCGGCTGTTTAGCGTGTTTAGCGGGCAACAGCCGTTTTCAGGGTGAATGGCGTCGTCAACAACCATAGCCGTTCCGGACCAACAGTGTTACCCATGCCATGGTACTGCGCACCGCCGGCTATGAGACCGGCTACACCGGCAAATGGCACATCGGCAACCAGCAAGCCGCGGGAACGGGCCCCGTCAAGCTCGCCGCTGCCAAGCGCGGTGCCGGGAGCTGAGCAGGGCGACGGCGCCAAGCGCCAGGAGGGACAGCGATGACGGCTCGGGAACCAGTTCCATACCGCGGAAGGCATAGTTGGCCCCGGCGGACAGGATGCTGACCCCGACGGCGGCGGTGCCGTAATCGGTCGCCGCATAAAGATCGTTCGGAGTCGTCCAATACACGATGGGATTGGCGCCACGGAAGTCCACCGCCACACCGTAGGCTCTGTTCGCGGTCACGCTGGCCGGATCGGTGAAGTTATACGCCAGCGTCCAAGCCGAGCCGTTCCAGGTGAACTTCTGCACCCCGATGGCATCGTCGGCCACATACAGCGAGTTGCCATCCGGCGAGAAGAAGAAATCGTAGGGGCTGGTGCCTTGGCCGGTGACACCGGTCAGAAATGCCGAACTGGTCGTGGCGGTGGTCGGCAGACCAGCGTACTCGTAGATGCCTTGGGTGCCCGAGCCGGTCGAATAAAACAAATTCCCATTGAAATACCCCAGCACTCGGGAGTTCACTCCCTGAATCGTGGAAACGCTCGAACCGTCATAATAGGTTAGCCCGGTGCCCGCGGCGGTTCCGCCGCTGCCGGTAAACCAAGTGGTCGAGCCGGAGGCAAAACCCGACCGGATATTCTGTGCGCTGTATGCCCCGGACAAGGTTGTGGTCGAGGAAACCGTGCCATGAGAGTCCACCGTGACGTAACCGCGCGGGGCCTGGGCGGAAGTCCGGCCTGAAAGGCTGCCGCTGCCCGTGAAAGGCGGCACATATCCCGCAAGCGTTAGCGACAGTCCACCGGCATTGAGCACCAACTGGCCTTCGGAGGTCGCCGTCCCACTAATCTGCAGGCCACCGCTTCCACTGGGGATCCCGATGGTCTGAACCAAAGAACCAGCCTGGCTGACCTCCAACAGCGAGATCGGTCCGGCGCTACTGGCCAGGGTGGTAGTTCCATCCCCAACGCGCACCAGCATCAGATCGTTCGCCTGCCAGTCGGCGGCGGAGGTGATCCAAGGCAACACCGCGGCGGCGGCGACAAGGGGCAATAAGTGTTTCATAAAAACTTCAGTTCTAATTTGATTCATAGTGGCCGCATACTACGACAGGAGCGGGCGACTTGTAAAGCGGCAAGAAACGGCCTCACCCTCCTGGTGCGCATCTACAGCGGCAAGGCGCCCTGACGGTATCTTACGCAAGCTTTTGGCGGATGTCTTACGGCACCGTGGCACCCAGGCGCGTCTGCGCTTCGAGCAGACGTGCGATGTCCGCCAGGTCCTTCTGACGCTTGCTGCCCCGGCAGGTGGTGTCCTGGCAGGCTCAAATCTTCCTCCTCGTTGCCCAAGGCGTCATTGGGGCACAAGGTTCAGAATCCGCTCGAGTTGCGCGGCATGCACCTCCAGAGAGCCTTCCGTCCAGACCAAATAATCCGCCCGGGCCATTTTGACTTCGGTGGGCCATTGCGCCCGGAGGCGCTGCTCAATCTCCTGGGGCGACCAGCCCCGCGCCAGCAGGCGCCGGTGTTGGGTCGCGGAAGTGCAGGCCACGCAAATCGTTGCGTCCACCTCCGCTTCGGCGCCGGTCTCGAACAGGAGCGGAATCACCACCACAGCCAGGGGCTGCCTCTCCGACCGCCAGCCCTCCACCTGGGCGCGCCAGCGCGCCCGAATGAGCGGGTGGAGAATTCCTTCGAGGCGCTGGCGGGCGGCGGGATCGGCAAAAACGCGCCGCGCCAATTCGTCCCGGCGCAACCGGCCATCCCGCCCAACGATTTCGGCGCCGAAAGCGGCTTGCACTTCAGCCAAAGCCGGCTGGCCCGGCTCGACCGCCTGGTGCGCCAGATCGTCCGTGTCCACCACCTGCACGCCCCGCGCGCGCAGCAATTGCGCCGAAGCCGACTTGCCCATGCCAACCCCGCCCGTCAGACCGAGAACTTTCATGCGCACTCTTTGTCCTGCGGCTCACTGCGGAAAGGACGCCGCCCGACCTGCGTGTTTCCCGCGGGCACGCTCAGGGCGCGAGGCGTTTGCAGCGGTAAAACCGCTCGTCGAAACCTGGCGCGCTAGTGTCCGTAAACTTGATTGTGCCGGCGGCGGAGACCGTGTTCGTGCTGAGCGACACCCAGGACACAAGATCCGTCGAGGCTTGAATCGCATACACAAACCCGGGTTGCGCCGTTAGCGTGAGATGCATTTGTCCGTTCAGGAGGAACCCGGTCAGCACCGCCGGAGCGGCCACGGCGACCGTCGCGGTGGTCTGCGCCGAGTTGTTTGCGGGGTTCAGGTCCACTTCATTTCCGCCGGCGCTGGCCCAGACGGTGATGTTGCCTGTCACCGCCGGGACAATCACGATGGTCGTTTTCACGGCGGCGCCCACCGCCACGCTGCCGATGTTCGTTACCACTTGCTGGCCGCTGGACAAGGTGTTGGTCACCATTACGCCGGTGGCGGAGGCCGGGCCGAAATTCGTAACCCAAATGGTATTGGTCAGGGCGCTGCCCAGAAAGAGCGAGCTGGGCGTGCTGGTCATGCCGACCGCCAGGTCGGCCAGCGGGCTGAGCGCAGGGGCCGTCAACAAGCCGAGGCTCCAGCCGCCCGCAAGGTAGCCGGCATCGCCCACCGCATCATCCAGCACATACAACGACCACGTGCCATTGGGGTCTCGTCCGGCCACGGTCACCAGCGCGGTGCCGTAGGGCATGGCCGGGGCCGGCACCGGGAAGGCAACGGTTCCGGGGTAACTGCTGGGCTGGTTGGTGCCGCTGGTGAGCCGGTCGCTGTTGGGCAAGGTGTTCGTCGCCGCATCGTCAAAGGTCAGCGTGAGGTTGGTCACCGAATACCCTCCGCCCGTGTGCGACATGAGCAGCACGGTGCCTCCGGCCGGGGAGACGAGCAGCACATTCACATCGTGTGGGAAGCCGTGCGTCAGCCCGTTCAGCGTCACCGTGGCTTTGGTCACCACTCCCAGCAGGCCGGACACGGTGATGGTGGCCGGGTACGGGGTGGCAGGGCCATGATCCGGGATCAGGATGAAGTTGGCGTTCGACCAGGCGGAGGCGGATGGCAGGTTGAAGGTGAACGCAACGGTGCCCAGGCTATTGGTCACGCCCGGGCGCTCATCCTGAAGCTGCAAGGTGGCGACCACCGCGTTGGTCAGAACCGCGGCCGCCGTGAAGGTAAAGCTTCGAGCGGCGGACGGCCCCGCCTGGACCAGCGCGCCGTAATACTGCGGACTGCCGGGCGAGGTGACGCCTCCCGAAGCGAGCAAGGTGGCTTTCAGGTTGACCGTGTCGAGCGAGCCCACGTTGGCCAGGCTAAGCGAGAGGGTAACGGTTTCTCCGGGGTCAATCAGCGCGTTGACTGGCCCGCTTTCATGGGTCAGGACCGCCCCGGCGCCGATGATCCTGGGCGCCGGGCTGACCACGGTGGCGATATAAGTGGCGGTGTTATTCGCGGAGTTGGTGTCTTGCGAACCCGTGACGACGGACACCGTGTTGGTCATGAAACCCGGCAGCGAGTTGGTGAGCACAAGGGTGATGGTCGCGCTGGCGTTCGCCGTCAGGTCGCCCAAAGAGCAGGTAACTATCCCGCCGCTGTTGGAACAAGTGCCCACCGTCGAATTGGCCGAACCGAGCACGGTCCCGGCCGCCAGCGGGTCCGTCAATACCACCGCCACCGCCGTGCCCGGCCCAAGGTTGGTCACCACGATGGTATTGGTCAGAGGGCAGCCGATGCCCACGGGTTCCGGCGTGCCGCTTTGGCTGACTTTCACGTCCGCGACCGGCCGTATAATTGTGGTGAGAGCAGCAGCAATGTTGTTGCCAGGATTCGGGTCAGTTTCACTGGTCCCCACACTGGCCGTGTTCGTCAGCAGGGCGGTGTTGCTTCCCGGGGAAAAGACGGCTGCCGTAGGGATCGTAAGGACGGTTACGGTCGCCACCGCCCCTGTGCTCAAGGGGCCGAGGTTGGCCAGTACGGTGTTCCCGTTGGTAATCGCAATGCCCTGCGAGGGGGTGGCCGAGACCAGCGCCAGGCCGGCCGGCATGACATTAGTGAAAGCGACCGAAGTAGCCGCGCCGGGCCCGCCGTTGGCCACGGTAAAGGTATAGGTCAAGGGCGAGCCTGCCAGCACGGGATTAGGCGCGCTCGCCGCGCTCAGGCTCAAGTCAACCAGTTGGTTGACGGGCGTGATCATGCTCAGCGTCAGGCTCCAACCGCCGAGGATAGCGCCATCATCGCCGGCAGCGTCATCAAAGACGTACAGCGACCACACGCCGTTGGGATTGCTGGCGTTGAAGGCGGAGAGCGCAGAGGCGTAAGGCCCCGCTGGGGCATTCGTTGGGAAACCGCCCAGTTGGGTGGCGGGGCTGTAAGCCGTCGGCTGGTATACCCCCGAAGCCAGTTTCCCAGAGTCAGGCAAGCGACTGGCGGCGGAGTCATCGAAAGTCAAGTTGAGATTTGTCACGGTCAGGTCGCCCGCGTGCGACATCACCAGCGTGCTGGCGCCGCTCGGCCCCACCAGCAGCACATTCACGTCCCCCGGGTAGCCGTGGCCCAGGTTCGAGAGCGTAACGGTCACCTTGCCCAGCACACCGCTGAGGTTGGAAACGGTAATGGACGACGGATACGGCTTCGCCGGGCCGGCCTGCAAGGGGTAAAGTGGGTGGGGCGCGGCAGGATCGGGGATAATGATGCTGTTGGTGTTGGCGAAGACCTGCGCGGTGGGCAGTGTGAAGTTAAAGCTGACGGGCGGATAGGCATTCGTGCCATCCTGCAGTTGGAGTGTGGGACTGATTGTCTGCCCGTTGGTTCCGGTGGCCGTGAAAGTAAACGCCCGGCCCACCGGGAACCCGCTCGGGGCCAGCACCCCGTAAGTCTGGCTCGTAGGAGCGATGGGAGTGACGCCGTCGGTCGCCAACAAAGTCCCCACCAGATTCAGCGTGGTAACATTGCTCGAATTGCGCAGCCGCAGGACGACGGTAACCGTCTCGCCCACGTCAATCGCGCCGTTGGCTGGCACAAAACTCTCCGCCGTCAAAGTTGCCCCCGCCGCCGCGATGGCAACCCCCGGCGGCGCCACCGTCGTCGTGGCCGTGGCGGTGTTGTTGACGAGATTGGGATCGGGCTGGGCGCCAACGATCGTCGCGCTGGTGCTAAGTACGCCGTTCGTCGTGGTGCCCGCCACGATCGTCAGCGTGGCCTTGGCGCCGCTGGCCAGGACGCCGACGTTCCACGCCAGCGTATTGCCCGACAGAGAGATGGCCCCCTGGCTGACGTTGGTGGAACGCAACAAGATATTGGCCGGGAGCGAGTCATTCACGGTAACGGCCGTTGCCGCGCTGGGTCCCAGGTTGGTCACGGAGACCACGTAAGTCACGTTGCTCAGCACCACGACCGGGTCCGGGTAGTCGCTAATGCCGATAGCGAGGTCGGTGGAGGGACCGACAACCAGGGTGATGGTCGCGGAGTTATTCGCGGGGTTGGGATCGAATTGACTGCCCTGGATGGTGGAAGTGCCGGCCAGTGAGCCTTCGATCGTCGGGATGGCGACGATGGTGGCCGTGGCGGAATGACCGGCGGCCAGACTGCCAATCGTCCACAGATTGCCCCCGCTGGTGATGGAACCCTGCGACACCGTTGCCGAAAGGACTGACAGCCCGCTGGGTAACGCGTTGGTCACGACGACGCCCGAGCCGTCGCTCGGCCCGTTATTGGTCACTGAAATCGTGTAGGTGAGCGTTCCGTCAATGACCACCGGATTGGGGATGGCCGTCAGGCCGACGGTCAGGTCCGCGGAGGGTGGAATGACTTGGGTCAGCACCGTGGCCGAGTTGTTGGAAGGATCCGGGTCAGGCTCACTGGAAGTCACATTGGCGGTTGAGGAAATGATGCCCGAGCTGGTGGGTATGCCCACCACGGTCATCGTGGCTGTGCCACCCACCGCCATCGTGCCCAGATAGCAGGTGACGAGCCCGCCGGCCTGCGACGGCGGGCCCCCCTGCGAGCACGTGGCGGTCACGAACAGGACGCCGCTGGGCAGCTGGTGGTTGACCGTGACGCTCCTGGCCGAGCTGGGACCAAAGTTGGTGACGGCAATGGAGTAGGTCATGCTCTGCCCCACCACCACAGGACTGGGCTGCTCGGTCATGCCGATGGCCAAATTCGCGCCGGGACACTCGCCGCCGCCGTCCTTGCATGCGATTGGCGTCAAAAACAGCGACCAGCATTGGATCGCTCCCGAGTCCAAATAGTACTGGTCCACGGCCCTGAGGGTCCAGATCCCGTTGACATTCGTTCCCACCTTCCCGGAAAAGACCAAAAGGGGAGTCTGCGGATGGAAGGTTCCGACAAAGGGCGCGGTGCCGGTGGTGATGGAGTTCGTCGCTGCGTCGTCGAAGGTGGTCCGCTGCGAGTCCGGGCCGCAGGCAGCTCCGTAATTCTGGCCGGCTGGGCCGTTATTGGCCGACAGAATGCTGGTGGTGCCGTCGGGCGAAATAAGCTGGATCAACAGGTCCGAGTCATAGGTGTGCGTCAGGAACAGGCTGACGGTGACCTTGCCCAGAACGGAGGTTATATTCGACACAACGACCCTTGAATCGCCCTCGCCCAGATCGGGAACGGGCACCAGCGTCGAGTTGTCAAACCGGAGCGGCATTCCCAGCACGCCTGTGGTCAGGCGGATTTGGTTCGTAAAGGCGGCCTGGTCGCACTTTATCACCAGAGTCAGGTCAATGGGGGTGCCGCAAACGAATGAAGGAGACGTGCTCAGCTTGAAGGGCGTCTGGTTCGCGGCTGAGCCGCCGCCGGCGGGCAGATTGGGATAGGTCGAAACCGTCTGGGCCACGACCACTCCAGGGGTGGTGGTGGACAGAGTGCCCCGAACACCGGTGGCGTCTGTCCTCCCCAGGTTGGTCAGGATCAAGAAAAGGTCGTTGCATTCGTTGTAGTCAATGATCCCGTTGCCATTCCCACCCGAAATGACATTGGTAACCACCGTCAAAATCGGCAGCAGGTATGGCGGCGCGCTTTGAAGAGCCTGGTACGCCATCACGATACCGTAGCCCCCGTTAAAATCGTACCCCGGCGCTTCGTTATCGAGCGCGGTGGAGGTGAGAATCGCGCGCACTTGACTGGGCGTCAATGACGGGTTGTAGGACTTGAGCAGGGCCGCGATGGCGGCGGCGTGCGGCGCGGCGGCCGACGTGCCGTAGAACGGGTTCAGTCCGCTGTAATCAGGCAGGGTTGTGGACACGCCGTCGGCGGCGCTAATGTCGGGTTTCAGGCGTACATAACCGCCAGTGGAAAGAAAGTTGCCCGGGGTAATCGGCGTGCCGTCGGCGTTGTAGAAAACCTGCCGCGGACCGTCGCTGCTGAAGTATTCGACGGGGTTGGCGGCGCCGCCGCTGAAGGGATTCGGATAGGCGGTGTGGATGTCCACTGCCGCACACGCGAAGGCATTGGTGGCCCCAGCGTGTCCGACGATACTCCCGGCGGTATTGATCGCCAACTGGCCGCCAAAGCTGCGGATGTGCAGAAATCGGGCGGCGCCGTTGGCCAGCACCACCACCACCCGCTCGCCAACGTTGGGAGGAGAAACGATCTCAAACGGATCCTGAGTGCCGTTCTGGATGGTGGTCGAGCTGCTCACCACCGTGTTGCCCGTGGAGTCGAGAACATAAAGATCGTAATCGTTGGCAGACGCGCCCAGCGCATCCGACCAGAGGAGGACCGTAAAAGAGCCCACCGCGGTCGCCGTGTCGTACGTGTTAGCGCCGAAACTGTGCAGGGTCCCGCCCTTGCCGTTGACCGGAGTTCCGGCGGCTCCCCCGTCAACGAAGTCGCCTTCCCAGGCGCCGGATGTGCCATGCCTCAAGCTGCCTTCGTTGCCGGCGGCGGAGAAATAAAGGGCGCCATCCGCCGTCACTGAATTGACGGCCTGGGCCACAATGCCGTCCTGAAATGGCGACTCGTCAGGGTAATAGACGTCGTCAACGATGATGTCACAGCCGGCGGCGCGCAGATTGAGAATGTTTTGCGCAAACTGCGCTTCGCCGGGACCACCGGTAGCGAAGAAAAGCTGGGCTCCGGGGGCAAGATCATAAATGATTTCGAGCATGGCCGTCCCCTCCCCGGTATTGGGAACACCGCTCTGCCCGGGCAGGACCGTAAGATTGGACGGCAAGTCGCCGGTCGAAACGGCTTGGGCCATGTAATCCACACTGTCGGAGAGGACGCCAACTTTCACCCCGTAGCCGTTCACGTTGAAGGCGGGCCTGGCCTCGATGGCGCGGTGCGTGGTGTCACCTTCAGAATCCACGCTGCCCGTCCAAGTTCGGCCAGGCAAGGCGCCCCGCACGAACTGAACATCCGACCGGCCAGCCAGTGTCTCGGTCAAGGACAAGGGCACCACCGCCTGCACCGCCTGGAACTGCGGCAGGCTGTTGATAATGGTGCCGCCGGACTTTTGGATGAAAGCCAGCAACTCGGACGTCACGGTCGCCTTGAGATCCACCTTCACGCGCCCGTCAGCTTGCCAGGGAACAAAGACACGGAGGTTGGTAACCCCCGGGGCGATCACCTGGTTGAGACTCTGCTTGAGGGCATACACCAACTGCGAATCCATCTTTTGCTGGGCGGGGGAGCGCGAGTCTTTCTCGGCCTGGAGCGCGGAGATTTGCTGCAAGGCGCTGTCGCTGATGGCCTCCGCGCGCGCATTCGAGGCCCCAGCGGCCATCCCGGCCAACGCGGCGCAGCAAAAAGCCATGCGCGCCCGTCGGCTGCCGCCCTTGAAGAGACGTTCAATGAAGGTTTTCATAGTCTAATAGTCATTGGGGGCGCTCGGGCTTCCCGGTCGCCTGCCCGCGATGCCTCGCAGTTTCAACCCGCCCCAAACTTCGGAGTTCGGCTTTCCCATGCGTCATGCCACTCAAAACAGCGAGGAAGTGGTTGCCCGGCCCGGTTACGGCGTAGTCCCGTGCAACCGGAAGAACTCTGTGCCGCTGCCAATCGGCACCGTGACCGTCTTCTGTTCGCCCACCACGGATGGCGTGGCATCGGTTACTGGCGCCCAGACCACCGGCGGATGCAAATTAGTCGTAGATTCCAGGTAGGCATTGGTGGCATCAGCCGGCCAGGAGAGGGTGAGGCTGCCGCTGCTGTGCGAGAAGCTCAATTGGAGCATCTCAACAATGGTTTTGACGCTGGCATTATTATTGGCCTTGTGCGGATCCGTGACCCCCGAGCTGCACGTCGCTGTATTCGTCACCGTGCCGGCCAACGTCGGTCTCACCACGATCATCGCCGTGACCTGCTGGTTGCTGCCGACGTTGCCCAGGTTGAGGAAGGTCAAGACCCGGCCGACGAGCGTGTAATTGTTGGTCGGCCACGCGGAGACGAAGCTCACGGTCGGCGGCAAGGTGTCCACCACCATCACGCCTGGAGCCGTTGCCGGACCGAGGTTCGTCACCGTGAGGGTGTAGGTCAGATCGTATCCCGTCAGCACGGGGTCCGGCGAATCGGCCATCCCGAGCACCAGATCGGCCGTGGGAGTGATCACCGTGGTCACCACGGAAGCGCTGTCGTCATCCGCGTTCGGGTCTGCCGAGGCGGTGGTCACCGTCGCCGCGTTGGTGATTGTGCCTGCGGCTGCGGGTTGGACCACCAGCGTGAGCCAGGCCGCGGCATCCTTGGCGAGCGACCCGACACTCCAGGTGACCACGCCGGCGGCGTTGCTCACGCTGCCCTGCGTTGCGTTGGCGCCCGCCAGCACCACCCCGCCGGGCAAGGTGTCCGTAACCACCACGTTGGTGGCGCTCGCGGGACCGTAGTTGGTCACGCTGACCGTGTAGGTCAGGTTGCTCGTGGCCACGATAGTGGAGGCCGAGGCCGTCATGGCCAGGCCGACATCGGCTGCGCCGACCACGGGACCCGTAAGGTTGAGGTTGAGTATCCAGCCGTTGGCGATGCTGCCGGAAAACAGGGGCTGGTCATCTATCACGTAAAGCGCCCAGGAACCGTTGGCACTGGTGCTGTTGAACACGGACAAGTTGGTCGCAAAGGGAGGCGCGGCCGCGTTGGTCGCGAAAGGCGGTGGCGGCACCGGGAACTGCGGCGGGGTGGTGGCGTAGGAAGTCGGATGGTAGGTGCCGTTGGTTATGAGGTTGAATTGGGGCAGAAAGTTGTTCGCCGTGTCGTCAAACGTGAGCGTCGTGTTGTTAATCGCGTAGGTGCCGCCGCAGTGAGCCATCAACAAGGTCTTCTGGCCGGTGGGCGAGACCAGCAACGCGTCAATGTCCCGCGGATTGCTGTGGCTCAAATTCGTCAGGGTCACCGTGACCTGGTTCACCAACCCATTCAGGAAGTTGCTGACGGTAATGACCGAGGGATACGGGGTGGCGTTGGTGTAGTCGTTGATGACGATCGCGGTGGTGTTGGAGAAACTGGTTGGCAGTCGGCCCAGCGTGAAGCTAAAGACCGCGTTGGTCAGCAGGGTGCTGCCATCGCGCAGTTGAAGGGTGGCCGTGATGGTTTGCCCGTTCGTGCCGCTGGCGGTGAAAGTGAACGGCCGCGAGGCGGACGGACCATGCGCGATCAACACCCCGTAACTCTGGGGCGCGCTCGGGTTGGTAATCCCGCCGGTGGCCAGGAGCGTAGCCACGAGGTTGGCCGTGTTGGTGCCGTTGGCATTGCGCAGGCCAAACAGCAGGGACACCGTCTCGCCCGGGTCAATCACACCGTTCACCGGTCCGCTCTCCGAGGTCAGGGCCACCCCCGCCGGGATGATCAAACTGCCGTCGGTTTCCAGCATCAGCAGTGTCGCGCTGGCGGGGTTGACGATCACGGCCTTGCCAACCGCGTTACTGAGGTTCAGCAGAGCGGTGTGGTCGCCGTCCACGATGTGGTCGTCAATCAGCGCCACGGAGAAGGTCTTGGCCGTGTCGCCATTGGTGAAGAAGAGCGTGCCGTTGGTGGGCCAGTAGTTGACGCCGGCCCGGCCCGAGCCATCGGCCGTCGAGAAGTCCACCGAGACGGCGCTGTTGGTGTAGTTGCTGCGGAAGACGGTGATGACCGCCTGCTGGCTGTTTTCATTCGCGCTATAGGCCGGGCTGGAGAAGCTGAGGCCGGCAATATCGTCGGTGATCGTCACCGTGGCCGCGTAAGGGGTCAGCAAGAACGCCAGGTTGGTGGGCGTCGCATTGGTCAGGTAGAAAGTGAACGTCCGGTCGCCCTCGACGGTCCGGTTGCTGATGATCTGCACCGCCACGCTCTGGAACGCAATGCCGTTGCTGAACGTGAGCGTCCCGCGGTCGGCAATGTAATTCACACCGGCTAGCGCCGTGCCGTCGGCTGTGGCATAGTCCACCCTTATCGTCCCGGTGTTGACATTGGAGCGGACGACCGTGATGAGCAAGTTCGTGCCGCCGCTCTTGAGCACACCGAAGCTGGCATTGGTCGTCACCGTCAGGTCGGCGTTGGTGACGATCACGAGGTTGGTCGAGAGGATGCTCAAGCCGGTTTCGGCGTCCTGCAGCAGCACGGTGGCGGAACTGGGCGTGCCCAGTTGGGCCGGCGCGCTCGGATTGAACAGGTTGACCTCAAACGACACGTCGCCGGTCACCCGGGGATCGTGCAATACTTGAATCACAAAGCTCTTGAAGACGTCGCCCGGGTTGAAGGTGACGGTGCCGTTGGTCACCCCCACATAGTTGACGCCCGCCTGGGCGGTAATATTGGTCGTGGTATAGTGTACGGTCGTCACGCCGTTCGTGCCGTTCTGCCGATATACCGTCAGCGACACATTCCCGGCCGTCTCCGGAACCATGTAAAATCCCGGAACGAAGGTCACCCCCACGTTGTCATCAATAATCGTCACCGGCACATTGGTCGGGCCGAGGAAGGTGGCCCCACCCGTCGCGTTGGAGAGCAGCAGCGAGAAGGTCTGGTTGCCCGTTACCTGGTGATCCTCGAGGATCTGCACCGGGAAGCTCTTGCTCAGGTCATTCTCGTCGAACGTTAACGACCCGTTGGTCGCAACGTACTTCAAGCCGGGCAGGGCGCTGCCGGCCAGGGTGCTGAAATTCACCGAGACCACCCCTTTGTGGCCGTTGGTGCGGACGACGGTGGCCAGCAGGTAGCCATCGCCCTCGCCCACGACGTAATTGGTCTGGGAGAACATCAACTGGCCGGGCGAGTTATTGGTGGTGAGGATGGTGAGGGTCGCCTGGGAGGGGATCGTCAACAGGGTGTTGACGGTGTTCGACAACTGCATCGTCACCGTGACATCGCTGACCGCCAGCGGATTGTTGAGAATCGGGATTCTGACCTTCAGGTCCGTGTCGCCCGGCTGGAAGGTGATCGTGTTGCTGACGGAGGCGTAATCCACGCCGGCCAAAGCGGTGCCGTTGGTCGTGGTGAAGATATCCACGGAGGCGCTGCCGCGCGTGCTGCCCTGGCGGATCACATCCACATAAACGCCGCCCCCGGCGACATCCTGGAACACGGAATACGAGTCCGACTCGAAGCTCACAGTGCTGTCGTCGTTGAGAATGGTCAGGTAGGCGTAAAACTGCGAGCCGATGCCCGCCGGCGGTGAAGGATTGGACAGGTAGTTGCTGACGATCAGGTCCGGAGTGATCTGAAAATCATCCATGACCGGCACGGTGACCGATTGGAAGGTCTCCCCCACCGGGAAGTGCAAGGTGGTTTGCACGTTCGAGAAGTTGACGCCCGCCACGGCGGTGACACCGACGGTGGCGAAATCCACGGTCATATTCCCCGCGGTGCCGCCCATGCGGCGGACGGTGAGGACGGCGTTGGTCGAATTCTCGTCGGCCTGGAAGTTCGCGGAAGTAAACTGGAACACGCCCGAGCCGGCCAGCGAGCCGCCGTAAACGCGGGCCAGGTGCGGACGCGACTGACCGTCATAAGTAGTGAATCCGCCGCCAATAACCATCATCATGCCATCCGGCTGCAAGGCGATCGTATCAACGTAACTGTTGGCGCCCTGGCCGAAGTTGATGGCCGGATCCACTGTCCCATCGGGCAGCAACCGCGTGATGCGATTGCGCGACACGCCGTTGGCATGACTGAACAGCCCTACCAA
>Ga0182021_10004625_pt1 | contig 16213 bp, 6 predicted proteins | sample 612E3MmetaG_FD_120493 | JGI IMG/M metagenome (GOLD analysis project Ga0182021, IMG submission 120493) | Permafrost microbial communities from Stordalen Mire, Sweden - 612E3M metaG (Illumina Assembly) | ecosystem: Environmental > Terrestrial > Soil > Wetlands > Permafrost | place: Sweden...
CGCAGCTCGGCCTCGATCGCGGTGAACTGCCGGAATTTTACTGCTTGCTAAAACAGTACCCGGCCCCGATGGGGCTGCACCTGGCCGTCCGGACCCGCGCGGACCCCGCCGGCGTGCTGGCGTCCGTGCGCACCGCCGCGCATGCGGTGGTGCCGGATGAGCCGCTCTACGATGTGGAGCTGATGAGCTCGCGCATCGCGGGTTTCTCGTCCGACCGGCGCTTCAATATGGGCCTCTTCAGCTTCTTCGCGGCCACGGCATTGTTGCTCGCGGTGGTCGGCATCTACGGCGTGCTCGCTTGTGTCGTCGGCCAGCGCACGCGCGAGGTCGGCATCCGCATGGCGCTCGGCGCGCAACGCCGCGATGTGCTGTGCGATGTGCTGTTCCGCGGAATGCGCCTCGCGCTGCCGGGCGTGCTGGCCGGTCTCGCCGGCGCGTGGGCGGTGAGCCGCCTGCTCCAAAGCCAGCTGTTTGGCGTCACGGGCACCGATCCGCTGGCCTACGCCGGCAGCGCGCTGCTGCTGCTGCTCGCCGCGGTGTTGGCCTGCTGCGTTCCGGCCCGCCGCGCGACTCAGATCAGCCCCATTGAGGCGCTGCGGGCGGAGTGAGTCCGGCGAGAATCTAGAATCCAGAAGGCCAACGCAAATCCGCAAACAGCCGGAGACGCCCCGACCGACACGCCGCTGATCGAATCTCTGCGGAGCTTCTAGCTCCTAACTTCTGAATTCCACCTTCTGCCGTCCTTTTCCCCATGCGCGCCCTCCGCTTCGCTCTCCGCCAGCTGATCAAGACGCCCGGTTTTACGATCGTGGCGTTGATCACGCTGGCGCTCGGCATCGGGGTCAACACTTCGATGTACACGCTGGTCGACGTGCTCCTTTTCCGCAGCGCGCCTTTTCCGGAACCGGATCGGCTCGTGGCGATCCTGGGCACCACCGCCCAGACGCAGCGTGACGGATTCTCCTTTGCCGAGATTGAGGAGATGCGGGTCCAGACCGCCGGCCCGGCCGACACCAGCGCAACCGCTGGGCCGACGCATACCCTCGAGTCGCTGACAACGTTTTCCGGCTGGAACAACACGCTGGCCGAGCCGGGCCAGCCGGCGGAACGACTGTCGTCGGTCGACGCCTCGGCGGACTTCTTCACCACGTTTCGCGTCCAGCCCTTCCTCGGCCGGCCCTACACCGCCGCCGAGGAAGTGCCCGGCCACAACCAGGTCGCGCTTCTCAGTTACGCGCTGTGGCAGTCGCGGTTCGGCGGAGATCCCAACGTCATCGGCCGCTCGATCCGCCTGAACGCAGAGCCGGTCACAGTAATCGGCGTCATGCCGGCTTCCTTCAGCTATCCGCTGTTGTGGGGCAAGGTCGACCTGTGGCGCCCGATTACCATTCCGCGGCACATCGTCGAAGACCGGGACAACCGGTTCTTCGGCGCGATCGGCCGCCTCAACCCCGGCATTACCCGCGAGCAGGTCCACGCGCAACTCGCGCCGCTGGCCGCGAGCTGGGCCAAGGATTATCCGAAGACCAGCACCGGCCGCGGCTTCAACCTCATGGAGGTGCACAAGGCGCTCATGGACAGCACCAGCAAATTCATCGCGTGGCTGCTGCTGGCCCTCGCCGGCTCCGTCCTGCTCATCGCCTGCGCCAACCTCGCCAATCTTCAGTTGGCCCGCGCCACGGCCAACGTCCGGGACCTCGCCATTCGCTCCGCGCTCGGCGCATCGCGCTTCCGCCTGATCCTGCACCAGCTCACGGAGTGCATGGTACTCGCGGTCGGCGGCGGCCTCGGTGGCTTGCTCGTGGCCCTCTGGGTGAACGCGGCGCTCAGCAGCACCATTCGCATCGGCGGCCCCGGCGGCGATGGCCTGGCGATGCCCATGAATGGCCGCATCCTGGCCGCCACGCTGCTCGTGTCGCTGTTCGCCGGCGTGCTGTTTGGCCTGCTGCCCGCGTGGCTCGCGACCCGGCGCGATACCGTCGGCACCCTCAAGCAGCAGCATCGCGGCTCCACCTCCGGGCGGGGGACGCACTTCACCCGGAACGCCCTGATCGTGGGGGAGGTGGCGCTGGCGCTCGCCCTGCTCGCGGCGGCCGGCGTGATGATCCGCGGCTTCAAGGCCATGCTCCAAAAGGACAACGGCTGGGACACCGATCACGTGCTCGTCGCGAACATCCATTTGCCCGAGCAGTCCACCTACAATACCGAGGATAAGCGCCGCATCGTGATCGACAAGCTGGCCCGGCGCCTGGCCCAGATTCCCGGCGCGGAAAACACCACGATCTGCACCAACGTGCCGACGTTCGGATACTCGAAGGAACTGCCGGTCCAGGTCGACGGGCAGACCTCCGACGATCCCAACAAGCAGCCCATCGCCGGCTACCTCATGGTCGGAACGGACTTTTTCGCGACGCTCGGCATCCCGCTGCGCGAGGGTCGCGCGTTTTCGCCCGACTTGCGCGCGGACAGCCCGCCTGTCGTCGCCGTCAACGAAACGCTCGCCCGAAAGTTCTGGCCGGGCGAGAGCGCGATCGGCCGCCGCATCGGCGACCGCCAGGGCAACGAGGTGGTCTGGCGCGAAATCATCGGCGTGGTGCGCGACATTCACTTCCCGTTCAACCCCGGCGATCCGGACACGATGCTGCAGGTCTACAAGCCGCTGGTGAACGAGCCGTGGGGCTACCTTCACCTGGTCGTGCGCGGCCGCGCGCCGGCGAGCTTCAAGAACGATCTGCGCCGCGCGATTTCCGACATCGATCCCGATGTCGCCGTGCAGGAAATGTACACGATCCCCGAGGGGGCGGATCGCTTCGGCCACAATATCATCGTCATCAACCAGACGCTCGGCGGATTCGCCCTGCTGGGGCTCGTGCTCGCGGCGGTGGGCCTGTACGGCGTGATTTCCAACCTGGTCGCCCAGCGCACCGGCGAGTTCGGCATCCGCCTCGCCTTGGGGGCCAAGCCGGGCGACGTGCTCGCGCTGGTGCTCGGCATCGGCATCCGGCTCACCCTCCTGGGCCTCGTGATCGGCGGCGGGCTGGCCTACCTGCTCAATCGGATCCTCCAGTCCTCGATGCCCCGCATGGCGGGCACAGACCCGGTCGCGCTGGTCGCCGTCGGGGCCGTGTTGCTCGCCGTCGCCCTGTTCGCCTGCTGGGTCCCCGCGCGACGCGCCACGCGCGTCAATCCGGCGGAGACACTACGCGCGGAGTGATTGCGGCCAGAACCTAGAATTTAGGAGTCAGAATCCAGAAGGCCGAACCCGAACCCACAACCACCCCACGGACGATCCTGCCAACGCGCCACTTCTTGAATTCCGCCGGAGCTTCCAGCTCCTGACTTCTGAATCCTGACTACTGACTTCTCCTTCCATGCACGACCTTCGCTTCGCCCTCCGCACTCTCACGAAGTCGCCCGGCTTCACCGCGGTCGCCGTCGCGACCCTGGCGATCGCCATCGGCGTCAACTCCGCGATCTTTTCGCTGGTCAACAGCCTCCTGCTCCGCCCGCTGGTGCCGTCCCGACCAGCCGAAGTCGTCAACATCTTCACTGCGCGGAAGGAGGCCAACCGCGACTATCGCCAGTTCTCGTATGCCGAGTTCAGCGCGCTCCGCGCCGCTAATCCGGTCTTCCGCGATGTCGCCGCCCTGAGCTTCACGCTCGTCGGCGTCGGGCGCGCCGAGGCCATGCGCCGGAGTTTCGTGTTCTTTGTGTCGGACAACTTATTCTCGCTGCTGGGCGTCAAGCCGGCGGCCGGACGGTTCTTCACCGACGCCGAGACCCGTCCAAACAGCAGTGTTCCCGCCGTCGTGGTCAGCTACTCGTTCTGGCAGCGCATGGGCGGCCGCCCTGATTTCATCGGCGCCACCGTTCAGGTCAACGGGCAACCCTTCACCGTTGTCGGCATCACCCCGCGCGGATTCACCGGCATCAATGCCGTGCTGGCCCCGGATCTCTGGCTGCCGCTCGGCGTCTACACGCAATTCTTCAATCCGTTCGCCAGCGGTGGCGCGATCGGCGATCTCGCCCTCCCGACCAGCCACGTGCTCAACCTGATGGGACGCCTGCAGCCCGGCCTTGACCTCGCCTCCGCTGCTCCCCTGCTGCCGACGCTGGCCCTGCGGCTTGACGCGCTCCAACCGCCGGAAGCGGCGACCGCCGGGAAGCGGGAGCTGCAGATCAAGCCGCCCTCGCGGCTCAGCATCAGCGACCGTCCGATCAGCGACCCCAACAACGCGGTCGCCGGACTGATGCTGGGCATGGCGGCTATCGTCCTGCTGATCGCCTGCCTGAACCTGGCCAACATGCTGCTCGCACGGGGCACGGCCCGCGCGATGGAAATCGCGATCCGCCTGGCGCTCGGCGCCCCGCGCTGGCGGATCGTCCGGCAGCTGCTGGTTGAGGGTTTGCTCCTCGCCCTCACCGGCGGGGCGATCGGTCTGCTGATTGCGGAGTGGAGCAACGATCTGCTGGCGGAATCGCTCAACGCCATGTTTCGCTCGATGAGTTTCTCCCTTTCGATCGAATTGCAGCCCGACGCGAGGGTGCTCATCGCCACGATTCTGTTCGCAGTTGCGGCCACGATTATCTTCAGCCTCGGGCCGGCGCTCAGGGCTGTCCGCGTCGATCTGGTCCATGATCTCAAGCAGCAGGCTGGTGACCCCGCGGCCAGTGGCGGTTGGAGCCGGTTTTTCTCCGGCCGGCATTGCCTTGTGATGACCCAGATTTCGCTTTCCCTGGTCCTCCTGTTCAGCGGCGGCCTGTTCTTTCGCGGCGCCTTGAAGGCCGCGGGCCTCGATCTCGGGTTCGAACCGGCCGGCGGCGTGATCGCCGAATTGGACTTCTCGATGACCCGCACTTCGGGAGCCGCCGCCCGGCAGAAGATGTTCGCCACGCTCGGACGCGTCCAGCAGCTGCCGGGCGTGCGCCAGGCGGCGCTCGCCACCCTGCTCCCCTACAGCAATACGATTGAGACGCGCCGCATCGCGCCCGCGGAGACGCCGCTGTCTTCCGACCCCAAAGCGCCGCAACCAGGAGCTGATGGGGTCTTTTCCGCCATCACCCCCGATTTTTTCGAAGCCACCGGGGTGCGCTTGCTGCAGGGCCGGACGTTCACCGCTATCGAGGCCGAGAATCGCGCGGCCCCGCCAGTCGCGATCATCGACTCACGGATGGCGAAGGAACTGTTTCCCAACGGCAATGCGCTGGGTCGTCGGGTCCGCTACACCACGCCGCCCACCGATGGCACGCCGGCCGAGATGGAGATCGTTGGCATTGTCTCGGATCACCGGCAGCAGCCGCGCATCGGGGAGGCCGATCCACGCCTTTACGTGCCGCTGGCCCACAGCTCCAGCCAGAGCACGTTTGTTGTCGCCCGGTGCGCCGTTGACCAGCGCGCGTTCGTGGCCGCCACCATGAGCACGCTGCGCAAAGATCTCCGGGCGTTCGATCCCGACCTGCCGGTCCTCCGGCTGATTCCGTACGCCGACCTGGTCGACAGCAATTTCAACCTTTGGGGAATCCGGTTGGGCGCTTTGATGTTTGGCGCCTTCGGCGGCATCGCCCTCTTGCTCGCAGTGGTGGGCGTGTATGGGGTCAAGTCTTATGCGGTGGCCCGGCGCACCCGGGAGATCGGCATCCGGATGGCGCTCGGAGCGCTGCCGATGGATGTCTTCTCGCTTATCATGAAACAGGGCGCCCGGCAGACCGCTTTCGCCGTGCTCGCCGGGGTCGTGCTTTCGCTGCTCCTCGGCAAGGCCCTGGCCGGAATGCTCTTCAATGTCAGCCCGGCCGATCCGCTGGTGCTGGGCACCGCCATCACCGTCCTCGCCGGCTCCGCGCTGCTCGCCTGCTATCTGCCGGCGCGGCGCGCCACCAAGATCAGCCCGACGCAGGCGCTGCGGACTGAGTGAACGGCGAGCACTAAGCTGTAAGCGCCAAGCTCTAAGCCAAAGGCCTCAATCCAACATTCCCCGTTAAAACGCCCGCAACTTTTCGCCTACCGCTGATCGCTTATTGCTTAGAGCTTAAAGCCCAACGTCTTCTCCCATGCGTGATTTGAAATTAGCGATAAGGCAGCTCGCCAAGTCGCCCGGTTTCGCCGCGGTGGCCGTACTGACGCTAGCCGTCGGCATTGGCGCCGCCACGGCCATGTTCAGCGCGCTGCGAGCGCTGGTGGTGGAACCGTTTTCCTATCCGCAGGCCGACCGGCTAGTCCATATCTGGTCGAAAGACGGGCAGCCGCTCTCCACTCCGGATTATTTCGACATCCAGGACCAAGCCGTCTCCTACGCCGCGCTCGGTGTGTACACGCCCCAACCGGCCAATCTGGGCGGTGAGAACGCGCAATCGGTGGTCAGCGTCTCGTGCACGGCTGGCGTCCTGCGCGCCTTTGGCGTCGCCCCGCAGCTGGGCCGCTGGCTGGAACCGGCCGACGAGGTGAAAGGTGCGCCCGCCGTCGCGGTGATCAACCACGGTCTGTGGCGGCAGTCGTTCGCGGGCGATCCCGGATTGGTCGGCCGGACGATTCGGATTAACGGCGGCGCCGTCACCGTGGTGGGCATCATGCCAGCGTCCTTCGAGTTCGCCGCGCCGTGGATGCGGGAGGCCACTTGCCAGCTGTGGCTGCCCCTCCAGCTCAAGCGCGACGAGGGCGATCGCGGCAGCCATTGGATGTGCGCCGTTGGACGCCTGAAGGAGGGGGTGTCGATCGCGGCGGCCGACGCCGAGATCAAGGCGATCGGAGCGCGGCTCAAGGCGGCCCATCCTGATACGAACACCGATAAGCCGTTTATCGTGCGTTCGCTGAGATTTGAGATGACGCGCTACGTGGGATCCCGCGTGTGGATGCTCTTCGCCGCGGTTATTCTCGTGTTGCTGGTGGCCTGCGCCAACGTTGCCAGCATGCTCCTGGCCCGCAGCGCGCGGCGCGCCAGTGAATTCGGCGTTCGCGTTGCCCTCGGTGCGACCCGCCGCCAAATTCTCCGGCTGGCGCTGAGTGAAAGCCTCGTGCTGTCTGCGGCCGGTGCAGTCGGTGGTCTGGTACTCGCGTATTTCGGCGTGCTCGCGCTGCAGGCCATCGCTCCGGCGTCGGACAGCCGGAAGGCCGCGATGGCGCTTGACGGCGGCGTGCTGGCATTTGCCACGGGACTTACCGTGCTTACTGCCCTGCTGGCCGGGATTCCGCCGGCCCTCGCCGCCGTCCGCATCTCGGTGGCTGATCTCCTGCGGACCGATAGCCGTGGCGCGGCCGGGTCCCGCACCCGGCACAATCTGCTCCGTGGCCTGATCATCGCCCAAGTAGCCGTTGCCTTCATGCTCGCGAATGGGGCCGCACTGTTTTCCGCCAGCTACGCCCGACTCGTCGCAGCCAACGAGAGCCTTGCCACCGAATACGTGCTCTCCGCCGAGGTGAATCTGCGCGGGGACCGCTACGACAAGAAAGAGGCGCGCTCGCACTTCTGCGAGCAACTGGCAGAACGCGTGGCCGCGCTGCCGGGCGTCACCGCTGCCGGGATCACGACAAAGCTTCCGCTCGAAGGCGGCAGTAACATGGGCGTCCTGGTCAATAGCGAAGTCTTTGATCCCACGGGCGGCCGCAGCACGCTGGCAGAAATTTCCAGCATCACCCCGGGCTATTTTGCCGCCACGGGGATCAGGCTGCTGCGGGGCCGGACCCTTGAGCCGGGCGACGCCGGGGAGGACGCCATCGGCGTCGTGGTCAACCGCGCCCTAGCCGAGAAGTCCTGGCCGGGTGAGGATCCGTTGGGCCAGGTCATCCGACCGAACACCCCGAAGGCGTGGTTTCATGCTCGCGTGGTCGGGGTGGTTGAGAGCGTGCGGCAGTGGGGCCCGGAGATGGATCCGCGTCCGGAGATCTTCTGGACGCCCGACCGGGCGTGGGGTCAGACCATCTTTCTTCTGGTGCGGTCGCCGCGCCCGGCCGCCCAGCTCGCTCCGGTTTTGCGGCACGAGCTCGTCAAGCTCGATCCCGATCTTCCGCTGGCGCGCATCCGCACGCTGCGGACGCTGGTCCACGAGGCCACCCAGGGACAGCGCGCCGTCACCGGCTTGGTCGATTTCTTCATGGCCGCGGCGCTTGGTTTGGTTGCCATCGGACTTTACGGCACGCTTTCCTACCATGTGCTGCAGCGCACCCGCGAAATCGGCGTGCGGGTGGCGCTCGGGGCGGCCCGCCGTGATATTGTGCGTCTCGTCTTCCGGCAGGGGTCCAGCTGGGTGCTGGTGGGAGTCGCCCTCGGTGCCGGCGGAGCTCTTTTGCTGGCCACTGCCTTGCGCGCGATGGTTTACGGCATCGATACCCTGAATCCCTTCACCCTGCTTGCCGCCGCGGCGGCGGTGGGGGTCGCCGCGTTCGTCGCGTGCTGGCTCCCCGCCCGCCGGGCCGCGCGGATCAACCCACTGGATGCCCTCCGGGCAGAATGACGAACCGTCGGTCCTCAGCCCCCAAAGCCTATGCAAGATCTCAAATACGCCTTGCGCACCCTGCTCAAGTCGCCGGGCTTCACCATCATCTCGCTGCTCACCCTGGCGTTGGGCATCGGCGTCAACTCGTCGATGTTTTCATTGATGAACACGCTGCTGTTTGCCACCGCACCCTTCCCGCGTCCGGAGTCGATTATCGCGCTCAATGGGCAGACCCCGGATGCGGAGTTCATCGCCTTTTCCCCGCTCGAGATCGAAGAGCTTCGCAACCACCCCACCAACGCCTTTACCGCCATCGCGCCCACGTCCGGTACGATGGAAACCGTCTCGCTGCCGGATCAGCTGCCGGAACAGCTGCAGGGCACGGCGGCCAAGGCCGATCTGTTCAAGGTGCTGGAAACCCCGCCCTTGTTCGGACGCTTTTTCACCGCCGATGAATGCGTCGCCGGTCGCGATACCGTCGTTCTGCTCACCGAGGAGATGTGGCGGAAGAAATTTGCCGCGAAGCCAGATGTGCTCGGCCAGACGCTGCGCATCAATGGCCGCATTTTCACCATCATCGGTGTCCTGCCGAAGGCCTACTCTGCTACCTTTGTCTTCGGCGAAGGCCAATACTTCCGTCCCTTGGTCTTTTCAAAAGAGCAACAGGAAGGTCGCGATCGCCGGGAAGCCGGTCTCCTCCTTCGCCTCGCCCCGGGCGTTCCCGTGACGCAAGCGCTGGCCAGCCTCGCGCCTGTGGCGGAGCGTTGGGTCAAGGAAAACCCGCGACTCTACCCCAACTACCACTTTCGGGTTCAACTGGCCGGGCGCGTCGGCGGTTCCGCCAATGTGGCGATCATTGCGCTGCAGCTCGGCTTGGCCGCGGCCATTCTCGCCCTCGCCTGCGCCAACCTCGCCAATCTGCAAATGGCCCGGGCGGTGTCCCGCCTCCGCGACCTCGCCATCCGCTCCGCCCTCGGGGCCACTCGCTGGATGCTGATCAAACAGCAACTCATCGAATCCCTCGTCTTGTCCGTCACCGGTGGGGCGCTCGGCCTGCTGATCGCCCGTTGGAGCAACGAGCTCATCGGTCGCAACATCAAGCTGGGATTGTATTCCACCCTTGAAATGCCCATCGATGGCCGCGTCCTTGGTTTCACCGCGGCAATCTCGATTCTCGCCGGCCTCGGCTTCGGCCTCATCCCCGCCTGGCTCGCCTCGCGCACCGACATCAACGAAGCCCTCAAGCAACAAACCCGCGGCTCCACCGGCGGCAGGAGCCAGGGCTGGATTCGCAGCCTCCTCGTCATCGGTCAGGTCGCGCTCTCCCTCACTCTGCTGTCGGTCGCCGGGATGATGATCCATGGCCTCAACCGCACCCTCAACTCCCGGCCCCATTGGGACAGCGAGTCCATTCTCACGGCCAACGTGCAGATCGATGAACGAACGTACGAAAGCCCCGAGAAACGCCGCGCCTTCCATGACGCCCTGTCCGCCCGCCTCGCCGCCATTCCGGGGATCCAGGCCCAGACCATCGCCTCGATGTTTCCGATCGCGGGAGGCGGCTCGGCGAATGATGTTTTGATTGAGGGTCAGGATGCGGCCGGCGCCAACTTCCCCAAGGGCATCGCGTTTCTGGTCACGCCGGGATTTTTCAAGACTCTCGGTATCTGTCTCCTGGAGGGGCGGACCTTCCCTGAAAACGTCTCCTTCACTTCGCCTGAACAAACCGTCGTCAACGAGTCGCTGGCGAAGCACTTCTGGCCCAAGGAAAGCGCGATTGGCCGGCGCCTCGGGGTCAAAGGGGGCGATGGCAAGGTCACCTGGCGGGAGATCATTGGCGTGGTGGCTGACGCGGACGATCCCATCGCTTTTTCCGAACCAACCACGCGCCTGCAGTACTACACCACGATGACGCACGGTCCGTGGGCGTGGTTCCAGATCGCCGTACGCGGACCCAATCCCAGCCGCTTCGCCAATGACCTCCGCCGGGCGGTGGCTGACGTCTCGCCGGACGTGGCCGCCCGCTTTGTCTGGACGGTGCAGGACATGCGTGACCAATTCCTGCACAATGTTGTCGTGATCAACGGAGTCCTGCTGGCGTTCGCGCTGCTCGGTCTGGCGCTGGCCAGCGTCGGCCTCTATGGCATTGTGTCCAATAATGTCAGCCAGCGCACGTCGGAGTTCGGCATCCGCCTCGCCCTCGGCGCACGGCCGACCGATGTCCTGCGCATCGTTTTGCGCCAAAGCCTGCGGCTGACGCTGATCGGCCTGGTCCTCGGAACGGTTGGATCTTACCTGCTCGGCCTGGCACTTCGTCCGCGCCTTGGCCTGATCATCGCCCAAAACCACTCGATCCTGGTTGGGACCAGCGTGGTGATCTTTGCGGTCGCCTTGCTCGCGACATGGTTCCCCGCGAACCGCGCCACCAAGGTCGATCCGGTGATCGCGCTGCGAGCGGAGTGAGGGGCCTAAGCCTTAAGCGATAAGCTTTAAGCTATAAGCACCAAACCAATCTTCCCCGCCTCAACGCCCGCTTCTTGCCGCCTCCCACCTGAAGCTCAGCGCTTATAGCTTACAGCCTACCTTCCCCATGAACGACCTCCGCTTCGCGCTTTGGCAGCTCGCCAAGTCGCCGGGTTTCACTGTCATCGCGCTGCTCACGCTCGCGCTCGGCATCGGCCTTAACGCCGCGATGTTCAACATCGTTAATTCGATCGTGCTGCAACCGCTGAAGTTTCCCGACCCCGACAATCTCTTCCGGCTACAGCGAACCAACGCCCAGGGGCAGTTCGGCGGCCACCGGGCGGCGCACTGGGTCGAAATCGCGCGCCAAAGCGGCGACTTCGCCAAGGTCGGCTGTGGACGGCCCTGGACCTTCACCATGGCCGAGCCCAATCGCCCGGCCGAAACCCTCCATGCCTTTCGCGCGTCCGCAGGTTACCTCAGCGTTCTGGGTGTCACCATGGAGCTCGGGCGCGAGTTCCTGCCCGAGGAGGACGTCCCCGGCCGCGACCAGGTGATCATTCTGAGTCACGCGTACTGGCTGTCGCACTTTTCCGGCGACCGGGCGGTGCTCGGACGGACCGTCCGGATCGACGGGCAGCCGAACGAAATCATCGGCGTGGTCCCGGCGGTCGCCAGCGATCCGCGAACCCTCGACTCTCCTGAAATCTACCGGCCACTTGCCTTGGCTCCGGAGGAACTTCGCAGTCACGAGGATCACGCCTATGACATCATCGGACGGTATCGTCCGGGCGTGACCGCCGCCCAGGCCGCGGCCCGGCTCACGGCAATCGCCGCCAGCCTCGCCGAGAGCGATCCGAAGGAATACCAGGGCTTTCTTCTCCAAACGGTCTCGCTCGCACCCAACCTCCAAGGCACCGGCCGGCAGATCGTCTTCATGCTGATTGGTCTCTCCGGATTCGTGCTGCTGATCGCGTGTGCAAATCTGGCGAACCTGCTGCTCGCACGCGCCATTGCCCGGGCGCGCGAGTTTGCCATTCGCGGCGCCCTGGGCGCCTCCCGCGCCCAGCTGATCCGACCGCTGATCGCGGAATGCAGTCTCCTCGCAGCCGCGGGCGGCGCGCTGGGCATTCTGGTTTCCATCTGGACCAACGACTGGATGGCCCAGCAATTCCGCGCCAGCGGCTCGCAACTCGATTTCGCCCTCGATTGGCGCCTCCTGCTCTTTGCCCTCGGCACCTCGTTCGCCACGGCGCTCTTTTTCGGCGCCGCCCCGGCCTGGGTGACTTCCCGTGTGAGGGTCAACGATGCGCTCAAAAGCGGCACGCGCGGTTCGACTGGCGACCGTTCGCAGAACCGTTTCCGGCAGTTGTTGATCGTCGGTCAGTTTGCCCTGGCGCTCGTGCTCCTGTCCGGTGCCGTGCTGTTCGTGCAGGGGCTGGACCGTTTGCTCCGGCGCGATGCCGGGTGGAACCCAGCGCCCCTGCTGCGCGGCATCCTTTCCATGCCGTCGAGCCGTTACACGAACTCGGGACAGATCATGCGCTTCTACGAGAAGGTCCAGGAGCGCGTTTCCGCCCTGCCGGGAGTCGCCGCCGCTGCGATCTGCCATGAAGTCCCGGCCTTCTATTTCCCCTCTGGTCGCGGGTTCCTCGTGGAAGGGCAGCCGCCACCGACCCCGGGAAACGAGCCGGGTGCCCCGATCAACGGCGTCACCCCGGGCTATTTCAACACCGTCGGCACCCGCCTCATCCGCGGACGCGACTTCACCCCCGCCGACCGGAGCGACTCGCCTCCGGTGATCATCATCAGTGAAACCATGGCCCGCACCCTCTTCCCCAAACAGGAAGCGATCGGTCGGCGCCTCGCCTTTTCCAACGAGCAGAAGCCCGTCTGGATAGAGATCGTCGGGATCGCCGAAGACGTCCGGTTCATCAACGTCGGTAATTCCCCGGCGGCGTTCCAGGCCTACATCCCGGAATCCCAGACAGTCTGGAGCTATGTCGCACTACTGGTTCGCGCCTCCGCTCCCCCCTCGACCCTGATCGAGTCGATTCGCCGGGCTGTGAGTGAGCTGGACCCGGACATGGCAGTGAAGGAACTGACGCCCGTGCCCGATTTCATCCAGCGCAACATGCAGCAGATGCAGGCCATTAACTCCCTTCTGGTCGGCTTCGCACTGCTCGGCCTGTTCCTGGCTGCACTCGGGATCTACAGCATCATCGCCCGGCTGGTGGCGCAGCGGACCAGCGAAATCGGCATCCGCATGGCCCTGGGCGCGCAAGTTGGGCAGATCGCGCGCCTGATCCTCGGAGCCGGCATGCGCCTGGTACTCACCGGCACCGCTCTTGGGCTGTTCGGAGCCGTCGCGCTCGCCTGGTTCCTCGCCAGTGCCATGCCCGGCCTGTCCGGCAACAGCGTCGCGGCGATCGCGGGCGCCACGATCGTGCTCATCGTCATCGCGTTGCTCGCCACCTGGCTCCCCGCCCGCCGCGCCACCAAGGTTGATCCGATTGTCGCTCTCCGCGCGGAATAGTCGTTTTCTACAACTTCCCCGCTGCGTCCGGTGTTATCAGGCAGGCACTAAGGCATAAGCGATAAGCGTTGAGCTCTGAGCTTAAACCTTACTGTTAACCGCCTAACGCCAACAGCTTATCACTTAACGGTATGACGCCCGCCATCTGCCACGCCTTGCGCCAGCTCAGTCGAACCCCGGGATTCACCGCGACTGCGATCGCGACCCTGGGTCTTTGCCTGGGCGCCAACCTGACGATCTTCGCCGTCGTCGACGCCATCCTCGTGCGGTCGCTGCCGTTTCCCGAGCCTGATCGCCTCGTCACGGTCTTCAACGGCTATCCCGGTGCCGGGGTCGAGCGCTCCTCGGCCTCCATTCCCAATTACTACGACCGGCGAAGCGCCATCAAGGCCTTCGCATCGCTCGCGATCTACCAGGACGGCAGCGTCGTGGTCGGCGCGGCCGGCTCGCCGAATCGCGTGCCGGTGGCGCGCGTTTCGCCGGAGTTCTTTGCGACGCTCGGCGTGCCGCTGGCGCGAGGCCGCCCCTTCACTGACGACCAGCTGAAGTACGGCACCGACGAGGTCGCGATCCTGACGGACAGTTTTTGGCGCACCCATTTCAACGCCGACCCGAACGTCCTCGGCCGCACCTTCCTGAACGACGGCATCACGATCACGGTCATCGGGGTGCTGCCACCGGGCTTTCGCTTTCTGTCCAGCCGCGCCGAATTCTACCGGCCGTCCGCGCACGGGCCGGAAGACCGCCAGCCCACCAGCCGCCACAGCAACAACTGGAACATGATCGCCCGGCTCGCCCCAGGAGCAAGTCTGGCCGACGCCCAGGCGCAGATCAACGTCTTCAATGACTCCCAGACGGCGAATGATCCCCTCGCCGGAATTATCAAGGGCACCGGCTATCACACGACCGTCGCTTCGCTGCACGAAGACCATGTGCGCTCGGTGAAACCCACCCTGCTGCTCTTGCAGTGCGGGGTATTCTTCTTGCTGCTTATCGGCGCCGTGAACCTCGCCAACCTCCTGCTGATCCGCGCCAGCGGTCGCTCCAAGGAGGTCGCCATCCGCCAGGCCCTGGGTGCCGGCCGGCGACACATCGCCACCGAAGTCATTGTGGAAACCACGTTGCTTGCGTTCGCCGGCGGACTTCTCGGGCTTCTCTTCGGTTGGTTCGGCGTTCTTTTGCTCCGCTCGCTCGGAACAGGGCAACTGCCCTTGGGCACGTCGGTCGCGTTTGACGGCCGCCTCGCCGTGATTTCGCTCGCGGCGGCCATCGTCGTGGGGCTCGGGCTCGCCGCACCCATCATCTGGTTTAATCTCCACGCGAAACTCGCGCCGAGCCTGCAGGCTGAAACGCGCGGCGGCACCGCCAGCCGGGCGGCGCAGCGCCTGCGCCACGGTTTCATTGTCGCCCAGGTCGCCCTCGCGTTCGTGCTCCTGTCGGGCGCCGGCCTCCTGGGCCTCAGCCTGAAGCGCGTGCTCGCGACTCCCGCCGGGTTCAACCCCGACAACCTCCTCACCGGTCAGATCTCCCTGCCGTGGAAGAACTACAAGGACGACGCCTCCCGGCGCGCGTTTGTCGAGCGGCTGCTGCCCGCCATCCGCGCCCTGCCCGGCGTCACGCACGTCGCCATCAATACCGGCCTGCCCTTCACCTCCGGCATCAACGATAGCGCGACGACCGTTGAAGGTCACTCCCCCCGGCCCGGCGACTCCATCCGCGCGCACTACCTCTCCGCCGCCACCAGTGATTATTGGCCGATGATGAGGATACCGCTCCTCCGCGGTCGCCTGCTCGAGGACGCGGACAACCAGCGCTCGACGCGGGTCTGCGTCGTGGATCAGGCGTTTGCCGATCACTACTTCCCCGGAGCCGATCCGCTCGGGCACCGACTCGCCCAAGATGTCGAGGTCACCGACAAGAATGCGAGTACGATTGTCGGCGTCGTCGCGAGCGTGAAGCAGAACGAACTCGCCGAGAACAGCGGCCACGGCGCCATCTACTTCCCCTACTCCACGTTCAGCGGGAACTTCTTCACCCTTCTGGTGCGCACGCAGCTCCCGCCTGCATCCCTGGGTCCCACGATCCAGAAGGCCATCCTCCAACTCGACCCGGAATTGCCGATCGACGACCTGCGAACCATGCAGGCGCGGATCGACGACAGCCTCATTGCCCGGCGATCTCCCGCGATCCTGGCCGGCATCTTCGCCGGCGTCGCGCTCTTGCTGGCGGCCATCGGCACCTATGGCGTGCTCGCCTACGCCGTGAGCCAGCGGCGGCGCGAAATCGGCGTGCGCATGGCGCTCGGCGCGCTGCCGAAGCAAATCCTCGCGCAGTTTCTCCAGCTCGGCGCCCGGCTCCTCGTCGGCGGAATCGTCCTCGGCGTCCTCGGCACCTGGGCGGCGGGCCGCGCCATGCAAAGCGTGCTTTTCGGCGTCGGCGCGGTGCAGCCCAGCGTCCTCGCCGCCACCACCGGCGTGATGCTCGGCGTTGTGTTTTTCGCGATGTTCCTGCCCTCGCGTCGCGCCGCCCGCATCAATCCGATTGATGCCCTGCGCGCTGAATGAGCTGTAAGCTTTAAGCCGTAACCGAGAGGGCCGAGCCGAAAGCAATAAGCCATCAGGACAGACTCCGTTTCCCTTACTCCACATCCAGAGCTTATCGCTTAACGCTTACAGCTTTCTGCTTGCTTAACGCTTACCGCCCAGAGCTTACCCCCCATCCGATGAAATCATCCCGCCGCGACACCCCCCCCCCCCCCCCCCCCCCCCCCCCCCCCCCCCCCCTGCA
>Ga0182021_10004626_pt1 | contig 16213 bp, 11 predicted proteins | sample 612E3MmetaG_FD_120493 | JGI IMG/M metagenome (GOLD analysis project Ga0182021, IMG submission 120493) | Permafrost microbial communities from Stordalen Mire, Sweden - 612E3M metaG (Illumina Assembly) | ecosystem: Environmental > Terrestrial > Soil > Wetlands > Permafrost | place: Sweden...
CTTTCGTATTTACAGCTTCTTAACATATTCTCTCTTTCTTTTCCATTGTTCTCTCGGTCAATTCAATTTTTTCATTTCCACGAAAGCCGACAAATTGATGGATGGCGATCGGGAAGTACGTTTTATATCATTCAATATCCCGAATCTCCATTACATTGAAGATGACCAGAGGTTTGAATCTCCCAATCCATGGCGCATTGCCGATGAATTCGAAATTCGCGATGCTCTTACTGCCATTAAGCAAGTAGGAGGAAATGTAGTCCGAATGTATGTTCCTTCCATTCGGAAGGCAATGGACACCGTATTCATTATACGTCATCTCGAAAGTCCTGGAGTATTCAATGAAGAAGCTTTTAAAGGATACGATAAAGTACTACAGGTTGCAAATGAATTAGGGATTCGAGTGATCATTCCGTTGGTGGATAATTGGTGGTGGTGGGGCGGCACCGCGGACTATGCCCGCTTTCATGGCAAGCCGAAGGAAGCCTTTTGGACGGACTCTTCCATCATTGCGGATTTTAAAAAAACGGTCGAGCATCTCGTTAACCGCGTCAATACCTATACGGGGGTCTGCTTCAAAGACGATAAAGCAATCTTAGGGTGGGAAACCGGCAATGAATTGGAAGTTCAGGATTTTTCGTGGACAAAAGAAATTGCACGATATATAAAAAGCCTGGATAAAAATCATCTTGTTATTGAAGGTACCCATCGGCAGGCTCTCCAGGAGGAAGCGCTCGTTGATCCAAACATCGATGTCTTGTCCCTCCATTTCTATCGCCCTGCCTATCAGACAGTAAACCAGATGCTTGATGCACGTATGAAATCAAAAGGAAAAAAACCATTCTTTGTTGGTGAGATCGGCCGTAATCCCGTTGACAGTTTGCGGATGATTCTTGATTCTGTTATTTCCTCCGGCATGTCCGGTATTATGATTTGGTCTATGCGTTCCCACAATCGCGACGGTGGATTTTATTACCACCAAAATGCGTACCGCTGGCCGGGATTTGAAAGCGGTAAGCAATGGGACGAGCAGGCAGTTATCAACTTGTTCCGGGAAAAAGCATATCAGATTCATGGGACTTCTTTAGATTCTGTTCCTCTTCCCCAACCGCCCAAACTTCTTCCGATCATCACTCCTTATAAGATTTCCTGGCAAGGCTCCACCGGCGCAACACATTATATCATTGAAAGAAAAGAGCGGTACCTTCTCTTCTTCTCGCACTGGAAAGTAATTGATAGCAGTGCAAGTGACGCGAATATCAATTACCGGCCGCTGTTCATTGATACGCTTGCTGAACCCGGAACAAATTATTCTTATCGTGTACGGGCGAGGAACCGCTCGGGCATTTCCGACGCCTCTGAAGTTGTCGGTCCTGTAAGCGCTCCCTGCCGGCTTCTCGTCGATGAATTTGAGGATACTAAAAAAATGGCAGGAAGATCTTCCGGCGTCACCATCATCACGAATAATAGAGAAAATATTCGTGCAAAGGAAGATGGAAGTCGATTGGCTGGATCATCCGGAGATTCCATTGTTTATCATCTGCCTGCCCAAATAACAAGTATTCGCCTTGATGCTTTCTATACAACCAATGATCGTGAAAAAGATCTGAAATTTTCGATCGGAATTTTACAGACATCCGTAGTCCCGATCCATGCAAGCCGGGAAATATTTGAAGTTTTCAATAATGCGTATAGAGCCTTTACTCCCGTTCGCTACCAATTAACAAACATCCCAAAGGAACACCGCTTCATTGTGATCTATTTGAAGGAAGGTATCCAACTTGGCAGATTGGAAATAGGATACGATCCGGAATAAAAAAGACGAGCGGTGGATTCGTCTTAAGTGGATTGCTTCTATTATAACCACCGCGCTCAAAAGAAACAAAAGTGTTTGAAGTATCGGAGCTATAACATTCTTTCACACCTTCTCTTCGCTATTGTTCATATGTGTGCCTGTTCCAACATCTGCATCTTTCTCTTTTAGATGGTTCAAGATATTGAAATTGCCTTCAACAAAGCAGACCACGATTCAGGGGGCAGGACTCGGATGAAACGATGCCTTCCATCGCCATTTTCTTCTTCATGTCATGAAACTCTTATAAGCACTTGCTAAAGAAGTGCAGAAATCATAATTTTAGCATGAAAATGTTAAACGTTTAACATTTTCATCGAATAATCTCAGTACCCAATGGTAGTATTATCTGAAATGATGACGATTCGTGATGTTGCGAAGAAGGCAAAAGTCTCGGTGATGACTGTCTCTCGAATGATGAATGACCCGGAGAAAGTAAGCACGAAGACCATTCAAAAAATCCGTCATACGATGGAACAACTTGGGTATCACCCAAACTACATTGCACGTTCACTCGTCAGAAAAAAAACCAACACCGTAGGCATCGTGATGCCTGATATTAAAAATACTTTTTTCAATAGTTGGTTCCGCTGGGTTGAAGATTACGCACGTTCGTTTCATTACAACTTGCTCCTCTGCAATACGGATGATAATGCTGAATACGAAATGAATCAAATCCACCTCCTGCTTTCCCGGCGGGTGGATGGGATTATTATAGTTCCTCGAACTGCGTCTTCTATTCTGTACCTGAAAAAATCTCGAATCCCGTTCGTCCTCGTCGATTGTGTCTTCTCGAACATCAAAGCGGATTACATTACAACCGATCATTACGCAGGCGCATGTGATGCAACCGACTATCTCATTAATCTCGGTCACCGGCATATCGGCATTTTGAAGGGACCCGGAATCCTCTATCCTGATATCGAAAGATTCCGTGGTTTTTCGGATTCTATGAAAAAACATAAACTGAAGATTGACCTCTCCTCTATCAGGAATTGTGATTTTCAAGAGGAAAAATCTTTTCATGCCGTAACGGAAATGTTGAAATTTGAGAATCCTCCTACGGCACTCTTTTCATTTAATAGTCTGATGACGATTGGTGCAATTAATGCGATGAATGCATTGAAGCTCACCATCCCAAAAAATCTCTCTATTGTAAGTTTTGATGAAATTCCTGGTCAACTCATTTTCAGACCAAAAATCACTTACATTCTTCAACCCATAGAAGAATTAGGAAGAAATGCTACGCAGATTATTCTCGAAAAAATAGAACACCCGTCCCGAAACAGAACACATCGGATTTGCCTCAGACCAAAATTGATCGTTGGTGAATCCTGTCGAGAGGTAAAATAGTTCATTCTAGAACGATAAAACTCTAAGGAATAAGTAGGAGTGGAAATCTCAACCAGAAGAATATTAAATCTTAGAAATTCATTATCTTGAAAAAAAATCTAAAAATATTTATGTTGAAGGCGAAAAGAGTATGAAAAAGTATTCATCTAAAAAAGAGCTTACAATGAAAAGAGCCTTAGTCTGTGGCGCAGGAGGTTTTATTGGCTGTCATCTCGTCAAGATGCTTCGCGCAGAAGGGTACTGGGTGCGAGGAGTAGACATAAAACGGCATGAATGGTCGCCGAAAGCAGCAAATGAATTTCTCCGGATCGATCTTCGCAAAGAAGAAAATTGCCGCAAAGCACTTACTCTTAACCATGGTACGTTTGATGAAGTGTACCAATTGGCAGCTGATATGGGGGGAATGGGGTTTATTCATTCGGCAGAGACGGAAATAATGCACAACAGTTCTCTCATCAATATTTATATGACTGATCTGGCTGCAACAATGGGTGTACCGCGATATTTCTTTTCATCGTCTGTCTGTGTGTACCGTGACATGAAGCAAGGGGAGCCAGAAATGACGGAGGCTGAGGCAATTCCCGCCCATCCTGATAACGAATATGGCTGGGAAAAGCTTTATTCAGAAAGAATAGCACAAGCATACGAACGCCGATATGGAATGCAAGTGCGCATTGCGAGATTCCAAAATTGCTATGGCCCGGAGGGTACCTGGACAGGCGGTCGCGAAAAAGCACCTGCTGCCATATGCCGTAAAGTTGCCGAAGTACATGATAAAGGAACTATTGAAGTGTGGGGTGATGGAACTGCAGTTCGCTCTTACACGTATGTGAGCGATATGGTGGAAGGAATTTTTCTCTTAATGCATTCTGATCTACACGGCGCTGTGAATATTGGCTGTCCGCAATATGTATCTGTCAATGAATTAGTAAAAACTGTATCCAAGGTCGCAGAAAAGAAAATTTTTATAAAACATGTGCAAGGCCCTGTCGGTGTTCAATCCAGAAATTTTTCCAATGAACGAATTTATTCTCTCGGGTGGAAACCAAAAGTATACCTCGAAGATGGTATCCGCTTAACATGTCCATGGGTGGAAGAACAGGTAAAAAGGAATAAGTGACAAAGTGACAGCCAGAGTTTGGTTAAAAGTAATCGGGGGAGACATAATCCTGCGAAAAAAATTACGAAGAAAAAAAACTTACGGATACGGGAACAGTACTTTATGCTGAATATGAGGATACAAAAGGACAAACGGTTGAAGACAAATATGCGGGAGAAGAAAAAGGTGTTTGTGACCGGTTGTTTTGATCTGCTGCACAGCGGTCATATCGCTTTCTTTGAGGACGCTGCAAAGCATGGAGATGTCTATGTCGGTCTCGGCTCCGACGAAACAGTGTACAAACTTAAAGGCCGATATCCGATTAATAATCAGGGTGAACGAAAATATATGATCGAGGCTCTCGCCAGTGTAAAAAAATGTTTTATTAATTCTGGCTCAGGAATCATGGATTTTCGAGAAGAAATTGAGAGCTTGCAACCAGATATATTCATTGTCAACGAAGATGGCAATACACCGGCAAAAGAAGAGTTGAGCAAAAAACTCGGGATGAGATATATTGTACTAAAGCGAATTCCTCATGGTACATTACCGATTCGTTCCACCACGTTATTAAAAAATGAATGTACGATGCCTTATAGAGTTGATTTGGCCGGCGGGTGGTTGGATCAGCCCTACGTTGGAAAATACGCGCATGGTTCCGTCTTGACAATCTCCATAGAGCCAACAATTGAGTTTAATGAAAGAAGCGGAATGGCATCGAGTACAAGAAGAAAAGCCATCGAACTATGGCATTCCGATATTCCTGCAGGAAATAAAGAACAACTGGCAAAAATACTTTTCAGCTTCGAAAATGCACCTGGAACAAAAGTCATTGCCGGATCTCAGGATGCCATTGGCATTGTTTTACCGGGGTTAAACAAAATCGATTATAACGGCGGTTACTGGCCTGTACGCATTACTTCTGTGCATGATGAAGAAATCTTATCATGGCTCGAAAATCAATTATATCTGATTACTCTTGGACCACGAGATGATAAATACGATGTACTGAAAACTACAAAAATAAGTAAGAAGAATGTCGAAGCCCTTCGTTTTGCTGCTGAAAAGTGTTGGAAAGCTATTCTAAAAAAAGATATTAAAGAATGTGGCAAATACTTTAAACAATCATTTGAGGCACAAATTAAGATGTTCCCCACCATGGTTTCTCAAGAAACTCTTTCTATCATCGACAAATACAAACATGGAGCATTCGGCTGGAAATTATCTGGCGCAGGTGGAGGAGGATATCTGATCCTTATATCTGAAAAATCAATTACTGGAGCTATGACGATTAAAATTAGAAGAAAAGCAATATAATAGTTCTAGCTCCATCGTTTGATGTTCTATTCCATCAAGCTACATATTTTTTTGAATGAAATAAATAGCATCATTTGTGAATTATGCCTTCCCAAGAAATTACTTTTTCTCTTGTGGAAATAGTTTTGCCCGTTCCATTGTTTGAATTATTTGAGCTGCCATTTTTCTATGTGTCTCAACCGTCGGATGACCATTGGCGACATAACCACCGGGGAACTCATCAAACGTTCCATAGAACGTGTCATTCTTGCCATTTTTCTGTTCTTCATCAACTACCTGTTGAACGTTTTTTCGGATCCATTCTGGATATGCTGCTACGGCGAGAATTTTTACACCGGGGTAAATCGTACGGAGTCTTTGAATGAATTTTTGATATCCTGCACGAAAGAATGTCGATTTGTCTTCAGGTACTTTTCCTTCTTTATCCTTCAAGCCTGAAAAATCATTAAGGCCTAAACACACAACAGCGACTTGTGGAATCCATTGTGAGTAATCCCATTTCGGTTGAGGCGACTCCATCAACGTTCTATCAAATATGTTCGGAATATTCACGGTCGTATCACCGCGCCAGTCGCATACCATACCGCATCCTGAACGGCACGTGGCATGATACTCAGCGTTAAAGTGTTCGGCAACGAACGAAGCAAATCCCTTATCAATATTCGTGACAGGAAATCGTTCTTCCCAAGCGAGCTGTTGAACGGTTGCCTCGTTGCTTTCAGAAGCAGTAAATGAATCACCGATGAATTCGATTCTTTTCGATGGGTTACTCGCTGGCTGCAGCAGCTCTGCACCATCATCCAGCAATAAACCTGAGAATGAGAATACAGCATCAAATACGATATTGCGTTTACTCAAACGAAATGTATGATGCCCATTGAACAAATGTTCTGCAAGAAGATAGTCCGCATCTCCTGCTTTTGTACCGTGCAATATTTTTACCCATATCCCATCGATAGAAACATTATAATAATTGATACTGTCGGCAAGGCGCACACCAATGCTCGTACCGGTGAACTCTGCTGTAATAGAAACACCGGGCCAAGAGTGTTTTGAATGCAGAGAGTCTGCTCGATCCCATCTGCCATGATATTGAATAAATGGATGACGTGCGGGAATAAAAGTTGATGAGATGAGCATAGAAGTTGCCCCTATCATTATAACCAGTAAAATAAAAAAGGAATATTTCATTGTATTTTTCTCTCGTATTCGGTTCTTGGAAGAAAGATAATATATAATTCATTGGAATTCATTTACCTCGTAAATATTTTCCTTACTCAATCCCGTCGAAGGATTTAGAAGAGAACTGAAAATGCATTCACCGAAAAGAAGGAAAACAACCTTTGCATTTTCATGAACCTCCCTATCAACGAGCATTCATCGTATCGATAATCTCCAGCCGTTGCAATTGTAACGCGTGATGGTGAATGATGGCAAGAGTAGCAGTATCCAATGTGAAAATAGAGTTTCGTCCCTGAGGTTCCTGAGGCGGATCGCCGGTAAAAGGATCTCCCTTTTTCCACATTCCATCTTGATGCTGTGCGGATGCTTCACCACCCCATGACCAAATGTTCGATCCTGCAATCGGACCGTTGTTCCGTGCAGAATCATATACACATTGGTACAGGAAATGAATATAATGATCACGTGCACTTGTTGGTGTCCCCGGCAATAGTTCTCCGTTATCCCTGCCAATTCCAAATTCTTCCATGACAATTGGTTTGTTCAGTCTTCGGGCAAGAGCAAGATGAAGATTGAAATATTTGAGGGCGTTCTCTTCTGAACTGGGCAGTGTTTCAGCAAACCGGTTCGGATTGAACCATCCCCAATTGAGCGGCCAAAGATGGAAGGTCAGATAGTCTATATAGTTGGTTTTGTGAGCTTCGAGAAACGCCTCCTCCGACTGAATGCAACCAACTTTTCCTTCACTTCCCGTCGACACGAGATGGTTGGTGTCCAATGAGTGGATGTAACGCGCCGAAGAATCGATCCACCGATAAAATATTGATAAGTTTTTTCTTCCGTTCCCGCCGTCACGACCGGGTCTCGGTTCATTTGCAAGCTGCCAGGACATGATGGTCGGATCGTCATAATAACGACGCCCGTTGAAACTATTTTTTCGTGTCACAATCTTTTTAACATAATCGTAATAGAGACGCACTGCCTCTGGTGTCGAATAAAACTTTGCTGAAAAGTCCATGAATCCACCATACCCTTTTTGGGGATCTTCTGGATCTGCTCCTTCATTTCCTGTAGCCCATACCATATATTGCGCCATTCCGCCGGACCATTCCCAATAATTATTAAGATAGAGAACGGCATGCATATGACGCTTTGCCATTTCTGCAAGAGTAAAGTCAAGACCAACAAGGAGCGAATCATCACAGATGCCGGCTGAAATTTGAATTGCCGGCTTTATGGACCGTTGCATAGAGGATTGTTCAGAAGCAGCTAACATGCGAAGGTTTGTAATTCCATTCGCTATCATTATATCTAATTCTCTTTTAAGACGTGAACGATCTCCTGTGATACCGGAAGAGCCGAGATAACAGGTATACCAAATATTAGCACCGGTAAAATAGTATGGTTTACCGCCATGCTCAAAATGTTGTCCTTGCACTTTTATATATTCATCCCTCTCCTGAAGCCAGGGTAATAAAGAACACGAGCTTAACATAAATGAAGTGATGCAAGGGAAGAAAAGCTTGTTGAATCGAAACCATCTATTTTTCATTCGATGAACCATTTGCCGTATTTTTTTGTATACAAATTGAACGACGTGTTCCAATATATTCTATATAGTTCAGTCTTCAAAATATTTATTCAATTTTCAATTTATTCAATTTTCATTTCAATGGCTTATGTGTCGCTTGGTTCTCAGTATCCACTTCATATGTTGGAAATATAGGTCTATAAGTAGAACCTGGCTCAGTTTTTGTACACAAAATTTTAATTTGGTACTATAAAACCACTCCATATAATAGAGAGGCCATCATGACGTGCCGAAAATGAAATGAATCTGTGCAGCAAGAAATGTTCTAAAAAGGATAGCACACAAACCGAACCTAAAATTTATGTGACAAAAATTTTAACCTATTCCCTCTTGATTCACAAATCAATAAATATTAATATGAAAACGTTTGCATAAATGAATTTCTAAAAATTTTAATGAACTATGGCACATTAAATAGATGAGATTATATTCATTCAAGAAGGAGTAAACAATGCAAGCAATAGGGTTATCATTCATAGATTGGATTATTATATTTATCTATTTTGCCTTCGTGCTTGGTATTGGTTTGTATCTTCGCCGATATACGAAAAGCCAAGAGGATTTTTTCCTTGCCGGAAGGAAAAACTCGACATGGGTTGCAGGGCTTGCTTTTCTTTCGGCAAATCTTGGAGCACTCGAGTTGCTCGGCATGACAGGCAATACATTCAAATACGGAATGTACGTAGCACATTTTTATTGGATAGGTGCAATTCCTGCAATGCTGTTCCTTGGCATTTATATGATGCCGTTTTATTACAGCAGTAAAATCAATTCTGTCCCCGGCTATCTCAAACTCCGTTTTGATGAAAAGACACGGGTGCTCAACGGTATTTCTTTTGCCCTGATGACGCTTCTCGTCTCGGGTATTAATCTCTATGCAATGGCACTCGTTCTTCATACATTCCTCGGTTGGGATTGGGATTACAGTATGTGGGCATCTGCATTAACTGTTGCAGCGTATGTTACAATGAGCGGTCTTATGTCTGCGATCTTTACTGAAATTGTACAATTTTTCTTGATCTGGTTTGGATTATTTCTTGTTTCGATTCTTGGAATAATAGAAATAGGAAGTGTCGGCGAAATCATGGCTCGAATTAATGCGTACAGCCCACAAGTCTCGTTTACCACTCTTTGGTCGACTTCGTCAAATCCGGCGCAAAACGGAATGCTTATTCACTGGGGCGGCATTGTGCTTGGCCTGGGATTTGTATTATCTTTTGGATATTGGACGACCGACTTCCTTGTTGTTCAACGTGCATTCTCGGCGAAGGATTTACGCTCAGCACGCATGACACCGATTCTTGCCTCGTTCTTTAAGATGGCTTTACCTTTTATCGTTATCCTTGCAGGATTAATAGCAATCGCTCTTTCCATTGATCCAAAAAGTGGATTCAAATTATTACATGATGGAGGACAGGCGAATTATGATTCTGCACTGCCACTCTTAATTGCACGGTATTATCCACCCGGCTTAGTTGGCTTAGGGGTGACCGCATTGCTCGCCGGATTTATGGCGGGGCAAGCAGGCAACATCAGTGCATTCAACACGGTATGGACATACGACATTTATAAATCTGTTTTGAATAAAAAAGCCTCTGATGCACATCTTCTCTGGATGGGGCGCGTATCCACTATTATCGGTGTCATTCTTTCTTTAGTAACTGCGTACTGGGCAAAAGGTTTTCCCAGTATTATGGATTATATGCAGGCAATATTTTCGTGGGTCAATGCTCCTCTCTTTGGAACCATGCTGCTTGGTATGTTTATCTGGTGGATTACACCCAATGGCGCGTTCTGGGGCCTCATCATGGGAATGCTTTCGTCATTCTTCATGTATTTAGCTGTCAAGTTTCACTGGTTTTCAGAAAGTATCATCACCATGTCGAGTGTTCAGAGCGACCAGGCCGCAAATTTCTGGCGGGCATGGTGGGCATGGTTGATTTGCGTGGCCGTAACTGTTGTAGTGAGCCTGTGGACAAAAAAGAGACCGAAAGAAGAACTTGTCGGTTTGGTTAAAGGATTGACCAAGGAGAATCACAATCAGAATATCCCGTTTACAAAGAGGCCGGAATTTTATGCTCTTATTTCTTTAATCGTATTTATTTTACTCAATATTTGGTTCTGGTAATTAAGGAGAAGGATAATGTCTGAACAAGGAATGAAACCCATTTGGTATTTTGTCGGATTGATATTAATGGTGATAGGTGGGATTGTTTTTTGCAGCGGTATCTTTCAATTTTTTCATCCGCCAGCCGTAAAGACAACATTAGCTGAAATACATGCGAATATTTGGTGGGGTGCGTTAATGACGGTCTTTGGAACCGGCATGTATTTTACTGCTAAGAAAAAATCGAAATAAATCTCCTATGCCTGTTCTTAATCTGATAGAAGAATCCTTTGAAAAAAATTTCGGCGAGAAACCACTTTTAGTCCGTTCACCGGGACGTGTTAATCTTATAGGCGAGCATACAGATTATAATCAAGGATTTGTTCTTCCGGCTGCGATCGACAAGGCAGTCTTCTTTGCTATTGCACCGCGTTCTGACCGCACATGCAACATCATTGCACTCGATATGCACGAGGAACATCAATTCATCCTTGATGATCTTCAAAAGACCCCCAAAGTATGGCCTCATTATCTCATGGGGGTTGTCGACCAATTGCTTCAATCGCATTTTCATATCAGCGGATTTAATTGTGTGTTCGCCAGTACGATCCCGATCGGAGCAGGATTATCCTCTTCTGCTGCGATTGAGGCAGGATTAGCATTTGCACTCAACAATCTTTTTGATCTTCATATGGATGACCTGACGCTTGTAAAATTGGCGCAGCGCGCGGAAAATAAATTCGTGGGTGTCCAGTGCGGCATCCTGGATCAATTCGTCAATATCTTTGGTAAAGAAAAGAAAGTGCTTAAAATCGATTGCCGTTCTCTCGAATACAACTATTATCCATTTGAATATCCAAACGTTTCCATAGTTTTATATGATACCGGAGTTTCGCGTTCTTTAGCTTCATCAGAATACAATAAACGAAGAGAGCAATGTGGAACCGGGGTCGACGTCATCAAACATCGCTATCCGCATGTGATATCCTTAAGAGATGTTTCTTTATCACTACTTGAAGAATGCAAAATGGACTTTGATCCGGTGATCTACCGCCGATGCAAATATGTTGTAGAAGAAAACGACCGTCTCTTGAAGGCGTGTGGTGAACTGGAAAAAGGAGATTTAAAAATGTTTGGTTCTTTTATGAATCAAACACACGAGGGCCTGAGTCATGAGTACGAGGTAAGCTGCAAAGAGCTTGATTTTCTTGTGACCGCAGTAAAAGATATTCCACAAGTATACGGTGCAAGGATGATGGGAGGCGGATTCGGAGGATGTACCATTAACCTGATTGAAAATCGATCCGTTGAAGAAATCAGCAAGTACGTAGCGGAGAAATACAAAAAGGAATTTAACATCGATCTCAAATCGTACGTTTCTTCCATTGATTCTGGAACACATATCATCAATGAGAGAAAAAATGCTGCAGGGTAAGTTGCTAAGATTTCCCCATCGAAGAAAGAATATCCTCACGGGAGAATGGATTCTGGTTTCTCCACAAAGAACGCAGCGCCCGTGGCAAGGAGAGATCTCTGCGGCTTCAAATGAGCAGAGCCTTGAATATGATCCTGAGTGCTACCTGTGTCCCGGGAATAAACGTGCGAATGGCGGTATCAATCCTCAGTACACCGGAACATTTGTCTTTACAAATGATTTCCCTGCGCTCGTACCGGATACTGAAATCCAAAAGGCTCAAGAGAACGATTTGCTTATCTCACAGGCAGAAAGAGGAACATGCCGGGTCGTTAATTATTCTCCCAAACATAACCTCACTCTTGCTCAAATGAACGAGAGTGATATCGAACAAGTTGTTTCCATCTGGCAGGAAGAGTTCAGTGTACTGGGGGAAAAACCATATATCAATAACGTGCAGATATTCGAGAATAAAGGGTCCATTATGGGAAACAGCAATCCCCACCCTCATTGCCAAATCTGGGCGCAGGAAAGTATTCCCATGGAAATTCAAAAAGAGTTAAAGCAATTCAAAGCCTATTCTTCTAGAAAAAAGCATGGATTGCTTGTAGACTATTTAAAACTGGAGTTGCGAGTAAATGACCGATTGGTATTTGAAAATTCATCATTTGCAGTGCTGGTTCCCTACTGGGCAGTATGGCCGTACGAAACTATGATCATTCCTAAAAGGCGAATCTCAAACATTCTTCAATTGAATCCCGGTGAACTAAAAGATTTTGCTGGCGCGATGAAAGTCGTCACCGTAAAGTACGATAACTTATTTAGAACCTCCTTCCCTTATTCTGCTGGCTTGCATCAAGCACCGACCGACGGCCGTCAGCACAACGAATGGCATTTCCATATGCACTTTTATCCACCTCTTCTTCGATCAGCACAGGTCAAAAAATTTTTAGTCGGATACGAAATGCTTGCTGAACCACAACGGGATATTACGGCTGAAGTAAGCGCTCAGCTCCTGCAACAATTATCACATGTTCATTATACAAACGCTTGATCACCTCTGCGTTGTCATGGAAGGAACCGGTCCTTTTAAATCTGTCTGTAGCGACCACTCAATTTTTCATAACAATGACTTGCTAAATTCATAACACTTATCAAAATAATAACGCATTCGTTATTCTCGGTTCATTGTATCAGGTTCTTACGAGATAACTCTCATCGAAAGAAATCAAGCATTTTCTACATATCAAAAATTTGACTTGATTATGTAACATATTATAGAGAGCATCCATTTTCATATATTGATATCCATAAAATCGTTATTGACTCTATGTTGATTGAATACCGGAGTCCGATAGTATCTTAAAAATAATTTGTTATAAGAAGGCATAGTTGTTGATTATTATTTGTAATTTGAGACAATATTAAATTATTTTCTTTTACGCCGATGAAAAATAACATTACTTATAGAGTGATCATTTTAATGGTCGATTTTAAATAAAATACTTCTATAGATAGAGGACAAGACGTTTAGAAGAACAATCAGCACTGAATTTTATTGAAGTGAAGATTATCATTCAAATACAATGATGATGCGTATCTACAAGCTTATAAAGAATTGTTTGTCAAAGATCGATGAAGTTCAGAAATGAAAGGAATGGACTACAACAATGTATTCGCCTAATTCTGACAGGTACAATTCCATGAAATATAACCGCTGCGGGTTGAGCGGTATTAAACTTCCTGCTGTTTCGCTTGGGCTGTGGCATAATTTCGGAAGTGTTGATAGCATGGCCAATGCAAGAATCATGTTGCAGAGGGCTTTTGATCTCGGAATTACTCACTTTGATCTTGCAAATAATTATGGACCGGCTCCTGGATCTGCCGAAGAAACCTTTGGGAAAATTTTGAAAAAGGATTTTTCAAAGCATCGCGACGAATTGATCATTTCTTCTAAAGCAGGCTATCTTATGTGGCCGGGGCCATATGGAGATTGGGGCTCTCGAAAATACTTAATCGCAAGTTTAGACCAAAGTTTAAAAAGAATGGGGTTGGAATATGTAGACATTTTCTATCACCACCGCCCGGATCCGGACACACCGCTCGAAGAAACCGTGCAGGCACTCGATCACATTGTCCGAAGTGGGAAGGCATTGTACATTGGAATTTCAAACTATCCTCCTCCGTTGACGTCGCGAGCTTCAAAGATATTAAAACAGTTGGGAACACCTTGCCTTATTCATCAAGCGAAATACAACATGTTCGATCGTTGGGTTGAAGAAAATCTTCTGGCAGTTCTGAAAAAAGAAGGGATCGGGTGTATTTCATTCTCTCCATTAGCACAGGGGATGCTCACTGGCAGATATTTGCATGGAATCCCAAAGGATTCTCGTGCTGCAAAACCTCATGGTTTTTTGAGGGTGGAAGATGTCACAGAAGAAAAAAGAAACATCGTCCAGCAATTGAACTCACTGGCTCAGCAAAGGAATCAAAGTATGGCTCAAATGGCGTTGTCATGGGTACTGCGTCACAAGGAAATGACATCAGTTCTGATCGGGGCAAGCCGCGTTGCTCAAATTGATGATGCGGTAGGAGCACTAGCAAACCTCCAGTTTTCTTCTGAGGAATTGAAGACCATTGACACAATTCTTTCAGGGAAAAAGGAGAATATAAAAGTGTGATGAGAAAGGAAACAGAGAAAATGGATGCGAATAATTATACACGGAAGGATTTTATAAAACTGTTGGGTTTAGGTACAGCCTCACTGGCATTCTCTCCATGGTATATGAAGGATAAAGCGGGATATGTTGCGCCGATTGCATTTCAACTCTATTCTGTACGCAGAGAAATTGAAAAAGATTTCGAAAAGACAATACACAAACTTGCCGATATGGGATTCGAAGGTGTTGAAACATACGCACTGCCGGCTAACCTGACAGTACCTCAGGCGGCAAAAGTTTTTAAAGAATGCGGATTAAAAGTTATCAGTATGCATACTGAATTACCGCTCGGTGACCAACAAGAAAAAATAGTACAGGCGGCTGAAGCATATCATTGTGACCATGTCATTTATGCCGGTTGGCCTCAGGGAGAGAAATATAAAAATCTTGATGCGATTAAAAAAACGGCGGAGACATATCATGAGTCGGCATCTTTTCTGAAATCAAAAGGAATACACTTCGGCCTTCATAACCATTGGTGGGAATTCGAAATGGTTGATGGGGTCTATCCTTTCTATTATTTATTAGAACATGCAGATCCGAAGATATTTTTTGAAATCGATACATACTGGGCAAAAACCTCAGGACAAAATCCTATAAAGATTGTAAAAGATTTTGGTGCCCGTGCACCATTCCTCCATATCAAAGACGGGCCGGCGGTAAAAGGAACGAAAAGCTACGAGCAGCTTCCTGTAGGCACCGGAGTAATGGATTTTAAGTCGATTGTGAAGTCCGGTGGAAATAACACCAAGTGGATGATTGTCGAATTTGACGAGTATGCCGGGAATATTTTCGAAGGCATGCACAGCAGCTACAAGTATCTGACGAAGAACCATTTAGCAAAAGGCAAAGTATAACGATCGATTTCTTTTATTGAATGATTATGAAAGTATTGTTTATCGGTGGCACTGGAAATATCAGCTCATCAGTCTCCAGACTGGCTGTTGATCGCGGGATAGAACTGTATCTCCTCAATCGCGGAAAGAGAATTTCATCTATCGCCGGCGCGAAATCAATGACCGGAGATATAAAAATCCCCGAAGAAATAAAATCAACATTGAAGAATCATACGTGGGATGTTGTTGTCAATTGGATTGCATTCGATGAACAAGATATTGATAGAGATTATGAAATATTTCGAGGGAAAACGAAACAGTATATCTTTATAAGTTCGGCTTCGGTCTACCAAAAGCCTCTTGCCTTTCCACTCGTCACAGAATCGACACCGTTGGCAAATCCTTTCTGGCAATACTCGAGAGATAAAATTGCATGCGAAATAAAACTCAATTTTTATTATCGGCAGGAGCAGTTTCCAATCACCATCGTAAGGCCCTCGTTAACATACGATACCGTTATTCCCGTTCCGATTGGAGGCTGGACAGAATATACGATTGTTGACAGGATAAAAAAAGGAAAGAAAATTATCGTGCATGGAGACGGGACCTCACTCTTCACGATAACCCATGCTGAAGATTTCGCAAAAGGATTTCTCGGACTCCTGGGTCATCAACAGGCAATAGGCGAAACATTCCATATTACTTCCGATGAAATTCTTACATGGAATCAAATTCATCAGGC
>Ga0182021_10004628_pt1 | contig 16207 bp, 16 predicted proteins | sample 612E3MmetaG_FD_120493 | JGI IMG/M metagenome (GOLD analysis project Ga0182021, IMG submission 120493) | Permafrost microbial communities from Stordalen Mire, Sweden - 612E3M metaG (Illumina Assembly) | ecosystem: Environmental > Terrestrial > Soil > Wetlands > Permafrost | place: Sweden...
ATCTCGGCCCTGCACAAATCGGTGCGCGGCTCCAATCCCGATGCCGCGCTGTACTGGCTGGTGCGCATGCTCGACGGCGGCGCCGATCCGCTCTACATGGGGCGGCGCATCGTGCGCATGGCCATCGAGGACGTCGGCCTGGCCGATCCGCGTGCCCTGGAGGTCGCCCTCAACGCCTGTGCCACCTACGAGCGCCTGGGCAGTCCGGAAGGCGAGCTGGCGCTGGCCAATGCCGTGCTGTACATGGCCGTGGCGCCCAAGTCGAACGCCGCCTACGTCGCCTATAATGCGGCCCGCGCGTTCGTGGCGAAAGACCAGAGCCGCGGCGTACCCGAACATCTGCGCAATGCCCCGACAAAGTTGATGAAGGACCTCGGCTTCGGCGCCGACTACCGCTACGCCCACAACGAAGCCGAGGGCTATGCCGCCGGCGAGAATTACCTGCCCGAGGGAATGCCTGCCGTGCATTGGTATCAACCCGTGGCGCGCGGACTGGAACAGAAGATCGCCGAGAAGCTGGCGCATCTGCGCGAACTCGACCGCAAGGCCAAACTCAAGTAAGGGTTTCATTCATGCTGGACATCAACCTTCTTCGCAGCAATCTCCCCTTCGTTGCCGAGCGCCTCGCCTTGCGCGGCGTGACGCTTGATACGGCCGCCTTCGAGGCGCTCGAAGCCGAGCGCAAGCGCTTGCAGGTAAACACGCAGGATTTGCAGGCGAAGCGCAACACGCTGTCGAAGCAGATCGGCATGCTGAAGGGCAAGGGCGAGGATGCCTCGGCGGTGATGGCGGAAGTCGCCGGGCTGGGCGATGACTTGAAGGCCGGCGAAACAGCGCTGGCGGAATTGATGCCGCGAGTCGATGCCTTTGTTTCGGTGATTCCCAACCTGCCGCACGAAAGTGTGCCGGTCGGCAAGGACGAAACCGCCAATGTCGAAGTGCTGCGCTGGGGCACGCCGCGCGCCATCGCCGCGCCGCGCGACCACGTCGATCTCGGCACGGCGCTGGGCGGCCTGGACTTCGAGGCGGGGGTGAAGATTTCCGGCAGCCGCTTCACCGTGATGAAGGGCCCGATCGCCCGTCTGCATCGCGCGCTGGCCCAGTTCATGCTCGACCTGCATACGATGGAGCACGGCTACACCGAGGTCTATACGCCCTACCTGGTCAATCCCGAAAGCATGTTCGGCACCGGCCAGTTGCCGAAGTTCGAGGAAGACCTGTTCATGGTGCCGCGCAGCGACGGCAGCAAGCTCTACCTGATCCCGACCGCCGAAGTGCCGGTGACCAACATCGTGCGTGGCGAGATCGTCGACCTGGCGACGCTGCCCCTGAAGTTCGTCGCACACACGCCCTGCTTCCGCTCCGAGGCGGGCAGCTACGGCAAGGACACGCGCGGCATGATCCGCCAGCACCAGTTCGACAAGGTGGAGCTGGTGCAGATGGTGCGTCCGTCGCAATCCTGGGAAGCGCTGGAAGAGCTCACCGGTCACGCCGAAGCCGTGTTGAAGAAGCTCGAACTGCCCTACCGCAAGGTGGCCTTGTGCACGGGCGACATGGGCTTTTCGGCGGCCAAGACCTACGACCTCGAAGTCTGGCTGCCGGCGCAGAACACCTATCGCGAGATTTCGTCCTGCTCCAATTACGAGTCCTTCCAGGCGCGCCGCATGCAGGCCCGCTTCCGCAACGAAAAGAACAAGCCCGAACTGCTGCACACGTTGAACGGCTCCGGACTTGCCGTCGGCCGCACGCTGGTGGCGGTGCTGGAGAATTACCAGAACGATGACGGCAGCATCACGGTGCCCACCGCACTACGGCCCTGGATAGGCGGGCTGGAGAAGATCAGTATCGCTTAGGCTTGGCGAGAGCTGACTGAACGCCGACTGCGCAGGGTAGGCCGAAATGTGCGCCGGCTCGAAGCGGCTGAGGATGTCGTAGTAGCTGCGAACGTTCTCGACCATGATCACCGCTTCGCCGCCGCGTGCGGCGCCGCTCTTAAGTCGCGCATAGATCTCGGGCCGCGCCAGTTGGGGCAGGACCTGCTTCATGTCGTACCAGACGTCCGGGTCGCGCTTCATGCCTTTGGCGATGAAGCGGGCGCCGCGAAAGTGGCCCATGCCGAGGTTATAGGCAGACAGCGCCAGCCACAGGCGGTCCGGCTGCTTGGCGCTGGCGGGTATCTGCTCCGCCAGCTCTGCCAGGTAACGGGCGCCGGCGCGAATGCTCTCCTGTGCATCGAGGCGGTTCCTGACGCGCAGATGATCGGCCGTGTCCTCGGTCAGCATCATCATGCCGCGCACGCCGGTGGGTGAGGTGGCCAGCGGGTCCCAGTGCGATTCCTGATAGGCCAGCGCGGCGAGCAGGCGCCAGTCGATGCCGCTCAGATCCTGCGCCGATTGAAAGTGGCGGCGCCAGGCCGGTAGCTTGCTTCGGGTATCGTCGAGAAATTTTGCTATTCCATCAGCATTGAGGCGCTTGATGTGGCCGAAGTAGCGGTCGTGAATGCGCGCCAGTGTGCCGTCGCTGCGGGCGCCGGCGATGAAGGCATCGGCCTTGGCGCGCAGCACGGCGGCGCCTTCGCCACCGAAGGCCCAGCCGAACTCGAGTTTTCCCGGCAGTTGCAGCAAGGGGCTCAACTCCGGATAGAAGTTCACGCCCAGATCGAGATGGATTCCATGCACGGCGGCCAGTTCCGATTTGTGCGCGGCGACACGCGCCAGAAGTTCCATTTCGTCTGCGCCGGGAACCTCGATCACCAGCGGGCGTGATTTATCGTCCAGTCCGCGCAGGATGTCTGCCAGCGGTGAACCCGCAATCACCTCGACTTTTTTACCGGCCAGATCGGACAACTGTTCCGGCCCGAGGATATCGCTGTGACCGACAATCCACTGGGTCATCGTCCGGATCGGTATCGAGAACTGCAAAGGCCCATTGCCCAGCGGCATTGACGCGGCCAGGTGTACCCGTCCGGCAAGCGCCAGGTCGTTCAGTTCGTAGAGGTCGGCGGCCTGGATGAAATGCACCTTGAGGCCGAGGCTGTCGGCAAAGGCGGTAACGAGGTCATGTTCGAAGCCGCTCGCCGTGGCACCCTCGCTCTGGAAGAAGGCCGGCGTTTCATTGACTGCAACCACCAGCCTGCCGTCTGCTTCCGGTGCCTCGATGCGGGTGCAGGAGGCCAGGCAGACCATGGCAAGACAGCAGGTGAGGCGAAGCAGTTTCGACAATGCTTTCCCTCCGTGAATGCTGCAACCGATCAACGCTTCGCAGGTATAATCCGCGCCCACGGAGAGGTGGCAGAGTGGTCGAATGTACCTGACTCGAAATCAGGCGATGTCGCAAGGCATCCGTGGGTTCGAATCCCACCCTCTCCGCCAGGTACATTGCAGACAAGCGCCTTTCGGGGCGTTTTGTTTTTGTACCCACCAACAAGCCCGCCAATTCGCAAGGTGCTTGCCTCCCCCTGGCGCCGACTGTCCGGTCAATCTGTTTGTGTGGCTGATCGTTGGATCGAGTTTAGCCTGCCAAAGACTTCACTGCCGCATTTCTTGCCGCATAATTCACTCGTGGACATCCCGCTCAGACTCCTCGTGGTAGAGGACAACCCGGACCTTGCTGCCAACCTGGTCGACTACCTGGAGGCCAAGGGTCACTTGACGGACGCCACCGGCGATGGCATCTCGGGTCTGCATCTGGCGACCCGCAACAGTTACGATGTCATCATCCTCGATCTGGTGCTGCCGGGGCTTGACGGTGTCTCGTTGTGCCGCCGCCTGCGCGAGGAGGTCGGCAAACTCACGCCTATCCTTATGCTGACGGCCCGCGACTCCCTGGAGGACAAAATCACCGGCCTGGAAGCGGGCGCCGACGACTACGTCGTCAAACCGTTCGAACTGCGCGAACTGGCGGCCAGGATAAAGGCCCTGGCGCGACGCTCCCAGGGCGCCTCGCCGCGCCAGAAGTTGCAGATCGGCGACCTGCAGTTCGATACCGCGACTTTCCAGGTCGTCAGAGCCGGCACGGTGCTCGAACTGCCACCTATCGCCTTGCGCATCCTCGAAACCCTGATGCGAGCCTCACCGCGCGTGCTGGACCGCGCAGAACTGGAGCGGACCGTGTGGGGTGACACACCGCCCGATAGCGACTCTCTGCGCGCCCACCTGCACGTCCTGCGCAACGCCATCGACAAACCTTTCGACAAACCGCTGGTCCATACCCTGCGCGGCATAGGCTGGCAGATCGCGGTCGCGGATCCGGATGCGCCGGCGTCATAGTCTCCGCTTCCGTGTCGCTGCAGCATTCGCCGGGCTGGGAGCCTTTCTCAGTCTGGTCTTCGCTGTCGGCGTCTGGTTCGCGGCCCATGATGTTTCGCAACGGCTCATGGACCAGACCTTGAAGGCGGAACTGGACGATTACATGGCGCGCCGCGCCCGCAATCCACGTTCGCTACCGCCCGACACGGCCACCCTGAGGGGCTACATAGCCGTGGCGGGTGCGGGTTTCTCCGGGATTCCGGCGGCGATGCGCGACCTGCCGCCGGGCAAGCACGAGATCACCATCGACGGCGCGCCCTTTCGCGTCTCGGTGGCGGACCAGGCTGGCGGCGGCGACCGTTACTACATCCTGTTCGACGAGGAGAGACAGCAGCGGCGCGAACAACGTTTTCTTGCCTATCTGGTCGCCGGCGCACTCCTGATGACCCTCCTGGCAGCGGCTGGTGGCCGCTGGCTGGCCGGCAGGGTCATTGCGCCGCTGACAGATCTGGCGCGCACGGTCGGTCAGGCGCCGGCCGAGAATCCACCCCGGCTGAGCACCGGCAATTATCCGGAAGACGAGATCAGCGAACTCACTCGCGCATTTGACCGCTACATGTCGCGTCTGTCGGCCTTCATCGAGCGGGAGCGCACATTCGCCGCCGACGCCAGCCACGAATTGCGTACGCCGTTGGCGGTGATCCGGGGCGCCTCCGAGGTGCTGGCAGAGGACGCCAGTCTGAGTGAGGTCCAGGCGCAACGGGTCGCACGCATCGGGCGCGCCGCCATCGAAATGTCGGCCCTGATCGCGGCACTCTTGCTGCTGGCGCGTGAGGAAGACACCGCGGTGGACGAGTCCTGTGACGGCGAACTGCTGGTGCGCCAGGCCGTGGAGCGCTATCGCGCGCTGGCAGTCCAGCGCCGCAACAGCATCGAATTGTCGATCGAAGTGCCGATCAAACTCGAAGTGGCACCGGCCCTGTTTTCCATCGTCGTCGGCAATCTGGTGCGCAATGCCGTGTCCCACACCGAGGGCGGTGCTGTCGCCGTGCGTCTGTGCGCCGACCGCCTGATCGTCTCCGACACCGGCATCGGCATCAGCAGCGAGGAAATCGGGCGCGTCTTCCAGCGCTATTACCGCGGCGCCGGCAGCAGCGGCGCCGGCATTGGCCTGTCGCTGGTGAAGCGCATCTGCGACCGCCAGCACTGGGAGATCGCGCTCGAAAGCCGCGCCGGCGGAGGCACAACCGCAACCTTGCGATTCGGCTAGGGAGCCTTTCCCGCAGCAGCGTCCATGCTTGCTTGTCGTGCTTGCTCAACTGCCTCTTGACGCTGCCTTGACGCTGCCTTGACCGGCGCTTTACGCGGGTGCCGCTACCCTTGGCGGACTCATTCCATCGGAGTCCGCAATGGGCAAGTATCGACGAATTCTCGCGTTGGTCGCTTCCAATACCGACGGCGCAGCCGTGGCGCAACGCGCCGTGCAATTGTCCCGCTTCTACAGCGCGACACTCGCGCTGGCGACGGTCGTCGACCCCGCTCTGCGCGTTAAATCCAATCTCGGTCCGCTTCGCACCGCCGAGGATATGCGCCAGGCCCGGGTAAGTGAAACACGAAGCAGGCTTGAACAGATACTCGCCGAACTCGGCTGTGACGGCGGTTGCGAAATCATCATCGGCTGCGGCAGCGAACAGGATGTCGTTTCCGAACTGACGTGCTCCTGGCGCCCGGACCTGGTGCTGGTCGATTCCCGCGCACGCCATGGCATGGAACGGAACAGCGAGCGCACGGCTTACGACGTGCTGACCGTGCAATACAGCCGCCCGACCCTTGCCGACCGGATGATCAATGCGCTGGCGGCGACGCTATGAATGACATTTCGCTGACTGCCGACACACCCACCCGGACTGTACCCGCGCAGCCCTCTCCTGCCTCGCCCAGGATGCTGGCCCTGCTGCCTTTCCTGCGCTGGTGGCCGATGGTGAATGCGGGCACTTTGAAGCTTGACCTCCTGGCCGGGCTGATCGGCGCCATCATCGTCCTGCCGCAGGGTGTTGCCTTCGCCACCCTGGCAGGCATGCCGCCGGAGTATGGCCTGTACGCGGCGATGGTGCCGGCGGTGGTGGCCGCGCTGTGGGGCTCCTCGTGGCACCTGGTCTCGGGTCCGACCAACGCCATCTCGCTGGTGGTGTTCGCGACCATGAGTTCGGTCGCCGAACCCGGCAGCGCTGAATATGTGAGCCTGGTCCTGACCCTGACATTCATGGTCGGCCTGATGCAGCTGGCGATGGGGATGGCCCGCCTCGGCACCCTGGTAAATTTCATTTCGCATACCGTGGTGATCGGTTTCACTGCGGGCGCAGCCCTGCTGATCATCGCCAGCCAGGTCAAGAACTTCTTCGGCATCCACGTTCCCCACGGAACAATGTTCTTCCGCATCTTCGGCACCTTGTTTTCAAATACCAACGAAATCAATCCCTATGTCGTCTTTGTCGGCCTCGTTACGCTGCTGTCCGGCATCGTCATGCGCAACTGGCTGCCGAAAATTCCCTACATGATCGTCGCCATGCTGGTCGGCAGCCTGGTGGCTCTGGCGCTGAACGAATCGTTCGGCGCCGACGCGACCGGAATCAAGACCATCGGCGCCCTCCCCGGGGCACTGCCGCCGCTTTCGCTGCCGCACTTCTCCTTCGACACCATGCGCGAACTGATGAGCGTTGCGGTTGCGGTGACCGGTCTGGCGCTGACCGAGGCGGCATCGATCGCCCGTTCGATCGCGCTGAAATCCGGACAGCGCATTGACGGTAACCAGGAATTCATCGGCCAGGGCCTGTCCAACATTTTCGGCGCATTCTTCTCCGGTTACCCGTCGTCCGGCTCCTTCAACCGCTCCGGACTGAACTTCGAAGCGGGTGCCAGAACGCCACTGGCTGCGGTTTTCTCCGCCGGCTTCCTGGTGCTGGTGCTGCTGGCTGTAGCACCTCTTGCCGCCTACCTGCCGATTGCCTCGATGGCGGCGATCCTGTTCCTGGTTGCCTGGGGCCTGTTCGACTTCCATCACATCGGTTCCATCATCCGCACCAGCAGGGCCGAGACAGCGGTGCTCGTTTCCACTCTCACCGCCACCCTCGTCATGCACCTGGAATTCGCCATCCTGGTCGGCATGCTGCTGTCGCTGCTGCTTTACCTGAGCCGGACATCGCAGCCCGCGGTGCGGGTGCTGGTGCCGAACGACAAGGAACCGCAACGCAAGTTTCATCTGGTCCACGCCGGTGAAGCCGAGTGCCCGCAAATGAAACTGGTGCGCATCGAAGGATCGATCTACTTCGGCGCCGTGAACCACGTCGGCGAGCAGTTGCACGACATCGCCGAGAGCCATCCGCAACAGCGCCATCTGCTGCTCATGGCGAAGAGCATCAACTTCGTTGACATCGCCGGTGCCGAGTTGCTGGCGGAGGAGGCGCGGCGGCGCCGGCAGCAGGGCGGGCGGCTGTGGTTCTACAGCGTTCGCCAGTCGGCAGACGAAATGCTGCACAAGCCGGAATATGTCAAGGAATTCGGTGAGGATGCCTTTTTCGCATCCAAGCGCGGAGCCATAGAACATATCGTCGCGCAGTTCGACAAGTCGATTTGCGCCAACTGCAAGGCGCGCATATTCGAAGAGTGCCGCGGTTTGCCCGGTGCCGCAGCTGCGGAGGCCGAGGCGGTGCGGGTGAAGCCGTTGCCGTCCGACCTGGTTGCCGTGTCTGCCTAGCCGGGTCGTTCGCCGGATCACACGGCACGGACCTGCAAGTCCGGTCGCGCCGCGATAGGGTCTTATGCGCCTCCTGCTTGCCGAAGACGACCAGATGATTGGTGAAAGCGTCCAGCGCGGCTTGCGCCAGGACGGCTATGCCGTGGACTGGGTGCGGGACGGCGTTGCCGCCGAGCATGCGCTGGCCGATCACGACTACGATGCCGTGCTGCTGGATCTCGGCGTGCAGCGCAAGGATGGCATCCGTTTCCTCGAGGATCTGCGCCGCCGGAAAAACCAGGTCCCGGTGCTGATTCTCACTGCGCGTGATGCAGTAAGCGACCGTGTGCAAGGCCTCGATGCCGGCGCCGACGACTATCTCGTCAAACCCTTCGATTTCGACGAACTATCGGCGCGCATCCGTGCCCTGATCCGCCGGCAGACGGGGCGGGCAGAGCCGGAGGTCCTGATCGGCGAGTTGCGCGTCAATCTGGCAAGCCATGAGGTCTTCCTGGCGGAAGTGCCGGTAGCCTTGTCGGCGCGCGAGTTCTCCCTGCTGCGTGCCCTGCTCGAGCAGCCCGGCGTGCCGCTGTCCCGTGCCCAGCTCGAGGAGCGCATCTACGGATGGGACGAGGAGGTGGAGAGCAATGCGGTGGAGGTGTATATCCACTCCCTGCGCCGCAAGCTTGGACCGGAATGGATCAGGAACCTGCGCGGCGTGGGCTACCTAATCCCGCGGCAGCCGTGAATCCGTCGATACGGCGCCAGCTCATTGTTGCGCTGCTGACCACCATCGCGTTCGCAGTGCTGGCAGCGGCCTACGGCAGCTACCGCCTGGCGCGCACCGAAGTCGATGGGGTTTTCGACTACCATCTGAAACAGATTGCCCTCTCGCTGCGGGATCATGCGCCGCAGAGCAATGCACAACTGCCGGCAGTGGATGACCAGCTCGACTTCGTCATCCAGGTGTTTACCCGCGACGGCAGCCGCCTGTATGCCTCGCATCTGCACGAAAGCCTGCCGGGAATCGCGCAGCCGGGCTTTTCCACTGTCGACACCGACGATGGACGCTGGCGGGTCTATGCCATCCAGCTCAATGATCAGGTCGTGCAGGTAGCGCAGCCAACGCGGGTACGCAAGGAAGCCGCCGCCACTGCGGCATTACGCACCGTGATTCCCTTCCTGGTGCTGCTGCCGGTGCTTGGCGCGCTGATCTGGTGGACCGTCGGCATCGGGCTGGCGCAGCTCGACCGCATCGCACGCGAGGTGAAGTCCCGCAGCGCAGTGCAGCTCGAACCGCTGCCACTGGCCGGCGTGCCGGTCGAGGCGCGGCCACTGATCGAAGCGCTCAACGATCTGCTGAAGCGGCGCAGCGCCGCGCTCGCCGCGCAGCGAGCCTTCATTGCCGATGCGGCGCACGAGATGCGCACGCCATTAACGGCGCTGCAACTGCAGGCGTCCTTGATCGAGCGCGCCGGCAGTGATGCCAGCCGGGTTGCCGCCGTCGCCGATCTGAAGCGCGGCCTGGTCCGCGCCAGCCATGTCGTGCAGCAACTCCTGACGCTGGCCCGCGAGGAGCCGGGCGGAGGCGCTCCGCAATCACTCGCGCGCGTCGATCTCGTCGGCCTGGCCGGCATGGCGGCGGCCGACTACACTCTGCTGGCGGAATCGCGCGGCATCGATCTCGGGCTTGGCGAGAGCGTTGCCAGCGCTCCGGCGAATGGCGATGGCGAAGCCTTGCGTACGCTTGTTGCCAACCTGGTGGAAAACGCCATTCGCTATACGCCGGGACCCGGTCGGGTGGACATCGCCGTTGCCATCGAGGGAGGCCGGTCGCTGCTGACCGTGTCCGACAGCGGTCCGGGCATTCCGCCTGAGGAAAGGGAGAGAGTGTTCGACCGCTTCTACCGGCGCAGCGAAGCAGCCGAACCGGGCAGCGGGCTGGGGCTCGCCATAGTCAAGGCGATTGCCGACCGGCATGGTGCCGGCATTGAGCTGGGCGACTCGCCGCTCGGCGGTCTGCTGGTCTGCGTGCGCTTCCCGCCGGTTTAAGTCAGTCTTAAGTCTGGGTCGCCTAGCCTGCGCACATCGACGACGTTGTGTCACTTTGTTTGCAAGAGGTTTTCGTAATGTCAAAAATGCCAGACGGTCCGGCTGTGATACATCGCTCCGGCGCCACGCCGCGGGCGATTGCTGCCGTGGGCCGGATCGGTCTTTCCGCGCATATCCTGCCGACTGCCGCCACGATGGTCGGCGTCTGCATGACCGTGCTGTCGATCGGGCGTCTATCCCGTTCCGGGCGGCTCGGCTTCTTCGTAGACAAGTTGCTGGCTTTCGACAGCGTCATTTTTCTCGCCAGCGCCGCACTGTCTTTCGTCGCGATACGGATTGCCACCAACACCGATCGTGTCGAGACCTGGGCAGAAAAGCTGTTCCTTCTGGGTCTGTCGCTCTGCGCGGTCGTTGCAGTGGTGATCGCCCTTGCCATCGACCTGTGATGGCCCGCGGCACTGAAAACGGAGACATGCCATGAGAAAGCAAGTCGCCTGGATAGCTGTCCCGTTCTTTCTGGCTTTGTGTGCCGGCCCCTGCCTGGCAATGAGCTCCGATGAATTGGCGCTGATCGCCCCGGCCGCGGAACGTGGCAGTGCCGCGTCCCAGGTCTTGCTGGCCGTCGCCTACCTCAACGGCGACGGCGGCTTGGCGCGGGACCCTGCCAGGGCGGCTTACTGGTTCGAGCGGGCGGCAATCCAGGGCAACGCCTATGCCGAGGAAAGGCTGGGCGATCTATACGAGCAAGGCCTCGGCGTAGCGGTGAACCCGAAACTGGCCTTCGACTGGCGCCTCAAGGCAGCGAATCGCGGCATCGTCAGGGCGCAGGTGAAGGTCGGCAAGATGTACCAGGCGGGTGCCGGTGTTGCCAGGGACATCGATCAGGCAATCTACTGGTTCCATCGGGCCGCAACGGAAGGAAGTGCGGAGGCGCAGTACCTGCTCGGCAGGCTCTACCACTACGGCGGTGACGTCGAGGTGGATCGTGCCGCGGCCCGCTCATGGTTCGAAAAGGCGGCGCAACAGGGCTATGAAGGCGCCGTTCTGCTGCTGAACATGATCGAAAGCGTCGGCTACCAGATCGACGAGGGTTGGCATAACCGGATGCCGGGTTTGAAAAAGCTGGCGGCCGATGGCGATATTGAAGCCGAATATCAGCTGGCACAGCGTTACGAACGCGGCGTCGGCGGCGTCAGGAAAGATGCCGCGACAGCTCTCGATTGGTATCGGCGGGCGGCGAACGGTGGGCATCCGATGGCGATGAAGGCTTTGATACAGATTTATTCGGATGGACTCGATGGCGTGGAGCGCGACCCCGCCGCCGCCGCTGAATGGGCGGCGCGGGTAAAAGCCGCCGGGCACTGAGGCATACAGGCCGTGGCAATGACCGCCTTGTCCCCGTATCAGAACTACGCACCCGGCTTCGCGGCCGGTGTGCTGCAATTCCCTGCCGCAAACAGCGAAACCGACCGGCCCTCCAGTCCATCATGACCTACACCCTTGCCAAACGGCTGTTGCCCTTCCTCGACTGGCCGCGCGTCGATGGCAAGTCCCTGTTCAATGACCTTCTCGCCGGCATCACCGTGTCGCTGCTGGCGATTCCGCAGTCGCTGGCCTATGCGCAGCTCGCCGGGGTGCCCGCCTACTATGGTCTTTACGCGGCGTTCGTTCCGTCCATCGTGGCGGTGCTGTTCGGCTCTTCAGGCTTGTTGTCGACAGGTCCGGTGGCGATGACCTCGCTGCTGACGGCGGCCAGCGTCGGCCATCTCACTGCGCCGGGCACGGCGCAATTCATCTCCTACGTGACCCTGCTGGCGCTGCTTTCCGGACTGTTCCAGATCGGCTTCGGACTGGCCCGCGCCGGAGTTCTGCTGAATCTGCTGTCGCATCCGGTGCTGATGGGCTTCATCAATGCCGCCGCGCTGATCATCGCCCTCTCGCAGCTTCCCGCCTTGACCGGCATCGCCGTGCCGCAGACCGATCATTTCCTGATGGACATAGGGCATTTGCTGGCCAAATCGGATTCACCGCATGTCATGTCGCTGACGTTCGGCTTGTTGGCCATCGCGCTGCTCTATGCCTTCAAGCGCTTTGCCCCGCGGTTGCCCGGGGTTCTCGTCATGGTCGCGATCATGACCTGGCTGAGCTATGCCACCGGCTATGCCGAGCACGGCGGCAAGGTCGTTGGCGACATTCCCACCGGCATGCCGAGCATTTCGGTTCCCGCCATGAGCTGGCGCGCCACCATTGCGCTGTTGCCGGCAGCCTTCGTCATTGCTTTGATCAGCTTCATGGAGGCGATGTCGAGCTGCAAGGTGATCGCCATCAAGACACGCACCCGCTGGGACGAGAACCAGGAACTTATCGGTCAAGGCCTGGCCAAGGTGGTGGCGGCCTTTTGCCATTCGATGCCGGTGAGCGGCTCTTTTTCGCGCTCGGCGCTGAACCTGGCTTCAAACGCCAGAACCGGATTCTCGTCGTTGATCACGGCCGGCTTCGTCCTGCTGACGCTGCTGTACTTCACGCCGCTGCTGTATCACCTGCCGAAACCTGCATTGGCGGCGATGATCGTCCTTGCCGTCGCCAACCTCATCGACTTTTCGTCCTTGCGTCATGCATGGCAGGCCGGCCGCGACGACGGCATCGCGGCGGCACTGACCTTTGTCGCCACGCTGGCATTCGCGCCCAACATCCAGAACGGCATTCTCACGGGAATCATCTTCTCGCTCGGTGCGTTCATTTACCGGCGCATGTCGCCGCGAATCGTCCTGCTCGGGATCCACGGCGACGGCAGGCTGCGTGAGGCCGGGCATCACGGCCTGCCTGCGCTCCACGAGAAAATTTCAGCACTGCGTTTCGACGCGACGCTGTTCTTCGCCAATGTCTCGTTCTTCGAGGATGCGATCATGAAGCTCGAGCGGGAGAACCCGAAACTGGAAAGTATCCTGGTGGTGGCGAGCGGGATCAACCATATCGACGCTTCGGCAGTCGAAATGCTCCGCCGCCTGGTCCGGCGTTTGCGCGAATGCGGCATCACGCTGGCCTTCAGCGGCGCGAAACGGCAATTCCTGGAAGTGGTCGAGCGTACCGGGCTGGCCGCGGAGATCGGGGAGACAAACATCTTCGGCTCCGACGACGTGGCGCTGAAGGAGCTTTTCTGCCGGCTGGATGACAACAGGGTTAAAGCCGCAGGTTCCTGATGCGGATTTCGACGCGGCGCATCGGCAAATCGCTTTCGTCCATGTGTTCATCACCATAGCTGGTGCCACGGATCCGGTTGGCAGGAAAGCCGAGTGCGACCAGGTGATGGCTGACGTCCTCGATGCGCTGCTGGGCCAGAGCGAGGTTCAGCTCGCGACTCCCCTGGTCGTCGGCATAGGCCTCCAGACTGATCCATTTGGCCTCACCGGACTTCGCTTTGGCGGAAAGTTGCTCCAGCGTCGGATCGTCTGCGACCGCAACGCTGTCGGCGCCGGGCGCAAAAACGATCACGGCGTCCGGGGCGAGCCGGCCAGCCGCCAATGCACCACCGGTCGCCAGCAGCAGTCCGAGCGCCGCGCTTGCGAGTCGCCGCAACTGGGTCGCCATCAGCGGCCTGCGGGATAGGCGATGTCGGTCCGCCGGTTTTCCTGCCAGCAGCTTTCGTCGTGACAGGCGGCCCGCGGCTTCTCCTTGCCGTAGCTGACCGGCTCGATCTGTTTGTCCGGCACGCCGCGCAGGTTCAGCGACTTGCGCACGGCCTCGGCTCGCTTCTGGCCGAGAGCAAGGTTGTATTCGCTGCTGCCGCGTTCGTCCGCATTGCCTTCGAGCGTCACGCGTGCGGTCGGATTGCGCGTGAGATAGCCGGCATGAGCGCCGAGCATTTGCTCGTATTTTGTATCCACGGTGAAATTGTCGTAGGGGAAAAACACGCTGCGCTTGGTGAGGCCGCTTGCCGGGTCGTTCAGTTCGGATATAACAGGTTTTGCAGCGGCGGGCGCTTGACTGGATGCAACGGCTGGCGTCGGTCCGGCGGCGGACGACGTAGCGGTGACCGGCGGGGCCGAGCTGCAAGCGGCAAGCAGGACAGGAAATAGAAGTATGGCTAGCGGCTTTTGCATCGCAGGGCTCCTTGGGGTGATCTGGATGCATTGTCTGCAGCGGATACTTAAGACAGACTTAAAAGTACGCGCCGGTTCAGGTCATGCTGTCCCGGCAAGACCCGGATTCTTAAGTCTGTCTTAAGTATCCTTTGGGGACAATAGGTCGACTAGTCCGGTGTCTCATCGAGGTGCAGTGTGATGCAAGAGTCGTTGGTCCGTGGATTTCACATACAAATTTGAATACGGGCGGAGGAGGAGAGACTTCCCCCGGATGGCAAGGCGAAGACCTGGTCATCTTCATAGCGGGCGCAGACCCGCTCTTTTTATTCGTCTCACGCGCCGAAATGAAGACGGAGGGAGTGGCGCGTGGATTTGAAGTTGCGGCCGTCAATTGACCTGGGGTCGTCACATGAAAAACCGTTTCCTTGCAGCATCAAAATTGCGTCCCGGAAAATTCCCAAGGATCACCGTTGCCGGTCACAGGGATCGACCGGGCTAGCCCTCCTGCTGGTCGCGGCGTCGATGCTGGCCATGGAACCCGGCCGGGCGCAGGACCAGGCTGAAGCTTCTCAATCCGTGCACGCACTTGCGAACCCTGATACCGGGACCGAAGTCTCCCCTCACTATCGCCTTCCCATAAGTAACAACCATAGCCTTTATTTCCTTCCCGGTTCCGCGGACTTGAGCGAGTCTGCAAAATCGAATATAGCCGCCACCGCTGCCCATCTGAAGGCAATACCCGCATTGTTCGCTTCACTGGTGGCTTATACCGATGCCTGGGAGGATCACGAATATGGCGAAGAGTTGCGCCGGACGCGTGCGGTGACGGTGTCCGATGCATTGGTTGCGCTCGGAGTTCTCCGACATCGGATTTCGATAAGGACCGGCAAAGACCAGGAACAGAGCATGGCACCCTGCATATCGGAATATTGCCGACAGAGCTACCGGCGCGTCAGAGTCGAGGTCTCGAGGCATCCCTTCAATTAGAAGCGCGCTGGGACTGCCAAAGCCAATGAAGCGCAAAATGGATGCGGGTGGTCATGGCCAAGCCTCGATGCTCGCAACAAGCACTCGCTGCTTGTCAATCGAATTTTCAATGCATAATTGACGCGGCATTTGTTACCGGTACTTATGACGGCATGATTGCGCAGGAGTCAAAATGATTGCAACACCAGGTTTCCATTATCGATTCGCGTTCCTTTGCATCATCAGTCTGGCCGGGCTCGGCCTTCTCGAGGCCTGCGGAAGGTCTGATTCGACGGCAACGCCCGCGCCGGCAGTGCAGGACAAGAGAGTTACGTGCCAGGTCCCGTATTCTTATGTGATTGGAGTGCTGGGCAAGAATGACGAAGAACTCTTTTCTGCGGTGGAAGATGGTGACGCTCGTCGGGCAGAGCGGTCCATTGGCGAGGGAGCCAATGTCAATGCAAGCGGCTCGCTCAAACGTACGCCGTTATTTGCCGCCGCATTCTGCGATCGCCCGGAGCTGGCAAAGCTGCTGATTGACAAGGGCGGTAAAGTCGATGACAGGGACGCCAACGGGATGTCCCCGCTGCACGCTGCCGTTATCGTTGGCGGATTTGATACTGCAAAGATCCTGATCGCGAACGGAGCGAACATCAATATAGCGGATGGCGCCGGTCGTACACCCCTGCATCTGGCTGCGGCAACGAACCAGAGCTCGATGGTCCTGATGCTGCTGGAAAGGGGTGCCAATGCCTCGACTCGCGACAAGAAGGGTATGACTGCCGCGGCGCTGGCGTTGGACAACGGCCACAAGACTCCGGCCGCCGCAATCAAGGACTGGCAGACGAACGAAAAAGCGGCGCGTCAAAAGTGAGAATGATTTTGCATAGCATAGGGCGATATCGGGTGGATGTCCGGATCCATTGCCGCTTGCAGGAGCAAGCGCACGATTAAAGAGTCCTCGACAAGCCCTGATTATCGGGATCGCCAAGCGAGGATGAGGCCAAAAACGCGTACCAGAGGGTCGGGCCCATGCGATTGCTGTTGGTGGAAGACGACAAAATGATTGGTGAATCCGTATTGGATCTGCTGCGGGCAGACGGTTATGCCGTCGACTGGGTCAAGGA
>Ga0182021_10004630_pt1 | contig 16205 bp, 17 predicted proteins | sample 612E3MmetaG_FD_120493 | JGI IMG/M metagenome (GOLD analysis project Ga0182021, IMG submission 120493) | Permafrost microbial communities from Stordalen Mire, Sweden - 612E3M metaG (Illumina Assembly) | ecosystem: Environmental > Terrestrial > Soil > Wetlands > Permafrost | place: Sweden...
ATAGAACTTATAAAAGAGTGTGTTGATTAGGTGTGGTGCTCAGCCGGGGGCTATGCCGCCGGAGATGGGGCGAATATAATGGGAAAGAGTCAAGGTCTACGCAGAAAGAGCAGGGCGGCCCTTACTAAGAAGGTCAGGGAACGCGGGAAGCTACCACTAAGCAGACTACTTACAGAGTATCTACCCGGTGAGAAGGTCATCATAAAGATCGACCCCGCCATACACAAGGGGATGCCCCACAAGAGGTTCGCAGGGCAGGTCGCCACGGTCAAAGCGAAGCGCGGGAAGGCATACGTCGTTGAGATCCCGCAGACGAAGATCGTAAAGACGATCATAGCCCTACCCCAGCACCTTAGGAAGCACGTCGATTAGAGGGGCTTGAAGCCATGTCTGTAGTTGAGAAGAAGGAGATAACCGTCGCCGAGGCAAAGGCGCTTCTGGAGGCTAAGGCGGAGGAACTCGACCCACTGCAACGCAGGGTACTCGACTACACGGTCCGCTTCGCCAAGACTGGCAGCGCCGACTCCGACAAGCTCGTCTCCGAATTGATGGAGAAGGGTGGGATCGAGAGGCAGCTAGCTGTCCAACTCGCGAATTGTATGCCGGGCAGCATCGCGGAGATCCGCACATTCCTGGGTCGCCAGAGGATCATATCCGAAGAGGCCGTCGGCAGCATTCTGACAATAATTAAGAAATACAGGGCCACACAGTAGTTTACTGTAGGCCAGCCCGGGTGTGAACGTTTTGTATAGGGACCAAAAGAAGTACGAGGAGTACGCCTACGTACTAGATTACTTGGAGCATGGCCGCCCCGGGGCACCGAGGACTCCCCATACATCCAGCGGGATAATCCAGATGGTCGGCGAATCATACTTCACGCTATTGGAGGCCTCTCCGAAGATGGACGCTGAGTACAACCCCCGCGACAGGATATTCGTAGGCAAGGGCGACAGGGCCCTGGTCTCCCACATAATCGGGAGGGTCACCTACTCGGAGCTTACTAACTCGGCGAAGGCCGAGCTGCCTGGTGTCGTCGAAATAATCGTAAGGGCGAACGAGCAGTTCTTCGTCAACTTTTTCAACACGAGCCAGCCTGTGACGCCTCGTATGCACAGTCTTGAACTCATCCCGGGCATAGGGAAGAGGCTCATGTTCCAGATTCTTGACCTAAGGGAGAAAACCTCCTTCGTAAACTTCAAGGACATTGAGGAGAGAATCAACCTGAAGGACCCCGCTGCGCAGTTCGCTAAGAGGGTCCTAGAGGAGCTCAGCCAAGAGGAGAAGTACCTCCTCTTCACAAGGCCGGGCGCCGACCATGTCTACCCTCAGTAACCGTCTGATAATCCTTTTACCCTGAGGGGTATTATTCTCACCCTGATTGGGTTTTGAGGTTGGACGACGAGATCGGGGAGCTGAGGAAGGAGCTTCAGAGTTTCCGCACCGAGACGCGGCAGAGGCTCGAACTCATAGAGGGCGAGGTCACGAAGCAGGTGAGCCTGAACTACAACCGGGTGATCGTTGATTATCTACAGAGCGCCACGCTCGACTTCATCGACTCGATGAAGTGTGAGAGGGGTGGGGACGCGGAGGTGAGGTGTAAGCAGAAGATGAGGGAGATTCAGAGGGAGTACCTGGATCTCCTTAAAGCTGGGAGGCTCAGGGACAGCCTCGGGGCGTTGAAGGAGGCGATCGAGGTCTCGAAGGATATGGAAAAGGGGCTATCCTCGGGGGGGAGCACGATGTGCGCGGAGTGTATGAGGAAGGAGACCGACTTCCTCGAGATCAACGGTGGTCTCCTGAGCCAGCTCATGATGCTTCAGGAGCCGTTAGCCCCCGTCTCGGATGAGAGGGACATGATAGGGACGCTCGACCCAGTCGCGATGGAGCAGGGGGTCCTCGACCCCGTCGCCCACAGGGCACGGCTGCAGGTGATGTTAAGCATCTTCAGGGGGGGGAACAGGTTCGCCGACTTCACGGCCGCCACTGGGCTGAAGGGGGGTCACCTGCTCTACCACATAAACAAGCTACTAGAGGGCGGGCTGGTCCAGCAGTATGAGTCGAAGGATTATGTGCTGACTCGGAAGGGGTTGAAGACGCTTGTTCTGCTCGCGCAGCTGGGTGAGGAGATCGCCCCCGCGGTGAATTGACTCACCCCCACCGCTTATATTGGCTAGACCTCTTCCATGGCGGGGAGCCATTATGTTTTTAAGATTCGTCATGTGCATGACTGTGGATAAACCTTGAACGCCAGGAACTTCAGGAACCCGGACCGCATGGCCTACACGCGGCGCAAGTTCATGGGCGGTATACCCGGAAGCAAGATCGTAAAGTTCACCATGGGCAACACGGGCAAGAAGTTCCCGATGAGGGTAGAACTCATAAATCTCATGCACGGCCAGATCAGGAATAACAGCCTCGAGTCCGCCCGTATCGCGGCGAATAGGCAGCTGGAGCTCCAGCTCGGCCACGACCTCTACGTGATGAAGGTTGTGCCGTTCCCCCATATCGTGCTTAGGGAACACAAGAGGATCAACGTCGCCCAGGCTGACCGTTTCCAGGAGGGCATGAAGCGCCCGTACGGAAAGCCCACCGGCACGGCGGCGAGGGTAAAGCGCGGCGAGCCCCTGATCGTCATCGAGGTCGAGCAGGAGGGCGTCGAGATCGCGAGGGAGGCCCTCAAGAGGGCCATGGACAAGTTCCCCGTCCCGAGCAGGATCTTCGTCAGAGAGAACACCGAATAAGACCAGTCTCTTCGACTGGGTCTTCCTAGATTTTACCGCTTCAGGGGCAATTCGCATTATTTACGTGGCTTAAACGCGCAGTTTTACACATCATCGATCCCAATCCGATGCAATTTCTGGCTCCTTTCATTGAGAGGGATTTTATTTAAACCTGGATTGTTTACCCTACCTTTTTTCTCCGCATCTAGAAAATAAATACGCGCCCCCTGTTTCTCTTGTGAGGCGTTGAGAATCGTTGGTTCTAGTTGCTTCGGAAGTTAGAGTTTGCCGTACTCCCAGAGGAACGTGGCGCACATCTTCGCCGTCGTGATGAACTCCTCGACGCCTATCCACTCGTTAGGGCGTGCGTGTAATGTGGTGGCATCGCATCGCTCCCCGAGGAGGCGGAAACCATCTTGAGCGGTGCGGCCGTGTAGTACATGCTCGGGCTCGTGCCCCTGCTCATCGGGTAGATGAGGGGTTGTTTGAAGCCGAGGTCCCTTATGGCGGCCTTGTGAGCGCGCGCGTCGTCGAAGGTGAAGACTATGTTGGTGGGGACGCCGATGGTTTCGCGGAGAGCCTTTATGGCCATGAGCTCGGCGACGAGTGCCCCCTTGCTGTTGATGGCGCCACGGGCGACTATAATGTCGTCCACTAGCTTCGCCTCGAAGGGGCCGCTCGCCCACTGGTCTAGCTCCCCCACGGGTTGGATGTCGTATATCTGGTACGCGGTCAGAGTATGATGCGCACCAGGGCTAAGCAGTTTGCCGTATACCAAGGGTTGCCCTCCCCCTCGACTGGGATTAACTCAGCTTGGGCCCCGGTCTCCTGATATTATCGCGCACCATCTCGGCGCACCGGTAGATGTTCTCCCGCTCCATCGAGACGCTCGGCTGCCGGAGAAGCTCTAGACATCGCCGAAGGTATTCGTCGCGGTTTGCATCTATCTGTTTGAACACCTTTTCTAGGGACATTGTTTCCCGGAGGCATCCATCCCCGGAGCCTATTTTAATGTTATAGCCCAACGTCTAGTTGCATGTACGAGCTCGAGCTTGAGAGGGTCGCAGCCGAGATAAAGAGGAGGGGGGCAAGGAGGGTCCTCGTACAACTGCCCGATGGTCTGCGCCCATTCGCTTTCCAGATTGCGGATAATCTACGGAAAGCCGCACCTGTCGAGGTGATAATAAGCGGCGACTCCTGCTACGGCGCTTGCGACCTCGCATCGAGGCAGGCCAAGGAGCTCGGCGTCGACCTCCTGATCCACTACGGACACGCCTCCTTCATCATGGAAGCGGGCATGCCGGTCCTATACGTTGAGGCAAGGATACCTATCGACATCTCGAAGATGGTGGAGGCGGTCCTCCCCAGTATCCAGGGATGGAGGAGTGTCGGCTTGACAAGCACGGTCCAGCACACCATCCAGCTCGGGGAGGTAGCCGAGGCGCTCAGGAAGAAGGGTATCAAGGCACTGATCGGTGAGGGGGCGGGTGAGACCCCTGAGGCGGGGCAAGTCCTTGGGTGCAACTACTCCGCCGCCACAAGGCTCCCCGAGGACGTTGACGGCTATATTTTCATAGGCGGGGGAAGGTTCCACGCCCTCGGCCTCGCCCTGACGACTGGGAAGCCTATAGTCGTCGCCAACCCCTACAACGGCATCGTGACGAGGCTCGACGAATATGAGCTAATGCTGCTCGCTAAGAAGCGGATGGCCGCAATAAACGCGGCCAAGGAGGCGAAGAAGATCGGCGTGATCGTCAGCTCCAAGCCGGGTCAGCGTGACCTCGCCGAGGCCATGGTCATCGCTGAGAAGCTCGGGGACAGGGAGAAGACCGCCTTCCTCATCTACGTCGACGAGGTACGGGCCGACCAGTTGAATAACTTCAGCGAGCCCGAGGCGTTCATCGAGACGGCGTGCCCGCGCATAGCCATAGACGGCGTTTCTGGGATCGACCGACCCATACTCACAGCCTCCGAGGCACGCGTCCTCCTCGGGGAGAGGACCTGGGAGCAGACTTGGGGTCGCGGCTACCTAGGCTAAGAAGCTTCACCAATCAGTTTATTAAAAAGCGGGATCATAAACAGGGTCGGTCCCTAGGGGATCGGCTCGTAGTGCGGCGATTTCCGACGCAGCAGGCGCGATGAAATGTCTAAGGCAGGAAACATCAAGAAGGAGGTCTTCCCCGGCGATGAACTCGCGGTCATAGAGGAGTACAATAAGGGGGAGGGCAGCTACCAGGAGGACGGGCTGGTCCGATCCGAGGAACTCGGCGAGACGAGGCTCAACAGGGAGAAGAGGGCCCTAGAGGTCAAGAAGGCCACCAAGCCCCTCAACTTACCGGTCGAGGGCTCCATCGTGATAGCCGAGGCCGGCTCAGTCACCCGAAGGGACGCGAGGGTTGACATCTTCCGTATAAACGACAAAAAGATCCAGCCCACCTACACAGGCGTCATCCACATAAGCGACGTCGCCCGCGAGTTCGACAGAAACCTGGAGATGGCGCTTCGCAGCGGCGACATCGTCCGCGCAGTTGTCGCGAACACGAAGAACACGATCATACAGCTCAGCATAGCCGGCCCAGAGTTTGGCGTAGTCTACGCCTACTGCAGCAGGTGCGGCGGCATCCTTGAAAACGAGAAGGGTCGCCTGACATGCCCAAGCTGCAAGCGCGTCGAGCGCCGCCAAACCGCAAGAAGCTACGGAAAGGAGGATATATCGTCATGAAGCTCAACATAATCAAGGAAGAGGAAGACTATATCGAGGTCGAGTTCGGCAGCGAGAGCCACACGCTCCTCAACCTCCTGCAGTCTAGCCTACTGGAAGACCCCGCCGTCGAGATGGCGGGCTACACGCGCCCACACCCGCTGATGGACAGGAGCAGGCTCTTCATCCGCTTCAAGGGTAAGAAGGCGAAGCCGATGGAGATACTCAAAAAGGCAGCGGACAACGCCGAAGCAAAGCTCAACGAGTTCGACGAGGGCCTAAAGCACGGCATCTCCAACCTTAAGAAGTAACCAGCCCACCTTATTCTCGAAGACAAATTGGTCCCCCAGAAGCTACACCAGATCAAGAGAGAGATCAGAGTCCTAGGTGTAGCCGCAAGGCAAGACTCCGGTGGCTTCACAATCGTCAGCGTCGTATATAGGGGGAATCTGTGGCTCGATGGTGTCCTGAGGGCGCACTCTGAGGAAGCGGACATCACCGACGCTGTCGCCGAGATGCTGGTCGATTCACCCCACTCCGGGCAGGTCCGTGTAATCGTTATGAGCAGGGAGAATCTACCGAGGGAGGTTCGCGTCTCCCCCGAGGAGCTTTGGACTAAGACATGTAAGACCGTCATCTTGCTGGGTGATACTGGGGAAACCTCATACATCTGGAGTAACAATGACGAGAAGGCGACATTTTCCGCTGTGGGGCTTAGCCGTTTGTCAGCCGAGGGAGTCCTGAGGGCGTCAACGCGCGAAGGGGTAACCCCGGAGGCCCTCAGGGTGGCCGCTTTGACACTATCCGCGCTACCCATCGTGCAAGATGCATAAGGTATTAATACAGCCCATCCGGGTTACAGGCTGTGATGGTGGAGTAAAAAATGAAATTCTGCTCTAAGTGTGGGACAATGTGCACCGTCGACCACAAGAAGAGGTGCTACGTCTGCCCCAAGTGCGGTGCCGAGCAGCCGATGACGGAGGAGATGAAGATAATGCGCGAGATCAAGGAGACGGATAAGATCGTCGTAATCGGCAAGAAGGAGCAGAACCTCCGTACCACGCCCCAGGTGAAGGCCGAGTGCCCCAAGTGCGGCAACGACAAGGCATACTGGTGGATGGTACAAACGAGGGGGATAGACGAGTCTAGCACTCAGTTCTACAGGTGCACAAAGTGCAGCCACACTTGGCGCGACTACAGCTAAGCCACCCTAAATCGACGATTTATCACACATCTTTCCCCGTCAGGTGTGTATTCGCGTTTTCATCTGGGGGCATGGGGAGGGTAAATATCCTTTTATTCCCTCTGGTCCTAGGCTAAGACAACCAATTCCACTCTAAGGAGACATTGATTTGTTCGAGGTAGAGGTTTCCAGTATCGACCCGTTCCGCAATCTGATCAAGGCGCTAAGCGTCATCGTCGAGGAGGGCACATTCGTGATGAACGAGGCGCAGATCAAGCTCCTCGCCATGGACCCGAGCCACGTCGCCATGGTAGACTTCGAGCTACCCGCCGACTTCTTCGACGCCTACAAGTGCGAGGGCGAGCCCCACCTCAGCATAAATATAAAGGAGCTCCTCAAATTCCTCGACCGCGTCGACAAGGACGAGGAGACCCGGATACGCCTCGACGAGGAGAAGGCGAGGCTAGTGATCCTCTGTAAGCGCGGCGGCCATAGCAGGCGCTTCGAGATGCCCATTCTCGAACCCATTGACGACGAGGTGCCCCAACCCAAGATATTCTTTAAGGCGAAGGCGCGTCTCGTCACCGATAGCCTACGCAACGCCATCAGGGACGCGAACCTAGTCAGCGAGCACGTCAAGGTCGCCGTCGAGGGCGAGATGTTGAAGATCAGCGCCAATGGTGACATGGGTAGCGCCCATAGCGAGTGGGAGAAGGGGAGCGACGATCTCATCGACCTCAAGGCCGAGGAGGACAGCAGCGCGACCTTTACCCTCAGCTACCTTAACGAGATAGCGAACGCCGCGGGTAACAGCAGCGAGGTCGCCACCATAGAGCTGAGTACCGACATGCCCATCAAAATGGACTTCGAGCTCCCGAAGGGGAAGCTCGTCTACTACCTCGCCCCTTGCATCGGGGTCTAAAATTAGACGCGACTTTTACAGCTTCTTGTCCATGGCCTCGTACCCCTTATCGAAGGCCTTGTTGTTTGCTTCTAGGAACCTCTTCGACAGGGATCCGCCCATAGCCTTCCTCAGGGACTCCGTGGAAAGGACACCCTCTCCGAGGGAGGCATAGGCGCCCAAGATAACGATATTTAGGCTCGCCGGCGCGTCGGCCTCGAGGGCGAGCCTGCGGGCATCGACCCTGTAGACCTTGCAACCGATCCGCTCCAACGCAGAGGTGAGCTTTGGTAGCTCTGGGTATGTGGCCTCCTTGAGTAATACGGGTATCGGGTAGACGGGGGTGATGCTGAGGATGACCCTCGTCCCAGGGCCGAGGTACTCGGGCGCCCTCACAGCCTCGGAGGGCTCGAGACTTAGGAGAACGTCGCACCTCCCCTTCGGTATCAGGGAGCCGTGTACATCCTCGCCTATCCTGACGTGGCTCTGGACGGAGCCACCCCGCTGAGCCATGCCGAGGGTCTCCCCCACCCTCACATTCAGCTCCTCGTCGAGGGCGGCGTGGGCGAGGACACGCGCCAAGGCTATGCCGCCCTGCCCCCCGATGCTGTTTATGAGGATGTTGTGTTCCATGTCACTCCCCCTCCCCGATGGCGTGGACTGGGCAGACCTGTGAGCATAGCCCGCAGCCCGCGCAAGATACCTCGTCGATCGCCATCTTTCCCCCCTCGATGTTCATCGCGGGGCAGCTGAGGGTACGGATGCAGACGAGGCAGCCCGAGCACTTCTCCGGATCCACCCTTGGGGGGAGGCCGAGGGACCTCTGCCGGCCAGCAACTAGGGAGCAGACCCTCCTGAGGATGACCGCTGAGGGCACCTCGCGGCGTATCGCATCCTTGAAGGCGTCTGTGCTCGCCCTCAGGTCGTATGGGTCGACAATGGCGACCTCATCGATCCCCGATGCCCTGAGCATGTCCTCGATCTTGATGGACATATCTGGTAGCACCGCGGAGGGCGAGGCCGGTGAGGGCTGGTGGCCCGTCATGCCTGTGATCTGGTTGTCGAGAACGGCGATAACGAGCGGCGTCCCCCTCCACCCGGCGTTTATTGCGGGCGGAATTCCGGCGTGGAAGAAGGTCGAGTCCCCTATGGTGGCGATGACGGGGGTCTTCACCCCCGCGTACTTGAGCCCGATGGCGTTTCCGATGGAAGCGCCCATGCTCACCTCCGTTCAGCAGCTGCTCCACGGCGGGTACATACCAAGAATAGTGCAGCCTATGTCACCGGTGACGATGACCTCGTCCTTTTTGAAACTCAGCTCCCTGAGGGCATGTGTAAGGGCAGTGTAGGTCCCGCGGTGAGGGCAACCGGCGCAGAATGGCAGGCTCCGCGGTGGGGCGAGCTCCTTTGCCGCCTTGTATGCCAAGTCGAGGACCGGGTCGCTTAAGGTTTGGTTCCTACCTACAAAGGAATCCATCGCACCCTGAACCAACTCGTTATCGTACTCCCCTATCCGGGGGAGGACACCGTCCAGCTTACCGATCACCCGTATCTCACTGTTCATGTCGGCGACCATCGCCTTGACCTGCAGCTCCACGAAGGGCTCAAGCTCCTCGAGCACGAGGAGGGAGTCCACGTGCTTCAGCATCCGTCTAATCATCCTAGACGGTAGAGGGTTCACGGTTCCAATCTTCAGCGTGGAGACCTTATAATTGCCTGAGGCGAGGACATCCTCAAGGTAGCTCCAGGTAGCGCCTACGGCTATTAGGCCAAGTCTAGAATCAGAGATAACATCGAATCCGTTATACGGCGAGGACTCGAACTCGCCGCGCACCTCCTCGATGCGCTCGTTAAGCACCCTGTGCTGGGTCTTCACCCAGAGGGGGGAAGCCCGAGTGAATCGGCTTATATCCTTACTTATGTGGAGCCTTGGTTCGACCTTCTTTATCTCCCCGAGGTTCACGGGAGCTTTCCCATGGGCGACCCTTGAGGTTAATCTAACCAGTACGGGTATCTTATGCCTCTCGGAGAGGTCGAAGGCGGCGACCATCATGTCCTTACCGCTCTGAGGGTCGAACGCGTCAAGCATCGGGAGGGGGCAGGCCGACGTGAAGACCCTGCTGTCCTGCTCATCCATCCCGGCGTAGGCGCCCGGGTCGTCTGCGACGTAGATCACGAGCCCACCGACGACGTCCCCGTAGGCCACGGACATTATCGAATCGGAGGCAACGTTGAGCCCTGCACTCTTCATGGTGACGAGGCACCGGGCGCCGCCGAAACTCACGCCTGTTGCGATGTCGAAGGCGACCTTCTCGTTGACTGTCCACTCGGCGCGTATACCGTGCTCCTGAGAGCCCTGGATTAGTGTCTCGATGACCTCTGTCGAGGGTGTCCCAGGATAGCCTACAGCGAATTTGACGCCTGCCTCGAGGGCTCCACGGGCCACCGCCTCGTTGCCCATGAGTAGATGAATATGGTCAGCTCCATTGCCCACAAGCCTCACCCGTTGTTGAAGATAGAGCCACCTATATGGTATAATTCAGTTGCGAGTATGAATCGAATAAGCGGGTAAAATGATTGGAAGATGGTTCCGACTCCGAAATCCACTACCGACTAAGCACTTCAAAGTTAACGAATTAACAAACCCAGTATCAACTGGGGCTGTTTGCTTCTAAGAAGTGTGAGAAGCCGTGGATCAGGTTCCGATATCTCCTGTAGGATCGAGTCATGAATGCTGACATTTCGGGCTATTGGGGGAGGCCGGCTGAGTACCTCGACCGAAGTCTTGGTACGTACACCGCCTCTCCATCGAACCCGTCTTTTACGGGTGCCCTTCACCAGAACTTTCGTTCCGGACGGATGTCTATTTTTGGGAGCGGCTTCGGACTTAGATGCTTTCAGCCCTTATCCGCAGGAGCGTGGCTGCCCGGCATGCCTTGTCAGACAACCGGTAAACTATTGGCTCCAGCGCCTCGTTCCTCTCGTACTGAAGGCCCTTTCCCCTCAGACATCCTGCACTCCCAGTAGATAAAAACCGACCTGTCTCGCGACGGTCTAAACCCAGCTCACGATCCCTTTTGATAGGCGAGCAGCCTCACCCTTGGCCCCTTATGCAAGGCCAGGATAGGAAGAGCCGACATCGAGGTACCGAACCGCGAGGTCGATGCGAACTCTCGCCCGCGACAAGCCTGTTATCCCCGAGGTAACTTTTCTGGCACTACCGGCCCTCATCTGCAAGGACACGATAGCTCGTTAAGCCCGGCTTTCGCCTCCGGAACACTTATTGTGGATGATTCCGGTCAGGCTAGCTTTTGGCTTTACCCTCTACGGAGGGTTTCTGTCCCTCCTGAGCTAGCCTTTGGGCCCCCTCGATTCCTTTTCAAGGGGGTGCCGCCCCAGCCGAACTGCCCATCAGCCGTTGTTCCGGGCTACATGGCCTCGGTAAGGGGGGAGGTCGCAAATGTGTGGTGTTCCATTGTTGCCTTCTACGGACCCGGAGATCCGTATTCATAGGCTCCCACATACGCTCTGCAAATGTAACCTCACCCCAGCGACTGACTGCAGTAAAGCTCTACGGGGTCTTCTTGTCCCACTGGGAGACGCTGGACTGTTCGTCCAGCAGGTGGGTTCACCGGGTTATACGCGGGGACAGCGGGGTCCTCGTGGATCCATTCATGCACGTCGTAACTTACACGACAAGGCATTTGGCTACCTTGAGAGAGTCAGAGTTACTCCCGTCGTTTAGCGGCCCTTAGCTCGGTTGAAATCAAGTTTGAGGTACCACCACTGGACAGGATTCAATAACCGTACACACCCTTACGGGCTAGCGGTTACCTATGTTTTTATTAAACAGCCGGAACCCCCTAGTCACTGCGACCTACCGCACCCTCTTGCGAGAATGCCGTAGGCACCCCTTATACCGAAGATACGGGGCTAATTTGCCGAGTTCCCTCGCGTAGAGTTACCCGACACGCCTTGGGCTACTCACCCTGAGCACCGGTGTTGGTTCTGGGTACGATTACGATAGATCCCTTCCGCAGCGCTTTTCATGGACTCCAGGGATCAGCAGAACCCCCCTAAACGGGAGGCCATTCCTGTTTTCTTCTGGTTCTCACCATTACGGTACTCCCCAGAGTTGGACAGTTAGACAGAATGACAGTTCTGCTCCACTTACCCCGAAGTGTTACGCTGCGGACCTAGTGTCGCCACATGTACTATCGTAGTACAGGAGTGTTAACCTGTTTCCCATTCGACCAGGCATGTTAAAGCTGGCCTTAGGATCGACTAACTCCCGGCTGACGACGCGTTGCCGGGAAACCCTTGCTCTTTCGGCGATCGAGATTCCCACTCGACTATGCTGTTACTACCACCGGGATACTCAATCCCGACCGGTCCACAGGACTTCACAGCCCTGCTTCTGCCCAATCGGGACGCCCATCTACCAGAATACGCTTACGCGGACCTCTAGGGTATCGGCGGCTGGCTTTAGACCCGTCCATCTTGGAGGCCCTAAGCCTCGGCGGGTGATCTGTTACGATTTCTTTGAAGGGTGGCTGCTTCTAAGCCTACCTCCCCGCTGTCTTAGGCTTACGACGCTCTTTAGTTTGTCACTTAGCCAGCACTTAGGGGCCTTAACCCCAGTCCGGGTTGCTCCCCTCACGAAGCACGAGCTTAACCCGTGCGTTCCGTCTCCCCAGTTCTACGGCTCTGGCGTATTCGGAGTTCAAAAGGAAAGTGAAAGGTTTCCCTTCCGTGTTTTCCGATTGGTGCTCTACCCCGCCAGATGCCTCCCTGGAGACTATGCTGCGACATACTTCGATGGGAACTAGCTATCAGCAGATTAGATTGGTCTTTTGCCCCTATACCAAGATCAGGGGAGCAATTTGCATATTAGCACCCTTGCAGGCCTCCATCAGGCTTTCGCCTGACTTCACCTTGTCCTGGCATAGATCATCTGCTTTCTAGTCTGACCGTTGTGACTCCGGGCCCTTTCAGACCCAAGCGACTTGCCTTACGGCTGCTCGCATTTCGGTTTCCCTGCGCTTTCGGGCGTCGCGCCCTTAAGCTTGCCACAACGGTAAACTCCCCGGCTCGTGATTCTAAACGAAGCATGAGACCCCGGATTATCCACACTCGTAACACCGGGTTACCCCGGTCTCCTTTGTGTGGATTACCTTACGGGCCTCAATCGTCAATAACTACGTGGGTTCAGGCTCTTTTGACGCCCCTCTCGGGGGACTTTTCATTTTTCCGTCACCGTACTAGTGCGCTATCGGTCTTGGGTTGTGTTTAGCCTTGGAAGCTGATGTCTCCCAGTTTCATACGCCAATCCCAAGGCGTACTACTCCGGAAACAAAGCAGTCACTTTCGACTTTCGTATAGGGGGCTATCACCCTCTATGGCGGAGCTTTCCAGAACACTTCTACTTCATCGACTAGAGACAACCTTGTCCCATACACCACATCTTCGCCAGCTCATCGCTGGAGAATTCAGTTTAGGCTCTCTCCTTTTCGCTCGCTGCTAGTCAGGAGATCCCAGTTGGTTTCTTTTCCTCCCCTTAATAGGATGTTTCGGTTCAGGGGGTTCCCGCTCCTCACGGAGCAACACCCGAAGGTGTTAGGAAGTCCAATTCGGGTACCCTCGGATCTCGGACTGCGTGCGTCTACCCGAGGATTATCGCAGCTTGCCGCGCCCTTCATCGGCACCCAAGCCAAACCATTCACCACGTAGCGTAGTATATCAGCATGACCCGGTCCCACAGCTGGAGTCGGAACCTGTGCACGGCTTCATAGCCTCTTCGAGGGATTCCATCCCCCCGTGGCTCGCCCTTAGCCCCTCAAGCTGTGCTTGGGAGCCGCATATTGTGAGATTGATTTGGATCGGGTAGTTACTTCCCCCGCATTCACTGCGTCTTTCTGTCTTAGGAGGTGATCCGGCCGCACCTTCCGGTACGGCCACCTTGTTACGACTTAACCCTCCTTACGAGCCCCAGGTTCGACGCGACCAACATACGATCACGCCTCACCCGAAACTCATTCGGGTGGTTCGACGGGCAGTGTGTGCAAGGAGCAGGGACGTATTCACTGCGCGATTATGACGCGCGGTTACTAGGCATTCCATGTTCACGAGGGCGGGTTGCAGCCCTCGATCCCAACTGAGGTAGGGTTTAGGGATTGGCTTCACCTTTCGATGTTGCAGCCCTCTGTCCCTACCATTGCAGCCCGCGTGTGGCCCAGGATATTCGGGGCATACTGACCTACCGTGGCCCGCACCTTCCTCAGCCTTGTCGGCAGCGGTCCCCCAAGAGTGCCCAGCGACCTTTTAGGTCCTGATGGCAACATGGGGTGCGGGTCTCGTTCGTTACCTCACTTAAGAGGACACCTCACGGCACGAACTGGCGATGGCCATGCACCTCCTCTCAGCTCGTCTAGCAAGACCTTCAATCTGGCCTTCACTCTGCTGTCGATCCTGGTAAGATTTCCGGCGTTGACTCCAATTAAACCGCAGGCTTCACGCCTGGTGGTGCTCCCCCGCCAATTCCTTTAAGTTTCAGCCTTGCGGCCGTACTCCCCAGGCGGCTAGCTTAACGGCTTCCCTGCGGCACTGGGGCGGCACGTGGCCGACCCAACACCTAGCTAGCATCGTTTACAGCTGGGACTACCCGGGTATCTAATCCGGTTCGCTGCCCCAGCTTTCGTCCCTGACCGTCAGGCGTGTTCTAGTGAGCAGCCTTCGCCACTGGTGGTCCTCCTGGGATCAAAGGATTTCGCCCCTACCCCAGAAATACCGCTCACCTGTCCCACCCTCTAGCTGTATGGTATCACCCGCGGTCCAACGCTTAGGACGCTGGATTTAACGGGGGACGGATACAGCCAGCTACGGACGCTTTAGGCCAAATAAAAGTCCCCACCACTCGAGGGGCTGGTGTTACCGCGGCGGCTGACACCAGTCTTGCCCCCCTCTTATTCCCACAGGATATTACTCTATGGAAAAGCAGCCCTTATCGGACTGCACTCGAGATAACCCCATCGTACTTCCGTACATTGTGGAGTTTTCGCGCCTGCTGCGCCCCGTAGGGCCTGGGCCCCTGTCTCAGTGCCCATCTCCGGGCTACCACTTTCATGGCCCGTACTGGTCAAAGGTTTGGTGAGCCGTTACCTCGCCAACTGCCTGATCAGCCGCAGCCCCATCCTCGGGCGCACGACAAACATGATCGCCGTGCCTTTGGGCGTGGAACCATTCCAGGCCTCCACACCTATCGTGGATTAGCCCCAGTTTCCCGGGGTTATCCTCGTCCCGAGGGTAGGTTAGCTACGTGTTACTGAGCGGTCTGCCGCTCGTCCTCATGGTTGGACGCGCGCGACTAGCATGGCTTAGTCCCATCTCGATAGCAGTGGGGTCCGACGGGATCAATCGGAATGAATCCGCAAGTCTGTTAACACAGGAATGCGGGAGAGTTCTGTACCTACCCGACCCATATCCGACCCGAAGGGTGTGACCCCTTTGCTCAGGTCGTCATACCTGTTTCCGCCACTGGAGCCGATCCTTCATCCTGAGGCCAAACGCCTCCGTCGGATCGAAGCCGCCGACTATGGGCGGAAGGCGCTCGACGCGCCAACAGCCATACATCTGGCTGTAGATAAAAACGTTATGTTTTCGAAACAAGGTTTATTTCCCCTTGGACTCCGGTGAATCTGAAAGTGGGAAGCGCTGTCCAGCAGTGTATTTAAAGGTCCTAGCCCGGCTGCGAGGGAATGAGTATATACCAGGGAGATATCCGGGGGTAAATCCCCTCTTGAAGAAAAGATTTGAGTGAAACCTCTCAAGTCGGTTTTCGTATTAATAAATTGATTAAAAAGTGATAGTGGGAGGTCGGATTGAGAGTCCTCTTTATACAGAGGACGCAAGACAAATTGGCCCCGAAAACGGGCCGGTTTCTATGAAAACTTCACTAGAAGAGCAGTATCTTTAATTAAAAGAGTGGTTTTGATTAGATACGAGATTTAAATTGTCTAACAATGAGACTAAAACCGACGTGAGCCTTGGGGACCAATTCACGGTCCTCGTTCTTAAGGGAAAAGCGGACAGCCTGATTAGCAGGATGAAGGACGGGCGCGTTATTCTCTTTAACCGCGAGAACCCGATCTTCGGCGACCTCGAGCCGGGCATGCTCGTCGAGGTCAGGGTGAGTTTTATCGCGCAGAACTACATAATCGTCGACCCCGTTGCGCCTCCGGAGAGCGGCGTCGAGGCAGTCAAGCTAGGCCTCCAGATGGTCTCCGAGACAGAGAACTGGGAGAACGCCGTCATAGCGAGGGCCCTTCTACACGTTATCGAGCAACTCGAAACCGATTAGGGGCACCCTTTTTTATTTCGTTTTTCGAGCCTTACCCTTAGGAAGGAGGTGATGCGTGCGCGCATCAACAGGTTCGTCGAGGCGATAAAAGAAACCACCTAGCCGAACCTAATGGTCAAAGTCTCGGCTATTAGAAGGGTGTGCCTACACCCGAGCCGACTAGCCGGTTGATCACCAAGTCCACCCCGTAGAGAAGCAGGTAGATGAGTACAGCGAAGGCGATAACTCCCAAAACTGCGACGAGTGCGGGGACGAAGTGGCTCTCCCTTTCCTTGTTCATAGCGTTATCATTATGAGTTATGGAGCGGTTTCAAGGTTTCTGATCTAGGACTGTTAAGGGTACC
>Ga0182021_10004631_pt1 | contig 16201 bp, 14 predicted proteins | sample 612E3MmetaG_FD_120493 | JGI IMG/M metagenome (GOLD analysis project Ga0182021, IMG submission 120493) | Permafrost microbial communities from Stordalen Mire, Sweden - 612E3M metaG (Illumina Assembly) | ecosystem: Environmental > Terrestrial > Soil > Wetlands > Permafrost | place: Sweden...
ATAAAGATCGCTGCACCTGTGGGGTAAAATCGCATGACATCTCCAATGAATTCATGGATAAAACAGTATAGACAAAGGATCAGAGTATCATGATGAGGAACGGCCCTATCAGCTTCCCAAAATGATCCCCTCTTGATTAAGGTCTTTCCAAGCGTCTTTATTCCTTCGAGAGCTCCGCTCCATGCCCCCCCCTTCATCCTATCGCCCTGCCCTTCCGCCGCCGACGACCCTCGATCAGCCCTGGCTTCGGCAAGGCGTGAAACTCGTTCTGGATGGGTGCTTGGCGGCCGCGGCATGGGCCGTCAGTGAACTCGTCTTGATGGGTGGCACCCATGTCACTCTTTCTGGCGCCCTGAAATGGACCTTTCTGGCCCTGGGAGTCAATCTGGCTTTCCAGCTCACCCTCCAGCACTACCGCCTCATCGGATTCAGGGACGCGCTTCGCATCGTCATGGCGACAGCCATCCTGCTGCTTCTCAGCGTGTTTCTCCACCTCATTGCCAGTGAGATCCATCTCATTTTCGACGTGAGAATCGCCGTCGCCTCAGCCCTCACTACGGGGGGCCTGTGGCTGACGCTTCGGGGTGGCCTCCGGGCCCGCCATGAGCGAATCCTGGGTTTAACGGATCTCGGATTGAACGATCTTCCCGAGGGTACCGTCTTTCACCGGACCCTCATTGTAGGGGCCGGTCGGGCGGGTCTGATGATTGCCCAGGAACTCAGGCGGCATCCAGAACTTGGCATTCATATTGTCGGTTTCATCGATGACGCGCTGGATAAGCAGGGCATTCGCATCCAGGGCACCCGGGTGCTGGGTCCATCCCGGATGCTTCGCCAACTGATTCGGGATCATGCGATCTCCCAGGTGGTCCTGGCCATTCCCAGCGCCCCAGGGTCCGTGATCCGCCAGCTGGCAGATGCAGCCCGCTCGGCTGAAGCCGAGGTCAAGACCGTGCCTGGCTTATTCAACCTGCTCGGCAGCCATGGGTGGAAACCCGAATTGAAGGATATTTCCATTGAAGACCTGCTACGCCGCGAACCTGTGCATCTGGACCAGACTTCCCTCAGCCTGGTCCTTCAGGATTCCGTCGTCTTGATCACAGGCGGTGGCGGCTCCATCGGTGGCGAACTGGCCCGGCAAGTGGCAGCCTTTCGCCCTGCAAGGATCGTGTTGCTGGGGCGCGGAGAAAACAGCCTCTGGACCGCCGAACGCAGTCTGCGATCCGAATTCCCCAATCAAGGGCTCTCCCTGGAACTCTGTGATATCCGCAATACCTCCCGGCTCCAGCAGGTGTTCGACCGGTGGCGCCCCCAGGTGGTCCTTCATGCCGCCGCCCATAAGCATGTGCCCTACCTGGAGGCCCATCCTGAGGAAGCAGTGGAAAACAACATTATGGGTACCCTGAACGTCCTCAATGCAGCCCAATCGGTGGATACCCATTCCTTTGTGAACATTTCCACGGACAAGTCCGTCAATCCTACCAATGTGCTTGGGGCCACGAAGCGAATTGCCGAATACCTGGTGTTGCAAGCAGCCCGGCGGGCCCCTGAAGGCAGCCGGTACGTCAGTGTCCGGTTCGGCAATGTCCTCGGAAGCCGGGGCAGCGTCATCCCAATCTTCCAGGAGCAGATCCGCTCGGGAGGTCCGCTCACCATCACCCACCCGGACATGACCCGGTATTTCATGACCATTCCCGAAGCCAGCCAGCTCGTGCTCCAAGCAGGCATCCTCGGTGATACAGCCAAGGTGTATGTTCTAGACATGGGCTCTCCGGTTCGAATAGTGGATCTCGCCACCGATATGGCCCGCCTCAGTGGCTTGGTGCCCGGGCGGGACATCGACCTTGAGTTCACCGGCATTCGCCCGGGGGAGAAACTCTTCGAGGAGCTTTTCTCGCTGAATGAAGACCAGTCCTCCGAAGTGCATCCCAAGGTTTTCAATGCCGATCCCGAAGACATGGACGAGGATCTGATTGAAGAGGGAGTTGCCGCCCTGCGCATGGCTGCTCTGGAGAAGGAAGGTGTCCGCCAGACCCAGATCCTTCTTTGGCTTCGGCGATTGGTGCCCTCCTATGCTCCTTCGCCAACGGGCCTTGGACGTCATGCAGGAGAACTCAAGGATCGTCGTGTCTCTGGCGCCCACCCGGTCTTTGTGTCACCTGCCCAGCAAGCCTGAAGTCTTCTCCATCGTGTTATTCTGAATCCTGCCGATATTACCTGCTCTCCTTCGGCGGCGACCTCTGCAGGAAGCCCACCTCCCCCTCCTGGTTCAGGATCCGGCGGAAGGGTTTCATGGAGCGATCGCTGGAGATCCGGGCCAGTGCCCGGGATCTGGGGGAGCCACGAGGGCCCGAGGGCCCCGGAGAGTTCATGAACGCATTGAAATTCCACCCCACCACCGTCTCGGTGGACCTGGGCGGCACGCCCATCAGCCTCGAGACTGGCCGCATCGCCAAGCAGGCCCACGGTGCTGTCGTCGTCCGCCAAGGCGACACCATGGTCCTCGTGGCTGTGTGCTACGGCATCCCCCGGGAAGGCATCGACTTCTTTCCCCTGACCGTGGACTACCGCGAGCCCGTGCTGGCCGCCGGCAAAATCCCCGGCGGCTGGTTCAAGCGCGAGGGCCGTCCCACCACCAAGGAAACCCTCACCAGCCGTCTCATCGACCGTCCCCTGCGGCCCCTCTTCGAAGAGGGTTACAACGGCGACACCATGGTCACCGCCCAGGTGCTCAGCTATGACGGCCAGCACAGCCCTGAGACCCTCGCCATGGTGGGTGCCTCCGCGGCTCTCATCATCAGCGAGATCCCCTTCGTGAACCCCGTGGGCGGTGTCCGCGTGGGCCGCGTCAACGGCCAGCTGGTGGTGAACCCCACCGTCGAGCAGCGCGCCGACAGCGACATCGACCTGCTGGTGGCCGGCACCTCTGACGCCCTGGTGATGGTCGAGTGCGGCGCCAAGGAAGTGCTGGAAGCCGACATGGTCAAGGCCCTGGCCTTCGGCCACGAGCAGATCCAGATCCTCGTCAAGCTGCAGAAGGACCTGCAGGCCAAGGTCGGCAAGCCCAAAGTCACCGCCATCAAGGCCGTGCGCAATGAGGCCCTCTACAAGGAGGTCGCCGCCGCCTACGCCGAGCAGCTCTTCGCCGCCCTCACCATGAAGGTGAAGATCGAAAGCTACAAGACCATCGACCTGATGAAGAAGGAAGCCGTCGCCCAGTTCGCCAGCGACAAGCCCGAGCTGAAGAAGGACGTGGTCGCCTGCTTCGACGAGCTGAAGGAGACCCTCTTCCGCAACGCCATCCTCAAGCAGGGCGTGCGCCTGGACGGCCGCAAGTTTGACCAGATCCGCCCCCTCAACATCGAGGTCGGCGTGCTACCTTCCGCGCATGGGAGCTGCCTCTTCACTCGCGGCGAAACCCAGGCCCTGGTGACCGCCACCCTGGGCACCATCAACAACACCCAGATCATCGACGGCCTGGAAGAGGAGTACAAGAAGAAGTTCTACCTGCATTATAACTTCCCCGGCTACAGCGTGGGCGAGTGCAAGCCCAACCGCGGCCCTGGCCGCCGCGAAATCGGCCACGGCATGCTGGCGGAACGCTCCATCTTCGCCGTGTTCCCCACTCCCGAGGAGAATCCCTACACCGTCCGCGTGGTGTCTGACATCACGGAAAGCAACGGATCGTCTTCCATGGCCACCATCTGCGGCGGAACGCTGGCCCTGATGGACGCCGGCATCAAGCTCCAGTCCCCGGTGGCGGGCGTGGCCATGGGCCTCGTCAGCGACGGTGACAAGTACGTCGTCCTCTCCGACATCGCCGGCCAGGAAGACCACTACGGCGACATGGACTTCAAGGTCGCGGGTACCGAGAAGGGCATCACTGCCCTCCAGATGGACATCAAGATCGGCGGCATCACCACCGAGATCCTCACCAAAGCCCTCGACCAGGCCAAGGCCGGCCGCCTGCACCTGCTGGACCTCATGGGCAAGGTGCTCGCCGCGCCGCGCGCCTCGTTCGCCAGCAACGCCCCCCAGATGCACAGCATCCAGCTCCCCAAGGAGAAGATCCGCGACGTCATCGGCAAGGGCGGTGCCACCATCCGCGGCATCATCGAGGTGAGCGGCTGCGAAGTGAACATTGACGACGACGGCCTCTGCCAGGTCGCCGGTCCCACTCAGGAGAAGCTGCAGGTTGCCTTGCGGATGATCGGCGACCTCATCCAGACCGCCGAGGTTGGCAAGACCTACCTGGGCAAGGTGGCCAAGGTGGTCGAATTCGGCGCCTTCGTGACCATCCTCCCCGGCCTCGATGGCCTGCTGCACGTCAGCGAGCTGGCCCACCACCGCGTCGCCAACCCGTCGGATGAGCTGAGCGAAGGCCAGGAAGTCATGGTCAAGTGCATCGGCATCGACGAGAAGAGCGGCAAGATCAAGCTAAGCCGTAAGGCCCTCATTCCCAAGCCCGAAGGTGCCGACGCCGAACCCGAAGGCGAAGCCCCCAGCCACGACGATCGCCCCCGGCGCCCCCGTCCTCCCCGCCGGTCCTAATCATCAGCTCCACGAATGCAGAAGAGGCCCGGTTCGGGCCTCTTCGCTTTTATACCTGTCGCGCTCTTTTAACCCTTACGGCTTGGCCAAAGTCCCAAGGTCAGTAGAATCACCCGAATATCTTTCCAGAGGTTCGCCTGGGCGGCGTACTCCAAGTTGATTTGAATCTTCTCGGGCATGACCTCTTCCACGTAAGTCCGGTCAGGATCTTCCGAAGCCGCCAGCAGTTCACTTTCATTCCGGTACTTCACCGAAGCCAGATCTGTGATGCCGGGTCTTAACTCCAAAACTCGGCGCTGGTCCTCCGTGTAAAGTTCCACGTACTTCTGCACCTCCGGCCGAGGCCCCACTAGGCTCATCTCCCCAACCCACACATTCAACAATTGAGGAAGCTCATCAACCTTGGTGGCGCGAAGCCAACGGCCAACTCGCGTGATTCGAGGGTCCTTCCCGACAGTCAGGGTTGATCCCTTTTGTTCCGCATCGACCACCATGGTTCGGAACTTCCACATGCGGAAAGGTACACCGCGCCAACCCACTCGCCGTTGGCGGAAGAAGACCGCGCCGGGATGCTCTAGCTTGATAGACAATCCAATGGCGATGAATAAAGGCCATAGCAGGATCAGGCCCACCGAGGCCCAGAAAAGGTCGAAAGCACGCTTCACCAAGGTTTAGACCCCGTGAGCCGCGACGATATCCCTTACTGCAGTGACCACATCCTGGACATCTTCGGTGCTGAGCCCTGGGTGAAGTGGCAGGGTGAGCATGCGAGTAAAAGCATCCGCAGCCACAGGGCAGTCCTCGGGCTTGTAGCCGTATTTATCCCGGTAGAAAGGGTGCATGTGGACTGGCAGGTAGTGGACTGAAGTCCCGATGTTTCGGGCCTTCAACTCTTCTATAAAAGTGTTTCGATCGATGGTGAGGTTGTCGAGATTCAATCGGATCACATAGAGGTGCCAGGCGGACTCCACCTCCGCATGTTCCACCGGGAGTTGGATCGCTGCCAGATCGCCCAATCCTTTGTCGTAGGCCGCCACCACCTCGCGGCGCCGAATCTGAAACCCTGCCAGACGATCCAACTGGTGCAGTCCGATGGCAGCCTGGACATCCGTCATGTTGTATTTGAACCCGGGCAACACCACCTCGTAGTACCAAGACCCGGATTTGTCAAAGCGCTTCCAAGCATCTCGGTTCATGCCGTGATGACCGATGATGCGGGCCTTATCCACCAGAGCCGGATCGCCGGTAAGGCAGCCACCCTCGATGGTCGTGAGGTTCTTGGTGGCATAGAAGCTGAAGGCTGCGAGATTGTCTCGGGAGCCCACCATCACGCCCTTGTACTTCGCAGGTATTGCATGGGCAGCGTCCTCCATGACCACCAGGCCGTGTTTCCGAGCCAATTCGAAAATGGGGTCCAGATCCACTGGATGTCCCGCGTAATGAACGGGAATAATGGCCTTCGTCCGCGGGGTGATGGCCTTGGCAGCCGCCTCTGGATCTAGGTTTAGAGTATCCGGGCAGACATCCACCAGCACAGGTCGTGCCCCCACGTGTTCCACCACATTCGCCGTGGCGCAAAAAGTCATAGCTGGGACGATGACCTCATCGCCAGGTCCTATACCCAAGGCCACCAGCCCCACGTGTAGTCCCGCCGTGCATGAATTAAGGGCAACGATTCCTGGCGCCCCGAGGTAGTTACTTAGCTTTCCTTCGAAGGCCTTTGTCTTGGGGCCAGTTGTGATCCAGTCTGAGTTAAGGGTATCGAGGACCTCGGCTCGTTCGAGGTCTCCTAAACTCGGAGGGGAAAAGGATAAAAAATGGTCACGCATGAGGATTCCTTCGATTCATTTTGATGGCCAGCCAACATCTAGGCTAGGTTGTCCAAGTATCCTAATATTACCAGTCAAATCACTTGTTATCCAACTCAGTGCTACACGTAATATTCTGTGCAAGGGTCCCGGAAATGGTCTTTATACATTCATCGCTCAACGAAATCCAATATTCATTCATTCTGCGACCTTCCGGGGTGACATACTGGCGGATAATTTTAAATCCCAGCTTTTCATAAAAAGCATTAACGGCATCATTGTCATCACGATCAGTTGTTAAAAATGCTTTATTGCATCCTCTTTCCTTTGCCGAAATTAAAAACGTCGTTACTAATTTTCTCCCAGCACCAACACCTTGCGTCTCAGGTATGATCCCTATCGAAAAGAGGCCAGCCACATCATCACCAATCGGATTATTGGATGGATGTGAAACAGCGCGTAATATTCTTTTGATAGCTGAAGGTTTCCTCAAAATAGGGATGATAGATGCCCGTGCGAATTTATACCATTCTCGTTTTAAAAGAGACGAATAAAAACCACCTGGATTAGAGGTTCCTGCAACAAAACCAACTGGTACACTAGCATGATTAAGATATACAAACGCAATCCCCTCTGGGGCAGAACAAATACTCAGATAGAATAGTGAAAGGAATCTAGGCCCAAGGAAAGAAAGGAAAAAGCCAGGAAAGCTCGAAAGATGCACTTTTACGACTGCTTCTACGTCACCCGAATTCATAGGCCTTATCATTAGAATTTAAACTCCCTCATCGAACGACCGATTCAGTGAGAATTTGTATAAAATGTTCACTTAAGATTTCTCTATCATATCGTTCCAATACATACTTACGTCCATCTGCTCCCATGGCAAGGCGCTCCGCAACTGACATGGTCGCCAATTCGAGGAGCGAATCCGCCATGGCGTGGCTATCTTCGGGGCCACCGACCTTGCCGCACCGGGCATCCATAACCAAAGCAGGTGTTTCTCCGGCACCCGCAACAACGACGGGCCTCGAAGAGGCGAGAAAATCAAATAGCTTATTGGGAAGATTGCCAGTAAAAAATTCTCCCTTCCGATTGGGCAATAAAAAGGCATCCGCAGCCGCGAGCAACGAGGCAGACTCAATACGCGGAACGGGATCCAAAAATATTACATTTGTAATACCAATATCGACCACACTTTGTTGTAATTTTGATTTTTCATCACCATCACCAACAAATACAAACAAAAACCGGGGGTCATCTTTTAGTATTGAAGCGACTTCAATAATCGTCGCAAGTGAATTATATGAGCCATGTGCACCCATATACATGGCTACAAATCTGTCTCCGAACCCAAGTCTCAGACGAACCTCTGCAATTTTTGAGTTGTCATTTACAGAATTAAACAACGAAAAATCGACTCCATTTGTAATCATCGAAACTTTTTCAGAGGCTATGCCCTTGGCAATAATGTTGTCGCAAATACCGCGAGTAAGACCAACAATAATAGTAGCCTTACGATAGCAAAATAATTCGAGCCAGTGGGCAAGCTTAATTAATACCCTATTTTTTACGACACCACAGGCCACTGGCGCATCAGGCCACACATCGGTGACTTCAAATACGAACCGCACACCGCGCAATCTTGAAATAATATATCCAAGAAAGCCAACTGTAAGAGGAGTTGATACTGCGTAAATTACATCGATATCCTTAATTTTAATAGATTGTACAATAGTTGAGAGAAAATAAGTCCAATAATAATAAAATCGTTTAAAAAAATTGCCCCTGAAATTTGCATATGAATATACATAATAAATTTCAACACCTTCAACGGTGCGGTGTATTGTTCCTGACCCTCCTTGAATCTTCACACATGCTTTTTTGTAATCGACATTGCTAGTAATGGCAACAACCTTATGTCCCTTGCTAACTGCGTACTTACAAAAAAAATGATGCCTTTCTGAACCAGCATCGCTTCCGGTTTCAAAGACTTGGCATAAATAAAGAATATTCATGATTCACGATGCGCGATAATTCGAGTGACATTCTCTGCCACTATTTCCACGTCTTCCCGTGACAAATGAGGCCCCATCGGAAGGCTGAGTAATTCACGAGCTAGGCTTTCCGCAACTGGCATAGAAATGTAACCCATGGACTGATAGGCAAGTTGTTTGTGTGGTGGGATTGGATAATGGATTAATGTCTCGATATTCTTATTTTTAAGTTCAGCCTGTAACTTTTCCCGTGACGATGTACGAATTACAAAGAGATGATGAACTGAATCAAATCCCGTGGATACAGCCGGTAACACAATTGGGGTCCCAGCAAAGAGTTGGTGGTAGTATTTCCCGATAGATGCACGTCTTGCATTCCACTCATCCAAATAGTGAAGTTTTACCCGCAAAAAAGCCGCCTGGATGGGATCGAGTCGACTATTAACCCCGATTACATCGTGAACATATTTAGTAGAAGAACCATAGTTACGTAACGATCGTAGTTTTGTCGCTAGCCCTTCGTCACTTGTGGTAATTGCACCGCCATCACCAAATGCCCCAAGGTTCTTTCCGGGATAGAAACTGAATGCGGCCGCATCACCCAAGCATCCCGCGGACCGCCCATGATAGCGCGCACCATGAGCCTGCGCTGCATCCTCGATTACCTTGATGCCGTGTTTTGCGGCAATAAGCATGATTGGTGTCATATCTGCTGGGCGTCCATACAAATGGACGGGGATGATAGCCCTGGTTCGCGGGGTTATTGCCGACTCAATCAATTCGGGAGAAATTGTATAGGTGCCATCATCCGCCACTTCGACCGGGACAGGCTGTGCGCCAGCGAAAGTCACCGCTAGCCAAGTCGCAATAAAGGTATGAGAAGGAACGATTACCTCATCGCCAGGACCGATTCCATACGCTCGAAGAATAAGATGGAGTGCATCAAGTCCATTACCTACACCAATACAGTATTTAGAATTGCAATATTCTGAAAATTCAAACTCGAATGCTTCAAGTTCCTCACCCTGTATATACCAACCGGAATGCATCACGCGTTGATAGGCACTATCAAGCTCCGCCTTAAGTTCTTTATAAGTTTCGCCCAAATTCAAAAATGGAATTTTAGTCACTGAGGGCCCCGCGCAGCTTCTAAAAATTCATCGTAATTCCGAAAATAGTCCAATTCTTCATAATTTCTAGATGCTAAGACCATCAGCACCGCTCCTGATGAAACATTGGTTATGTTCCTCCACATCATAGGCGAAACATACAGCCCATAATACGATCTATTCATATGAATAGTTTGTGTTTCGAAGCCATCATCCAGGACAACGTCGAAGCTACCAGACATTGCAATTATAAATTGTTGCAATAAGCGGTGACCGTGAGCCCCACGTTCGGCCCCACCGGGAACGTCGTACAAATAATATACCCGTTTTATCTCAAAAGGAATGTGATGTTCACCCTCAATAAAGGTGAGGTTTCCACGCGGGTCAGATATTTTGGGAAGGTTAATTATCTTGCAGTCACGAAGAGCCATTTCAATGCTCCTCATATCGGATGACCCGTGCGGGATTTCCCACCACAACTGCATATGGAGGAACATCCTTCAAGACCACAGAGCCAGCACCAACCATAGCTCCAGTTCCAATAGTAATACCGCAGAGGATGGTGGCGTTGGCCCCGATAGAGGCACCTTTTTCTACAACAGTTCGGCGCAACTCGAACGCTTGTTTGCTGCGCGGGTATAAATCATTGGTAAATGTCGCATTAGGGCCGACCATAACATCGTCGTCAAGGCGAACACCATCCCAAATCTGAACTCCGCATTTGATCGTAACCCGGTCTCCAATTAACACATCGTTTTCAATAAAAACACCATCACAGATATTGCAATCAACTCCGATTCGCGCGCCCGGAAGAACATGAGCAAATGCCCAGATGCGTGTATTATTACCGATTTGATTAGATTCCACCAATGCGTGAGAATGCACAAAATAATTCATTCTCGTTTCTCCTATTTTAGTATCTTATCATATAGAAATAACAATTTTTCGGACTCGTTTGACCAATTGTAACTATTACTAATTGCCTCCCTACCCGAATTCCCCATTTTCCGACACAATGGTTCGTTTGACAACAGACTTGCTATCCCCCTGGCGATATCTTTAGGTGAGGAAGGGTCCACACACAGCCCACATTCACCCTCCTCCACAATTTGACGCCAGAGAGGGAAGGAAGAAGCCACCAATGGAAGGCCTGCGGACATATATTCAAACATCTTGTTCGGTTGTGAATCATTATGATTAGGAGTAGGCAGAAAAGTCACAACTCCTGCCGCAGAATTTGACATGATCTTGCCCACTTCCTCCCGACCAACAACCCCTCTATAATCAACGAATTTCCAACCTGGCATGGCCTTAAGTTCATCGGAATAGGCTTGGCTTTCAAAAGGACCGCACATAATCAAGGTAACATCCTGCAGGATATCGAGAGCATCGACAAGCTGCGAAATACCCCGTTCACGGGTGATTGCACCTATATAACAAACAATACGAAGAAATGGTTGTTGTTTTGGAGGTATAAAATCTTCCTGCGTAGGGAAATTGTTAACAGCGATGCAATTTGAATTAATGAGTTTGAATCGTTTCGCAATAAAGGGGGTAGCACAAACAACCGCATCCAAATTTTTCGAAATATTATTTTCAATCAATTCCACCAAAACTGAAATTGGTTTCCGTAACAAAAAATGAATCCAATGTTTCGATAAAAGCTGTCTTGGAACATCTTCATGTGAATCGTAGATTACATGCCTTCGATTGTTTTTTAGAAGAAAACCAACCGGCAAGAGTTCTGGATCATGAAAATGTATGATCTCAGCCGGGACTTTGCGCAGAAAACGATACATCCGCCATGGTGAGAACAACATACGAGTCAACCTTCCAACTGGCGGGGCACCTAAGTCGTGAATTTTTACCCCATCCTTGGTCTCATTTCCCATTCCATCCTGCACCACCAAGGTCACATCATGCCCATGAGCGGCGCTAGAACGGCACTGCTTGAAAAATATACGAACATCATATCGACCATGAACAGTTGTGGCTACAAATACCCTACTCATTGTGAATACCCTTCCATGGGTTCCTTTCTAAAATCATTTTGGTTGAATTTTCCATATTGTATAAGGGCGATCAGGTCAATTAGCATATCCTTTGTACATTCACACCCATAGCCGCGTTCCAGCGCCTCCAGCTAGTACAATACCCTCCATGTCATTACCTCCAAATGTTCGTTCTTTTGTCTATGGATCATCATAATCAATCTTTAGTTAGATGCCGAATTGCATCAATGGTTTAAAGTAATGCCGCTCACTGTACATTTTTGCATACCACCTGCAAGGTTTGGCCACAGGCTGAATGATAAAGGGTCATCAACTTAGTGAAAAATGCCGCTGATCCGTAAGAATCAATGCAGTGACGATGTATGGCCATCGAGTCGAAAGGTATTTGTCGAATTCTAACCAAGCCGCGAGCGAGGTCCTCCTCATCTACATCCACCAAAAGTCCTTGGCCCTCCTGAATGATGTCCTGAGGACCGCCACTTCTCGTCGCAAGAACCGGCTTCCCGAAAGCCATGGCTTCAATCAGAACAACCCCAAATGTTTCAACAGTGCTCGAAGAAACGAACACGTCACATTGTGACATCTCAAGAACGACTTGCTCTCTAGACAATGGGCCGAGAAATTCAACCTGAGAACGAATACCCAGACTGTCGGCAAGGCTATGAAGCATCGGCCCAAGCGACCCCCCGCCCCCAAGACGGAGGCATGCAGACGGATCCCCCTTGAATGCTCTGGCAAACGACTTCAGGAGCAACTGATGGTTTTTCACTGGAGAAAGTGCCCCGACGGCCAGGGCTGTGAATCCGGCACCTGGACCTTGCCCACCCAGAGGTTCGGCATCGGCATGCGCACGGGCCTCCACGAAAGGGTCCAACAGGTTGCCCAAAACCACGCAATCCTTATTGCCCGATGACACGATGGAACTCAGGCGGTTCGCAAGGTTCGTCCCGACTGCGCTGACAATCGCTGAAGCCCCAATGGCCTCCTTTATGTCGTCCAGGTCCTGATGAGAAAACGACTGACTGTAGAACGCGGAACTATGTTCAGTCAGAACAACTGGGATTCCTGACTCCCTTCCGAATCTGGCCGCCACCAGACCTGCGTAGAGGGAGTTGTGGGCATGGATGACATCAGGCCTGCCATGGATATTGATGTAGGACCTGACCAAGGCTTGGGCCCTTCGCAGGAATTGTCGGCGGAAAATGCTGTGCGCAAATCGGGCGGGGAGAAGCGGCCAGGCAAATTGCCGGATGACATTCAAACCTGGCGATTCCTCTTTGGCCGGATAGGGAAACCCATGCAACAGAAAACGCCAGGGGATGTACCCAAAAGAGACAACCCCGACCTGGTTCCCGCCGCCGGCCAAAAGCTCCGCTTGATGCCGCTGGAAAATACCCATGAGGGGCATTTTCGGAGGGCAATAGAGCTCGCTGGGCAGGATAAGGATGTGCATGGCAGGAGTGGCCTCCGTGACGAAGTTCATTCAAACACAGGAGAGGAAGCAGATCACCTGCTACCCAACGACCTCTTTGCCTGCGTAGCTAAGAGCCTCCTGGGATGTTCCGAGTCTCCAGACTGAACCGTCCCCAGGATTACTATGGGAAATCAGGTGTGGATGATTGGACTTCTGAAGTGTCCCTTGGCCATTGTTCCCGGCCTTGGGAGCGGATGGTTCGAATCAGAATACGCTCTCACGCAAAGAGGAGGAGTCTGGCAGAAGAAGGCCCGCCCCGAGGGGCGGGCCTTCTCCTCCGGGCGCTTGGATCTTGGCTGCAAATTGGGCCGTGTCTGGTCGTCCAGGGCGCTTTGTGCCCTGCGGTGATTGCAGTCGTAGCGCCATGCCGCAAGCTTGCCACGGACTTCCGCCATCGAGTTGAACGATTCAGTATTCAAGCACTCGTCCCTTAGCCTCCCGTTGAAACTCTCAATGAAGGCGTTCCCCAGGGGTTTCCTGGGGCAGATGAGGGCCAATAACCCGCACTTGGAGTCCGCCCAAGGTCCAATAACCCCCCGGGCGAGCTCGCTGCCGTTGTCCAAGGAGATGGATGTGGGCTTGCCGCGTTCGCGGGCCGCCATATCCAGGACTTCTGCCGCATCGCTTCCATTCAGCCTTAGCTTTCCCCAGATGACCACACACTCTCTGGTAGACTGGTCCACCACCGTCAGGATCCAGAAGGACCATGCATCCCCCAGCTTGGTTGATACCAAGTCCACGTCCCAACATTGACTCGAGGCCTTGACGTCGGGAAGGCCTTTTAAAATTCGTATAGAATCTTAGTTGACCCGCCGGTTGGCTTAGCCCGCTGTGTAGGGTTTGATCCAGGCTGATGAAATCAATTCGATCTCTTGGGGAATTACTGCTTATGCGAATCAATAAGCGCATCGTTGTCGGTGTCATTTCAACCATGTTTGCTTTGCTTCTTGGCTGTAATGGGTCATCACTGGACACGCCGAATATCAGCGCCCAGCCCGTGAGCACGAAGGTCACTGCAGGCCAGACAGCGCACTTTTCGGCCAGGGTCGTAAGCAATCCTTCGCCCAGCTACCAGTGGCAGCGCCTGTTGGCTGACACCTGGACGGATCTCCCAGGGGCCACTTCGGCCAGCTATGTGACTCCTGCCGTAACGGCGGTAGACGATGGCGCCCAGTTCCGCTGCGTGGCCAGCAATGCCGTTGGCACGGCCACCAGCAGCATCGCCACCCTGATTGTGCAGTCCATCGCGATCTCGACCATGCCCGCGAACTTCGCCATCGTCGAGGGGCAGACGGCCATCTTCGCGGTCGAGGCCACGGGAACGCCGGAGCTTTCCTACCAATGGTTCAAAAAAAACAGTGGTGCCAATTCCTTTACCGCGATCCCTGGGGCGACCTCCGCTAGGTACACCACGCCTCTTGCGACCCGGAGTGACAATGGAACTCTCTACTACTGTCAGATCTCAGCGAGCCTCCTGGTTCAGGACACCACCTACTGCATCCTATGGGTGCAGGCACCCAATCCGCCGGTCACTAGGTACTCTGACTTAATTAAGTACTTGCTGAGCCAAGGCTACACCTTCATGGACTTCACGACGTTCTGGAACTCCGACAAGACAACTCTGCCGGACAGGCTGATCGTCTTGAGGCATGACATCCATTACAACGACACGAACTCCGCCTACTCCATCAACGCAGTCGAAAAGGATCTCCTGGGCGGAGCAGGGCACGCCACTTACTACGTCATGCTCAATGATGTCCTTGATCAAAAATCAGTGAACTATGCCACCATCAAGGGTGCCTACTTAAATCTCATCGACTTCCTCAAACAAGATGGTACAGACATCCAGCCGCATGTATCTCCCATCGACATGTACCAGCAACACGTCAATCCCCCATGGGCAAACTTGGGCCTTTCCCAATTGATGGCTGAATACACGGGGAACTATCAGGTCGACAATTCAGCCAACGGGATTACTTATCAAATCACTGGTGCCGATGTACTGAACCTAATCGGCATCAACACCAAGTCGCCTGATTTCCTCAAGGCCTACAACACCCAATGGACGGCTGACACCGGCCTAACCGTGATGTCCTACTCGGCGCATGGGAGCGGCACGCCCATGAACCAGGTATTCAACAATGCCCAACTCCTGAACCAGAAACTGTGGCTCAAGATGAATTTTTATGCTTTCGATGCCTACAACAGCAGCATTCACCAAACGCTCAACTACATTAGCGATGTCGACGCCCCGAACAGCAAGGCTCGCCCGGCGTGGATGACCAACCCGCAGCTGATCGCGCCTGGACGGTACCAAATTCTGATACACCCCACCAATTGGACAGATTAAGGGGAAGCCAGGCATCCAGGGCCCGACATCCACATAATCCCTGGTCTGGTTTTCGGGTTATTGATCCTGGGGCTGGCGGCCAAGGCCCTGCAACTTGCAACGCACCAAGTCGCGGTGTCACCAGGGGCGGTGGGAAGGTCGAGCGAGGAGGCCCACCTCCTTTTGGACTCCTTCCTGTGTTGGAAGCCACTTGAACCATCAAGGCCGACGGAGTGTATGAGTGGCCCAGGAACCTCCGAGTTGATTAGGGTAAGTACAATTCAGCACTGGACACGGGAACCCCTTGAAAACTCCCCCCTGCGATCAAGACCGTGCCATTCATCAGGACTGTGGCTGTCCGGCCAGTCCCAACAGGCCCCATGCTGCTTAATGGCGTAAAGGTACCTGTGGCAGGTAAATAGAACTCGGCGGTGGGGGACCCACTCTCATTATGAATCACCAAGCCGGACCCTCCCAAAATGAACACCGCGCCATTGGGCAGGAGCACGGCCACGTGACTCGACCTTGGCTCATACATGGTGCCGGTGATTGTGAAGGTACCGGTGGACGGGGTGTAAATTTCTGCCGGTGAGAGGCCGGTAGCAAACCACCCATCTCCCCCTACGAGGAGCACCGTACCATCGGGCAGGAGCGTAGCCGTATGGTTGTACCTCCATTTGATCATGCTGCCAGTGGCAGTGAAAATGCCTCCGATCTGATCAGTGCCTGCACGACCTCCTCCACGAGCGTCCTGACTCCCTCGCCTCCATCTGCGAACAGACCTTCCCCAAAGCCCCTTCCGGGCTGAAGTTCCATATGAGTTTCAGGTCGTGATGCAATTGGGATATAGCTTTGGAGTGATTCAGGGTTGCACGATGTAGACAGAATATAGTCTTGACTGAAGGGTTTGTAGTCCTATAT
>Ga0182021_10004632_pt1 | contig 16201 bp, 14 predicted proteins | sample 612E3MmetaG_FD_120493 | JGI IMG/M metagenome (GOLD analysis project Ga0182021, IMG submission 120493) | Permafrost microbial communities from Stordalen Mire, Sweden - 612E3M metaG (Illumina Assembly) | ecosystem: Environmental > Terrestrial > Soil > Wetlands > Permafrost | place: Sweden...
AGAGTGGGGGCGCTGAAATTACATAGACTGTGCCAAAACATATTTATATGCAAGTGGATAGTCATAGTGTATACAATAGTAGACAAATCAATAACAGCCTATGTTACGCAGACTGATCCATGTAATGTATATTACGCAGACTAGTCCATGTAATAATGTTACGTCGGACTTGTCCGTCTAATCATAGTTAGCCCGCACATCAAAATCATTATTTTCATAATTAAAAACAAGGAGAATGAAATGAAAAACATTTTTAAACACAATGTCGCATTAATGGGTAATATAATTTTAGTAGGGCTAATGTTATTATTCTTCGGTTGTACTAAACCTCAAGTTAAAGGAATAGTTGTTGATAATAGTAATAAACCGATTCAAAACGCAGAAATTAGGATTCAGGGCACACAATTTAAAGGATTAACTGATAATGCTGGGAGATATTCTATTCAATATGTTCCAGGAAAATTACAAATATTATTTGAAAAGAATGGTTATACTAAAAAGAATATGATGATTGATGTTGCAACAGAAGCGGAATATCCAGCAGACACTATTCGCTTAATTAAATTTCCAGGGGAACAGGAAGTTTCTGAAATAGTTGCTTCAAATAAAGTACAAACGAAGAGTATTTATATTGAAAATATACTTTACCATTATGGAAACCGTCCTGGCGAAAATATTTTGGGCAGTACCGGTCAGGAAGCTATTGAATTGATTAATAGTTATAAACCTTTACAAGATAAAGGTTTAATTAGTATCAAAGAGTATGATGGTGGGGTTGACAAATCAAATTTCCTCAAAGATGTATATAAAAAATACTTTATAATATCGTTAACTGAGCAAGGAGAAAAGTTTAGCGTTGGTGGAAAGTATATTACAAAAGCACCTTGTGAAAATTGTTTAAATAATTGGGTAGTTAATGAAGAAAAATACTATGCCATAAATGTCCAAGTTTGCGAAATTGTATTTGACAAAATTGAAAAGACAACGAATGATTATGAAAATAATACTTCTCAGATCGAATATGTTGTGAAAACCAAAAATACAACACCTTGGGGAAGTTTTTTTGCAATTGCGGACGGACAAAATAATAATCGGAAGATATATTTTTCTTTAAGTGAAAATAATCGATGGAATTATAGATATTATTGAAATCTACCACACAATAAATTATGTAATAAGTGCGGGCTAACCAGGCGCTCAAGCTGACGGAATGAGCGTCGCCCGCCGGCTTTACTAAAAAGCAATTGTCGGCGGGCTCGTACGTTAAGCATGGCACATAACGGTTTAGTATATTTTGAAGGCTATCAGGGTGAACTCACTTCGTTTTGTTAATATTGAAAATTATCAGCGCCGCAGCTTAGCGCCGGTCCGTTAGGGCGCAATAAAAGGAAAAGAAATGAAACGATTAAAAGTTAGATGGCTATTCTTCGTCTTGGTCACTTTTTCTTTCTTTACAAGCGAAATTCTGCAATCGCAGACCAAACCTCTTCCTCTCGTCGTCACTTGCCGAAAATCCTCCTTAGGTGGCTCATATGTTTTGCAATTACAAAACATCTCAACTGAACAATTGAATATCTGGTTAGATGCTAGAGAAAAGATTGCCACCTATCTTATTCCAGCAGGGAAGATGAAAGAGATAGGATGGGTTCAAGGTTTTCGCTTTGATGATAACGACAACTTTTTTATTGGCGGATCTGGATATGACACTATTAGACAAACAATGCCAAACACTGGGCTATCTGCTTGCAGAATTAGCTTTTTAAAAGACGGAAGTCTTACAATCAATTTATCTCAATCGTATATACAGGGTTTGTTACCGAAATTTTTAGAATTACCGATTAAAAGAACCTATTCCAATAATCTTGAGGTTGCAATCACTGACCTCCCGCAGATTATTCTTAAAGATCGCTCTGATAGGATTTATGCTAATATTCTTATTCACGTTACACTTTTTTCCGGCAAAATTAATATTCCAATGAATGTAATCCTTTCCTTCGTTCCTTTCTATGTGCCAACAAAGGGAAGTTTAGGTGCATCTCAAATTAAAGTCGAAAATATTGAAATCAATGCTGTCCCGAAAGAATGGCTTGAAGAGGTTACCAATATTATCAATCAGTTGTTGCCTATTTGGTTTTCAAAACTTGAAATCGCTCAATTAGACAAAACTACGATGAAGTATTGCAAATTCTTTAATGTGCGTGAAGTAAATGTTCATAATGGTCGGTTGGAAATTATACTTCTATAATTTATTGCGCCCTAACCAGGCGCTCAAGCTGACCGTATGAGCTGGGTGCAAATTAACATTGCGCTTAGAGGTTCTGTGTTGGAAGAAAATAATCGTCTTGAAACTCAGTTCGTTTTGTGCAACATTAAAATTGGTCACGCGGTCAGCTTAGCGCCGTTCCGTTATACCGCTTGCGATTAAAAGCAAAACGTTGATCATATAAGAGAATAATGTTGTGGAAAGCGTCGGACTAATACTAATTCTAATAATCATTGTTATAATGATAGTTAAACCGGTGCTTGATGCATCAAAAGAAATCAATCATAAAGCGAAAGAAAGTCAATTTTATAAAGAATCTAAATCTGCACCAATTAACACTTCTTCCGCGTCTCCCAATTCTGTCGAAAATATTAAATGTACTACGCCTCAAGTTATATTACCTTCGATTGTCCCTATAGACATAATTCAACGTAAAGCAGACTGGAAAGATTTTAATAAAATTGTTACTTCAAGAAATATCAGGACATTATATCACTTTACAGATAAACGTAACATCCAATCTATAAAACAGCAGGGCGCATTATATAGTTGGTTCTTTTGTGATACTCATAGTATAGCCATACCATTTCCCGCTTCAAATGATCTCTCAAAGAATCTTGATGTAAGAAAAGGTCTTGAGGATTTCGTTCGTCTCAGTCTCAATCCCGATCAACCAATGATGCATGTTGTACGATACAGAGGTATTGATCCATATATTTTAGAAATATCTCCTGAGGTAATTTATTGGCTTGATACTCAATTTAGCAATGTCAACGCTACCGCGAATAATTCAATTATTGGCTCTTCATTACCGCATTTTCAAAATATTAATTTTTATATTGCTCTTGGTACCAATTGGACAACTCCTGAAGAAAAAGCACAATATCAAGCTGAAATATTGGTCAAAACAAAAATACCCATACAATTTATTACTAATATATAATGGCCGTACGTCCTATTTTTATGCCAGATGAATCATCAGGTAACTTTGTGATTGAACACGAAGTCACTTTCAAGTGGTATGCCGGATATTCACTTTCCCAGAAACAGAAATCTATTCAATCATTACATGACTCTGCTACCAAAGAAGGGATTTCTCCAATACTTGAGATTTCCACAAAATCCGAAAATCCTCTCGGCGTTAAACTAAGCGCGTTTAATCTTTCTATTTCTCTTTCCAATGGAAATAAAATTCCAGTCGAAGCTGCATATCAAGGTAGCAAGGTGTTTGAAAAAGGAGGTCCATTTCTAGATTTCTATTTCTTAAGTGGCCGAGATATCAAGAAAGATCAAAGACTTTACCAATCAGGCAAGTTGACTTCTTTTAAGTTTCAAGATGAATATTGGCCGCTCGAACCGCTAACTGCTTTTTATGATTGGCTATATATAAACGCAATCTATCAGAATAAATCACTTATGATTCAATTACCATCATTCAAGGGATTTTCGGATATTGCTTTTAATCCCCAAAAATCTTTTAGTTGCCAAGCTCGTTCTGCCGCTTTATTCGTGTCACTTCAAAAGCATGGTTTGCTTGACCTAGCTATTCGTAACCAAAACGAATTTCTTAAAATTCTTAAGCCATTTGAGTATCATATTGTCGAGTCATTTTCAGAAGCTGTTCAAGAAGAACTGTTTTCGGCAAGTCCAAAACCCGCTAAGAAAACAAGCAAGCGAAAGCCTAGACTGAAATAATTACTTAATTATCCTATTGTTCTACAAAAACAAATAGGATATTGTCACATTCACTTATTGAGGTCAAAATGAAAAAGGAAAAAGATTATATTTTCGATACATTTCCACATTTAAAAGTAAAAGATCCTTTGAGTGAGGTGACACGAAAAGAAAGACGATCTCTTCTTGCTGTTTCTCTTATCGCTCTAGTCATAGTCAAGGTTGGTCTATTGCCAGAAGAAATTACGACTCTGGGAATTAAGTTCGCGGCTCATGATAAAGGAGGATTGATAACCATTTTTGTTTTTACAATATCCTTCTATCTTATAGCATTCCTGATCTATGCGCTATCTGATTTTATTTCATGGCGTTTAGCTTTTATAGCTGAACGTAAAAAATCATTTAAGGAATCCCGTGAAACACTCATCAAAGAAGGCGTCGTCTTGGAGGAAGATTTAAAGATTTCCATCTTAGAAAATAAGTGGGATTCCGTATCCACAACGACATCTAGAATAAGAGCAATATTTGAGTTTATCGTTCCAATTGCGATTGCGATATATTCAATAATTATATTATTAAGCTTTAACATCCAATAAATTTATCAAGTCGGTCGAGAGTTAAGAAACAAACGCAAGCGGTCTAACCAGCGGCTCAAGCTGACCGGATGAGCGTTCGTACGTTAAGCATGGCTTGCATAGGTTCGGTTCTTAATAATAAACTTATCAGCATGAACTTGTTTCGTTTAGTACATTTTGGAAGTTATCAGTGCGGCAGCTTAGCCGCCATCCGTTAGGCGGCACAAATACACACTTAAGGAATACTGATGGCTTATCCACTTAAATTTAAATCCCTTTTAGAAATAAAGAAAAAGGATATAACAAAACCGTCGCACGTCTGGATCACATATGCTGTCTGTGCGACGAGCCATAAATCTTGCGGATGGGGTGGTTGGATGCTCGAGGCTGTGTTTTCAAATCCCAAAGCTAAAGCAGGAGAATATATTCTTCCTTCGTTATCTGAGCAGATATGTCCGAATTGTGGAAAAGAATTGTTTCGTACGGGTGCTTCATATAGATGTGATATTTCAAAAAACCAAAAATCAAATAGTGGAGTTCCCGGAGTTGACTATTTGGTTGTACCGATTAAATATACAAAGAAGTAATGTGCCGCCTAACCAGGCGCTCAAGCTGACGGAGTGAGCGCAGTGCTAAATTCATGGCTAATGGTGGGTTAACGTTTTTATAATTACTTTTTCAGTACCTCGTTGGTTGGGGAATAATTAATTTGGTTATTAGCATGAACTTGTTTCGTTGGGTGCAACTTGAAATTTATCAGTGCCGCAGCTTAGCGCCGGTCCGTTAGAACGCACGAAATGTAATTCATCAATTAGAGGAAACTATGAATATCGCGATCGTAATAGGTGTCTCTGAGTATTTAGATACTCAAAATAATTTACCTGGGTGTCAAAAGGATGCAGAATTAATTTACAACATTCTAAATAAAACCAGCAAATATAGCGAGATCTTATATTTAAATGAAAAGCAGCCCAGTGCAAAAGTTAAAGAGAGAATTACAGAATTTATTTCGAATAATACTAAGAATAAGATTGATGAATTAGTTTTCTATTATACTGGCCATGGTGAATTTAATAATGATGAATTCTATTTTCTTCTTTCGGATTATGCCCAAGAAAAAAGGAAACAAACTTCGTTGCAAAATGAAGAAGTTGATAATCTGGTTAAGACATTAAAGCCTGAACTGGTTGTTAAAATCATTGATGCTTGCCAATCAGGCAAAGCATATATAAAAGAAGCAAACGCGATTAGTAAATACTTTCAAAAGACACAGGATCGTTTTAATAAATGTTATTTCTTAAATTCGTCTCTTAAGGATCAAAGTTCTTTCCAATCAAACGATATTAGTGACTTTACATTGAGTTTTGTAAAGTCAATTAAAGATCACAAGACAAATGAAATAAGATATAAAGATATCATTGACTTCATCTCAGATGAATTTGAAAATAATGCCAATCAAACGCCATTTTTTGTAATACAGGCCGATTATACAGAAAAATTTTGTTCTATAAATGAAAGCTTAAAAGAATACCTTGAAAAGATAGATTTTAACCCTGCCTCTGTACAAAAAAGCCAAGCTAACGAATTAAGTCTTTTAGATAAAATAAAAAAACAATCCGACGGTTATTTATCAAAAGATCAGGTTATTCAACTTCTGAATGATATTCGCTTAGAAGTTGATAAGTACGTATGCTCAGAAAAGATAAAAGATATGTATAGTTTGGCAATTACATTTTCCGAAAACTATGACATGATAATAGAAAAAAGTACTATCGGTAAATGGCTAGATGACAATCCACACGAATATTTCGCAAAATCAAAATGGGCTCGGGCTAAAAAAGATCAATATAATAGATTCAGTCCGTATCATTTAGTGTCGGGCGGAGGTTTATTAAATCCACTTGAAGATATGTATGAGACTGTAAGAGACGGATTTGATCTTGAGGTAGAAGTACCGTATAAATCAATCATTTTTGATCTTAACTCGAAATATCCAAATATTGATTCTTATACAGGAAGAGTCGTCTATGTTATTTCAAAGAGACAAATACGGTTCTTCTATTTCATCACTAATTATGTGATAAAAAATTGGGATGAAAGACAGATAAATAAAAAAATAGAATGGTCTTCCTCAGAGCATCCAATAAGTGATAAGCCCAGTGTACTGCAAGGACTAAGAAAAATCTATGATCTTCTTGAAGGTAGAGTTATTAAGGAATTAGAAGATAAGTTTAACAAACAAGAACCAGTAAAAGAATGATTATCCCGCGTGCGTTCTAACCAGGCGCTCAAGCTGACGGTTGCCAGCTGGGCGCAAAATTCATGGCGCGTAGAGGTTTAGTACAATATTGAAAGTCATCAGCATGAACTTGTTTCGTTTGTTGCATTACGAAAATTATCAGTGCCGCAGCTTAGCGCCGGTCCGTTAGCTGGCATTTTAACAACAAGGAGATTTTATGAAGAGATATATATTTATTTCAATGTTCCTGGTATTTAATGCGACAGCTTTATCACAACCAAACAACGAGGTAATCAATAATCCTATGTCAGCTATTGCATCTTTTGGGACGGGACAACTTGATATTACTCTCAAGGATTTGCTCGAATCTCTTATTGATGCAAAAAATACAATTCAATGGGAACAAGGAGATAATTCTTCTGAATGGATATTGAGAACATCAAGAGAAGATAAACTCACAAAGGTAGTAAATCATGCAGCTTGGGCATTTCGTATCCTCTCGGACACGAAAACTGGGAGCTCAACTGCTCTTTTATATCGCATATTAATCGAGGGCAAAGAACTTAATAGAAATGAAGTGTGGGCTTTTGCCCAGACCTTTGCTCCTGAAGCTAGAGTAAAACGAGAGAAAGAAAGAGAAATAGCAGAAGAAGAAAAACGTAAACTTGAGAAAGAAGAACAAGAAAACACTGCCTTTTATATTTCTGGTGCTGCAGATGAATTGGAAAAGGCTGGAATAATACGAAAAGAGGATAATGAAAATATATTGGGTATGTTTGCAGGTTCTTCTTGGAAGCCGACATACTCCTATAAGGACTATCCTAATTTTAATGGCTTTCGAGATTATAAAATATTCACGAGAATTGACATTAGAAAAAATAGTTTCATTTCTTTTCCAAAGAGTTTTAAAATAGTCTCAAACCATCGCGAAGAATTATTGAAACAAGTAAAGGAACAGAATGATTCGATTTATTTCAAAATAGAAAATCCTTCAAAGTTTTGGAATCTATCTAAATTCTTAATCGTAATAGAAAAATAAAAATGCCAGCTAACCAGGCGCTCAAGCTGACGGAATGAGCGCACTACAAAATTCATGGCGAATGGTGGGTTTAGGTTTTTATAATTAACTTTTCAGTACTTCGTTGGTTGGGGATAATTAATTTAGTTATCAGCATAAACTTGTTTCGTTGGGTGCATGTTGCAAATTTGCAGTGCCGCAGCTTAGCGCCGGTCCGTTAGGCAGCACGAAAGGACAAATAGTAATGAACTCTCGCAAATATATTTTCGAATTACTTCGATGGTTTACATTTCCATTGTACCTATTGTCTTTGGGGTTAATAAGCTGTGCAAGTACAGAACAAATCCAACGCGATCAACCTATAGCTCGCTATAAGGATCAAATCGGCAAGATGTTTCTTGTAATGGATGTGTGCATTGGAGGCTCGGGACTTGGTAATAAAAAGTCGTTGCACTTGCCTCACAATGTCGAGATTGGTCAAAAAGTTATAGATACAATTTCAGTTAGACTCGCCACCAAAGGGTATTCGCTTACAAAAGTGTTCCCACCCTTAGTTGGATTTTCTGCAAAAGGCCAATATGAAGTCGTCGATGTCAAAGATAGCATCGAGATCTCAGAGGTTCGCCAACCTCCATTTCTCATCCCTCCAAGTTTCTCATGTGATTCAATGGTAGAAAAATTTGTGTCATGGCGATTACATCAAGTATCCAGCAAGTTCAACAAGGATAGTCAGCAGGAGGATACAACCCAAATTATTGGACCAATTGATGTTATTCTTTACGTTTACATCGATGGTGTTGAGGTCTCAACAGGTAAGCAGGCAGTGGGTGCTTTCTTCTCTGGTATAACGGGAGGCAATGCCTCCGTGGCGAGGTCATCTTCCCTTGTGACTTTTGAAATGTATGATATAAATTCTGGACGAGTGCTCTACAGCGATCTTAGCTATTCAAAATCTCGATTTCCGTCAGCTGATAATTTTATTAAAACAATCGATGGGCTTTTAACAAAGCTTCCTAGTCGGAGGAAGAAGTAACCATGAGTTCATTTAATTGTTGCGTGCTGCCTAACCAGGCGCTCAAGCTGACGGAATGAGCTGGGTGCGAAATTCATGGCGAACATAGGTTTTAGTCTTAATAATTTCTTTTTCAGCATGAACTTGTTTCGTTTAGTACATATTGAAAGTTTGCAGTGCCGCAGCTTAGCGCCGATCCGTTAGGCGACCGTTTGAAAGGAATAAGCATGATGCATAAACTATCCCTCATATTACTTCTTCTTTTTTCCACAGTGATTGCACGAGGATTCCAGACTAATATCTACAAGACAATTATGTCAGCGAACGATTCCCTCATTGATGTTTTCCCTCTTGCTGTCGGAAACCAATTGATGTATAACTACCAGTGGTTATACTTTAATGATTATCCGCGGCCCAGTACCGATACTGGAACCGTGACGTTACAAGTTATTAGCAAGAATATTAAGACCGATACGATCATATGGTCTTTACAGGAGTATTATAGTCTGTACCATGAGGAAGATACCAGTACAAAATTTGTGGGCCCTATACAATCAATCGATACAATATATGTCATCGAATTAATTCAGGGTCATCACCAACTGATTACACTGGGGACTACTTATAAATCTGTTTTCACTTTTTATGAACATGCGGACACACTCGTATATCGATATGCTGTTACTGATTCATCCGGCATGAGGACATATAGATCAGACTATGACGGTGCGGGTTTCATATTTAGTTTCAAGCAAGGCGTTGGGCCCACTTCTGTAGAAGCCTTAGATCTGTGTACTTGTTCGACCACATTCCACGGTCACTATTCTCTTCGAAGTCAAATACTAAACAATGTTTTGTCTCCTCGAGAAGAATTGCTAACTGACAATTATCTATTGCTCCAAAATTATCCCAATCCATTTAATCCAACAACAACGATCACATTTTATGTACCGCATAAATCATTTCTGTTAGTGGAAATATTTGATTGCCTTGGAAGGAAAGTAGCAACACCCGTTTCAGGCGAGTTTTCATCTGGAACCTTTTCACGCATTTGGAATGCCACCAATTTGCCGAGTGGCGTATATTATTATCGTTTGCAGGCTGGTTCGTTTACTCAAACAAAGAAAATCATCTTGTTACGCTAACTAACGGCCGCCTAACCAGGCGCTCAAGCTGACGGAATGAGCTGGGTGCTAAATTCATGGCGAGCATAGGTTTTGTTCTTAATAATAAACTTTTCAGCATGGACTCGTTTCGTTTTATGTATATTGGAAATTATCAGCGCCGCAGCTTAGCGCCGGTCCGTTAGGCGCCGCAGGAGTAGCTATGTGGAAATATTTATTTATTCTTTTTTCAATTACCTTTGCTTATTCTTTCCAAAAGAAAGGATTTGAAGCAATCAAGGTTGGGATGAAAGATTCAGAAGTTGAAAAACTCGTCGGCCTTCCTCAGGAAATATTTCGAGGATTTCCAAAAGTCGAGGACTATGAAGTTGTAAATGCAGGTCAACTTAACTACACCTGTTGGCGTTATAAGCAATCAGTGAAAACTCTATATGATGAAATTGATTCTGATCGTCCAGTTCCTAGAAAAGATACTGTTTATATCTATAATGGTGTTGAAAGTGTTGAGTATTCATTGAACGAAGCTAAAAAAATAAGTGACACAATTTATTGGTATTGCTATAAATCAGGATCCAAAGAAGTTGTCACAAAAGAAAAATATTACACATTGCTTATTAGCGATAAGAGCTCTTCTGTGTACTGCGTTCCTGTTGAATCTAAATCAATGAAGATCGTTGATAGTTATGACACAGATATAACTCACAAAGTTCATAAGAAGTATTTTCTCATTTCAAACATGTGTGTTCTGTTTGAACCGTCAAGTAATAGAGTTGTCAGTGTGGAATATCTACCTACGAAATTGGAACCTAAAGTCACAAAAATAAGTAAATAAGCCGGCTTTGATGGAGGAAACATCTGCGGCGCCTAACCAGCAACTCAAGCCGACAGAATGAGCGTGTTGCGTTAAGCATGGCGCTTAGGGGTTGTTGTTTGAAACATTTTATAATAAACTTGGTTCGTATTCAGCAACTTGCGGCTTATCAGCGCTGCAGCTTAGTTGCCATCCGTTAGAACGCACGAATTGCTTATAATCTAATCATACAAGAGACGAACAATTTAACTCAGAGCAAGATAATTATTTTTTGCAAAATCATATTTATACGTTACAACTAAATTGGAAACAACTGTAACTAACGATAAGAGCGAAACGTATAGTTTATGAAATCATGTATTAAAGAATTTCTACAAAGGGTACATAATATGAAGTGCAAGCATATAACAGTAATTGTCATAGTGGTGGTTTTGCAGCTGCTTTCATCACTAACTATTGCCCAAGAGACAAAACAATTCACAGTCATCAAAGAAAATTGGGCCTCACCATATAAATCGCAAGGAGAAACCGGACTTTGCGCTATTTTTAGCGATATATCCTTTTTAGAATCAGAACTTCATCGATTGGGAAAAGGAGACTTTGAACTTTCAACAATGTATGTGGCTTATGATTTTTACATAGAGAAAGCTCTTAGACGCGTTCGACTACACGGGAAAAAAGATTTTGGATTTAATGGAGGCTACAATTACGACGCATTTGAAATAATCAAGAAATATGGTATTGTACCGTTATCGGATTATTCTGGCTTGATCCCCGGTCATTCTGAACACCATCATTTTGAATTTATTAATAAGATAGATAGTTATTTATATGAAATTGAAAAAGATGGAAAAGAAGGAAAATTAAACAGCCAATGGAAAAATAGTATATTTTGTAGTCTATGGTTGGATAGCATAAAGCAAATACTTAATCAAAATATGGGAGTATTACCAACAGCTATCGATTATAATAAGAGAACAATAAGTCCAATACGATTTTCAGAAGAAGTGCTTTCAATACCGTATGATAATTACATTAAAATTACTTCTTACTCATATTTGGGATTTGACAAGAAAGATGAATTGTTAGTTGACGGTAACTGGCTTCATAAAAAAGATTTTTACAATGTCAGATTAGATGAATTTATTAGTCTTATTGATTATGCTCTTGAAAATGGATTTACTTTAACCGGTGATTTTGACATAACAGTTGAATTATATAAAAGCAATCAGGGGTATGCAGATTATCAATTTGACAACAGTAATTTAAAAATCAATCAGGATGTTCGTGACAATCTCTATGAAAACTGGAAGACAAATGATGTTCATAATGTACAGATCATTGGAATAGCACGAGATGAAAAAGGAAATAAATATTACAGAATTAAAGATTCTGTTCCCAAAAAGGATTTTCCTAACTCTCCAAAATATTTTTCAGAGAATTATTTCCGTGCTAAAGTATTATCGGTTATGCTAAATAAGGATGGAATACCTCTTGAAATTAGAAAAAGATTGAACATCAATTGAAAGCGCCTGTCAGCCTGAACCGGCGAAAAATTAATTTGTTAATCGCTTATTCTACCAGGTGCGTTCTAACCAGGCGCTCAAGCTGACGGAATGAGCTCACTGCAATTTACATGGCGCATGGTGGGTTTACGTTTGTTAAATTTGTTTTAAGTTTCTCGTTGGTTTAGTTTTTATTAATTTAGTTTTGTGTATAAACTTGTTTCGTTGGGTGCATGTTGAGGTTTTATCATGCCGCAGCTTAGCGCCGGACCGTGAGGCCGCGAAATAAATATTTTAACATCATAAATTCTATATAACTGATTGATCCATTAAAAGTTCATTCTATTATTAAAACTCGGGAGAATAATCATGAGTAAAATCATTATGTTGGCAACTATGTTGTGTCTTTTTGTTTTATCATATGCCATTGGGCAAACGCGAATAGATGTCATTCATTTAAAAAATGGGGACGTTCTGAAAGGAGAAATAATAGAAAATATTCCTAATGATCATGTGAAAATTGAATTGACTGGAGGATCAACATTAACAGTAAAATATAGCAACATACTCAAGTTCACCAAAGAGAAGATTCCAACCGAATCGCAGATTCAGCAACAGCCACGTCAGCAGGAATCAAGTAGTCAGTCCGATGCTAAAAAAATGATATACTACGAGAATGAAAAGAAAAGTCCCACCACGGCTGTTCTTCTTTCTATTCTCCTCACGAGCACTGGACATTTGTACGCCGACAATTGGGGACGAGGACTTCTCTTCTCTGCTGCTAGAGTGGGCGGAGTCGTTCTTGCATTAACTGCCGGCTATACATCAGATGTTTACTCGACTCCGAATCCATATGGATACTCCTGGGATTATTATTACAATACGGAAACAAGAATTACTGCTTGGTTTTATATCGGGTTTGGAGTTGCACTTGTTTCTGCTGTTTGGGAAGCGATAGATGCATCTGCTCAGGTTGACAAGTATAACGAACGACTCTACAACAAAATAATGGAAAAGGAACTGTTCAATATCAACATTGTACCAAGTAAGAATGGTCTACAACTTCAGCTAAGTTATAGTTTTTGATTATGTAAAATACTATGCCTGACCAACTTATGAGAGTCCGCCCATATTAGAAAAAAATGTCCGCTTTCACTATTATCATCACGTACATTATTGCTGGATTGGACTCGGGCCGTTATCAATGGTCTCCACAGTTACCATGGGGTATTTGCCTTTTGGGAATCGTTCTTCTGTTTATTGGACAGTTTCTCTTTCTGTTAGCCAAGAAGACAAACAGATTCTTTTCAAGCGTCATGCGTATCCAAAACGATAGAGGATACACTGTATGTGAGACCGGTTCCTATAGAATCGTACGTCATCCGGGATATTTGGGAATGATAATTACATGGATCGGATTTCCACTGCTCCTTGCTTCCGTTTGGAGTATCAGCCCAATCGTTTTTGCAATTATCCTGCTATTAGTAAGAACAAGCTTTGAAGACAAAACACTGAATAAGGAATTAAAAGGATATAGCCAATATGTCCAAAAAACGCGCTATAAGTTATTCCCGGGGTTATGGTAATATTCACTTTATCTTAATTACATTTAAAAGAAATCGGCCCTTATTTCTATAATATCGCACTTCATGATGTGCAAAAGATTTTAAATAAGAGAATGGAAGATATTTCCCGGGTCAATTATGAACTGACAAAGCCGACAGGCCCCCGACAATAATGCATGGTATTTTCACATTACCGCCATCCGTCATGTGCGATTGGAAATTTATAAATATATTCATTATCATTGCCAATCGCCGAATTCTTATCCGCCGAATTGACGGCTCTCTAAGATTTAAGACATAGTCGTTGTCACTCTATGGCAAAAAAGGTGGCTTAGTTATGAGATCAATTGCAGTAATACGACTGACCTCCATCATTCCTTGTCTTTTGCTTTGCTTTGGCTCAGTGAGCTTACACGCTCAAACAGGACCAACCTACTATTACGTTTCACCGACCGGCGATGACTCAAATCCAGGGACTGAATCACTTCCTTGGAAGACATTAACAAAAGCAGCTTCGACGGCTATTGCTAATACTACCGTCTTCATTAAACAAGGAATTTATCGCGAGCGCCTTGTCCCAGTGAACTCCGGGAAGGCAGATGCGCCCATCACATTCACATCCTATCCGGGAGATTCCGTGACCATAAGTGGTTTGGGGATAAAACTGCCATCGGGACAGGCTAGTAATAGGTGGTGGAGCGGGCTCATACATGTCGAAGGTCTGGCCTATATCAAGATCTCAGGATTCAGGGTTGTAAACTCAGAGGCGAGTGGGATTCTTGCCACAAATTGCAGCCATTTTACCATTGAGAAAAACTACACTGACAGTACCTACTCTCCTGGAATAGTAGTAAATGGCTGCAATGACGTAGTGGTTGAAGCTAACGAGGTTGTTCACGGATGTACAGGCGGTGATCAGGAATGCATTTCCATTATGTCGACGAACCTATTTGAGATAAAGAACAATCGTGTCCACGACGGCGTTACCGAAGGAATTTGTGTTAAAAATGTCTCCAACGGTATCATTACCAGGAACGAAGTATATAACCAACGCAATCGCTTTGGAATCTACACAGGAACTTGGGACAAGCATCAATTCAACGTCGACGTCTTTGACAACATCTCCCACGATAATCTTCAAGGTTTTGGTGTCTCGTCTGAGAACGAGGGGCTTCTTGAAGCAATTAGGATACATCACAACAAGGCTTACAACAATGATAGAGGCTTCTGGGTTGATGGGATGGGCATAGGACAAACGCATACTATCAGGAATATTGCGATCTATGGAAATGAGTTCCACGACAACCGAGTCGGAATCGAAATCGGCGGTATTGTCGGAGCTATCATAGACAGCGTTAGAGTCTACAACAATCTCATCTATCACAACATAACGGGAGTGGGAATCACGCGCTATGACGGACCGTCAGGTCAGTATGTGATGCGAAATATTGAAATAGTCAACAACACAATCTGTGGAAATGGAACATCGAGTAACGGATGGTCCGATGGAGGTATCAATGTTTCCAACATCAGCCCTGAGAATGTCTTCATTCGGAACAATATTCTGAGTAACAACGCTGCCTACACTATTTGTGTTCAACCGGATGTCCCCCGTGCAAATATCACTATTGATTATAATTTCTTCGATGGGTTTCGGAATTTCGTGAACGAGACAGCAGGAATAAATGCAATGTATGGAAATCCATTGTTCGTTGACACTTTAAGGAACGATTATTATCTGCAGGTTGCATCACCTTGTATTGACAAGGGGAATCCCAGTCAAGAGTACAACGATCCGGCAGATCCAAACAAACCCGGCTATGCTTTATACCCTGCACAGGGCACTCTAAGGAACGACATGGGCGCTTACAGTGGTCCCTATGCGAGTTCTTTGGATACGATGGTCTTTGCGGCACCGCTAACACCAACCCTTGTCGGACCGGCAAACGGTGAGAAGAGTATTTCGATCACTCCGATACTGAGTTGGGAAAGAGCAATCGGAGCGGTGACATACCGGCTGCAAGTTTCACTTAATTCTTGGTTCTCGACAAACGTTGTCGACGATTCAACGATTGCAGAAACATTCAAGCCCATCGGACCATTACAGAACGGGATGACGTACTTCTGGCGCGTCAATGCGAAGAACGAAGGAGGAACAAGCGCCTGGTCGCAGGTAAGGAGTTTCACGACAATCGTTACGAAACCACTCGGTCCAGCGTTTTACGTTTCACCGGCCGGCAATGACTCGAATCCGGGAACTGAATCACTTCCCTGGAAGACGTTAGCTAAAGCAGCTTCGACGGCTACTGCTAATACTACCGTCTTCATTAAACAAGGAATTTATCGAGAGCGCCTTGTGCCTGTGAACTCCGGGACACAGGTAGGGCCGATCACATTCACATCCTACCCTGGCGA
>Ga0182021_10004634_pt1 | contig 16199 bp, 11 predicted proteins | sample 612E3MmetaG_FD_120493 | JGI IMG/M metagenome (GOLD analysis project Ga0182021, IMG submission 120493) | Permafrost microbial communities from Stordalen Mire, Sweden - 612E3M metaG (Illumina Assembly) | ecosystem: Environmental > Terrestrial > Soil > Wetlands > Permafrost | place: Sweden...
GAAGCGGAAGGCCGCCTCGCGGCCGCCGTGCAGCTCGATCGCGATCATCGAGCCCGGGGCGCGGCACTGCTTGGCGAAGATGCGCGCTTGCTCGCCCTCGAAGAGCGACGGGTGATGCACGCGGAGCACCGCGGGGTGCTTGACGAGCAGCGGAACGAGCTTGGTCGCATTCTTCGATTGCTTCGTCATGCGAAGCCAGAGCGTGGCCATGCTGCGCTGGAGCATCCACGCGGTGAACGGCTCGCAGATCGTGCCGAAGAACGCGCGCATCGTCTTGAAGCGCGTGATGAGCTCGGGATCCTTCGCCGTGATGGCTCCGGCGACGAGATCGCTGTGACCGCCGAGGAACTTGGTCGCGGAGTAGATGGATGCGTCGGCGCCGTGCTCGAGCGGGGACTGGAAGACCGGGCCGAGGAAGGTGTTGTCGACGACCAGTGGCACGTGGCGCGTGGGCACCGCCTGCTCGATGCCCTCGCGAAGCCTGCCCAGATCGATCATCTGGAGGGTGGGATTCGCCGGTGTCTCGATGTAGACGAGCGCGAGGGTCTCGGCGTGCTCGGCGAGCGCCGCCTGCCACCCGCCCTCGGGCACGGCGATGGCGTCGATGTTCCATCCGGGGAGCATCTGGCGGAAGAAGTGATCGGTGCCGCCGTAGACCGGCCGCTGGTAGAGCACCTTCTGCCCGGGTTTGACGAGCGTGAGCACGGCCGTGGTGATGGCCGACATGCCGCTCGTGAACGCCGCGCAGGCCTTGGCGCCCCGCTCGACGGACCGCAGCGCGTCCTCGAACATCTCGGCGTTCGGGTGGTTCAGGCGTGCGTAGATGAGGCTCTCGCGCTCGCCGGGGAGGGCGGGGGTCTTGCCGAGCGCCACCTCGAAGTGGTGCGCCGCCTGCTGCGCGGTCGCGAAACAGTAGGTCGACACCGGGTAGATGGGCGGCCTCACCGCCATCACGCTGAGCGAAGGATCGTATCCCTCGGAGATGGAGCTCGTTTCCGGATGCACGCGAGGGCCTGGGCGCATGGCCGCCACTCTACGCGCAGTGGTCCGTGCGCGCGACGGTGCGCTTCGCGAGGATCTAACGCCCGAGCCACCGAGCCGTCACGCGCTCGCGGTACGAGTCGTCCGTGCTCATCCTGCAACGACGTTGCCCCCACTGCGAAGGCGTTCGCCTCTCGCGGTCACGACGGCGGCCCATCGAGCTCCTGGCCTCGTGGATCGCGTTCTTTCCGTTTCGTTGCGGAGACTGCGCGCGCCGCAGCTTCCACTTCGCGCCGGAAGCGCGAGCCGGCCGAAGGTGACGCCGTCTCCCTCCAGCACTTGACCGCGGCGCCGGACGCGCATGCAATGCCCGATCATGACCGACGTGCTCCTGACTTCGCGCATCGACGAAGTGACGGTGTTTCGCCTTGGAGCGCGGGTCCGTCGCGTGGCCGATCTCGTGGCCGGCGCGCGTCGCGTGCGCCTCGTGCGGCTGCCGCTGACGCTCGAGGATGGCTCGGTGCGCGCGCGCATCGTCGGGGAAGGCGCCGTCGCGACGGACCTGCGCGTCGCGCTCGATGTTCCGCCGCCCGACCCCAGCCTCGCGCCGCCGCGTGACGAGGAGGTGCTCGCCGCGAAGCTCGAGGTCGCGCGCTTGGGTGACGAGATGGATCGGCTCAACGCGATGCTTGGCCGCGTGGGCAAGCTGGCCGTGGGGCCTCGTCCCGAGGGGCGCCGGGGTGAGCCGCCCATCGAGTCGCCGGCGGAGGCGCGCCGCGCCCTCGTGGCGTTGCGGATCGAAGAGCACGCCCGCATCTCGGCCGAGCTCACCGCGCTCGAGGGGGCCCATCGTGCCGCCGAGCGCACGCTCGCGTCCCTGAAGGACCGCGCGTCGCGGGCGACCACCGCGCGCAACGCGCGGGAGCACGAGCTGTGGAAGAGCGTGATCGTGGCGCTCGAGGGCGAGCCACGAGCGGGAGCGAAGCTGCACCTCGAGTACATGGTCCCGGGCGCCCGCTGGTCGCCCGCATACTCGCTCTACCTGGGCGGCAACGGCGCCGAGCTGACGATGCGCGCGGCCGTGGCGCAGCGGACCGGAGAGGACTGGAAGGAAGCGAAGCTCGTGCTCTCGACCGCCGATGCCGAGCGGTGGACCGAGCTGCCGGAGCTGAAGAGCATCCGGATCGGGCGCGCGCAGCGCCACAAGCCTGCGCGGGGGTGGCGCGAGCCGCCCGTGGGCGCGCTCGAGCTCTACGCCGACTACGATCGCGTGTTCGGAGGCACGCCGACGTCGATGCCGACCGGCGGCGGTTTCGCCGAGGACGCGGACGAAGAGCTCGCAGAAGGGGAGACCACGCCCACGAACCTCATGGTCCCGTTCGAGCTAGCCGCCGACGAGCCTGCAGAGATGGCGCGGAACGCTCCGCGGCAGCAGGCCGCGCCCGCGCCCGCGCAGATGATGATGATGCAGTCTGCATCCATCGCTCGGGCGAAGGGGAGCATGTTGCACGCGCTCGGCGGCGCCATCGGCGGCGCGCTCGAGGCGTTCGGCGGCGCGCCGCCTGCGCCGCCCGGCCTGGGCGCGCCGCGGTCGATGTCGAAGAAGCTCTCGCGCAGGGAGGCCGAGCCCGCCCCGGGGCCGGCCGGTCTCGACCTCGAGGTGCTCGCGTACGCGCGTCTCCGCATGCCTGCGGCCTCCGCCGCGGGCCGCAGCGCCCTCGTCGCCGTAGGGGTCTCGACGCTCTACGCCGAGTCTCTCGAGGGCAAGAGCGTCAGCCTCGACGTCGCGGCGGCGATCCGCGTCGCGGTGCGCGGCGCGAGCTCGGACGCTCTGCTGCCCGCGGGGTACCTGCCCGTGGAGGCGGCAGACGACTTCGACTACGCCTACGAGGCCCGCACGCCGGTGAGCGTGCCGTCCGACGGCGCGTTCCACGTCGTCACGGTCGCGTCGCACCGCGCCGACGCGCGGCTTCGTTACGTCGCCGTTCCGCGCGAGGAGCCGGACGTGTTTCGTGTCCTCGAGCTCTCGAGCCCGCTCGACGCCGCGCTGCTCCACGGCCCGGTCGACGTCTACCAGGGAGATGCGTACCTGATGACGAGCCTCGTCCCGTCGACGCCGCCCCGCGGGAAGGTCGAGCTGGGCCTCGGCGTCGAGCAGGGGATCAAGGTGGCCCGCAACACGAGCTTCAAGGAGGAGTCGACGGGTCTCCTCGGCGGCGGGCTCTCGCTCCACCACGAGATCGACGTCGACGTCGTGAACGCCCTGGACGAGCCCGTCGAGCTCGAGGTGCGAGAGCGCGTTCCGGTCGTGCGCAAGGACGACGAGGACACGAAGGTGGAGGTGACGGAGGTCGAGCCGGCGTGGAAGGCGTGGACCGAGGACGACTCGCTGGACGGAGGGCACGTCTGGCGCGTGCCCCTGGCGGCAGGCGAAACGAAGCAGCTCCATGCGAAATACGTCGTGAAGCTCTCGTCGAAGCAAGAGCTCGTCGGCGGCAACCGGAGGGAGCTCTGATGGAGACGCAGCTCGAGACGAAGGTGGCCGAAGTGACGGTCAGCGAGGACCGCGCGCACGTCGTGCGACGCGGGGAGGTCGTGCTGCAAGCGGGCGTCACGACGATCACGATCCCCGGCGTGGCGCCGGTGCTGGTGGACAAAACGCTGAAGATGACCCTCGACGAAGGCGTGACCCTCGGCGAGGTCCGCGTGGTCCGTCGGCGGCTCCACCTGGAGTCCGAGCGCCCGCCGGACGTCGCCGCCCTCGACGCCGAGATCGACGAAAAGGAGCTGGCGGTGAAGGATCTGGCGCGCCGCCGCGTGCGGATCGAGATGGAGCTCGGAGATCTGGATGCGCTGCTCAACCAGAGCATCCTCGACGCCAACGCCGACGCCTCGTGGGGGAGGCTGGACGCGGTGTCGACGCGGGCGCGGCTGCGGGCCGTGGAGGCCGACGAGAAGGCGAAGCGTGCCGCGTACGTGGCCTTCGTCGACGAACAGCGGCGGCACGCGGACGAGCTGTCGCGCCTCCGCGCTCGCCGCGAATCGTACGGGCACACGGCGACCAAGGAGCACGCCGAGGTCGTCGTCGTCGTCGTCGCGGCCGCCGCGGGGAAATGCAGCGTCACCCTGGACTACATCGTGCCGGGTGCGTGCTGGCGACCGCAGCACACGGCCAGGCTCGCCTCCGGCAAGCTGCGTTTCCAGGCCGATGGTTGCGTGTGGCAGAGCACCGGCGAGGCCTGGGAGGACGCGACGATCCTCCTGTCGACCGAGCGTCCCTCTTTGGGACGCGAGCCGCCGCGCCTGACCGACGACCGGATCGCCGCACAGCGGAAACAGGAGGTGATCGTCGTGGAGTGGCGGGAGCGGGAGGTCCAGACCGCGGGCCTCGGGGGCGGCGGCGCCGCGGCCGCTCACGCCGTGCCGGGCATCGACGACGGCGGCGAGGCGCGCGTGCTGCGGGGCACCGGCAAGACCACCGTGTCGTCCGACGGGCGTCCGCATCGCGTGCCACTCTTCTCCTTCGAGACCGACGGCGCGACCGAGCTGGTCATGATGCCGGCGCTGGCGCCCGTCGCCCTCGTGAAGAGCACGCAGGTGAACGCGGGCAAGCAGCCCATCCTCGCCGGTCCGGTGGACCTGGTCCTCGAGAGCGGCATCGTCGGCCGCACGCAGGTCCTCTTCGTGGCGCCGGGCGAGAAATTCGAGCTCGGCTGGGGACCGGATCCCGGCGTCCGCGCCCACCGCGCCGTCGAGGAAGTGGACGAAGAGCCCGGCGCCCTGAGCAGCTGGCTCTCGCGCGCCCATCGGGTCACGGTTCACCTGAGCAACCTCGACGGATCGCCGCGCACCGTCGCCCTGACCGAGGCCGTCCCGGTCTCGGAGATCGAGAAGGTGAAGATCACGGTCGACACCAAGGAGACGACCGAGGGGAAGAAACCCGACGCCGACGGGTTCGTCCGGTGGGACGTCCACCTGGAAGCCCGCGGGCGCGCAACGATCGAGCTTCGCTACGTGGTCAGGCGTCACAAGGAAGTGACGGGCCTCTAGACCGTCAGGCGCCGCGCTCCGCGGCCAGCGCCAGGGTCCTCGCGTTGTCGGGCACGCGGCGGAGGAAGGTCTCGCGGAGCGCGTCGTCGTCGATCCGCGAGGCTCGTTCGAGCAGGCGCGCCTTGGCCGCGCGGAGAGCCTCCGCGAAGCGAGGATCGCTGGCCGCGTCCAGCGCCTCGACGAGCGTGAGGCGCACCAGCGCTTCGCCCGTGTCGATGGCACCGAGGACGTCGAGGCGCTGCGCCGCTCGTTCGGCGAGCGGAAGCGCCGCGGCCACGTCGCGGCGAGCGAGGTGGACCTTCGCGAGGATCGCGAGGGCATAGGGGTGCGCGGGGGGAAGGTCCCGCAGGAGCGCCTCGGCGCGCTGAGCCGACGCCAGCGCTCCGGCGAGGTCGCCCTTGGCCAGGCGTGCCTGAGCCTCGACGGCGCGTACGCCCCCCTCCATGCGGGCGCTTCCCTGCGCGGAGAAGATCTCCGCGGCCCGATCCCCGAGGCCGAGCGCGAGCTCGATGCGCCCGGCGCGCAGCGCCGCGATCGCTTGCAGGTGCATGATCCCGCCCTCGGCACTGACGAGCCCCATGGCCTGCGCGCTCGCGAGCGCCGCGGCGAGCTCTTTCGAGGCTTCCTCGTCCTTGCCGAGCTCCAGGAGCCCGTAGCCGAGGTTCGAGCGCTGCATGCACGCGTTGCGCTCGTCGCCCGCGCGCTGGAAGGCCGCGACGCATGCGCGCGTGTGGCGCACGTGCTCGTGCCCCTCGCCGCGGAGGTCCGCCCGCGCTGCCTTCGTTTGCAGGATGCGCGCCTGCGACAGGGGCTCCTCGGAGCCGAAGGACTCGGCTCGCGCGAGCAGCTCGCCCGCGGGCCCGAGGCGCCCGCGCATCAGGAGCTGCAGCGCGGTCCGCGCGAACGCGATGGAGGCCGCGGACTCGGCCTCGGCCTCGACCGGGGCCTGGGTCAGCGCGCTCGCGACCTCGTCGAGCCCCGCCGCGTCGTTCTGCACGCCGAGGGCCGTGGCCGCCTCGGCGGCGGCGCGGAACCATTTCGGTGCGCCGGGCTCGAGCGTGCTCATCGCATTCTGCGCGCATCGCCGCACGTCTTCGTAGGCGCCACGCCAGCGGTAGGCTTCCGCCTGCACGACGAGGAGCTCGCCACGCGGCCGGTCTTCGGTGACCCACGCGAGCGCTCGCTCGGCGAAGGCGATGGCGCCGGCGAAATCGCTTCCCTCGAGCGCCTGCGCGGCGGCTCGGCTGAGCCATCGCCCCGCCTGCTCGGTGTCGTCGCTGCGCTCGAAGTGCGTGGCGACGACGACGGCGTCCTTCTCCCCCGAGAGCGCCAGCCAGTGTCCGGCGAGCCGATGTCCGAGCAACCGGTCTTCCTCCGTCAGCATGCCGTAAGCCGCGTCACGCACGAGGGCGTGGCGGAAGGACCATCGGCCGGGCCCGCGACGGTCGAAGACGTCGCGCTCCGACAACCAGGACGCCCACTGCTCCACGTCGTCGGTCTTCATCGCGTCGCCGAGCAACGCGCCCACGCCCGCGGTCGCGAAGTCCTGGCCGTAGATGCTCGCTGCGCGCACCACCAGCCGCGCCTCGGTCTCGAGCGCGGCAAGCCTGGACTCGATCATCCCCTGCACGGAGCTGGGCAGCTCGCCCTCTCGGCCGTCGGCGATCGCGCGGGCCAGCTCCCTCGCGAAGAAGGGGTTCCCCGTGGCGCGGTCCGCCACGTGCTTGACCTGCTCTTCGGTCGCGCCCGCGCCGAGGTGCGCGCGGACGAGGGTCTCGGTCGCCTTCGTGCTCAGCTTGCCCAGGACCAGATGCATGGGCTGCCAGCCCGTGAAGAGGCGCGGAAAGACGTCCTTCGTCTCGGGTCGTCCCACGCCGAGGACGAGCAGCGGAAGCTCCCGCGCGGCGCGCAGTGAGCCATCGATGGCCGCGATGGAGGAGGGATCGCTCCACTGAAGATCGTCGATGACGAGCACCACGGGACGCGTCGCGAGCTCGGCGGCGAGGAGCTCGCCCCAGGCGCGACGGATCTGATCGCCCATGAGCTGCGGGTCCGCGCGCGCCGCGCGGAGCTGGACGCTCGGGGCGTCGTCCGGCGCGCGCAGCAGCTCGGCGAGAAACGAGGTCACGCGCTCGCGGTCGACCAGGGGCACGAGATCGCACGCGCCGGACAAGCGCGCGCGTACCAGCGCCGGATCGGTCTCGGCATCGACGCCCGCCGCCGAGCGAACGAGCTGACCGAGAACGCCGAGTGGGGAGGCGCTCCTCGTCGGATCGCCGCGCGCGATCCACACCGACGCTCGCTCGCCGTCAATGCGCTCGAGGAGGGCGTCCCGGAGGCGCGTCTTGCCGATGCCGGGGGGGCCGGTGAGAAGCACGACGCGGGCGACGCTCTCCTCTTCGCACTCCTCGAACAGGCGCCAGGCCGCGTCGCATTCGCGGTCGCGTCCGACCATCTTCGTCCGGGTTCCGCCCGCGCCGACGCTCGCTTCGCCGAGGAGCACCGTGTGGCCGTCGCGCTGCTCGGCCGCGAAGCGCTCGCCCAGGAGGCGGGCCGTCGACGCGTCGACGATGACGCCCTGCTTCACGCCCGAGAGCGAGCCGGTGGCCCGATCGATGACCTCGCGGAGGCCGGCGGCCTGCCCGTTCGCCGAGCGCGCCGTGGCCACGACGGCGCGCGCCAGGGGGGCCTCCCGGCAAACGGCCAGCGCCCCCTGCGCCGCACGGACCGAGCGCTCCACGGCGCTCGAAGCGTCGCCGGCGAAGACGCACACGACGACGTCGCGGTTGCGGAGGGGCGCGATTTCCCCTCCCAGCTCGGTGAGGCGCTGCACCACCACCTCGCGGGACGCGTCGGGCGGGAGCGCGGCGACGAGGAGCGAGACCGCCCGCGTCTCGCGCTTGGTCAGCGCCGGCCCCGACCGGCCGTCCGGCGGTACCTCCACGGTCGTCGACGACGCGAAGGCCGCGAAGATGCCCGCGGCCTGGGAGCCGCCCTCGAAGCGCGCCTCCGGCGCCTTGGCCAGCATTCTGCGGACGATCGCGTCGACCCTCTTCGGTACGCCGCGCCGCAGCGTGCTGGGCGCCGGCGGATCGTCGAGGAGGATCTTCGCGAGGACGGCGATGTCGTGGTCGCCATCGAAGGCTCGTTGACCCGTCAAGCATTCGTAGAAGACGCAACCGAGCGCGAAGACGTCGGAGCGGGCGTCCACGTCGCCGCCGCGCGCTTGCTCCGGCGAGAGGTAGCAGGGCGTGCCCGCGGCGGCGCTCTTCGCCGTCGTCGTGGTCGCGATGCCGAAGTCGAGGAGCTTCGCGTGCGCCGCTTCACCGCCGACGAGCATGACGTTCGCCGGCGTCACGTCGCGGTGCACGATGCCCAGGGCGTGCGCCGCCGCGAGCCCCTCGGCCACGCGGCGCACGATGGTCAGCGCATCCTCGAGCTCGAGCGGGCCGCGCTTCAGCCGCGCGCGCAGCGTCTCGCCCTCGAGCCACTCGGTGGCCAGGTACGGGCGTCCCTCGGCGGTGACGCCGAAGGCCACGCAGCGGACGACGCCCGGGTGAGCCACCTGCAAGAGCATCCGGCCTTCCCGCTCGAGCTCGCCGCCGCGAGGCGAGACGTCGTGCAGGACCTTGAGCGCGACGACCTGCCCCTCGCGCTCGCGATCGCGCGCGCGAAAGACGACGCCGGCGCCCCCCTCGCCCGCCACCTCCTCGATGACGAAGCGCTCGGCGACGACGTCGCCAGCCTGGAAGCGCGCCCCCCTCATGAGACCAAGATAACCCAGGGCCGCGCGCCTGGCTGTTTCTAGCGCCTACGCGCGGACGCGCCAGTTGCCGACGAAGGTCTTCCCCACGTCGTCGGCGGTCGGATCGGTGATCGTCAGCTCGGGGCGGCCGTTTCGGTTCACGACGATCGAATTCTGGCGGAAAACGCGCCCGAACGCGATGGCCTCGTCGCGGTCCATGCCGTGGACGAGCCACGACGGCTCGCGCCAGGTCCCTTCGGGCTCCTCTTCGTAGCCGACGCAGGATTCGACGCGATAGCAGCCGAGGATCAGGAGATCGCGCAGCACGTTGTGGCGCTGGTCGTTCACCTTGCGCGGCAAGAGCATCGAGCGAGGGTTGTACGCCGTCAGCACACAGAAGGACGCGCGGAGGAGCTCCGGAAGGCTGGACGGGTCGGACACGATGTCGCCGTCGAGCGACACGCGCAGCGGCCCCTTCGCGGTGGGCAGCTCGTAGACCGTGGAGAGGTACTGGCGGAGGAGGGTCTGATCCATGGGCTTTCTCGAGGTCGGTCTAGAGGTCGAAACGGTAGCCGACGCCGCGCACCGTGTGGAGGTAACGAGGCGCCTGCGGATCCGGCTCCAGCTTCGCGCGCAGCTGCTGGATGAAGTTGTCGATGGTGCGCGGGGTGCCGTGATGGCCCGGGCCCCAGACCTTGCGGAAGATGAGCTCTCGGCTCATGGCCTTGCCGCGCGCCTCGACGAGGCAACGGAGGACGTCGAACTCGGTCGCCGTCATCTCGACGACGACGCCGGATTTCCGGACCTCGCGCGCCTCCATGTCGATGACGACGTCGCTGAAGGAGACCGTGCTCTTCGGCGCGGGGCCGCGCCGGAGCGCCGCGCGCACCCGGGCGAGCAGCTCGGCCAGGCTGAAGGGCTTGGCCACGTAGTCCTCGGCCCCCAGCTCCAGCCCCGTGACCTTGTCCATCTCCCCGCTGCGCGCCGAGAGCACGATGATGGGCATCGAGTAGCCCTCTTGTCGCAGCGTGTGGAGGACCTCGAAGCCGTTCTTGTTGGGGAGCATCACGTCGAGGATGATCAGGTCCGGCGCCCGCGTGCGGGCGGCGTCGAGGCCGCGCTCGCCGTCGCTCTCGACGAGGACGCGGTAGCCCTCTTTTTCCAGGTTGATGCGCAGGCCGAGGGAAATGCTCGGATCGTCCTCGACGACGAGGACCGAGCGCCCGCCTGCAGTGTCGGGCCCGTTGCCGCTACGAGGCTTCGGATTGGCGGTCATCGGTCGATTCGTTTAGCGCGGTTGCGGCGGGGGCTCCACTGCTCGTTTCGCGCCGCCCCTCCGTGGTCTTGGCCGGGGCCACCGCCAGCACGATGCGGAACGTCGAGCCCGATCCCTTCGTGCTCTCCACGATGATGGAGCCATCGTGGGCGCGTACGATGTGCTTCACGATGGCGAGGCCGAGGCCGCTCCCCTCTTGCGCGCGCGAGAGGCGGTCGTCCATGCGGTAGAACTTGTCGAAGATCCGGCGCTGCTCGCTGCGCGGGATGCCGATGCCGTTGTCCTCGACCTCGAAGGCCACACCCTTCGGCGTCGCGCGGGCACGGAGGCGAACGCGCGGCGGCGTCCCGCCGTATTTTCGCGCGTTGGAGAGGAGGTTGACCAGCGCGTCGACGATGGCGTCGCGGTCGGCGAGCACCTTGGGCAGATCCGGCGCCACGTCGGCCTCGAAGTCGAAGTTCCCGTCGGTGCGCAGCGGCGAGAAATGGTCCACGGCCTCGCGGACGATGTCGTCGACGGAGGTCGGGCGCAGATCGTAGAGCTTGCGCCCAGCTTCCATGCGCCCCCAGTCGAGCAGGCGTTCGATGCGCCGCGAAAGGCGCTCGGTCTCCGCCGTGAGCATGCGCACGCACTCGGCCTGCGTCTCGGGATCGTCCTTGGAGCGCTCCAGGGTCTCGACGAACAGCCGGATGGCCGTCAGCGGCGTGCGCAGCTCGTGGCTGACCTTGGACACGAAATCGGCCTGCAGCTCGCTGAGGTTCGCTTCGCGACGGACGAAGACCAGGACCAGGACGACCCCGGCGGACATCGCGAGCACGACGCTCACGGTCAGGATGCCCATGATCACGTCGAAGCCGGCCTCCCCCAGGAACATGAGGAGGATCCCCATGGACAGGAGCAGCACCGTCGGGATGATCACCAGGTAGATGAGCAGCTGGACGATGCGCCGGTACCCGAGGCGCTGACGGTTCTTCAGTGACGAAGCCACGGCCGAAGCCTCGCATTTTTCGGGGCGGCGTGCCCGCCCGTCAGCGGTGCCAGCGGCCGGGCACCCACTGCATGTGGCGCGGCCCGCGGCGCTCCCAGTGGCCCGGGGCCCAGACGTGGCCGGGCCGGCCGACGACCCACCGCCCGCCCGTCCAGACCCACCGGCCGCCGATCCAGCGGTGCCGTCCGACGATCCACACGTAGGTGGGGCCGGGCTGCGGGGGTTGGGTCTCGACGACGGCCGGCGGCGGCTCGGCGTCGGCGTCGGCGTCTTCTTCGACCTCGTCCGCCTCGCCCTGCTGCTGCACGGGCTGCGGCTGGACGGGGGTCTGCGTCTCGACGACGACGACGCGGTGGCGGCAACCCACGGCGGCGGCAAGCACACACAGTCCGATCAGCAATCGACGCATGGCGATCCTCCCTGGCCGCGCAGGGTAGCGCGGGCATGTCAGAGTTTGAAGCCCGAAGCCTCGCCGTCCTTGAAGAACATCTGCACCGTCTCGAGCGAGTAGTCCGAGAGATCCTTCCCGACGAGCTTGAGCTTCGCGAGGATGTCGTTGGTCACGGTGATGACGTGGCAGCCGATGCTGTCGGCGTGGAAGATGTTGAGCAGCTCCCTGGGGCTGGCCCAGATCAGCTCGGCCTTGGGTGCGCCCTGCTTCATGATCTTCAGCGCCTCGCTCATGAGCGGTACGGGATCGCGCCCCGTGTCCGCGACGCGGCCGGCGAAGACCGAGATGTAGCTGTGCGGCCCCCCGGCGAGCGCCGCGCTCACCTCGCGCACCTGGTCGTTGGTCATCAACGCGGTCACGTTGAGCTGGATGCCGTCCTTCGACAGGCGCTCGACGGTGGCATTGGCCTTCTCGCGCTTGGTGTTCGTGACGGGGATCTTCACGTAGACGTTCTTGCCCCACGTGGTGATGAGGCGGGCCTGGCGCTCCATCTCCGAGAAGTCGTCTGCGAAGACCTCGAACGAGATGGGGCGGCCACCGATGAGCTCGAGCACCTCCCGCGAGAACTTCTCGTAGTCGGTGATGCCGGCCTTGCGCATCAGCGTGGGGTTCGTGGTGAAGCCCTTGATCAGCGGGTGCTTGCCGATGTCGATGATGCCGGCCTTGTCGGCGCCGTCGGCGAAGATCTTGACCTTGAGGTTCGCGAGATCCGTCATGTTTTTTTGGATTAGCACGAAATGGGCGCCCTGCCTCCGATCCTTGGGCCCCGAGCTCAGATCAATGCACCGAGCATCGCGCCGTATGGCGCCGGCACCCGGAGCCAGAGCTCCAGGGCCAGCGCTCCCTGGCGCGCGAGCATGCCGAGGCCGCCCGTGGCGCGGATTCCGTGCTCCCATGCTAGTCCCAGAAAGGGAGTATCGGATGGCGCGTACACCACGTCGAGGGCCGCGGCGCGCGCCGGCAGCGCGTCCCACGCCACCGCGGCGGCGACCGCCCCGCCGGGCTCGGCCCCTTGCATGCCCGCGCTCGTCGCCTGCACCACGTACGCGAGCTCGCCCTCGGTTTCCGGGTGCGCCTCCAGGGCCTCGGCCTCGAGCACGACGTCGTGTCCCGCGCGTCGCAGCGCCGGCTCGAGCTCCCGGACGAGCGCGGTGGCGTCGCGCCGCGCGCGCACCACGACGCGCCGGACGCCGAGCCCCCGCGCCAGAGCCACGATCGCCGAGCGCGCGGCCCCGCCGCCTCCGAGGACCAGGCCCACGCCCGGTCCGGCCGCCGCGACGTCGGGCGCCAGCGCGCGGAGCTCCTCCGCGATGGCGGTCACGTCGGTGTTGTGAGCGACGATCCGACCCTCCTCGTCGCGCACGAGGGTGTTCGCAGCCCCCACGAGCGCCGCGCACGGGTGCAGGACGTCGACGTACGCCAGGATCGCGCGCTTGTGCGGCACCGTCACGTTGAAGCCCTCGAAGGCCCCGCTCCGCAGCTTCTCCACCCAGCCCCCCAGCTCGTCCTCGCGGACGCGGAAGGCCTCGTAGCGGTGCGGAAGCCCCAGGGCGCGAAACGCCGCTGCGTGCATCGCCGGGCTCTTCGAGTGCGCGACCGGATCGCCCAGGATGGCGAAGCGAAGGCCGCTCACTCGTCGTCCTCGTGCACGTCGAGGACGGCGGCCGAGAAGCGCCCCTGGTCCACGCGGACCTGCACGCGGTCGCCGGTCTTCAGGCTCGCGGCGCTCCGCACGGCCCGGCCCGCCTCGTCCGTGGCGATGGCGTAGCCGCGCCCCAGCACCTTGAGCGGGCTCATCGCGTCGAGGCGCGCCCCGAAGCGCGAGAGGTCCGATGCTTGACGGGTCAACGAAGTACGAACGAGGACCCGCATCCGCTCCTCGAGACGCCGCACCTCGGCGCCCTCCTTGGCCAGCACGGTCCCGGGGTGGAGGGCAGCGAGCCGTTGCCGCACGGTCGCGAGCCCTTCGCGCCTTCGCGCGACGAGGCGCTGCGCGAAGGCCGCGAGCCGCGCGTCCTTGTCGTCCTTGGTCTGCTGGTGCACGGCGAGGAGCAAGCGCGGATCCGACAGCTCCTTCACGCAGCGCAACAGCTCAGCGCGCTCGCGGGCCAGCCGGCCTTGCACCGCGCGGTGCAGGCGGCCCCGCAGCTGGAGCGCCTCGCGCTTCTTCGCCGCCCGATCGGGGACCAGCATCTCGGCCGCCTGCGACGGCGTGGCCGCGCGGCGGTCGGCAGCGAAGTCGGCGAGAGTCACGTCGACCTCGTGGCCCACGGCGCTGACCACCGGCACGCGGCACGCGGCGATCGCGCGGACCAGCGCCTCGTCGCTGAAGGCGAGCAGCTCGTCGAACGCGCCGCCGCCGCGACCGACGATGATGACGTCCACCTCGGCCACGCGCTGGAGCGCCTCGAGGGCGCGGAGCACGGAGGCGGCCGCGCCCACGCCCTGCACGAGGGCGGGTGCCAGCAGGATTCGTGCGCCGCCGCGGCGCGCGGCGACCTTGCAGATGTCGTGGATGACGGCGCCGCCGGCGCTCGTGACGACGCCGATGATGCGCGGGTCCTCCGGGAGCTTGCGCTTGCGCTCGGGGGCGAACAGCCCCTCGGCGGTCAGCTTCTCTTTGAGGCGCTCGATGGCCTCGAGGAGCGCCCCGCGCCCGGCGGGCTCGGCCCGGTCGGCGACGAACTGCAGGCGCCCCCGCGGCGCCCAGAACGTCGGCTTGCCGCGCAGGCGGACGCGCGCGCCGTCGACGATGGCCTTCTTCGCGCGCGGCGTGAGGCTGGTGCGGTAGAGCACGACGTCGAGGTTGGCGTCCTCGGCCTCGTCCTTGAGTGTAAAGTACACGTGTCCGCTCGAGGCGAAGCGGGCCCCCACCACTTCCCCCTCGACGAACACCGGCACCGCGAAGCTGCGATCGAGCGCCCCACGAACGATGCGTCCGAGCTCGCCCACCGTCAGGACGCCGGGCTCCTCCCGAACGGGCTTCGGAACCTCCGCGACCGGGTACGCCGGCGGCCAGGGCTCTTCGGTCGAGGTCGGTGTCGAGGTCGAGGTCGAGGTCGGGGTTGCAGCCTCCGCCGCCCCCGCGTCGAAGTCGAAGGTCAGATTCCGGTCGCTCACGGCGCGGTCACGATAGCAGAACCCCTGCGCGCCGTTTCGGAGCTGCCGCCGTTCTGCTAAACGCTGGGCCATGCCCCGTCCGTTCACGAAGGTCCTCATTGCGAATCGTGGCGAGATCGCCGTACGCGTGATCCGCACCCTGCGCGAAATGGGCATCGGCTCCGTGGCCGTCTACTCCGAGGCCGATCGCGCCGCGCTCCACGTGCGCATGGCCGACGAGGCCTACCTCATCGGCCCCGCGCCCGCGTCCGAGAGCTACCTCCGCGTCGACAAGATCGTCGACACCGCGAAGAAGGCCGGCGCGCAGGCCATCCACCCCGGCTACGGCTTCCTCAGCGAGAACCCGGCGCTCCCCGACGCCTGCGAGGCCGCCGGCATCACCTTCATCGGCCCGCCGGCGAGCGCCATGCGCCGCATGGGCTCGAAGACCGCGGCGCGCAAGATCATGTCGGAGGCCGGCGTGCCGGTCACCCCGGGTGCCCTCTGCGACACGGCGGAGGAAGCGGTCGCCGCGGCCGAGAAGATCGGCTTCCCGGTCATGCTCAAGGCGTCGAGCGGCGGCGGCGGCAAGGGCATGCGCCTCGTGCAGAACGCGGGAGAGATGGCGAACGCGTGGGAGCGCGCGCGCAGCGAAGCCAAGAAGTTCTTCGGCGACGACACGGTGTACCTCGAGAAGGCCATCGAGCGGCCGCGGCACGTGGAGATCCAGGTGCTCGGCGATCGCGACGGCAACATGGTGCACGTCTTCGAGCGCGACTGCTCGATCCAGCGCCGCAACCAGAAGGTCGTCGAGGAGACGCCCTCGCCCGGCGCCCCGCCCGAGCTCGTCGCCCAGATGGGCGCCATCGCCGTGAAGGGCGCGAAGGCCGTCGGCTACTTCTCGGCGGGCACCTTCGAGTTCCTGCTCGCGCCCGACGGGAGCTTCTACTTCCTCGAGATGAACACGCGCCTGCAGGTCGAGCATCCGGTGACCGAGCTCATCACGGGGACCGATCTCGTGCGCGAGATGGTGACCATCGCGCAGGGCGAGAAGCTCTCGTTCGCGCAGGACGATCTGGTCCGGCGCGGGGCGGCGATCCAGTGCCGCATCTACGCCGAGGATCCGGCGAGTGGGTTCTTGCCCTCCCCGGGCACGATCCACGAGCTCACGATCCCGTCGGGGCCGGGCGTGCGCGACGACGGCGGCGCGTACCCCGGGTGCAGCATCTCGAGCTTCTACGATCCGCTGATCTCCAAGCTCTGCGTCTGGGCGCCCACCCGCGCGCGCGCCGTCGAGCGCATGCGCCGCGCCCTGTCCGAGTACGTCGTGACGGGCATCCGGACGAACCTCGCGTTCCACCAGAAGCTCGTCACGCACCCCGACTTCGTCGCGGGCCAGTACGACACGGGATTCCTCGAGCGCAACAAGGACACCTTGCTGGGCTACGAGACCGTGCCCGAGGCGCGGCACGAGGCGGTCGCCGTGGCCATCGCCATCGCGGCGTCTCGCATCGAGCGAGCGACCGGCGCATCGGCGGCCCAGACGTCGCAAGACGCGTCGCGTCTCTCGCCCTGGGTCGCCAACCACCGCGCCAACCGCTTGCGCTGA
>Ga0182021_10004635_pt1 | contig 16199 bp, 13 predicted proteins | sample 612E3MmetaG_FD_120493 | JGI IMG/M metagenome (GOLD analysis project Ga0182021, IMG submission 120493) | Permafrost microbial communities from Stordalen Mire, Sweden - 612E3M metaG (Illumina Assembly) | ecosystem: Environmental > Terrestrial > Soil > Wetlands > Permafrost | place: Sweden...
ACCCCATAGCGAACGGCCAGCCTGCAACCTAATGTGTTGCCGGCAATAAAAATAAAATCGAACGCACAAACATTATGTCCAAGAACAATTCCATCGTGGCGATTTTCCAATCGCACATCGAAGCCGAATTCGCCGTCAAGGAACTCCAGCAATCGGGCTTTGACATGAAGAAACTATCCATCGTCGGCCGTGACTATCACACGGACGAAAACGTGGTCGGCTATTACAACGCCGGGGATCGCATGAAATACTGGGGAAAACTGGGAGCCTTTTGGGGCGGGTTTTGGGGGTTGTTGTTTGGTTCCGGATTTTTTTTGATTCCCGGCATCGGGCCGTTGCTCGTGGCCGGGCCGATCGTCAGTTGGATTGTCGGGGCACTGGAAGGCGCGGTGGTGGTGGGCGGTTTGAGCGCGCTGGGTGCCGGACTTTACAGCATGGGCATCCCCAAGGACAGTATTCTGAAATACGAAACGGCGGTGAAAAGCGGCAAATACATCGTGATCGCCCACGGCTCCGATGCCGAGACGGTTCATGCACGGGAGATCATCAGCCGCACCAACCCGGAGGCGTTGGAAGCACATCAGCCCTCCTGCGCCAGCAAGAAAGGGTGCGCAGAGGGAGCATAGTTTGCGCGGTCATATTTGAAAAATCTGCCGGAGCGCGGCTGTGTCCCGTAGGGCGGGACCAGCCGCAGCATGCCCGCAAGTTCGGCGGCTTTCCGTCCGTCCGGCTGATCCTGGGGATACAGCCGTGCTCCGCACCAAAGCGGTCCGCCCATTTTCCGCGCTGATCACCCCATCATTTTCCTGATCCGCGACACCCATTCCGGCAGCATCCGGTTCCTTGGCAGAATAATCGATCCAACTCGGACCTGATCAAGTCTCTGACGCAGAATCTCGCCATTCGTTGCCGGCGTTCCATCAACTTCGAATTCACTCGGATTCACCAATACCTCGCACACTTCCTGCGAGAAGCCGAACCCGATGTCTTGCAAATCTGTAATCCCCGGGAAAGCACCCGGCAACCTGGCGGTGTTCTAATATTGTCAGTGACGAAGGCGGTGGGCGCGGATTGATCACGCGCCGCAGCCCGACAACACACGCAAATCAAGATTCAAAGCTTTATGGGATCAAAACGATTCGTGCCCCGCGCCGCTGCCGTCCTGGCTTCGCTGGTTGTCGCCGCCCTCGTCACGGCGGGCACTTTGGCAAGCCGCCCGGCCCCGGGCGCGTCGGCCGCGAACGACCCGACCGACGGCAATATCACACGGCTCACCGCCGCCGTGCTGGAACATTCCCAATTTTCACATCACCGGCTCGATGCTGAACTGGCCGCAAGATTCCTCGACCGCTACCTCGATTCACTCGATCCGGCCCACGTGCTCTTTCTTCAGCGGGATGCGCACGAGTTTGACGCGTTCCGCTCGCGCCTGTCCGAGATGACCCGCCATGAAGGCGACGTCACGCCGGCGCGCGTCATCTTCTGGCGGTATTTGGAACGGTTGGACCAGCGCGCCGCTTATGTCACGAACCTGCTGCAGACCGGGCAGTTTGATTTTACCGGCCACGACACCTTCTCATTCGACCGCGAGAACGCCCCGCGTCCGAGCAACCTGGATGCCGCCCATGAACTGTGGCGGCAAAACGTCCGCGCCGAGTATTTGCAGGAAAAGCTCGCCGGCAAGCAACCCGCCGACATCGTCGCTACCCTCACGCGTCGCTACACGCGCCTGTCGCAGACCATGAAAAAACTCAACTCCGAGGACGTGCTCGAAGTGTATCTCAATGCCCTGGCGCATGTGTATGACCCACACTCGGACTACCTGGGGCACGAACAGATGGACGACTTCTCGATCGCCATGAACCTGTCCCTATTCGGCATCGGCGCGACACTGCGTGCGGAGGATGGCTACTGCAAAATTTATGAACTCGTGCCTGGCGGCCCGGCGGCTCGGAGCGGGTTGCTCAAACCGGGCGACCGCATTGTCGCCGTCGGGCAAGGGGATCAGAAGACCGTGGATATCGTGGACATGCCGCTGCCTGATGCGGTGAAGCTGATTCGGGGCCCGAAAGGCACGCGTGTCCGCCTGACCATCATTCCCGCCGCGTCCACCGATGCCTCCGCCCGCAAGACGATTGCCATCATGCGGGATGAGGTGAAACTGGAGGATCAGCATGCCAAGGCGCGCATCGTGGATTTGGCGCAGGAAAACGGCTCTGCTCTGCGCCTGGGCATTATTGACCTTCCTTCCTTCTATGGCGGCTACGACAGAGAAACGCGGACCACGCCCAGCAGCGCCACGGCCGACGTGAAGAAGCTCATCCGCAAACTTGAGGCCGAACATATTCAGGGCCTCGTCCTGGACTTGCGGCACAATGGCGGCGGTTCCCTCGAAGAAGCGATCACACTCACCGGGTTGTTCATCCGTAAAGGCCCGGTCGTCCAAACCCGCGAGCCGGACGGACGCACGGAGGTAGATTCGGACGACAACGCCTCGGAGCTTTACAATGGACCGCTGATCGTGCTCACAAGCCGGTTCAGCGCGTCAGCGTCGGAGATTTTGGCCGGGGCTTTGCAGGACTATGGGCGGGCTGTGATCGTCGGAGACAAATCAACCTTCGGAAAGGGCACGGTGCAATCCGTCCTTTCCCTGGCGGCATTGATGGACCAGAACCGCCTCGAGCACTCCTTCGACCCCGGCGCGCTCAAAATCACCATTCGGAAATTTTATCGCCCCAGCGGCGCCTCCACTCAACTCAAGGGAGTGGCGGCCGACATCACGCTGCCGTCCTTGAGTGATGCCATCGACGTGGGCGAAACCAAACTGAAAGACCCGTTGCCGTGGGATCTCGTCCCGCCGTCTGACTTCATCCGCGAAGACCGCGTCAGCCCCTTCCTGCACGAACTCCAAACCAGATCCGCTGCGCGCCTGGCCGAAGACAAGAACTTCGATTACCTGCGCGAAGACATCGCGCAATTGAAGAAGAGCCTCGCTGGCAAAACGGTTTCCTTGAACGAGGCCGACCGCCGCCGGGAAAACGAAGCAGACAAGGCGCGCGAAGCGTCCCGGAAGCGCGAACAGGCCGCCCGCAAGGACGACCGGACGGCCACCTACGACATCACCGTCAATAATGCGGACACCCCGGGTCTGCCCGCGCCGGTAACCGCGGTGGTCGCGCCGGCAGCCAAATTATCGGAATCTCCCGATGGCGAAATTGAAGATGGCACGGCCAGTATTCCGCAAAGTGACCCCGTTCTCCGCGAGTCCGAACGCATCCTGGCAGATTACGTGGCAATGCTGCACCGGCCCCCGACGGTGGCCGTCGCAGCGCACTGATTGTTGGCGAAGCCTTTTAAAGATTTCTTCGCGCGAAAGTTTCGGATACTGTCGCATCACTGGGATTATGCGCGTGCTTGTGGTTGAAGATGACAGCAAGATCGCCTCGTTCGTGGTCAACGGGCTGAAGCAAAATGGCTTCGCTGTGGACCATGCGTCCGACGGCGAAGCGGGTTTCGCGCTGGCACAAGCGGTGACTTACGACGCGGCGGTGCTCGACATTATGCTGCCGAAGCTCGACGGGCTTTCGTTGCTCCGACAGTTGCGCCATGAGAAGGTCCTGATCCCCGTGCTTATCCTTAGCGCGAAGGCGAGCGTGGACGATCGCGTGAAAGGCTTGCAGGCGGGCGGCGACGATTATCTCACCAAGCCGTTTGCATTTTCCGAGCTGCTGGCCCGCGTGCATGCGCTGATCCGCCGCGCCACGCACACCGCCGAGCCTACGAAACTTTCTGCGGATGACCTCACGATGGACTTGCTCACTCGCGAGGTCACACGCGCCGGACAAAGGATCGAGCTTCAATCCCGCGAGTTTGCCCTGCTCGAATTACTTCTCCGCCATCCCGGTCGTGCTGCCACCAAGACCATGATTTTGGAACAGGTCTGGGATTACAGCTTCGACCCGCAGACCAACGTCGTGGACGTGCTGGTCCACCGGCTGCGCGCGAAGGTGGACAAGGGTTTTCCCGTGAAACTTATCCAAACCATCCGCGGAGTCGGCTATGTCCTCAAATGCGATTAAACGCCTGGGCCGCAGCTTCACTTTTCGTCTGAGTCTGGGCTACGCGGCGCTGTTCACGCTGAGTGCGGGGATTCTCTTCGGCCTGCTGTATCTGCTGCTGGCTTCAACGCTGCAACGCAAGGACCACGAAGTCATTGAAGCCCGCCTCCGGGAATGCGCGGCGGTCTATGACAACGGCGGCCTCGCGGCGTTGCAGTACCTCGTCCAACGCAGTCGCGACTCGGACAAGGACAAATCCTTTTTCATCCGCCTGGCTGGACAACAGGGCAGTGTATTGTTGCTGACCGCTCCGGAAGATTGGGTCCAATTCGACACCTCGGCGCTCGACCGTGGCGGCGACCCATCGCGACTCCTCTGGTTGCGCATTCCCAAAGACGAGGAGCGCGACTTCACTGTCGCCGCGATGCGTTTGCCCGACGGATCGGTCCTGCAAGTGGGCCGCAGCACGAACAATCGCCAGGTCCTCCTCCAGCCGTTTCGCCGGGACTTTCTGATTGTAATGACTCCCACGCTGTTGCTGGGTGTGCTCGGCGGCGCATTCTTTGCCCATCGTGCGACCAAACCCGTGCGCGAAGTCGTCGCCACGGCCCGCGCCATCATTGACACGGGCAATTTGTCCGCGCGCGTCCCCGCCAGCGCCCGCCAGGCCGAACTGGAGGATCTGGCCCGCCAGTTCAACCGTGTGCTCGACAAAAACCAGGCGCTCATCCAGGGCATGCGCGAAGCCTTGGACAATGTCGCCCACGACCTGCGCACGCCGCTCACCCGACTGCGCGGAACGGCCGAACTCGCCGTGCAAGCGACGCCCGATCCTGCTGCGCGCGAAGCTTTGGCCGATTGCGTCGAGGAATCCGACCGTGTCCTCACCATGCTCACCGCGCTCATGGACATCACCGAAGCCGAGGCAGGTGTGATGAAACTGAACCTGGAAAAAACTTCCATCGCCTCGCTGCTGACCAATGTGGTCGAACTCTACGAAATCGTCGCCGAAGAAAAGCGCATCACCATTACAACCGACCTCGCCGCAAGGTGCGAAGCCGACGTAGATGCGACCCGCATGCGCCAGGCCTTCGCCAACCTCCTCGATAATGCGCTCAAATACACGCCCGAAGGCGGCAATGTCCGCCTCGCCTGCGCCGTTGAACCCGGTCGCGTGACCGTGCGGGTGCGCGACACCGGCATGGGCATCCCGCCCGACGAGCAACCGCGCATCTGGGAGCGTCTTTACCGCGGCGACAAGAGCCGCTCCCAACGCGGCCTCGGCCTGGGACTAAGCCTGGTCAAAGCCATCGTTGAAGCCCACCACGGCACAGTATCCGTCCAGAGCCAGCCGGGTGAAGGTTCGGAGTTCATTGTTCACATCCCCCAATCCCGTCCGCTGTCGTGACGATTGGCTTTCCGCGGGAAGCTCGTTGGGAATGTGTTTGGGATTTTCAACGGAAGACACCCGGGCTAGCGTGGCGGACGTGAATCCGATCCAGTGGCTGGCCTTACGGTGGAACAAGATCAAGAGCCTTGAGGACTCACCGCGCGCCGTGGCAGTGGGTGTCGCAGTGGGAATCTTTTTTGGGTTTACGCCGTTGGTGGGTTTGAAGACGCTGCTCGCCATCAGCGTCGCCTGGTTATTGCGCGGAAACCGGCTGGCTGCGGCTGTCGCCGTGACATTGCACGATATTGTTCTCCCACTAATGCCGGTGTTGTTGCGCTGGGAATACGACGCAGGCTACTGGGTGCTGAGCTGTCCTCACGAACATCCGCCCTCGATCGATCTGGCGCTCCAACTGCACCCGAGCGTTTGGCTGCACTGGTCCACATTTCTTACGGTCGGTCGCCCAATGCTGCTAGGTTCGTTGTTTTTCAGCACGCCGGCCTGCGCGATCTCATTCGTTGTCATGCGAGCCTTCCTTGAACGAAGGCAACGTCGCCGGCAGGCAGGGCGCCGCCCAGAGCCCACCAGCGGCCAATGACGCAGGACACGCCGTGGAGAATTCGGCGGAGATAAGCCCTGGCGGCTTGCCATGGCCAGCCATCACGTTTTGGGACCGCTTGGCAGCACGCGGGCGATGGTTTGCTCGTCAAGCTCCATGGGATGGCCGGACCAGACGACCCGGCCGTCTTTGTCCAGGAGCCAGGCCTGCGGGATGGCCTCCACCTGAAACTCGGTGGCCAGCGCCTGGTCCGCATCCAAGGCCACGGCATAATCCATCGGCGTGCGCGCCCGGAAACGTTCGACCACGGCCTTGTCCTCACCGGTAATGCCGACGATTTGCAGCCCGCGGCCATGGTATTGTTTGTTGAGTTCGTTCAAGTGCGCGATGCTCGCCCGGCAGGGCGGACACCACGTCGCCCAGAACTCGATCAGGAGCGGTTGGCCCGTGAGCGCAGGTTTGTCACCGAGAAATTCGAGTTTCGCGGCGAGCGCCTTCACGTTGACGCGGGCGGATGATTCGGTTTCGGCGGGCGCGGCTGCGTTGGCGGCTGGTTTCGGCGCTGGTCCGGCCGCATCAGCGCGAGCTGCAGTCAACATTGCGTAGGTGACAATGGCCGTGAGACAGAGTGTGACGGTCAGGAGTGAGATGAGAGCGTTTCTTTTCATGGATTCCAGAGTGTTGAAATGATTGAGCTTTGGTAATTGGATGGGGAGCGGTCGCTGGGTTGCGGCACGACACGGACCAGATCCGCGCGCGCCACCCAACCGGAGCGGCCCGCTGAAGTCTGCATGAGCGCGAAGCCCTCGTGCCCGGCGCGCACTGTCACCGTCTCGCCGGCACGCAACTTGAACGCCGGTTCAGCATCCAAGACCGGCGAAATCCGGGCCGGCGTTTCGCCGGTGATGATGACGGCTGCTTTCATCATTGGCCACGTCGTGATCGCGCTGCCGAGGGCGGTGGCAACGAGCAATGCGCCCACGACGGTCAACGAGCGGAAGGCCAATCGCCGTTGCGGCTGCAGGCGCACGAGCAACAGGCTCATGCCGGCGAGCACCAGTCCGAAGCTTCCGAACCAGGCCAGCGTGTTCGGGCGGGCAAAGGTCAAGCTGCGGACGAACCAGTTCTCCGGCGCATCCGGCAGGCCCGCCCTGGCGCGGACGAAGCGCAGGTTTGCGGCAACGTCCGCATCGTTGGGCGCGAGCAGGAGCGCGCGTTCGTAATTAAGAATTGCCGTGCCGGTCTTCCCATTACGGGCGTCGGCGTTGGCTTGATTGTAAAGTGCCGCCGCCGAGTAGCCGCTTGTTGCTGTGGTTTTCACACCGGGTTGGACGTCGCCGGCAGCCCGCGCGGTGACGAGGCAGATTGGCAGCGTCAAGGCCGCCACGAGCGCAACGCGTCGCGTCAACATGTTGGAAAATCTCATAATACCTCCGTATCTTTAAGCTGGTCGCGGATGGTTTCCTTCCACTGCCGGAAATCCGCCGTGGTCAAGTGTTGTCCGGAATAGGCGGCCTGGTCCGCCAAAGTGAAGATGCGGCGGATTTCCCCGCCCTCACCGTTCAGGCGCGCGTCAATTTCCGCAATGGTGATCGAGGCGGGCGCGACATGCCAGCGCGCGGCCAGTTTCTGCTGCAAGGCGCCGCGGGCGGATTCGAAAAAGCGGGCGGTATCTTGTTCCGCGCACGCTGCGTCCATCTCCGCCAGGCAACGCCCGATGGCACCCGATGCCTCGCGCCGGCGCGTACCGTCCGCGTCATTCGCGCGCCGTTCCCGGCGGCGCAAGAAGATCAACCCACCCGCAAAACCGAGAGCCAAAGTGCTTTGCGCGCCCACAAACCATGGTTGGAAATAAAGTGGACGCAAGTTGGCGACCGTGCCGCCCGTTTCAACTTGATCCGGGCGCAGTCCATAGCGCGGTGGTTCGCTGGCTGGGGTTGCGCCGGCAGAGGGCGCTGCGGTCGTGGCCAAGCTCCCCGCCGAAGCCGGTGAAACCTCGACGCTTAATGGCGTCGTCAGTTTGCTCTCGTAACGGCGTGTCTCGGGATTGAAGAAGCTGAACGCCAAGGCGGGCACGGTTTGCCGGCCCGGCTGCATCGGGATGAGGGCCTGCTCGAAATCCTTTTCGCCGCTGTAACCGGCACTGTCAGCCGGCGCAAAATTCGCGGTTGGGTGATAGGTTTTCCAGCCGTTCACCTCGCCGAGCATCCCGCTGTTGACGCGGTCGAAGCTTCCCGTGCCGGTGACTTTCAGCCGCAGCGTGAGCGGGTCGCCGGCGGCAGTTCGGGCGGCAGAAAGTTCGCTGCTGACCGCAAATTGTCCGACGGCGCCGCTGAAATCGGCGGGGCGGCCCGCGGCGGGCAATGTCAGCACCGTGAGCGCATCCGGGTCGCTCGCCACGGTGATTTGTTTTTCGGTGGTGCCGCCGCCGAAGAAACTTTGGAAAAAGGGGTCGTTAAACATGGAATCACCAAACATGCCTTCCGGCATTTGGGGGCGGCGTGGGGCGCTGCGCATCTGCACGGTGAGCGGCGTTTCGACGGTGAGCGAGAAATCTCCTGGCTTTACTGCGGCCAGGACGCTGTGCCAGGTGAGCACCGTGTAAGGTTTGCCCGCGACCACCTCCTGCGTCTGCTCCGGCTGGGAGGTGAGCTTGTTCAACGTGAAGGCGTCGGCATTCAGCGTCGGCAGACCATTGAGCGACGCCACCAAACCCGGACGCAGCCCCACTTGGATTTCCACCGGCACGGTTTCGCCGACATAAAGTTCATGTTTCGGCAGGAGCAGTCGCGCGAAGGCCGCGCCATCCTGAATCAGCTGCGTTTCGCCGGCGGACAATCCGCCTATGGCCGGTGGCGGCAGGCTGGACGCGCCGGAGCCGTTGCCCGCCGCAGTGCTGCGGCCATTGCCGGGTTGGACATGTAACACGAGCGGATTTGATCCCCGGCTCAACGCTGGAATCGTAAAATTGCCCTCGCGCTGCGGCGTCACGGAGTAAGTGATCGAAGTGGTCGAGGTGGTGACGCCGTTGATGGATTGAAACTGGCTCGACTGCCCAACGGCATCGAACTCCAGGCCCGGCACGACCGGCGGCGAAATGTCATCTGCACTGCTGCCGGATACCGAGATGGTCAGTTGCGCGGAATCGCCAAGCGCAATGTCGGCGCGATCCAGTTGCGCGGTAACGGCCGGCGCCGCTGCTGCCGCCGTGGCGGCGATCGCAACGACGGCGGCGAAAACTGCCCTCAGCGGACGGAAGCGAGACAGGTTTGTGTTCATATCACCAATCCTTGATGGGTTGATCCGGCTGCTGGCTGTCGTTGCCACTGCGCGCGACCGGTGCGGCCGGCAGCCGATGTTCTTCGTCTTTCACGGAGTTGAGGAGCGCCCGCGCGTCCGCTTTGCTCATTTGGCCAGGCTCGGCTTGCGCGTCTGCGGCGGCCTGCGCGGCGGCGTCCTTGTTCTGGTCCGCGCCGGCTTGTGCTTGAGCGTTGCCTTGCGGTTGACCGTCGGCCGGCTTGGGTTGCTGTCCTTCTTGATCGCGTTGCTTTTGCTGGTCCGGTTTTGAACCGCTGTTTGCCTGCTGCTGATTTTTTTGCTGGTCAGGCTTGGAATCCGCGCCGGATTTCTGTTTTTGATCTTCCTGGTTCTTCGCCTGGGAATTTTGACCCGATTGATTCTGTTGGTCCGGCTTTTGGTCTTTGTTCTGCTGGTTCTTCTGGTCGGAATTCTGTCCTGACTTGTTCTGTTGATCCTGCTTTTGGTTTTCTTTTTGATCCTGGTTCTGCTTTTGGTTCTGCTGCTGTTGTTTTTGCTGTTGCTGCTTCTTTAATGCCTCCAATTGTCGCTGGACGAGGTCACGGTTATATTTGGCGTCGCCATCATTGGCGCGGAGTTGCAGGGCCGTATCGTACGTTTTCACCGCCTGCTCCCAGGATTGAATGGTTTGCTGCGGATTGGCCGACTGGGTCTTCTGGCCCGTGCGATAAAGCGTGTTGCCGAGGTTATAATAGGCGTCCTCCTGCCCGGCCAGACGCTTGGGGTCGGCGGATGGTTTGCCGTCGAGCGATTTTTTAAACGCCTCGGTGGCCTGCGGGAACTGGCCCGCCTTGTAAGCCGCCGTGCCGGCGTTGAACAGGAGATCGGGCTGCTTGGGGTTGCGTTGCGCCGCGGCGGCATACTCCCGTTCAGCCGCGGCAAAGTCGCCCTTCTGGTAAGCCTTTTCGGCGGCTGTGGTCGAAGCCTGCGCGTTATGGAATGGCAGGAACAGCAGCAAACCGAGCATGGCCGCCGCCGGTTGCGTCATCAGGTTTGGCCGCGTTTTGCCGATCACCGCCACCGGTGCTTCAAGTTTCCGCGCGCCGCGCCGGCGCGTGCCGACGAGCGTGCTCGCGAGCAGCAAAGCGAGGGACGCCGCCAGCGGCCACTGGAATCGTTCCGTGTAAACCCGCTGCCGCCGCGAAGCGAGATCATGCTTGGCCAGCGGCGCGAGCGCCTGCTGGTAAATGGCGTCGAGTCCCTGGCCTTGCGCGCCGAGCGGCGCGTAAATGCCACCGGTCGCCCCGGCAATCGCCTGCAGTCCCGCCTGGTCGAGATGCGATTTCACGAACTGGCCGGACTCGTCTTTCACGAAACCGCCGCCCTGGTCCGCCGGGATCGGAATCAGATCGCCATTGGCTGAGCCAACGCCGACCGTGCAGATCTTCAGGCCGTTTTTCGCCGCCGCTTTGGCCGCGGCAAGCGCGCTGCCTTCGAGGTCTTCACCGTCGGTGAGCAGGACGAGGATTTTGTCCGTGGCCGGGCGGTTCTGCAGCGCGGCCTGCGCCTCGTGGATTGCGCTCGCGATGTCCGTGCCGCCGCGCGGAATGATAGTGGTGTCAAGCGCGGCGAGAGATTCGTGGAACGCGTCGTAGTCGAGCGTGATGGGGCATTGCAGAAAGGCGTTGCCCGCGAACGCGATCAGGCCGACGCCGTCACCGTTCATTTTGCTCACGAAATCGTCCACCGCGAGTTTGGCGCGGGTGAGGCGGTCGGGCTTCACGTCCGGCGTCAACATGCTGCGCGAAGTGTCCACGGCAAAGATGACTTCGATGCCGCGCCGCTTCACTTCCTCCCAGCGGAAACCGGCCTGGGGCCGGGCGAGCGCGACAAAGAGACAGCCGGCGGCGGCCAGGAACAACCCGCGTTTCCAGTGCTGCCGGGCGGTGGAGAACGATGCGGTGAGCTGCGCGTGCAGGTGCGACGAGGCGAAGGTGGCGAGCGCCGCGCGCTGCCTGGCGTCGTAACGCCGCCACGCCCAAACGAGCGAGCCGCAGGCGATCAAACCGGCGAGCAACCAGAGGGATTCAGCGAATTTCATATTGGTCCTTTTGAGTGTGAGTCGAAATGGATGGGTTTCGGTTCATGGCAGCCTCCGATAGCGGGTTTGCTCCAATCCCACGGCGAGGCCAAGCACGCCGAGCGCGGGAATCAAGGCCCAGGCAAACAAGTCCTGATAATGTTCGAACTTATGGATGGTCTCCTTGCTTTTTTCGAGACCGTTGATGGTGGCATAAATGTGTTTGAGCGAATCGGTGTCCGTGGCGCGGTAGAATTGCCCGCCGGTTTCGGCGGCGATTTTCTGGAGCGTGTCTTCGTCCACGTCCACTTTGGCCATGACGATTTGGGTGTTGCCCATTTGATCTTTCACCGGCACCGGCGCATCGCCGCGCACGCCGACCGCGATGGTATAGACTTTCAAACCCATCGCCTTGGCGGCCTCGGCGGCGGCGTTGGGTGAGATTTTGCCGGAGTTGTTCATGCCGTCGGTGAGCAGCACGATGATCTTCGATTTGGCGGGCGTGTCGCGCAGGCGGTTGGCGCAGGCGGCAATCGCCGAACCGATGGCCGTGCCGTCCTCGACCCCGGCGACCTGCACGCGGCTGAGGTTTTGTTGGAGCCAGTCGTGATCCAGCGTGAGCGGACTGACGAGGTAAGGCAGGCCGGCAAACGCGACAATGCCAATGCGATCATTGGGCCGATCTTCGATGAACTTGCTCACAACAGACTTCACGACTTCAATGCGGTTGACGGGCTGGCCGTTCATTTTGAAATCGAGCGCCTGCATCGAGCCGGACACGTCCAGCGCGAGCATGATGTCTATGCCGCTTGCCTGCACATTGGCCCCGCCGTGGCCGAATTGCGGCCGGGCAAGTCCGACGACCATCATCGCTCCGGCAAGGACCGGCAGCAGCCACAACCAGCGGCCCGCACGGCTGCGCGTTTGGCGGGCGACCTGCCGGGCCAGGCTGACGTTGGAGTATTGGACGGCCGCCACCGCGCCGCGGCGTCCGCGCCAGAGCAGCGCGAGGGGCAACAGCGCCAGCAGCCAGAGCCATTCAGGTTGAACAAAGCGAATCATAAACGTGATGAATTAAGGGTTTGCAGGAACGGGTTGGGGCGCGGCGGGTGTTCTTTCGGGAACGGGCTGCGCAGCAGGAGACGTGGTTTCCGTCGCTGTCGGTCTGCCGGTTTCGAGCACGAAGTTGTGCGCGCTCTGGAGCATCGTTTCCATCTCCTCAATCGAGAGAATCCACCGGGCGAACTTCGCGAGGTCGCAATGCCGGAGAAAATCCGCCAGCAATTCGCGATGGCTCACGAGCAAGGCGTCGGAGGGGTCGAGCAGATCATGCAGGAACTCCTCGGTGGTCCGGCGCGCGGCCCAAACCCGGAAACGCAGTTCAATGTATTGGCGCACGATTTCAGAGACAGTGATGGAGAATTCGCGGGCATTTTCCGGCTGCATCAGCGCCCGGGCTTCCTCCAGCTTCGCGAGTGCGATTTCATACGGGAGCAGCGCGGCAACCAGGGCGCGACGATGATTCCAGCGCCAAACGGCGCAAAGCAGGGCGGCAAGCGCCGCACCACCGGCCAACCATAAAGGCCAGAGCCAGGGCGACGGAATGTGTTTTGGCCCGCGAATATCGCGGATGTCTTCGTTCATCGCGCTCGATGGTGCCGCCGGTGCGGCTTTCGTCAAAGCCGGCGCAGTCATTTTGGCGGCGGGCGCAACGGTGACAACGGCAGGAGTTGCCGGCTTGGCTGGCGTTGAATTGGATTGCGCGAAACCGTTGAAACTTGCGAACGACAACGCCATCGCAGTCAAAGCCAGTCCGCGCCACCGGTTCAATGTGAATATAGTTTTCATCAGTGTCTCCGTTCCCGGTTTTTGAAGAAGCGTTGCAACGCCGGCAAATACGGCGCGGCGGTGTCCAGTTCCAGGGTGTCAATCGCCTCGGCGCGAAAACCGCGCACCAGCCTCTGCGTGCGGTCGCTCACTTCCTTTTCGAAGCGGGCACGGATCTCCGGATTGGCGGTGTCGATTTCGACCACTTCATCGGTCTCCGCGTCCTCGATGGCGAGCACGCCCACGTCCGGCAGCGACTTTTCGCGGGCGTCCTGAATGTGCAACGCGACGAGGTCGTGCCGGCGGCTGGTTTGTCGCATCGCACGGCGCAGATGTTCGAGTGCCTGGTCGGGGTCGCCCGGCGACTGGAAGTCCGAGATAAGAAATGCAATCGCGCGGCGATGCAGAATGTGATTTGCGAAGTCGAGCGCCTTGACGGTGTCCGTGCCCCGACCGCGCGGTTGGTGGAAAAGGATTTCACGCACCACGCGGAGAACATGGCGGCGGCCTTTCTTGGGCGGGATGTATTGCTCCACGCGGTCGGTGTAGAGAATCAGGCCGACCTTGTCGCTGTTGCGTATGGCGGAAAAGGCCAGCACGCTGGCGATTTCGGCGGCGAGCTCGCGTTTGCTATTCGCGGCCGAGCCGAAATTCCCCGACGCGCTCACGTCCACCAGGAGGAGGATGGTCAGTTCGCGCTCCTCGGTGAACTTCTTCACGAACGGGTGGCCGCTGCGGGCGGTGACGTTCCAATCAATGGTCCGCACCTCGTCGCCGGCGACGTATTCGCGGACCTCGTCGAAGTCCATGCCCCGGCCTTTGAAGACGGAGTGGTATTGTCCGGCGAGGGTGTCGTTGACCAGGCGGCGCGTGCGAATTTCAAGTTGCCGCATCCGGCCCAGGATGTTCTTGGCTCTTTCGGGGTTCATAATGGTTGCTCCATTCAAGGATTGCCGCCGGCTCATGGCACGGGCAGCGTGTCGAGAATTTTCTGGATCAGGTCGTCCGAGCTGATGTTTTCCGCCTCAGCCTCGTAACTTACGGCGACGCGGTGGCGCAGCACGTCCGGCGCGAGCTTCTTCACATCCTGCGGCGTCACATAACCGCGGCCATCGAGGAACGCGGCCGCGCGCGCGGCGAGCGTGAGATTGATGGTGGCGCGCGGCGAAGCGCCGACCTGAATGTAACCATTGAGGTCCAGTCCGGCGGCCTTTGGATCGCGAGTCGCCAGCACCAGGCTCACAATGTAGTCCTTGATTTTGTCGTCCACATAAATGGTGTTGACCACGCGGCGGGCGCGAATAATGTCTTCGCCTGAGACGACCGCCTGCACGCCGAGCGAAGGTTCGCTCGTGGCCATCGCTTCAAGAATCGCGCGCTCTTCGACGCGATTCGGATAGCCGATGATGACCTTCATCATGAAACGGTCGACCTGCGCTTCGGGCAGCGGATAAGTGCCTTCGTGCTCCAGCGGGTTCTGCGTGGCGAGCACGAGGAATGGATTGGGCAATTCGTAGGTCGAGTCGCCGAGGGTCACCTGACGCTCCTGCATGGCTTCGAGCAACGCGCTCTGTACCTTGGCCGGCGCGCGGTTGATTTCATCGGCCAGAATGAGGTTGGCGAAGATCGGGCCGTGTTTGGTGCGGAAGCCGCCGTCCTGCGGATTGTAAATCATCGTGCCTACGATATCGGCAGGCAGCATGTCCGGCGTGAACTGGAGCCGCTGGAAGTGAAGATTCACGGCACCCGCGAGCGTTTTCAGTGAAAGCGTTTTGGCCAGCCCGGGCACGCCTTCAAGGAGGACGTGGCCGTTGGTGACGAGCGCGATGAGCAGGCGATCTATCAGTTGCTTCTGCCCGACAATCACGCGTCCCATCTCCTGTTGCAGCGGGCGCACCCAGGCCGAGGCTTCCCGCACCGCATCATTTACCGCCTGAATGGTCGCGTTCGGTCCGGCGACCGGCGCAGTTGTTTTGGGCACTGGTGCCGGCGTGGGCCGGGGATTGAGGCGTGGAGTGGGTTGGTATCGAAGTTTGTCGAAGGCAGCGTCATTCGTGGCCGGCACAGGAGCGGGCAATGTGGCGACGGTGGCATCGCGGTCTTGAACTGGCGGATTCCATTGATTGTTTTTCATAAACACTGAGCGGTCATTTGTTTTGTTTTGTATCCGCGGCATCACCTCGACACCGCTTCGTTCTGTAAGCAATAGACCACAGGGAAATGTCTGTGGGCTTTCGGGCGGCTTACAAATTTGTAAGCTGCGAATGAAAAAAAGAGGCGAAGTCGGAACGCATAATGACAGGCATCGGAGTATGCAGGAATGCCGTGACGAAACCGAACTGGATTTCAAAACTCTCACACGCAGACTGGTTCATTTGCCGATTTCTGGCGGATGATTTCCGCTGCCCTCAGTGGTCGGGTAAGGGAGCGGCATTGCTGCCATTCCATCCCCTCAGAACCGGACGTGAGACTTTCGCCTCATTCGGCTCAAGCCGCTACAAAGTCCCGCGTGAGCGGAGCCGGCTTCACGGCGGTTTAATCCCGGCTTGCTGGCGGGTGATGCCGGACTTCTTGTTGAACGCACGTTCCGCGAAGTAAGGCTGCCACTGCAGGTCGAACGGATTGGCAATCCGCGAAGCGTTCCCATCGTCCACGGCCTGCCGAATGCCATTCGGCGACATAGCCGACTGCCAGTCGGCGCACCACGCGCCTACCCTGCCTTGGCGGTACTGACTCGCGTCCTGGAGGTGGGCTGATTGAATCCCGTCCCGGTCGTCATGTGCGTGGGATTTTCAACCGAAGACTGCGCGAGTTGAAGTGAATTCGTAATTCGCCACGATTCATGAGAAGCCTCCAAACCCAGAGATCGGGCGCGCCTGGGGATCATGAACCGGCGACGGACAGGAGCGCGGACAAGGCTGTCCGCGCTCCTGTTGGCAGTTCAGAATCGTTTGGTGAGCGTGAGCGTGACGGCGCTGCCCTGGGCGCGGCTCTCGGCCATGAACTCGTACTCGTAACGGAGGGATA
>Ga0182021_10004637_pt1:0-15000 | contig 16195 bp, 7 predicted proteins | sample 612E3MmetaG_FD_120493 | JGI IMG/M metagenome (GOLD analysis project Ga0182021, IMG submission 120493) | Permafrost microbial communities from Stordalen Mire, Sweden - 612E3M metaG (Illumina Assembly) | ecosystem: Environmental > Terrestrial > Soil > Wetlands > Permafrost | place: Sweden...
AAATCTTTCGACCGGAATCTTCTGTCGTTTGATTTGTTCCGAAAAATGGGACACTATGCGACGCGAGGCCGTTTATGCGAAGTGATACTCAATTCCCAATATCACGGCATCTACGTGTTCAGCGAAAAAATTAAACCTGATAAAAATCGCCTGACTATTACAAAAATGACTACCGGTGATAACTCGGGCGTCGCCCTGACCGGCGGCTATATCATCAGTGTCGACTACTCGGACGGGAACGATTATTGGACCTCTTCATATCCCCCGTTTTATTATCCCGATAGGAAAGTGCAGTATAATTATGTTTATCCGAAATCGGATGATATTACCTCCCAACAGAAAAATTATATTCAAAAATTTGTTAAAGCCGCTGAAGGCGCTTTATATGGAAAGAGTTTTACAAATCCTTCCATTGGATATCCTAAATATGTGGACGTCCCTTCCTTCATCGATTATTTTATTCTTAGTGAAGTCTCCCGTAATGTGGACGGTTATAAGAAAAGCCGTTATTTTTTCAAAAACAGGGATGACAAAGACAGCTTGCTTAATGCTGGTCCGGTCTGGGATTTCGACTGGGCCTGGAAAAACATTACCGAATGCATCTTTGGAAATACAGACGGTTCGGGCTGGGGCTATAAAACAAACGATTGTCAGGCTTCATATGCGGTACCGGACTGGCATATAAGACTTCTTCAGGATGGAAATTTTACTTACCCGTTAATTGCAAGATACCAAGCGCTCCGGACCGGTTTGCTTGATTTAAATAATATAAACAGCTTTATAGACTCGATCGCGGCAGTAGTCAATGATGCAAAAGAACGCCATTTTGCACTTTATCCGATTTCTGCTCCAAATGCAGCCCCTGAAGTGGAATCGCCGTCGAAAACTTACGACGAAGAAATTGCCAGACTGAAGGAATGGATCAGGAAACGGATTCTTTGGCTCGATTTGAATATTCCGAAGCTGACTGAAAATATCATCACTAATTCCAAAACGTCGGAAATAAATATAATTAACCAGAGTTTTGAACTGCCCGGAATGGGGAAAATAAAAGGTTGGGACGGAAAATGCGCGGATCCGAATTGGACTGGTCTCGTATACGATATACCTGGCTGGAGTAGTGATTCTCTCGCTTTTGACTCCGGTGAAGAAACCGGGCAAGGTGCCTCAGACGGAATCTGGAGCGCATTTTTATTCGGGAAAGACGCTCCGGTATATCAGACTACTGATTATTCGATACAGACTAACGATAAAATTGCGCTGACCGTCAGCGCTAAAAATAACGGCGGAGCCGATTTATTCAAAATGACGCTTTTTTACTTAAATGGGTCATTTGTAAAAATTCCGATCGTTTCAAATACTTTTAATATTTCCGGTGTTATGGAAGATTACAGTATTTCATTTTCATCATCCGGTTTTTCTTCCTCCGTTGGCCGCAAACTGGGAATAATGTTAAGTAACGTAAGCTCGATTTCTCAATCCTGGATCGGAGTCGATAATGTAAGACTCCTACGGGACAACCCGACCGAAGTGATCAATAAGGATAATACGCCTGCCGCTTTCTCGTTATCGCAGAATTTTCCCAATCCTTTCAATCCAACAACTCTAATCAGTTATTCGCTGCCGAAACTGAGCCGCGTAGTACTGAAAGTCTATGATCTATTGGGAAGAGAGGTTTCAACTCTTGTAAGCGAGGAAAAAAGTCAGGGTACATATAAAGTGGAGTTTAACGGAAGACAATTATCGAGCGGTGTTTATTTTTATACTTTGCGTGCCGGAGACTTTGTTCAAACGAAGAAAATGTTGATTATGAAATAGTCGGCTTATGTACGCAGTTTAAAATAATGTAGCAGGTTAACGTCAATACAGATTACTTATTCTTATAAAATATCTTTGGAGATGAAATGAGAAAGTTCATACAATTAACATTCGTTCTGATTTGCCTGTTTGGATTAACGGGTAGTGCATTTGCACAGTCCCCGGTTATGATGAATGAAATCTATTCTAGGGGAACAACTACCGATCCCGATTGGATTGAACTTTATAACGGTTCGTCAAATCCCGTGGATATCGGCAGCTATAAGATATATGACGACGGCGGGCAGACCGGAAAAAAAGCAAAGAAAGGATTTCCTGCCGGAACTTCAATCCCGGCTAAAGGATTTTATGTTGTTGTAACGGATGGATCCAATAGCGACGATTTCGGATTATCAAATAACGGTGAGGAGGTCTGGCTCGAAGATGGAAGCGGAACTGTAATTGACGATTGTGTCTTTCCGGCACTGACTGCCTCTCAGTCCTACGGAAGAATACCCGACGGCGGAGGCTGGCAGGTTTTAACCAACATTACCAAAGGCACCACTAATGGATCTAAGGTTGACGTTAACGAAGTTTCATCTCTCCCCAAAGAATATAATCTGTCGCAAAACTATCCTAATCCGTTTAACCCCTCTACAAGGATAATCTTTTCGATTCCGTCCCTAAATCCGGCAATTGCAGGACGGAATACAGTTTCCGTTAAGCTAATTATTTATAGTCTTCTCGGCTCTGAAGTCGCCACACTCGTTAATGAAGAAAAGAGTGCGGGTAGTTACGAGGTCAAATTCGACGGTACGGGACTGGCTAGCGGAACATATTTCTATACTTTACATGCGGGTGACTTTATTCAGACGAAGAAAATGATTTTGATAAAATAACAACGTTCGGTGAATCTCATAATCATAGTTAACTAATCATCATTGATTCGATATAAGAGAGCTTAAAATGAAATTTCATTTTTATTCCACCATCCTTGCAATATTGTTTTTTTCATTTTCACTTTTCGGACAATCTGCGCCCAATTGTTTCCTTAATGATTTTCAGCCGAAGACAGCCGTTGTTCCGCCATATAAGATGGCTGATAAAACAGCCCTTTCACCCAAAATAACAATCTCCATTAATACCGCTGATACGCTCGGCAGCGTGTCTAAATATATTTTTGGAAATGCCGTCGCCGTATGGGTAGGTTCAAACGTCAATAATCCTACTATCGACGGCTATCTTAAAATAATGGGACCGTCGCTCATTCGTTTCCCGGGCGGAAGCTGGTCGGATAATTATTTCTGGAGTGGAAGGCCTACTGATATTCCAGCCCAGGTACCCGATGGACAAAATGGAGGAAGAATGACCGCCCTTAATCCCGCTTTCGCATCGGACTATAGTTTGAATTTGGCCGGTTACTACGATTTTCGTACAAAGATCGGTGCTCAGGGACTAATTACGGTTAATTATGGTTATGCCCGCTACGGCTTAAGCGCAAAACCTGCCGAGCAAGCTGCTCATTATGCAGCCGATTGGGTGCGCTATGATAACGGCCGGACAAAATTTTGGGAGGTCGGCAACGAGAGCGCAGGACCCTGGTCCGGAGGCTGGATGATCGATACCAGTAAGAATAAAGACGGACAGCCCCAAATAGTAAACGGGCAATTATACGGCAAGCATTTTAAAATTTTTGCCGACTCGATGAAAGCTGCCGCTCAAGAGAAAAATGCAACGATATATATCGGCGGACAGTTAATTCAATTTGACGGAACTAACGACGCGAATGCCGTCAATCGTACTTGGAATGCTGAATTCCTTAAAGAAGTCGGGGATGCGGCTGATTTTTACGTCATTCATAATTATTTCGGAAACGGCAGCTCGACAACTATAAAAACGGAAGTTGACCTCGCTAAATATGAAATCGACGCGAATATTACTTTCGTCACAAACGATATTAAAAACAAAAAAGCCGCTTCTAAACCGATCGCTCTGACTGAGTGGAATATGACCGGACCCGATAATGCGAAAATATCGATTGCAAACGGGATGCAGGCCGTTACTTTGTTCAGCGAGATGATTAAAAATAATTTCGGCATGTCCTGTCGCTGGCTTGTTGCTAACTGGGAAACGGACGGTCTGTTTTACTATGGAAATAATTCAGCTCTCGAATGGCAGCCGAGACCCGATTTTTATTATATCTACTATATGAACAAATTTACCGGAGATCATTCCGTAAATACCACTGTTTCCGGTATGAACAGCGGTGATATACTCGCTTATTCAACAATGTTCAAAAGCGGCCATATGGGTCTCATTGTTCTTAATAAAGGGAGCAAAGATCAGGTCGTAAGAATCGTTCCATCCGGCGGCGTAGGGGATAAATATTATATTTATTCCCTAGCAGGCGGCGATGCAAAAGAATTTTCACCGACCGTGGTTGTAAACGGAGTGGCACCCGACGGTACACAATGGGGACCAATCGGGAAATTGGAGACAATAGAAGCAAATGCTTATCAGCTTGGAACGGAGATTGTTTTCGAATCTCCGGCAAGAACTGTTCAATATGTACTTATTGAACCGGGCAATACAATCGTTTCCGTCAATAAGGGAAATAATTCCGTACCTCCGCAATTTGAATTGAATCAGAATTACCCGAATCCCTTTAATCCCATGACAAAAATTTCTTATTCGCTGCCGAAGGAAAGCTCCGTCTCTCTAAAAGTATTCGACATTCTGGGACGGGAAGTCGCTACTCTCATTAATAATGAAATTAAGCACGCAGGATTTAACGAGATTTCATTTAACGCCTCCAGTTGTTCAAGCGGGGTCTATATTTATTCGTTGAACGCCGGGAGCTTTAGCGCAAAAAAAAAGATGATGCTGCTTAAATAATGCCGCCCTAAAACAAAATTATCCATTAAGGCGAATTCAATTATGATAAAAGGACAGTTTTACTTTCTGTGTATGGTCATAGCGCTCATCAGCGTTTTGTCGATTAACGCTCAACCTAATAATGAATGGAACAATCAACCGGCTGTTTTTCAGGTCAACCGGGAAAAAGCGCATGCTACTCTAATGCCCTTTGCGGATCTGCAATCGGCGTTGAATCTTGATAAAACCTCGTCTCCCTATTACATGACGCTCTCCGGCACATGGAAGTTTTCCATAGCAGATAACCCGGCTAAAAAAAATACAACCTTTTATAAAGATAGTGCTGACGTAAGCAGCTGGAGCAATATAAGAGTGCCTGGAGACTGGCAGACTCAGGGGTTTGATTACCCGATCTATACAAATTCAACTTACCCTTGGACGGGCAGAGAAAATCCTACTCCTCCGCAGGCTCCAACCGTTTATAATCCGGTCGGTTCCTACAGAAGAGATTTTACAATGCCGGAATCCTGGAATGGACGGCATGTGTATTTATCCTTTGATGCCATCGGGTCCGCATTTTATGTCTGGATTAACGGGTTATATGTAGGATATGCCGAGGATACATTCACCCAGAAGGATTTTGATGTAACTAAATATGTGAGATCCGGAACCAACAACATTTCAGTCCAGGTATTCCGCTGGTCGGACGGGAGCTGGCTTGAAGATCAGGATATGATTCGCCTTAGCGGAATATTCAGAGATGTCTATCTGTTTTCTACTCCGCAGGCTCATATTTATGATTTTCATTATGTAACGGATCTTGACGGAAGTTATACGAATGCAGCACTCACGGTTAAAGCTAAAGTCAGAAACTATTCCCCGGCGGCTCCTTCCGGATATACTGTGGAGGCTGCCGTTTATGATGCCAACGGCGGACAGGTAGCATCGCTGCAACTTGGTTCCGCTTCGTTTAACGCAGGCAATGAAGTAGAATTGTCTCAGAGTACAAGCGTCGCGCATCCCAATTTATGGTCGGCAGAATTTCCAAATCTTTACACTCTTGTGATTCTGTTAAAAAATTCCGGCGGAACTGTTATAGAAACCGAAAGCTGTAAACTCGGATTTCGTAAATTCGAATTGAGCGGCGGACAGATGAATATCAACGGTAAACCGATATTGTTTAAAGGCGTAAACCGTCATGAAATTGACCCCGATAAAGGCAAGACGCTTAGTTATGAATTGCTGGTTAAAGATATAACCATTATGAAACAATTTAATATCAATGCCGTTAGAACAAGTCATTATCCCAACGACACCAGATGGTACGATCTGTGCGACAAATACGGATTGTATGTTATCGACGAAACAAATCTTGAAAGCCACGGAGTAAGGGATATTTTACCTGCCAGCCGACCAGAATGGACGGCAAACTGTCTCGACAGGCTCCAAAGCATGGTCGAAAGGGATAAAAATCACCCCTGCGTCGTGATTTGGTCGCTGGGCAATGAAGCTGGAAGCGGAAGCAATTTCCAGACGATGGCCGATTGGGCGCACCAAAATGACCCGTCCCGGCTTGTCCATTATGAGGGAAACAGCGGCGTCGCAGATATGAATAGCATAATGTATCCAACAGTTGAATCGGTTGCCCAATATGGCGCTTCAGGCAACTCCAAGCCGCTGATTCTTTGCGAATATTCACACGCTATGGGAAACAGCGAGGGAAATATAAATCTATATTGGGATGCGATAGAAAAATATCCCATCCTGCAAGGTGCATTTATATGGGACTTCGTTGACCAGGGATTAAGAAATGCTTCCGGCGGTTTTTCTTATGGAGGTGACTGGGGTGATAAACCGAATGACGCTGATTTTTGCGCCAATGGGATTTTAAGTGCTGACAGGACACTTCAACCGGAAATTTACGAGGTGAAAAAAGTTTATCAAAATATAAAAGTAATGAAGTTGATTTATTGAAAGGTCAGATAGAGATTAAAAATTATTTTCGCTTTACCAATGTTAATTCGTATAACGGAACCTGGCAACTCATGCAGGACGATAAATTAATCAACAGCGGTATCTTAACTTCATCCGACCTTAATATCCCGCCGCTCACAAGTAAAACGGTAACGGTCAATCTGGGCAACCCGACTCTGAAAACAGGCGCCGAATATTGGTTAAACCTGAGCTTTAAATTGGCAAAAAATGAATTCTGGGCCGACGCCGGTCATGAAATCGCATCGGCTCAATTTAAAATCCCTTATACAGTCCCGGAGTCACCTGCGATTGATTCTTTATCGATTCCGAACATCTCAGTGACTGAATCCGCCGACAGCATAATAGTTAAAAATGTAAACCTGCAACTGGCTTTTAACAAAAAGACAGGAACAATAGGCTCCTACAAATATGAAGGGGTTAAACTTCTGGAAACAGGATTAGTCCCGAATTTTTGGAGAGCGCAAAATAGCAACGATCAGGGAAACGGTATGATGAGTCGCTGCTATACTTGGAGAAATGCCAGTCTGAATAGAACCGTTTCGGGAATTACTCTCAAACATATTTCCGCACGCCAAATTCAAATTCTGGTAAATTTCAGTTATCCGACTTCTACAAAATCCAGCGGCAGTGTTATTTACGACGTCTATGGCGATGGAAACATCGTTGTTACATTTACACTGGTGCCCGGCAGTACTCAGCTTCCCGAAATCCCGGAAGTCGGAATGCTCTGCCAGGTCCCTTCCGAATTTAATAATGTCTCATGGTACGGTCGCGGTCCATATGAAAATTATTGGGACAGGAAAACAGGATCAAATGTTGGCGTGTATAAAACTACTGTTGATAGTATGTTCGTCTCTTATATCAAACCGCAGGAAACCGGGGAACGTACAGATATTCGTTGGGTTAGTTTGACGAATAATTCAGGTAAAGGTCTGATGGCTGTTAGTATGCCTGAAATGGAATTCAATGCTTTGCAATACACTCCCTGGGAATTAGATAGTAAAGCTCATCCTTTTGAACTTGTAAAAAATAATTTTACTGTATTGCGGCTGAATTACCATCAAATGGGGCTTGGAGGACAAAACAGTTGGGGAGCTAAACCCCGTCCGGAGTTTACACTTTATCCGAATCAGGCCTACACATATCGATTTAGAATATTACCGGTATTAAATTCTCAAAATACAATGGATCTGAGCAAATTTTTTTTTTCAAGTAACTCGGTAGTAAAAGTTCCGAATCTGGTCGGTTCGAATCAGTCGGTTTCAGATTCTATTATTGTTTTAAATGGACTTACAGCGGGAATTGTTACAAAAACAATCAGTACCACAGTTCCCGCGGGAATCGTTATAAGTCAAATACCTGAGGCCGGCGTTGAAGTCCCTTTGGGTACCGCTGTTAATCTGGTAATTTCTTACAGACTGGTAACCAATATAGCTTTGAAAAAAACGGCCAGGTCCGACAGCGAAGAATCTTCAAAAGGAAATATTGCAGGCAATGGAAATGACGGCGATACTCTTACACGGTGGTGTGCAAATAACGCGGATCTTAATCATTGGTGGATGGTAGACCTCGGATCATTCTATCATCTTATCGGTTCCGAGATAATGTGGGAATTTGACGGACAGAACTATAGATATCTTATTGAGGTATCGAAAGATGATATTACCTGGTCCACTGCAGTCGACAAAAGAAGCACTACTCTAACCGACCAAACACAACAAGATTCATTTATTGCAAATGACGCCAGATATGTTCGCATAACTGTTACACAGCTCTCTCCCGGATGCTGGGCAAGTTTTTGGGAATTCCAAGTTTTTACACCTCCAGCTACTACAGATGTTCAGCAGACCGAGGTTAAACCGACCGAATACAGCCTGAAACAAAATTTTCCGAACCCCTTCAATCCAAGCACAATGATTTCATACTCATTGAAGGAGAAATCAAAAGTGGAACTAATCGTTTACGATTTGCTGGGAAGAACGGTTGCCACTTTGGTGAATGATATTCAGGATTCGGGAAATTACAAGTTCAATTTCACCGCCAATAACCTGGCAAGCGGAATTTATTTTTATCGGCTTAATGCCGGAAGTTATGTAGTTTCTAAGAAGATGATTTTGCTCAAATAATGTTGTTTTTTCAAAAGAGCTGCCGCACCGATTGACGGTTATTTACAATTCAATTACTTCTTTTTTCATCGCTCCCCTCTCTCTCGTCGGATGAAATTCCACGCCGCAGAGCAGCAGGGTATCAAATTTGATACTTTATAATTACACGTCGCAAGCGGCGGGGAATTAACCCCGTTTCCTCTTGTCCCGCCGAAGCTTGCCCGGCTTTGACGTGGCGGTACGCGAGGCGGGATTAAAATTCACATAATATAAGATATACCGCTCCCTTTTTAATATTAATCCACCAGGTGCTTTTTCAAATACTAAAATATATATTGCCTCCCGATCTTTTCTTCATTTTTTACCGGCTCTGCCGGATTTGAGGAGTAAAGATAATAATGCTGGATTCGGATTTTAATATATATATTAATTGACGACTTAACTGGGAAGATTTATTTATTCATATCTTATAAATATTGTTCGCCCGGAATTGATTAGGCTAATGAGATATTTTTTCTTCATTTCAAACCTTTCATCCATATTTATATTTTTACCGGATTGTGTCTATCCGAATACTCTTGGGAATAATCTTAAATTCGTCAGGTTTTCCACAAAAATGGGACTCTCATCAAACTCCCAGCGTTGTATTACTCAGGACAAGGAAGGATTTATATGGATCGGCACCGGTGACGGCCTGAACCGTTTCGACGGTTATGAATTTAAAGTATATCGGAAGAATCCGAACGATCCGACTAGTCTAAGGAGTAATATTATCGATTGTTTATTCGTCGACAGCAAAGGCAATCTCTGGGTTGGAACTTATGGCGGCGGCTTAAGCAGATATAACAAGGACAAAGATAATTTTGAGAGCTTCATAGCAGACGTAAATGATCCTTATTCTCTTGCATCCTCGGGAATAAAAACCATCGCGGAAGACAAAAACCACAGGCTCTGGATCGGAACATTTAACGGACTTTACGTTCTCAATTCCCGGAATAATTACACCTGCTTCCGTTTGCCCGCTGATAAACAACCGGATTCAAAAACAATTGCCTATAATGAAATTAACAGGATTGTTTTTGAGGATGATCTATTGTGGATTGCTTATTCGTCAGGTATCTTAAGCGCGCTCAATACATCCGATATGACGTTTAAACACTACAAACTATTTAATATCTCCGGCCATCAAACCGCCGATTTTTCAGTCAACTCTTTGGTTCTTGATAAAAACAATATTTGGCTCAGCACCTGGAGCAAAGGGATCTGGATTTTTGATAAAACCACAGGTACCTGCCGCCCGTATGACAAAGAAAACAGCCAGTACATAAATTATCTCTTCAAGGATAATAAAAACAGATTCTGGTATTGTCCCGAATCTAAAGGCCTGGTATTGGTTGAAGGTGATAAACAATTCAATTATCAAGTAGATGATTACGATCTTAATACATTATCGTCTAATTTGCTGTGCAATATTTTTCAGGATCGGCAGGGCAATTTATGGGTTGCCAGCAAACAAGGTGATCTCAATTATATTATTCTGGATAATCCGTTTTATAAATGGTATAGAAATCCGGACATAGTCAACGGGCTTACGCACAATTTAATCACTACCGTTATTGAAGACTCTAAGCGAAGAATCTGGGTCGGATACGACGAAGGCAGCATCGATATTCTTGATCCGCAGAAAATCCGCCCTAAAATTCATATCGCCGGGAATAATTCGACTGGTCTCGGTCCCGGACCTGTAATGTACATTTTGGAAAGCAAAGACGGGACAATATGGATCGGAAAATACCTGGATGGATTAAAAAAATACAATGAATCAACAAAATCATTTTCATCTTACCTGCATAATGAAAGCGACGAAGGTTCGATCGCCGGAAACGATATCAGATATATAGATGAGGACAGCAAAGGATATTTATGGATAGCGGTTCACGGCGGCGGGATTGATCAGTTCAACCCTAAAACCGGAATATTTGTCCATCATAGAAAAGATTGGGGAAACCCCGCTAATACTATTTTAAGCGATTGGACATTTACATCTTTATGCGATAAGGACGATAATATCTGGATCGGTACAATCGAAGGAGTTACCGAGCTTTCATCGAAAAATAAAATATTGAAACATTACACTGCAGGGGAAAAAGACGGGTTCAACCTCAGCAATTCAATGGCATTGATAGTATTTATCGATTCAAAAGATTATGTGTGGATTGGAACTGCCGACGGGCTGAATAAAATTGATAGAAAAAACGACAGCATAAAAAAATATTCAACCAAAGACGGACTTCCCAGCAATCTGATTATTGATATCTTGGAAGACGATCATTATAACCTATGGATCAGCACTCATAAGGGACTTTCAAAATTTTCTCCTGATAAAGAATCCTTTAAAAACTATTCCGTTCAGGACGGTCTTGCCACCGATGAGTTCAATAAATTCGCTTCATTTAAAAACCTGGCGGGTGAAATGTATTTCGGAGGACGCGGCGGCTTGTCTCGATTCCTTCCGGACAACATCAGAATAAACAGCTATGCACCCCCCGTGTTTATAACTGATTTTAAACTTTTTAATCAATCGGTGAATGTTAAAAAGGAAGAGAGTTCTGCAGGGTTTAATATTCCGAAACAGATTACTTATAGCAGAGAAATTACTCTTGAACATGACCAGAATGTAATTACACTTGAATATGCCGCCTTAAATTACCTCAACCTTGAGGATAATCAGTACAAATATAAGCTCATTGGGTTTGACCCCCAATGGATTTCGGCCGGCCACAAGCGGGATGTCACATATACGAATCTTGATCCCGGTAAATATGTATTCAGGGTGATTGCTTCCAATAACGACGGCGTTTGGAATAATGAAGGCGCGTCGTTGGTGATAATTATTAAACCGCCGTTCTGGCAGACCGGCTGGGCCTATTCGATCTATTTTATGTTCGCAATATTTCTTCTCTATATGTTTAGAAAATGGAATTTGCACGAAGCCGGAATTAAAAGAAAGCTTGAATTTGAGGAACTCGAAATAAAAAAACTGCATGAAATGGATACCCTTAAGATGCAGTTTTTTTCAAACATTTCTCATGAATTCAGAACCCCTTTAACACTTATTCTGGGTCCGGTTGAACAATTGATGGAGAATGTCAAAGATGAACTGCAGATTGTATATCTTAAAATTGTCCAGCGCAACGCAAATCGACTGTTAAGACTGATAAGCCAGTTAATGGATTTTAGAAAGATTGAAGAGGCAAAATTGGAATTGAATCTGACTAAGTATGATGTCGTCAGTTTTATAAAAGAGATAGTCGGTGCTTTCAATCAGGAGGCAAAGCAGAGAAATATTGATTATTCGTTCAATCATCCCCTTCCATCATTTACGATATGGTTTGATACGGATAAACTCGACAAAATAATTTACAATCTGCTTTCTAATGCATTCAAGTATACTCCCGATAACGGAAAAATCACAGTGTCATTAGACATTCACGAGAAAAGTCCTTCCCGAAACAATGAACAGAATGAGACGCTGCTTAATGATGCGAAATCATGGAAATTAACCGTTAAGGATTCGGGAATTGGGATACCTAAAGAAGACCAGAAAAAAATATTCGATCGGTTTTACCAGGCCAGGAATTCACTTACAACGCGCGGAACAGGAATTGGCCTCTCCTTTACTTTCGAACTGGTAAAACTGCACAACGGCAGCATTTTTGTTAAAAGCGAACCGGGTGAGGGTTCGGAATTCACGGTGGTTCTGCCGCTTTGGCTGAAACAAAACGAACTTCCCGGCTCATCTCACCGCGATGAAGGATTAATTGATGAAAGAATTGAAACCCTGGATGAAAAGAATTTGGAACTAGCGAAAGAACCGGAAGAAAGTTCAAAGTTATCGGATAAGCTTCCCAAAATATTAATCATAGAGGATGATGCCGATATGAGAACTTTTATTTGGACTGAACTGAAGGATAGTTACAACGTTTTTACAGCCCACGATGGCAGGCTTGGACTCGAAAAATCATACGACGAAATTCCGGACGCTATAATCAGCGATGTGATGATGCCGGGAATGACCGGATTCGAAGTATGCAGAACCTTAAAAAATGACGAAAGAACGAGCCATATTCCTGTAATTTTACTTACTGCAAAAAGCTCTGATCATAATACAATTGAGGGATTGAATAGCGGGGCCGATGATTACGTTACCAAGCCCTTTAGTGTTGCCGTGCTTAAAGCAAGAATAAAAAATCTGATCGAATCAAGAATCCTGTTAAGGAAAAAATTTGTAAAAGAACCGTTTGCGTCAATCAAAGACGTATCTCCGTCGGCAATCGATGAGAAACTGTTTAATAAAGCGTATTCAATAGTCGAAAAAAATCTTGATAATCCCGAATATGACGTCAATGACTTTGCATATGAAATCGGCATGAGCCGCACCCAGCTTTATCGCAAAATCCATGCTATATCAGGTCAGTCGGTTAAAGAATTTATCAGAATTATACGGCTGAAAAAAGCCGCCGCGATAATGCTGACATCCGAGAACAGCATAACTGAAATAGCTTATAGTGTCGGGTTCAACTCTCTCTCTTATTTTACGACTTCCTTCACCGAGTATTATAAAATGAATCCGTCAAAATATATTGAAACCTATGGGAATTGATCGGTCTGTATTACTTACACTTATCTTGCACTTGAATCATTTTGATAAATGCCGTGAATATTACCATCCGGGTCAATAAAATAACACAACCAGCCAACCGTTGGAATAGGCATTTTAGGAACCACAATTTTCCCTCCAGCTTGTTCTATCTTTTTTACAAATTCATCTAAGTCACCAACTTCGATTGAATTAACGACCGGTTGATTTGATTCACGCTTCTTCAATAACCCCCCGTTAATTCCGGGGGATTTTTCGTCTCCGGTTATTACAGTCCAATATTGCTCATTCCCGAATTGTTGAAAAGTCCAACCAAAAACGTTTTTATAGAATTCCATTAATTTATCTGGATTATCCGAAGGGATTTCGAAATGCACTATCCTATTGCTCATTTGGCTATTCTCCTTTTATATTATGTGTAGCCAGAGATTACTTAAATTCCTTGGTTTTTGCATGGAATTTGAGCCTTTGTCTTTAATAATAAGAAAAACACTTTCAGAATGGATTAAGTTCATCTATTATTCATAGATTATTTAAGTATCCACAACCTGGCAGTCTCAAGACCGGTATCAATTCCAAGTTTGGTATCCTCCGGTTTTTGTTTCACTTCAATATCCGGCAGAACGCCCCTCCGGTCTGTTGCATCTCCATTTGCTCTTACAAATTGTGCAGTCGGCAGGTAAACTTGAATGCAGGTTACCGGCAGACTGAATTGATATAGATCCCCGAATTCGTTTGGAATTCCTCCGGTTTCTTCGCCGATTAACTCGGCCAATTTATAATCCCCGGCAGCGTTGGATAGCATTACAGCGCTTGAATAAGTGTCGGTTCCGATGAGAAAACAGACCTTCCCGTTAAAACGCAACGGATTATTACCGGGAGTTGTTTCGGGAAAATCGTAAACAATGGATTCTCCGTCATCTGCTGTAAATATTTTTGCTTCGTCGAAAAATATTCGTGCAAGCCAGACGGCCGGCGGGTACGAAAGCCATCTTAACCACCAGGTAATTCTTCCCCGCCAGTATGATTTGTATTCCGGACTCATCTTCCAAACTTTTTTTGCAGCGTCTTTGTAAGGTTTATCCGTCACATAATCGAGCAATAGATCCCCATACATTGAATTTCCCCCGCCGTTTTTTCTCAGATCCACTATCAATCCTTTGGCGGATTTTGACTTCAATTCCGTAAATGATTTAGCTAAAAATTCCTCAAACGGGTTTTCCGGATCATTTCCCATGCTCGTATAATTTATGTAACCGATTTTATCCGGAAGCATATTAAATGTATACCGTTTATACCTGGTCCTGTTTGCCTGATTCTGATTTTTAGTCTGATCGGATATTTTACCTTCGGTTTCAAAATTAAATTCATTTTTAGAATTTGCCGATGAATATATTAACCGATACGGAGGCTTAACACCATAGAGCCAGAGTGACTGATTAAAACTATTCTCGGCCATCATGTTTCTCCAGACATCTCTCTCGCCACCGTAATTTTTCTTTATCACATTAAACAGTGAATCGGCTGAAAGGTTGTTTATCCTTATTATTTTAGCACCTTCCTTTATTG
>Ga0182021_10004639_pt1 | contig 16193 bp, 14 predicted proteins | sample 612E3MmetaG_FD_120493 | JGI IMG/M metagenome (GOLD analysis project Ga0182021, IMG submission 120493) | Permafrost microbial communities from Stordalen Mire, Sweden - 612E3M metaG (Illumina Assembly) | ecosystem: Environmental > Terrestrial > Soil > Wetlands > Permafrost | place: Sweden...
GAGTTATATCCGCCAGTTTATCGCCATGGATAAATCCCTGGACGAGATCCTGAGCCTTAAAGATTCTGAGCTTGAAAAGCTCTTTTTATTCAAGCCGGTCAAAGAACCTGAAAGTCGCTATAAGGAGCTGATATCTTACTTTCCTGAGGTCGATAAGGCCTTAAAAAAGAAAGGAAATACGTTACACAAACTTTGGAGGGATTATCTGCAGAAGAATCCGGATGGGTTTAAACACACCCAGTTCCATCGGCATTACAGGCAATGGTCAAAACGGACCAATGCCACCATGCATATTGATCATAAGGCAGGAGATAAGATGTATGTGGATTATGCCGGGGAAAAACTTCAGATCATTGATCCGGTCACCGGTGAAGTATCCCGGGTTGAAGTCTTTGTAGCCATACTCGGTGCAAGCCAATTAACCTATGTAGAAGCGACGATGACCCAGCGGAAAGAGGATTTTATCGGCGCCTGTGAAAACGCCCTGTATTACTTTGGAGGAGCTCCCCAGGCCATTGTTCCGGATAACCTCAAGTCGGCAGTGATCAAGAGCGATAAATACGAGCCAACGCTGAATGAGTCATTCCGTGACTTTGTAGAGCATTACAGGATGGTTGCACTTCCTGCCGGACCTTATAAGCCAAGGCACAAAGCGCTTGTTGAAGGTGCCGTCAAAATCATCTACCAGGTGATCTATACAACCATCCGGGAACAAGAATTTACTTCCCTGGAGGACTTGAATAAGGCAATATGGGAGTTGTTGGCAATACACAACAGCAATCCGCTCAGGGGCCGCCCTTATAGTCGCCGCCAGATGTTTGAAGAGATTGAACGCGCAACCCTTCAGCCTTTGTCTTTGTATCGTTACGAACTAAAAAATAAACGGATCGCAACGGTGTCAAAGAACAACTATGTATGCCTGGGTGAAGACAAGCATTATTACAGTGTTCCCTACCTCTATATCGGTAAAAAGGTCAGTATCCTTTACAGCCAGAGCAAAGTCGATATCTATTACCGCTATGAACATATTGCCACGCATAAGCGCAACCGCAGGGCTTTTTTGTACAGCACGGTGGATGATCATCTTGCAAGCAAACACAAGTTCCAGTCCGACTGGACCCCGGAGAAGTTCCTTGAACGTGCAAAGGCAATAGGAGATCAAACCGAGAAGTACATCACCGAGATCCTCACCCGAAGGCAACATCCCGAACAAGCCTATAAAACCTGCCAGGGGATCCTGAACTATGCTGCCAAAGTTGGCAACGAGCGCCTGAATGCAGCCTGTTACCGGGCAAACTTCTATGAAGACTATAGCTATAAAACCATCCTGGCCATCCTGGATAAGCATCTTGATAGTGAGCCAATAGAGCCGGAAGATGATAGTGCATCAATGCCAGCTCATGGAAACATCCGCGGTAAGACTTACTATGCCTGATGTTAAACAAACCTCTCACCTTATCCGGTCTTCACACGGAACGGATAGGGTGAGTTTTACCGAACCCTAATAAAAACAAATAAATTATGAACGAAGCAATCCTGCAAAAAATGAAACAAATGAAGTTGCACGGCATGGCCGCAGCCTTCAGAACCAGCCTGGAAGATGGCTCAAAGGTTCAACTTACAGCCGATGAGATGATCTCTTTTTTGATCGAATCAGAATGGGATGACCGCAACAACCGGCGCATTGAACGCCGCATTCGTACAGCCCGGTTCCGATACAAAGCCAACGTTGAACAGATCGATTTTAAGATCGACCGTAACCTGGACAAGAACCTGTTTAATCGTTTTGCCGAATGTTCTTACATCGATAGAAACGAAAACATTCTTATTACAGGAAGCACGGGCATTGGCAAGAGTTATATTGCCTCGGCACTCGGCAACCAGGCCTGTATGCTTGGATACAAAGTCTTTTATGCCAGCACATCCAAGCTTTTTGCATCCTTGAAAATGGCAAGAGCAGATGGTTCATACATCCGGGAAATAGCCAGGATCGAAAAGATGGACCTGCTCATACTTGACGATTTTGGCATGCAACCGTTGGACAGCAATAACCGATCAGCACTCATTGAGATCATTGAGGACCGTCATAGTAAACGTTCAACCATCATTGCGGCACAGCTTCCGGTAGGTCAATGGCATGATGTTATCGGTGAGAAAACCATTGCTGATGCAGTGTTGGACCGCATCGTCCACAATGCACACAGAATTGAAATGGCAGGGGAATCCTTGAGAAAAAAGCAAATCCTATTGAACTAAATCGAAAGAAATTACCGGTAATGAAAAAATGTATATTTGTATAACCGTCTAAAACCGATAAAATCAAAAGAAAATGAGGAGAAAATGGGGGTGGTCAATTTGCAGCGGAAAGAAGGTGGTCACTTTCAAGCGGATTTAGGTGGTCAATATCAGCGGATTTTGCATCAGTGTTAAGAAAACGCTGATGATGGTCAGGATGGTAAAAAAGTTCAAAGGCATTACAAAGTATATTAATTTTGGCAAATCTACATTTTCAATAAAATGTAAAGAAAACAAATCGGTAACCCCTTGGGAAAATCCGTTAAGAAATATCTAAATCATGGTGAATTAGTCCTGTTCGTTTCTCAAATCCGCCATCGGGTTCCTTTGGGCAACCCGGATGGTTTGCCAGTTTCCCGACCTTCGGGAGCCGCGATAAATTCCAGTTGAGAAATCATTTTTTTGCCATTTTTCATTTTGCGATTTTACCATTTAATAATTAAATACCTTTGAATCCAGAACTCCTGGATTGAATGAAATCATCCGTAACGTTAATCACAATGGTATGAATAATACGACTGATATTGAGCTGATCGAACGTTACCTGCTGGGTAAGATGACCGATGCAGATAAACGGAGTTTTGAGAACCGGCTTTACGATGACCGGGAACTTGCGCGTAAGCTCAGACTTATCAGGACTTTCCCCGAAATGATGAGCGAGCAGGGGAGAATTGAATTTGAGAAAAACCGGGTGGAGGCATCTGCAAAGGCGGTTAAGAAGAAATCATTCCGATTCCCGAAACCCCGGTACATTTTATGGACAGCTTTTTCGGCCATCGCACTCACCGGAATTGCACTTGTTTTCATGTGGATAGGTCACAGGAAAGAGAATATCATCCGGAAAGAAAATGTTGCTCAAAAAGAAAATATTAAAACTGAAGTTGCCACGATTAAGGATACAGCAGGAGTAATGCCCCGGAATCAGCCGGAGACAAAAAAAATTCCTGAAGTAGTCAATGCGGTACAAAAAGCTATTGAGCTGTTAACTCCTGCCGAGGGTATGAATTTTTCCGGGAAAGAGGCGATTTTGTTTAAATGGATTCAGAAGACAGATACTTTTACACGGTTTTACATTGTTTCAGAACTCAATGATCAGGTAGTGTTTTGGAGAGGAATCAGACCCGGCGTGAGAGAATATAAAGTTCCGGTCAATTACCTCTATCCCGGTACATATTATTGGTACGTTGGAAGGAAAGAGGTTAAACACACATTTACAGTCAGCGAATAAAACGCTTTTCGCAGTTCGCTTTTCGCCTTTCGCTGTTCATTTAGATCAATTATCCAGCATCCAGCATCCAGAAACTTTTTTCATTTTTTTCTTGACTTTTTAAAATTGTGTATTACATTTGCAGTGTACTATTACACTAATACACTATAAAATGATCACAATAAAAGATTTAACTTTCTGGTATTCAAAGAAAAACAGAATATTTGAAAATCTGGACATGGATTTGGAGCCCGGCCACATTTATGGTTTGCTGGGAAAAAACGGGGCAGGGAAGACCACGCTTTTAAAGCTGATGTGCGGACTTTCATTTCCGAAATCCGGGTCGGTTACTATCGATAACCGTATACCCGGGAAACGTGAACCCGGATTTTTAGAAGGTGTTTTCTTCGTTCCGGAAGAGATTTCCCTTCCTTCCCTTACTCCTCAAAAATTTGCCGAGATCCATGGCGGCTTCTACCCGGCATTCGATCCTGCCCAATTCGGTGAATTCCTGGGTAAATTCGAGGTGAATGCCAATCAGAATTGTTCCAGGATGTCGCACGGACAAAAGAAAAAAGCATTGATTGCTTTCGCCCTGGCCGTCAATACGCGGTATCTTTTCCTCGATGAACCAACCAGCGGGATGGACATCCCTTCCAAAGCTGCCTTCCGGAGCATTCTTGCCGCATCATTTCTCGAGGGGAAAACTGTCATACTTTCAACCCATATGGTTCGCGATCTTGAAAGTATGATCGACAACGTGATTCTCCTCAACAATCACAGGATCATCCTGAACCAGGCCGTGGATCAGGATATTGAAGCCCTCTTCAATGCTTCCATTAACGTTCCGGATAAAATTTCAACCTCAACCGAATCTTAATTTCTCCTGCTATGAATGATACTTTCAAGATGAGTCGCTTCCGGTTGCTGGTCGGCCGGCAATGGAAAGAAAACAAAAAAGTGTACTTCCTTTTATGGGGAGTGATCTCACTTTCCATCATGCTCATTGCCGTCTTAGGACAACATGACCTGGACATATTGTATTTTTGGCTGTTTTGGCTCGGAGGATGCGTGATGATCCCGGGCCTGTTCAGCCGGTGGTCGGATTTCGGCCGTTCCTCTCTTTATCTTCTTTTACCGGCCTCTTCACTCGAAAAATTCCTGTGCGGGCTTTTTTACGGGCTCCTCCTGTATATTCTCGTTTTCGGTCTGAATTTCGTATTTATCAGGTATATTGTTACCTACCCGGTTATCCTGCTGGTTCACAATAATCCTGTAGCTTTTTCTTCCTTTCTTGGAAGCGGAATCAGGGGAATTGCTTCGGCTTCCTCCAATTTCTACATTTTCGTTTTTCTGACATTGCTTTTTGCGCAGTCGCTTTGCATGATCACCGTGATGCGGTTCAAAAAAAGACCCGTGTTGATCTTTGCGCTGATCCTTTTGATCATTCTGTCAGTATATAATATCGGGATGAAGATCCTGATGTCGGACATCGCACACATTCCGGCAGGATCGGTATTCACCCCCGGGTTACTCCTGCCTTATTATAACCTTGGGTTTGGCTATGCATATTTCAACTCCCAACCACCCATACTGGAAGAATTTTCATTTATCGGGCTGATCCGGAATTTGAACAACCTGATCTTTCTCATCGTGTTTTTCACTTTATACCTTTCAACCTGGTACAATCTTAAGGAACGCGAATTATAAAAAGTCAACGAAATGAATTTTAGCGATAATCAATCCATTTACCTGCAGATCACAGAATTTGTAAAAGAACAGATCCTTCTGAACAAATGGCAGAAGGAGGAGAAAATTCCATCGGTGCGCGATCTGGCCGCCGAACTCCAGGTTAATCCAAATACCGTTATGCGGGCATATGATTTTCTCCAGCAACAGGGAGTTATATACAACATCAGGGGAATCGGGAACCACGTTTCTTCAGATGCAGGAGAGAAGATCCTTGAAGCAAGGAAGGGAAAGTTCCTGAAATCAGATCTTCCGGTCATTTTCAGCAACATGCTTTTGCTTGACATTGGGCTTGATGAACTGGAACACCATTATAAAAGTTTTGTAAAAAAAATCGTAAGCAATAAAAAAGAACATGAAAAAAAGTAATATTTTTCTCATCGGGGCATTCTCTCTGGCACTCTGCTGGTCGCTCCTCATTGGCTGGTTCGCCGCTTCGGCGATCAATAATTACATTCAGGGAAAAGACCCTTATTTCGCCCGTTCGCAGCATCAGTACCTGGAAAGCCATAAAAAGAGCTTTCCCTCACCTAAGGGTGAATTGTGCATTTCCGGTGAAGGAACCATGATCCTTTCCATCCTGCCAGGGAAACAACTGGACGTTCTTTCCGATCCGCGGACCTGGAGCTGTGTGTATACCGACCTGAAAAACGGGAAATCCATGATCAGTTTCAAAAAACTCAGGGAATCCGGATATAACGAACCTGTAACGATCATGCTCCCTGAGGTTTCTTCCATCTCATTCGATAATTTTTCCGGTGTCACGTTAAAAGGATTGAACCGGAAGGAAATTCATTTTCAATGTAAACGCGTCCATTCATTTATTTCAAGCGATTGTAAAATGGGCACACTGGTCCTGGATTTTCCGGGGAATAAGGATTATCAGGATATTGCGATCGATAAATCCAACCAGATAGGTGCCTTTATTGCGTCTGTTAAGGGGGCCGGCACAATCAGGCTGGAAACTGCCGGACAAATGAAGAATCAGGTTTCCCTGTCGGATTCAGTCAAGGTCGAAGCGACATCCGAAATTATTAAGAAACTATCCATAGGACCAGAATCCCGTGTTCTGAATAAATAGAGGTCCTGATGGCCCGGTAAATCTAACAGAATATCAGCACATTGCCGAAATGTTAAAAAATGTTAAAAATAGTTGGTCAAAAATTAGGAATGAATGTATTAATTGATTTACCTTTGCACACGTCATTAAAAAAATCAATAAACAAATGAAAAAACTCGCAGTTATTTTAGTTATCGGTGCTGTCGCTTTCATGTCTTCATGTGGTCCCAGCGCAAAAGAAAAAGAAGCAAAAAGAATTGCTGACTCTACCAGAGCCGCTGATTCTATCGCATTGGTTCAGGCTCAACAGCAGAGAGTAGCCGATTCAATTGCTAAGGTTCAGGCAGCTCAGAAAAGAGTAGCTGATTCGATTGCCCATCAGGACTCGATCACAAAACACCTGATCAAACCTGCAAAAAAGGCAGCAAAACCAGCTCCTACCAAAAAAGCCCATAAAAAGTAATTTTTGGGTAATGAATTTGAATAAAAAAAGAGCTCCGTTTCACGGGGCTCTTTTTTTTGGAAAAAACAAGGCAGGGAATTGGGTATTCAGTTCTTAAGTGTTCCCGGAGAACTTACACTTTCTTCACGCGAATGGCATTCATGCCTTTAATGGTACGTTCAACTTCAAACGTAACCATATCCGTTTCCTTTATTTCTTCAGTCAGGTTGTTGACGTGCACAAAATATTTTTCCTGAGTATCGAGTTCTTTAATAAAACCAAAGCCTTTTGAATGGTTGAAAAACTCAACCCTGCCCTTTCGGATGGTGGTAGTCTCCTCCATCTCCCTTTTCGGAACTCCAATTTCTATGCTTTCAGCATCAATCTTCTTTCTGTTTGCCGGATTGGGTGGCGTATCTGTGATCTGACCATATTCATCAACATAGGCAATCATATTCCCTGGACCATCACCTTGTGAATTTGCCTTACGGTCAGCAAGTTTTTTTTGCTTGTCAAGACGCTTTTTTAATCGTTTTTTCTCTTTATCTCTCTTGTTAAAGGTTTCTTGTGAACTCGCCATCTAAATTTGATTTGAAATGATGTAAAAACTGTTCTTCCTGAACAGTCAGGGGTTTAGATAAAATTACTTCATCTGTAACTATCGTATCCAGACAAAACCAATTAAAGCCGACCTTACGATTGGGGAATTACCGGGAAAATATTTACCACTGCTGTAATGCAAAGGTAAGATAAAAAATCGGAACGTCTTTATTCGTATCCGCTTTTTATGACGGTCGAAATCATTTTGAAGCGTTCATTGGCTTTTAAAATGTTGGCTGTATGAGCCGGTATGATAATTGACTGGCCTGTATCCAGTATATTGGAGGTTCCATCAATTACAACTTCTGCTTTGCCGTCAATGATCTGGACAAATGTGTCGAATGGAATTATTTTCTCCTTTATCGCATTACCGGCATCAAATGAAACCGCTTTGATTTTTCCAGTTGTTTTCGTTATAATTGTTTTAATGCCCACTGAATCAGGAACATATTCAATGATCTCGACAACAATAAACGCTTTTGCCGTCTCAATTTCTTTGTTATCCATCGTTTGAGACAGTTTCTTCGGGAACTTTGGCTTCATTGGAATGAATAAAATACGCAACAAAATTGCATCACTTTTATTAGTGAACCGTTACATAAATTTGATAATTATTTACATAATTCACATGTTTCTAAAAAGCTGTTTCTTTTGTAGTAATGATGCTTGAAATGAGATGGTATAAGCATTGTCAGTTTTTGGTGACAATTCCGTACTATCATTATCTCACAAAATTCTTTCTTTACGTTTGCATCATAAAGTTCAAAAAAAAGCGTTTTCTTATCATCTCACGATCAGGAAAAGGCAATGATCATGCTATTTATCATGAAATCAGAGATCGCAGTTTGAAATAGTACGGGTGTGGTTCCCTGAAAGAAAATTGTTTTCATTACTTCCCCTTATGACGAATTCTTTTAACAGAATTGTGCTTCTCGGACTTTTTTTCTTTCTCGCAGCAACACGATGCGGTTATGCCCAGCGGCTGGATTACGAGGATAAAATTTTCTTTGCTGACTCGGTCAAAAACATCAAGGTTTGGACCTATATTGAAGGGGACACCAGCTATCGCCGTTACCGGGATGCCGTTGTTTCTATCACAGAGGCGCTTAACAGAAAAGGATACCTTGTCGATATTATTGAATATGAGACCGGGAAAGGTATTTCTCCTCAGGAATGGATGCATAATATCATCTCCGGGCTGAAAAGAAATGAAGCTTTTCTTGAAGTCTCAACCCAGGTAAAAATAATCCGTGCAATCCTTCGCCCGACGCCTAATATGAAAACCGTAACCAGTTCTGACGGTCTGGGTCTGATTTCATTAAACACAACAAAGACGCAAGATTCGGTTCAAACTAATTATTCCTGTATAGCTTTCGCACGGCTGTATGTCAATTGGGCGAAACCTGGCAGAATTGCGGATGTACCAGTATATTCCAGGAAACAAAGCCTGGAATCAGGATTTATTTCTCCCGCTGTAAAATACACCCTGGGAGGGATCCCTGCCAGCAAACATCCTGCTGTGTCATTGGCTACATCAGATCCCGTAACACATGAAAATACAGAAATTGAGATCACACTTTTCGGTGGATACACATTGCCTTCGAAAATGGATATTACGGAAGGAACCGGTTCAAATTACCCTGGAAAGGCAAGCTTCAACGGGAATGGCCAATACGGACTTGAAATCGGTTTTCCGATCTCCAAAAATGCTGATATCATCCTTCTTTACCAGAGGCTTGGCACTGTTGTCAGCCTGAATACTCCAAAATGGGAAGAAGCGGGTCCTTTGACAATAGACCAAAACTATATTCTTTCCGGCATCAACTATAATTTCCGGTTGAAAAAGACGCTCTTTGCCTATGCCGGTATGAGCCTTGGCGCCCTGAACATCGTTCCCCGTGAGAAGTATCTTAGGGATTACTGGTACTTTATTCTCGGAGCCAAGGGAGGAGTAAAATTCTATCTTTCACGATGGATCGGATTTAGAATTCAGGCAGAAATCCTTTACCAGGTGCATACTTCCCTGGCACCGTTTCTTTTCTCCAATAATCCAACCAATATCCCTGTTGATGCAGCATCAAACATGATCCAGGCCGGGGTTTCAGCAGGGGTTATTTTAAGACTGGGGAACCGGTGAAAGACAAATGCAAAATAGTAAAATGGTAAAATTGCAAGACTATTTTACCATTTTGCATTTTGCCATTTAATAATTTCAAAAAATCTTTCCGCTGAAGTATTACCTTATACCCACTTCTAGGATTAAGGGTAAAACAAGCGTATGGAAAATCCAGACAAACAGAATTTCAATGAGAAAATGCGTGAACGAACTCTGTCGATGGCTATAAAGGTTCATGACCTTTTTAATTCCAAGAAAATTAACATCCTCGACCAACCGTTAATTCATCAACTAACCAGGAGTTCTTCTTCTGTTGCAGCAAATTTAAGGGCAGCGACCAGGGCCCGTTCAGATGCAGAATTCTATTCAAAAATATGCATTGTAGTTGAAGAATGTGATGAAACTCAATTTTGGTTTGAGTACCTGTTAAAGATTGGAGTTCTGACAGATTCAGAAGTCAAAACATTACAGAGCGAAGTTGAGCAACTTGTTAAAATCTTTACAACGATCAAGCGGAAGATGAAGGACAAGATAAAAATAAAATCGTAAAACTATTTTACCATATTGCATTTTGCCATTTTACCATTTGAGTTGTCAGAATTCAATTTTATAACTGATCAAAGGCAGAATACCGAGTGATTTCTGCGGTTCAATGGCATGGTTGAAATCGTCATATGAATACCCTGTATCTGGTTGGTAATTCAACAGGTTCCTGATCTGGATGGCGAGGATCCCGGAAACTTTCCGGTAATTCAGGCGGTAGGTCAGTGTCAGGTCAAGATAGAAAAATGAGGGAAGCCGTGGTACATAGGCATTCGCTTCATCCAATACTTCCCGGTGTTGCGCTATCGATTGTTGAAGATCGATGGGAACATAATATTCACCCCCGCTGAAGGTTCCCTTCAGGTTAAACCCGAGAATGTTTTTCTTCCGGACGGTCCATTCTTTTCCCACAAGCAGGTTGATCACATAATTTGAATTGAACCGCGTATTCCTTTCAATGCCATCCCCACCGGTATACTTTGAATCAAATAAAGATACCGTAAGCAGGGAATACAATTGTTTTGTCAGGAATTTCTCAAAAGTAATATCAATGCCAATGTTCCTTCCTTTCCCGGAATTTATCAGTGAATCTTTACTGTATTCTCCGGTACTGTTGATCATTGAAAAATAGCTCCCCCGGATCACCGGAATATCATATAAATACTGGTAATAGGTTTCTATTTTCAACCGCAAATCCGGCCGGATTGAATAATCATACCCCAGTACAAAATGGTGGGAACGGTCGAAATTAAGATTCCGGTTGGGTTGTCCGTTGACTTCCGGATTAACCGGGATCTGAACCAGGTACACGCCAATGTCTTCCAGTTGGGAATGAAGTCCGTACCCAATGTTTATAGCATGTTTCTGGCTGACCTGCCAGTGCATTGCGATTCTCGGCTCGAAGGCATAATGGTCATTCAGGGTTAAATACTGGAAATAGATCCCGCCGCTGATAAAGAAATTATTTGTGATATCGGTTCTGGATTCGATAAAGGCCTGCAACATGTCTGAACTGCCCTTCCCTTTATTCACCTGCTGAAAGGCCCCGGTAAACGGGTTACGTGCTTTGATATCCAGGTTGTAATATAAATAGTTAAACATAACTCCGCTGCGGACCGAATACCGTGTTCCGAATTTATGGTTAATGGAGACTGAAGCGGTCATGCGCGAATTCTGATGTGTTAAACTATCCTGGGGTTGCTTCACATAAGAGGAGGTCAGAAGATTTTCAGCATCACCGATAAAATTATAAGTCGCCGAAATGCAGGAACGCAAAAGCGTCGCCTTATCCAGATTGATCTGGTGAATAAGTGCAATGGCGCCCATCCTGTTATTGAGAACCTGTTCGGAACGGTCGTCAAGGGTGTTCCACTTGGTGGAATCCATCTCGGGATGGGTTGTCACCTTGGAGAGTCCACCGATCCCGGAAAGTGAAAAGGTCCCTGACCGCGGTGTAGGGAAATTCAGCTTGAAGGAAAGATCCTGGAATGTGGGGATTTTGTTTTTCATCCAGGGATCAATGTACTGAAGGAAGGAAAGGATAGAATAGCGGTAATTAAAAAGATAGGAAGAGGTTTGTTTTTTACTGAAAGGTCCTTCAGCTGCAACATCCAACCCCTGCAACCCAAGCTGGATGGCATATTCATGGCGGAAGTTGTTGCCATTCCTGAAACGCATATCAAATACCCCGGAAAGGGCATTCCCGAATTGAGCGGGGAAGGCAGCCGTATAGAAATCAGAGTTACTGAGAACCTGGCTGCTGATGATGGTAAATCCTCCCCCTGACTGCCCCACAAAGGCAAAATGGTTCGGATTGGGAATATCAACGCCATCAACCCTCCAGAGCAATCCCTTTGGAGAATTCCCGCGAATCACGATCTGGTTGGAGTTTACACCGGCATTGGCAACAACCCCGGCAAAATTCGCGACCATTCGCATTGGGTCATCCAACGCACCGGCATACCGTCGCGATTCCTCCACATTGAACGAGCGGGCACTCACCATGGCCATCGGGTTGACGGGTTTATCCTTATTGACCGTCGCGTTTATTTCGACTTCTCCCGACATCACCACTAGAACCTGGAGTTCAACATTCACGATGCATTCTTTTCCGGAAGTGACGAGAACTTCCGGGATAATGGCAGGTTTATATCCGACATAACTGATCTTGAGCGAATGCCTTCCTACCGGTACATCTTCAATTTTAAAAGTCCCCGCCGCATTACTGGTTGCCCCTTTCTGGGGATCAGAAAACATCAAAACAACATTTGCTCCCGGTAATGCAATTCTTGTTTCAGCGTCAATGATCTTCCCGCGGATAACCTGGGTTGGAGTTTGTGAAAATACAAACGGCATCCAGTAAACGAATAAAACCGATAAGAGAAGGAGTTTTCTCATAACCAGGCATCGTTCCTCAAAGTTACGAATGCAAAATGGTAAAAGGGTAAATTATTTTGCCATTTTGCATTTTACTTTTTTCCTCCTGGGGTATCACCATTTAAACATCCAAAATGCAAACATCTTTTTATTTATTACCTTTAAATCAAAGAATCCTGCCATTTAATAGAATATAATAACACTTCACACATTCAGGAGAAAATAGTACTTTTAACCATATAAATTTGTTCCGGTCTTATAGTTTGAAACAAATTTTTTCTCCATGCAATACTACAATGCCCTTATTGTTGATGATGAAAAGAATATTCGTGAAGCTTTGGCACTTATGCTCGAAGAGCATTGTCCTGAAATAAAGGTGTGTGGAACAGCTGCATCGGCTCATGAAGGACGGGACCTGCTGAAAACAAATAGAATTGACTTTATTTTTCTTGATATATCCATGCCTGGTGAAGATGGGTTTGCATTCCTGAGGTCCATTCCAAAGGAAAATTACGGGACCATTTTCATCACGGCATACCAGGAATATGCTTTAAAAGCTTTAAAAGCAAGTGCCATCGATTATTTGTTAAAACCCGTGAATGCACTGGAACTACGGGAATCTGTAACCAAAGCGATCCAGTACCATGAACTGCGGCAAAGCAGGGCTGAATTCCGGAAGATTTATGAGGAATCGCTGGAAAACCTACATGAAAATATTTCTTCTGAAGAAAAAAGGATCACAAAAATCACGGTCGCTGAACAATTTGGTTTCCGGATGGTGAACGTGGCGGATCTAATGTATTTACAGGCAGACAGCAACTATACCATCCTTCATCTTTCCGGTTTGAATAAGATCGTGGCAACCCGGCCACTCTGTGACTTTGAAAAGATCCTTGACCACCCTTCATTTTTCAGGATCCATAAATCCACGATCATCAATATGAGCTATTTGCAGGCCTATTCGAGTTATGAAGGAAATTTTGCAGAGTTGAAAGATGGTACAAAACTGAGTATTTCACGACGAAAACTGAACGACTTCCGCGAAGCCGTAAAACATTTCTCAAAATCACTGGATTGATGTGAGAAAATGGACGTTTTTTTCTTTTTTGATCCTTTTGCTGGAAGGTTTCAGTGTTTCAGCCCAGAATCCCTATATCCAGCATTATACCACCTATGATGGACTCCCATCAAACAGTGTTTACTATGTTTTCCAGGACAGCAAAAAATTCATCTGGTTTGCAACTGATGCAGGTGTTGTTCGTTATGACGGAACGACCTTCACAAATTACCGGAAGAAAGATGGATTGAGCAGTAATGAAGTGATCAGGATAAAGGAAGATTCATTTGGCCGGGTATGGTTCTTTAATTTGAACGGGAGACTTGACTATTTCTTCCAGAAGAAAATCTTCAATGATATCGATGTTCCGATTCTGAAGTCAATTAAAAATAAAAATTTCTTTTTAAATTTTTTCCAGGACAAAGATTCGGTGATTTATTTTTATAACTGGCAATCTGAAATCTATGCGTTATACCCGCGAAACAGGGTTGAAAAGATTGAAATAACCGGAGAATTTAAAAAAGGTCAGACAAACAGAAGTTTTGCAGAATCAAATTTAAGGTATCTGAATAAGAACTCCCTGGGTGAGTACATATTATGGACTCAAATTGCGATATTCAGTATGGATAGCTTATTTAAGAAGCCAGTCAAGATCTTTGATTCGGTCGATATTTGCAGCGTCTTCCCAAGTCATAACGAATCCTTTTATGTTTTTGCTTATCAAGATGGGGTATTCAGATTTAATGAAAAATTTAAGGATGAAGTTATTTCAATTCCAATTAATATGCCTTTTGGCTATAGAGGAGTAAAATCAATCCTGGAAGATTCGGACGGGTTTTTATGGATAGTCACCTATGATCATGGTGTTTTTTGTTTGCGGAATAACAAGGTAGTACATCATTTTGATATAAAAGCGGGACAGGCCATTATCCAGGACAATGAAAATAATATCTGGATAAGTTCGATGAAAGAGGGAATATTTAAAATCAGTCCTTACATAAATGTTCACAGGCATTATGAGAATACTTTATTTCAGAATACCGGTATAACAAATATGAACGCAAAACAAGGATGGGGCCTCTGGCTTACAAACGGAAAAACCATATATCTTCTGAAAAATAATGATTTCTATACATTGGATTTCCATGATGAAAATACCACAATTAACCTGCTCTGCCAGTTTAAAAACAACAAACTGTTAGCCGGTGAGAGAGGGTTGAAATTTTTTATGTTCGAAGGAATTAATCCAAATCCTGCAAACAAAAAAATGTCATTCAGGCATTCAAGTAATAATTACCTGGTTCCGAATAAAACCCCACAAAATATCACTTTTAAAAAGTTATCAATGAATAAAACAGGGGATGAGATATGTTCATTCGGGGGCGGTTCGATGTTGAGATTCTCCATAAATTCACAGTTCAAGGATATCAGTGAAACAATAATCGGGGAGCATGTTTTTAATACATTCTTCAATGTAAATGATGACATCATCATAAATGCAAAAAAAAACTATCTGTTCCGGAATAACAGACTTTTCCCCTGTAACGAATTATCGTGTTTCGGCAATAAAATAATTACAGATCATCTTATTTTAAATCCCACTACCGAATTATACAACATCGATGGTGACAGCATTTATCTTTATGACAAGCATAATTTTTTCAATCTGACTGCTGCTTTTGGCGCCCCCATTGACCTTCAGATAAGAAAGGTGATTTATGACAAACCCGCATTATACCTGGCAACCGACAGAAATATATACCGTTGTGATTGCCCCTTAAACATACTTATAAACAAACCGGTTCAACTTCAGCTGGTGAATATCAACTTCAGGAATATTCATGACATCCTTGTAAATAACGATTCCCTTTATATTGCCTCGGATGACGGGCTGACGATAATACCGGAGGTTATGATCAATAAGATCACCACCCATCCTCCGATTCCCTATTTCCAATCCATCCTGATCAATGATAAAGAATCGGATCTTTCAGGCCAGGTGTTGCTTTTGAGGAATAATAACAAGATCACTTTTAACTTTAGTTGCATTAATTATTCCTCTACACCGATCCTCTATTCATACAGGCTGGCAGGATTGGATACAGCATGGACAAGCGGCACTTCCCGAAATGTCGTTTACCAAAATCTAAATCCGGGGAATTATATGTTCCTGCTCAGGGTGCGAAAACCCAATGCGGAATGGAGTAATCCGGTTACATGGAAGATTAATGTCAAAGTTGTCTTCTGGCAACATCCTCTGTTTTATATAGCCTTGTTTATGATATGTGCAGGGCTATTTTTCCTGTATTTCATCATGAGGAAAAACAACCAGATCAAACGTCGTGAATTAGATTCCCAGCTGATCACACTGGAACAAAAAGCGCTGCAATCGATGATGAATCCCCACTTTATTTTTAATTCGCTCGGATCCATACAGAATTATCTTCTTCAGAAAAAATCGGGAGAAGCCGGGCTTTACCTTTCTCAATTTGCCAGACTGATCAGGCAAAACCTCAATGCAATTAATGCTGCCAATATCAACCTGGAGGAAGAGATCGATCGTTTAAAAAATTATCTTGATCTCGAGAAACTGAGAATGGATAACAAGTTTGATTATATCATTGATCTTGATGAGACCCTTGAAGCCGACGAGATTTTGATTCCTTCCATGATTATCCAGCCATTTGTTGAAAATGCAATATGGCATGGTATTTCACCCCGGGAAGAAAAAGGGGTGATTACCATTAA